>Ga0164315_10000691_pt1 | contig 24104 bp, 17 predicted proteins | sample GuaBasSedimGuay6_FD_113737 | JGI IMG/M metagenome (GOLD analysis project Ga0164315, IMG submission 113737) | Subseafloor sediment microbial communities from Guaymas Basin, Gulf of California, Mexico - Guay6, Core 4569-2, 0-3 cm | ecosystem: Environmental > Aquatic > Marine > Hydrothermal vents... | reverse complement strand
CTTGCACCCATGGGCACTTCTTGTCCTGATCATTTTTTACGAACCAAAATTCAGCCTTTGGTATTAAAATTAGATGCGACAAAAAATTTATCTGTATCTGAAATAAAAGAAAAGATTGAAATTGATTTTGAAAATTACCGAAAAGAATATGCAGAATATTACAATAATTGCAAACACGATAACAGTCCTGCTATTCGAGATGCCAATCCCGTAATTATACTTTATCCGGGCGTAGGCATGTTCAGTTTTGCTAAAAATAAACAAACTGCAAGGGTTGCTGCTGAATTTTATATTAACGCCATAAACGTGATGCGTGGGGCAGAAGCTATTTCAAAATACACATCCTTACCACATCAGGAAGCATTTAATATTGAATACTGGTTGCTTGAAGAAGCTAAACTGCAACGAATGCCAAAAGAAAAACCATTATCACGTCGTGTGGCAATTATTACTGGCGCAGGTGGTGGAATTGGTAAAGCAATTGCTGATAAGTTAGCTGCAGAAGGGGCTAATGTAGTTTTAACTGATATTAATGAAGAGCGTTTAATTGAGGCAAATAATACCTATAAGCAAGATGTTTCAACTTATGTTCAGTGTGATGTTGCAGACGAAAACTCTGTTTCAGAAGCATTTAAAAAAGCATGTGTGGATTTTGGCGGAGTGGATATTATAATTCATAGTGCAGGTTTAGCCATTTCAAAATCATTAGCCGAAACAGATCTGGAAAGTTGGGATATTTTGCAAAATGTGATGGTAAAAGGACAATTTTTAATGGCAAGAAAAGGTGCTGAAATAATGCAAATACAAGGCTTTGGTGGAGATATCGTTAATATTGCCAGTAAAAACGGATTGGTTGCGGGGCCCAATAATGTAGGCTACGGTACTGCCAAAGCAGCACAACAACATATGAGCCGCTTATTAGCTGCTGAACTTGGAAAGGATAAAATCAGGGTAAATATTGTAAATCCTGATGGTGTTATTGTTGGTAGTAAAATATGGCAAGGAGCCTGGGCAGAGGGCAGGGCAAAAGCATATGGAATAACGGTAGAAGAACTGCCTGCTTTTTATGCTAAACGAAACCTTCTGGGTGAAATAATTTTACCAGAAGATATTGCAAATGGCGTTTTCTCAGCAGTAGCTATTTTAACAAAAAGTACGGGTAATACAATTAATGTTGATGGTGGTGTTGCGAATGCATTTGTCCGATAGATATTGGAAGGGTATTCTTTATAATTTAGGATACCTTTCCAACTCTAGTATCTCTAAACCCTTAATTTTTTCCTTATCAATGCTAAACCTCATGGCTGTACGTACCTTATGAAGACCTGACATTCCTGCAGCTCCGGGGTTTATATGCAATAAGTCAAACTCTTTATCATAGATTACTTTTAGTATGTGCGAATGTCCGGAAATAAATAAATTTACGGGGTTTTCTTTCAGGAACTGTTTTATACCTTTTTCATATTTCCCGGGATATCCACCAATATGAATCATAAGTACATGAACATCTTCACAACTGAAATTTTCGATAAGTTTAAATTCCTGTCTGAATTCCGACCCGTCAATATTGCCATAAACTGCTTTGAATGGCTTTATTGCTTTTAATTTATCTACAACTTCCCATGAGCCTATATCACCAATATGCCAAATTTCATCAACATCTTTAAAGAAATTGAGAATTTTATCATCAACATGGGAGTGTGTATCTGAAAGAAGTCCAATTTTCGTCATTTAATTAAAATATAGTCCCTAATTAACTTTGTTGAGTTCCGTTCATAACTATTTTTGAACGTGATCTAATAAATCGTTTTCAGTTGTTTTCTTGATCCAATTTCTTAAGCAATGTTTTTTTAACTTCTCTATACAACATTACATCTGTTTTGTAATCATCATACAGTTTAAAACACTTTTCCATTAGTTTAATACGTTCCTTTTTTTCTAATTGTTTAAAAAGTTCTGCATCTTCCATACCCATACGATGTGCATTCATTCTTAAGGTACTCCAAGGACCATCAACACCGGGATACAATATATGTGTATCTCCTGCCGGCAGTTTATTCTTAGTATTAGGTACTGCTGGATGATCAACAACACTTTTTGAAAAAGGGTTTGTGGTCTTGTAGTGATTGAGCCCCCAATGTAAATAACCTTCTAATTCAAATTTTGATAAGCTCCATCCCAAATATACTTGTCTAAGTTTGTGCTGATCCAATAGTCTGTTAAGCCACTTTCCGCCCGGAATAAGGCATGTATATACCCAAACTTTATCACCTTCTTTTTTTCTAGTTTCAAAAAAGTCTTTATGTTTTTGATATTCTTGTATTTGAGGGCACCAATTATCAACAGCGCCCGATAATCCTAAAGTCATGGTAGCTTCAAGTATTGATGCATTAGGAAAATATTTTTTAAGATGCTTAACAAATAACTTATAATCATCTACCACTTCATCAGTAGGCTCATCGGCTATGTGAAACATTGAACGACCATTCCAGCCATTTTCATCCATAATTTTTTTCAACTGAGAAAAGATTTCATCATATAATAGATAACCTTCGTTACTGTTTACCAGCATATCAGGATTAAAATTTGAGCTTAGGGTTTTTGATGACCAATCGTTCTTTGTTCTGTGGGCTATGGGAGCAAATTCAATAAAGTAGACCCCGGCATCTGTAAAAGTTTGTATTAGTTTCTTTAGTCTTTTGGTTTGTAGTACGGGAGTACCATTTACAAAATCAAACATATCCGGTAGCGTAACCCAAAATACATTTTGTCTTCCCTCAGCCATTTTTAAGGCATATTTTTCAGTCATTTCCCAAAATTCAAGACTCCATATTTTAAGCCCGTGTCTTTGAGCTATATTCTTTAAGCTAAACCAGTTGGTGTACTTAAAAGTATTATATCCTGCTTCAGGAATGGTCGTTTTATGTACAATAGTAGTAATGTGTAGCGTTTTAGTAAAAGCTTGTCCTTTTATTAGTATGCTTGATTTATAAGTTCCTGCAGAAATATTATGAGGTATTGCCCATTTTATATTAAAAGCTTCTGTTTTATTCTCTGTAAAAATAGGAAAACTTACTTCTTGTAAAACTTCATAAACATCAAATGGTGCCCGACGGGTAACATACGGGTTCTTTTTCCCAGTATATTGTTCTGTCCGGCTATCTAAACCCGTATTTTCCTCTAAGGGAACATCTATTAACCTATATGTTTCTACCTTCGTAAAAAAGCCTGACAAGTTATTTTTTATATCAAGAATATCTTTCTTGTCTAAATTATTTATCAGAAGATTGACACTTAGAATTCCACCTTTAGCGGTATGTAGTTCCATATGACTTGTCGGTTTATTAATTTCCGTATCGGGGTATAATGGGCTAAGTTCATCGTACAAACTAACTTTTTGGCCAAATATATTCGTCTGAACCAAAAGTAGGAAAATTAAGTAAATTGCTGTTTTTTTCATTTTAATAAATTATTATTCGAAATTTAAGTATAAAAGCATTGATTGCACGAATTTAAATTTAAATTTTTAATTTAGGATTTTAAAATAATAAAAATGCACATATTTTATACACCCGATATTAAGTCAGATAAATATACTTTAAGTGAAGAGGAATCAAAACATAGTGTTCGTGTATTGAGATTACAAATTGGTGATAAAATTACATTAATTGATGGAATAGGAGGTTATTATATTGCTGAAATCACCAATAATCACCCGAAAAGATGTGAAATAAAAATAATTCAGACGGAAAAAGAATATGGCAAGCGGAATTATCATTTAACTATGGCCATTGCACCTACAAAAAATATTGACCGCTTTGAATGGTTTCTCGAAAAATCTACAGAAATTGGTGTTGATAAATTTATTCCATTTATTAGTCAACAATCAGAAAGAAAAGTTATAAAACCTGAAAGGTTGGACAAAAGGATTAATTCAGCCATTAAGCAATCCATTCAGGCATATCGCCCTCACCTTGGAGGATTAGTTAAATTTAAGGATTTAATTAATTTAGAATTTATTGGAAAAAAGTTAATCGCTCATTGTTTTGAGACAAAAAAGCCATATTTAAAAGATGTTATTGCTAAAGATGAATCGGTTTTGATTTTAATTGGACCCGAAGGTGATTTTACTATGGAAGAAGTAGAAATGGCAAAAAGTAAAGGTTTTAGAGAAATTAGTTTGGGTGAAAATCGTTTACGTACAGAAACAGCTGGAATTGTGGCAGTGCATACGGTGGCGATTGGTAATCAATAATTAGAAGTTAGTAGATAGAGATATTAGTCGTTAAGTTATCATTAGGTGGTCATTAAATAGTCATTAAGTGGTCATTAAATGGTCATTAAATAGTCATTAAGTGGTCATTAAGTGGTCATTAAATAGTCATTATATAGTCATTAAGTGGTCATTAGTAGTCATAAAATATAATAAAAATGAAGTTAGAGGAATTACAGGTTTATCAATTATCTATGGATTTAGGTGAGAAAATCTGGAAAATTGTAATTGGTTGGGATTATTTTTTGAAAGATACGATTGGAAAGCAATTAATGAGAGCAGTTGATTCAGTAGCAGCAAATCTAAGCGAAGGATTTGGTAGGTTTCACTATAAAGAAGCTAAAAATTTCAGTTACTATTCCAGAGGATCATTGTACGAAACAAAAACTTGGCTAACTAAAGCTTTCAATAGGGGTTTGATTAGCGAAGCACAATTTCAAATCTTTCAAAATGAAATAAATAGTATTGGAATAAAACTTAACAATTATATAAAATCAATAGGAAAAAATAGTAAATGACTATCAATGACATGCTTCGCTCAGCATATGCACAGTATCTATTGACAGCGAAGCAAATAAATGACCAATACACTAATTACTAAATAGATGCACACAAATCGGTTACTTACAAAACTCTATCGCTGGCGGATGAAGAATATGAAGGAAAGCACCTTTATAATACTTCTTTCTGTTGTAATTGGAATATTTGCTGGTTTTGTTGCCTTAACCTTAAAAGTTTCCGTTTTTTACCTTAGAGGATTTGTTATTAATAATATAATTGGAAGTTCAAAGATCAATATCTTTCTTTTGCTAATTATTCCTTCTGTAGGAATTGGGCTTACCTTGCTTCTAAAATATACGATTATTGTTGATACGGTAAAACATAATATTTCTTCCATTTTATTTGCCATTTCAAAAAAGAATAGCTTAATGAGACGGCATAAAATGTTTTCATCCATGCTGGGAGGAATTTTAACAGCTGGTTTTGGTGGTTCGGTTGGTCTAGAGTCGCCCATTATATCATCAGGTGCAGCCATAGGTTCTAATTTGGGAAGGATATTTCATTTTAATTACAAAACAGTCACCTTATTGCTTGCATGTGGCTCATCCGGTGCTATTGCCGCTATTTTTAATACTCCCATTGCCGGGGTGGTTTTTGCCCTTGAAGTTTTGTTACTTGATTTAACACGCTTTTCATTAATTCCGCTTTTAATGGCTTCGGTTAGTGGCACTTTGGTTACTACAATATTTTATCCGGAAGGTATTTTGTTTGATTTTCAAATTCAGGATTCTTTTCATATTTCTGATATTCATTTTTATTTAATATTTGCATTGATATGTGGTCTGGTAGCACATTATTTTACACATACCTATTTACTTGTTGAACAAAAAATTGAAAGTATCAAAAAACCATTTAGACGTTATCTTACAGGTAGTATTTTATTCGGATTAATTCTTCTGGTTTTTCCAATGCTATGGGGTGAAGGCTTTGCAACCATAAAAGATTTATTGAATGAAAATCACATCGCTATATTTGAATATACATTATATCCAGAGCATGCTGAACATCTTTTAGTGATTATTTTAGCATTTCTGTTAATGATTTTATTAAAGGTAATTGCAACAGCGCTTACTGTTGGTGCTGGTGGAATAGGTGGCATTATTGCGCCATCATTATTTACCGGGGCATTAAGCGGATACTTGTATGCCCTAATTATCAATTCATTGAACATAGGTGTTGAATTATCACTCGTTAATTTTACGATGATTGGAATGACAGGTGTATTAAGCGGTGTACTGCATGCACCCTTAACTGCTCTTTTCCTCATTGTAGAAATAACTTTTGGTTATGAGCTTATTGTTCCCTTAATGCTTACCAGCACTATTTCTTATATTACGGTGAAATATTTTAGGGACAATTCTATTATTACCCAACAATTGGCAATGAAAGGTCATTTAATTACTCATCATAAAGATAAAGCTGTATTAACCATGATGAAATTAAAATCGGTACTTGAAACTGATTTTTTACCGGTAAGTGTTGATGATAGTCTTACTGAACTGGTTAAAACAGTGGCTAAATCAAAAAGAAACTTGTTTCCGGTATTGGATGATGATGATTTTTTGGTTGGAATAATACTTTTAGATGATATTCGTGAAATCATGTTCCAAACCGACATGTATTATAAAGTTATGATTGCAAATTTAATGTCACCACCACCCGCTTATATTCGCCTTGAAGACAACATGGATTCTGTAATGAAAAAATTTAACGAAAGCAAAGCCTGGAATCTACCTGTTATTGACAAAGGAAAATATATTGGATTTGTATCAAAATCAAAAATGTTTAATGTTTATAGAGAATTATTGGTAAATATTACGGATGATTAAATTTAGTAATTAGTGTATTAGTAACTGGTAATTAGTGCCTTAATTCTTATTTTTTTGTTGCTTTTACTTCAACTTCATTCAGTATAAATTTTAGCAAAATATTTTTCTTTATTAGTTTGAGATTCTTTTTTTTCTCAAAATATCAAATGCACATAAATAACCACTAAAAATAGCCCCTGAAAAACCACCTCCTATTTTTGTCCATGCTGATGCAAAATGCAAATTATCAATTGATTGAATTTTGTCAAACCTCACCCTTTCTGGTGTTTGTGCAAATCCATAAACAGCGCCTTCGGGATTCAAAGTATAGCGTGCAACAGTTTTTGAGGTTCCCACTTCATAATACTCAATTTGATCTTTTATTCCGGGAATGAGTTTTTCTAATTTTTCAATATATATTTCCGCAACCTCTTCCTTTTTTGTCTTATATTCTTCTTTATTAAGTTTATTCCAATCAGAATAATAATCTATACAACAAATAACACCAACACTTTTTTCTTTAGAGGTAAGTGCTGAATCCACCTGGCTGTAATCCACAAAAGTAAAACTGCGGTTTTTAAAATCACCTTTATTATTTGCTTTAATATTAGCCTGTGTTTTAACAGAATTATCATATACAAAAGTTGAATAATACTTGTTTCCAATATCTTTTATAGGCTTTTTAAAACCAAAATATATTGTTAAAAGTGATGCTCCTGTTTCATGTTTACTAATATCTTGTTGTAAATTTTCACCATGTTCCTTGGGTAAAAGCATATTCGCAACATTTGGGATAGCAGCATTGGCAATTATTTCATCTGCAAAAGCAGAGTTTATTTCTGATGTATTTTTTTTATTTGCTTTATATTTAACACCTACCGCTTTATTGTTTTCAGTAATAATTTCAGTAACAAAATTCTTTAATATTACTATTCCACCATTTTGAGATATATATCCGGCAAGATAATCAGATAGTTTTTGAGAGCCACCTTTAATAAAATTACCTCCTCCGTTGTAATAACTTCCTTGTGCTACGGAATAATAGTTCAGAGAAAGTGAATATGGGTCATCGTGGAAATAGCCCAGATTACCCAAAAGAACAAGCTTTAAATCTTCATTTTTTATTATCGAATCAAGAAATTTACCAACTGATATTTCTTCTTTTCCTACCGATTCTTTAGCTTTCTTTTTTGCATTAAGTACCTGATCAAAATAAGCTTTAATACCGATTTCCTCATCAGGGAAACTTTCAACTAAAACTTCTATTGCTTTTTCAGGTTCATGTGGAATAGTGATTTTAAGACGATCATTTACAAAATGATAAAATTCAGGAACTTTTAAAAACTCAACCTTATCAAATACACCCAGATCACGAAAAATCTTCGTTTTCATATCTCTTGCATCCAATCCATCCATTTCATGTAAGCCTACTTCAAAAATAAAATCCTTACGATTAAATGTCGTGGCACATCCGCCCGGTCTGTCGTGCTGTTCAATTAATAATACTTTTTTACCTTCTTTTGCGAGTTTTGCACCGGCAGTAAGTCCACCAAGACCTGCGCCGATAATTATTATGTCGTAGTTCATGTATTTTGGTAATTAGTTTTTTAGAAATTGGAAATTAGTTATCTATTCGCTTCACTATCATTGGTCATTAGTCATCGGATCATTAGTCATTATGTAGCTATTTAACCATTGGTCATTTGTTTATCTGTTTATTTGTTTATCCGATTGTTGATCAAATCCTCATTTAACCATTTGGTTGTTGATAGTCATTTCGCTTTGCTGTCATTGGTCATTCGCGGCTACTGAGCTTGTCGAAGTGTCGCTGTCATTAAGTTATTTTTTAACCCACAACTTAAACCTTTTTCCTTTTTTCCTTATTTTATTCCTGAATAGGGCAGCGTTTAAATTCAGCATTTCTGTCGAATAAGTACCTGTAGGTTATATAATTTTTAACCGGTACACTTCCAACAGATATGAAAATTTTTCTCATTTTGGGATTAAAATCACCAACCCATGAAAATTCAATTTCCTTATATTGAGGTTTTCGTTCTATTACTTCTGATACTTTTTTTATAAAGGCCGATTCTATACCACGGTTTTGAAACTCAGGTATAACACCCATCAGAACTCCTCGTGCCCGTGTAATCGTTTTTTTCTTTTTCAGATAAATAAATTTTAACATATTAAAAAGATGCATCTTGCCGTTTAAATGCTTTAATATCTGGTTAACATCTGGATACATAAGGTAAATTGCAATAGGTTTATTATTCTTATAAGCGATCCAAACAAACTCTTTTTCAATAATAATTCTTGCTTTTTTAAGTGTTTTTTTAATATATTCAACTTTCATAGGCTCAAAATTTTCAATAATAGTAGCCCATGCTATATTGAATACTTCAGCAAAATCTTTTGCAAAATCATCCTGGTCATTCCATTCAAGATGTTTGAATTCATATCCCGGTTTATTGATAACCCAGTTGGCAATACGCATAAACCTGTCATCCATTTTTTCACTAACATCCAAATGAAAACCTTCCTGTTTGAAATAGGTTTTAAATCCGTATGATTCGAATAATTGTTGATAATATTTGTGGTTGTATGCTATTTCATATGATGGATGTGTAAACCCGTCTACGAGCAAACCCCAATAGCTGTCTCTTTCTCCAAAATTTATTGGGCCATCCATTGCTTCAATGTTTTTACTTGTCAACCATTCTTTTGCAATGTCAAAAAGAAGATTTGCAGCTTCCTGATTATCAATACATTCAAAAAAGCCCATTCCACCAGTTGGTTGGTCTGCTGAATCCGATGTTTTATAATCAATAAATGCCGCAACACGGCCAATTAAATTACCTTCATTATCTTTCAATACCCAACGCTCCGCAGTTCCATGCTCATAGTAAACATTCTGTTTTGGGTCAAAAACAGCATCAATTTGATTATCCATAGGACAAACCCAGGTTGTATCATTTTCATATATAATCTTTGCTGTTTCGGTAAATTCTTTTTGTTCCTTTTTGGTAATTACTTTGGTAATATTCATATTTTGGGGTTAGAATGATTAGTTTTAAATATAGGCTGAGGCGAAGGCTAAGGTAAAGGAAGATTATTGAAACCTATTTGGTTTATTAGAGCAACCATAGCCTTAGCCTTTTCTTTAGCCTTCTTAATTTAGATAACTTGCTTTACATAAATTTGTTGAATTAAATCAATGTATTTTTCAGTGATAAATTTGCGTTTTAACTTCAATGTAGGAGAAAGTTCACCTGTTGCCGGCGACCACACATCAGGTATTAACCTGAACCTGTTTATTCTTTCAAAATCTGATACAGTTTTGTTAAATATTTGTACCTCTTCATTGATTACTTCTATGAATTGATTGTTTTTAAGAAGCTCTGTATTGTTTGTTAGCGTAATATTATTAGCTTCACACCAATCTTTAATATATAAATAATCAGGTGCGATTATGGCACTTGCAAATTTTTCATGTTCACCTAAAACCATCATGTGTTCAATGAATAAGGATTCTTTGAATTTGTTTTCAATTATTTGGGGAACAATAAATTTTCCGCTCGAAAGCTTAAATATTTCCTTCTTTCGATCGGTTACTTTTAAAAACTTATTGTCTTCTAATGTACCAATATCTCCTGTGCAAAACCATCCATCATCCGTAAAAACTTTTTTTGTAAGTTCTTCATCCTTATAATAACCCATCATTACATTATGCCCTTTGCAAAGAATTTCTCCATCTGTGGCAATTTTTACTTCTACACCATCAATTAGTGAACCAACTGAACCAAGTAACAAATCGGGTTTGCTTTTCCTGTTAATTGTAATAATTGGTGAGGTTTCAGTTAACCCGTACATATTTAGAACTTTTATACCTGCAGCCCAAAATACCCGTTCAACTCTAGACTGTAATGCTGCTCCACCACAACCCACTGATTCAATATTTCCACCAATCGCTTCCCGCCATTTAGAAAAGATGAGTTTGTCAGCAATTTTTAATTTCATTCTGTAAAACCAATTACTTTCACCAACAGGTTTATATTTCAACCCAATGTCAACAGCCCAAAAGAAAATTGCTTTTTTTGTTCCTTCAAGTTTTTTGCCTTTTGAAATTATAGTATCAAATATTTTTTCAAGAATACGTGGAACAGCATCAAACCCATGAGGCTTTATTACCCTCATATCCGCAGCTATAGTTGCCATACTTTCTGCATAATAAATGCTACAACCACTATATTGGGTTTGGTAATTCCCCATACGACCACCAACATGGCACAAAGGCAAAATACTTAAATATTTTTGTTCAGGTTTTAGTTGAAAAACGTCTGCTGCTGCCAAAAAATTCCTAACCAGATTAGTATGCGAAAGCATTACTCCTTTAGATGTTCCTGTTGTTCCTGAAGTATAAATTAAAGATGCAAGGTCACCGGGCTTAATTTCTGATTTTATTTTTTCTACTTCTTCTTTATAATAAATTTCACTTTTTTTACCAAATGAAACTATTTCTTTCCAATTTTTTTCATTTTCAATAGAATCAAAAGTATATATTCCTTCAATAGTACTGATTTTATCAATTACTGGCTTTATTTTTTTAAGTAATTTACTGTCAGAAATAAAAACGAAACGACAATCAGAATGTTCAAGAATAGTCTCATATTCATTAGTACTTAGCGAAGTATATAAAGGAACATGTACAACACCAATCATGGACATTCCCATATCAACAAAATTCCATTCCGGCCTGTTGTTGGAAATAGTCGCAATTTTATCACCTTTTTTAAATCCTTTTGCCAATAAACCATAGCTGAAAAAATAAGAATTCTCTATGTATTCCTGTGTGCTGTATTTTTTCCATTTACCATTCTGTTTAGCTACCAGGGCATCTTCTTTTATAAAATGATTTTGATACCTGTCTAATAAGTCAAATGTTCTTGTAATTTCCATTTTTTATATTTTTTATGTACAAAATACAATTAATGTATTAAGATAAATATGAGATTGAAAAAATAAAGTACAAGTAAGTAAAAAAATAATTAATTTACATTATACATTTAATTCCGAATTCCTTTTTTTCTCCCATTTAGCTCCAAATATGGCAACTAAAACACTGATTACAATACTACCCAGGAATATACCAATTATTCCAAAAATTGAGTTAATAAAACCCCAACCCATGGCTTTTCCAATATTGAGCACTACTTTTTCATGTTTATTATCCACAAAGCTTGATGAAATAACATATTCCCCAGGTTTTTCAATTTCAAAATCAAGAACTGAAACTCCACTACCATTAGAATTAGTATAACTCGCATTGACGGCTGAATTTTTTACAGCAACTTCTTCATTATTAATTTTGTCCTTTATATCTAGTTTTAATCCGTTAATGGTCTCGCCAGTATCGAAATAGATATCTTCAAAATAGGTTTTATATTCATAATATATCGTATACTTTCCAGCTTCCAGTTGAACGGAAACTTCATTACACGGTGTTGTAAAACGAAAACTGGAGTCAGTAAAATCGTCAACAACAGCAAATATTAAATAAATTATGTAAATAATTCCTGAAATAAAGATACCTCCAGCTAGTAAGAATGGCCAGATAGTTGATTTTTTTCTTTTTTGTATGTTCATAATATTCTTTTTTACATGAATAAAATTTACTATTTCAATTACTTGCATTAAATATGTCGACTGTCAGGGCCCTGTTCAAACACTTTTATTGACATATCTTCCCACCCTAAAGCGACGAACCCATAGATATACAGCCCTTTACTCGCTTCTTTAAATCAAACTTAGGTAAATTGTATAATCAAGCTTAAAAGCTTGCCCCCAAACTTATTAAAGGTATCAGATATGAGCCGAAGTATTCTGCATTGATCCTAAAAAGTAATTTTTTTCCAGGTTTTTGATATCTATAGCCAAAATTAAAAAGAGCATTTGTTCCAGATTCTTTTTCAGCTAGATCTGAATACCATCGTGCTCCTATACCAAGTTCGAGGTGAGAGGCAGATTTAAAAAAGATTGCTTGTATGCTTAAAGGAGTTTCAACACCAAATGATGTCCAGTCCATCCAATAACCAATTCCTACACGACCGGTTAAAATGATTGATTTTTTTTTGAAAATTTGCCGCTCATAATTCAACCTTAGGCTACCGGCTAAATTAACAATCCCAAAGCCAATATCACCATATACGTAATTTTTATTTTCGTGTTCCACACCATAAAGTAATTGTTCCTGAGAAAAGATAAATGAAGAGCTTCCAAGTAGTACTGCTGTTATAAAGATATATAATTTGCCCATGTTACAATAGAAAATAAAAAAGTTAATAATTGATTTAAAAATATTTGTTGAAATTTGTTTTGAAAACATAAATTCTAGACGAAAATAGTATTTTTGTATATAATTTACAGATTTATGCACAGATATTTTTTACAAATCAGCTATAACGGAACAGCTTATCATGGATGGCAAATACAGAACAATGCTACCACTGTTCAGCAAGTTTTGAATACTAAATTAAGTGTAATTCTTCAGGAAGAAATTCAGGCCATTGGAGCAGGCCGTACGGATACAGGTGTTCATGCAGAATATTTTATGGCGCATTTTGATGTAGAAAAAACAATATCTGATTCTGCTTTATTTATTGATAAAATAAATAAAGTATTACCCAAAGATATTGCGGTTTATCAACTGTTTAATGTCCATAAGGAAGCAAATACCCGTTTTGATGCAGTTTCCCGAACTTATGAATACCGTATTACCCATAAAAAGAACCCTTTTCTAACAAATTTAGCATGGAACTATCGTGTTTCATTGAACTTAGATTTGATGAACCAGGCAGCTAAAATACTATTTGAATTTCAAGACTTTACCAGTTTTAGTAAAACCGGTACCCAGGTAAAAACAAATAATTGCAAAATATATGAAGCAAATTGGTTTAAAACCGATGACAGTTTACTGGTTTTCAAGATAAAAGCGGATCGTTTCCTTCGGAACATGGTACGGGCAATAACAGGTACGCTTATGGATGTTGGTTTAAAAAAACTCAGCGTTGATGATTTCAGAAAAATTATTGAATCAAAAAATCGTTCCAATGCAGGCTTCTCAGTTCCTGCTCATGGTCTTTTTTTAACAGGTATTGAATATCCTGAGGGGATGTTCATAACTGAACGTCATAGCGAGTGAAACGAAGCTATCTCCTAAAGTACGCTCTGTGGCCTATGCATTGAATCAACCGCTTTCTTAATTGTTGGAGACTGCCACTCCGCTAGCCAGCGGATCGCAGTGACGATCACTGTTTTGGCTATAGTTGAAATTAGGATATTGCTTGCGCCAGCGTATGACCCCCTACCCTTCCGGATACCGGAACAGGCTAAAAAAAGGGAGTACTGCGCAGCATAATTGTAAGTTTCAACATTGTTGTGGGGCTAATTATTAAGCTCCGCTGCAAAGTCCCCCTTCGGGGAGATTTAGGGGGTCTTATTCGTGCGCCAGCATTGCTCTACAGCCTATTCAATGCCCGTCATTCCAAGCAATAGCGAAGGAATCTCCTAAAGTGCGCTATGTGGTTGATTTGAAGTAATTGGCATCTCAGCTTAATTGCAGAAAAAAAAGAGTATTGATACAAATAGGGCTACTAAAAAAAATCATTAGGTAATTATTATGTTAATAAATAATAATTTGAATTGCTTGTTTTATTATAAGCATATTATTGTTTTTGCGTTTCTAATAGTTTTACATACTTTATTACTTCTTTATCGGTACTCGCTAAATATTTATCAACATTGTCATATTTAGGCTTATACCAATCAAATTTTGAAAAATATTCTTGTAAGTCAGTTGATTTAAATTTGTAACCATAACGTGCAAAAATTTCGTTTCTGAATAGTCTTAGTTCTTTAACAGAAGTATAATAAGGTGGAATCACTATTTTTTTTAAATTGCTATTATCCACAATGCTAATAAACTGAGTTTGTGTTAGCGTTTTTCCAGATGATTTATGTACCCCATCTTTATAAATGTATTCACCAATATCTACTGAAGTCTTTATTAAATCATTTTGTATACTACTAATTACAGGACGGGAATCTTCAATGGCAAAATCTAATATGGATTTAGATATTATACCATTTTTATTTAAAGTATAGAAAAAAACATAGAAGTCAATATATGCATCATCCCGCTCCAGGCTCGATTCTGAACCCAATGCAAGTATATAAAAATCATTAAGCTTTTTCGGTTTTAAAAATATTTCAAATGCCTCTTCATAATCTGAAGTTTCAAGATTAAAAAGTGAATAATACTTTTGTGGCAGCATACCACCTTTATTAAAAACGGTTAAAATTTCATTTAAATCAAAATTATTTCCCTTGCTTTCATTCGTAGTTTCCTCAGGAACTTGTTCTGATTCAGCTTCAATCTCACGCTTTTCTGTTACTTCGGTTTCATTTATTTCTTCTTCCGTTTCAGTAGCTTCAGTATTTGAATTACAAGAAAAAAAGAAAATTGTAAGAATTAGGTTTACTAAAAATAGGTTCTTCATTGATTGTTTTTTTACAAAAGTTGGCAGTTCACAGTCTTCAGTACTCAGGAAGCTTGCAAAGATTGCCAACTGTATACTGAAAACTGCTTACTATTTTAAATTTTAATAATACTACTTAAAAACATTCTTACAGGACATATCAACAATACTACCTACCCCACCCTGTACCGTTTTGCCATAATTAGTTCCATTATAATGCTGTTTGAAATTCAAATTCCAATATTTACAATAACCTTCTGATGTTTTAAAAGCCACTGCAGCAGGAATACTTCTGTATAATATTTTACCGGTTACCTGGTGCTTTGTTATTTTCCAGCCACTTCCGGTAATAACCACTCTTTGAACTTTTTTGTCTTTTTCCCAGCCTTCATCCTGTAAAGCCTTTTTCATTGAATTTGCAAGTGTTGTGTTGTTCAATTTAGCTTTTGGCATATAAACATCTGATAGGCTTTTTTCCCTGTATTTAACAGCATAGGCTGCCAATTTATCCTGACCTGTGCTACAATCCAATTTGAATTCTCCTTCAGCTAAATCAATTACATAACTTGAACCAACCTGCAGGCCACTTAAAGTTACTTTAATTGTATGATTCCTGGGTGAAATATTTGCTAAAGCTTTAGCAAACTTAGCCGGACCACTATGTTTATTCGTAACCGGGTCAGGTACAATTTCCATAAATAAATAAGCTTTATTTTCTTTCAAAGATGTCCAATCCATACGGAATTCATGCGATGCTTTTTCTGTACCGTCCACAAAAATTTTAGTGGTAACATTTATATTGTTTGATGCTTTAGTTAAATCCTTAAAACTTCCTTTCAGATAAGCCATGGCATAAATATATTCGCCAGCTTTATAATCTGCTTTTACAGTTGAGCTATTTTCAGCTTTAATGGTTGGTTTTTTTGTAAAAAAAACCACTTTCCCGGCGTTCTTTTTATGAAAATCGCTTGTGTAAACTTTTGCAAAAACAGCACCACCCACTTTTTCATAAGTTGCTGTAGCATCTTTGTTTAAAGCTTTTACCTGCGCATTATTTGGTAATATCAAGAGAGCCGCATCACTTAATTGTTTTGCCTGCTCAGCATATTTTAAGGCTTCCTGTGCATTCTTTGTTTTGTTTTCGTAGGCACTTTCAATTAAACCATTAATTACTTTATCTAAAGTACCATCATAATATGTCTTGTACTTTGCACCAAATTCTTTAATGGTAGTTACATTATAGTCCATATTATATCCTTTGAATTTAGCAGTGCCCTCTTGGGTAATTTTCAATAATTGAGGATAATCAGCTTCTTCGGCTTTTTTAAAATAGTTAGCTGTATTAAAATAACTATGCACCCATCCGGCACCACTTCCAAGTTTATCGTCAATCAGGTAATTAAGTTTCCAGCTTTTGTCATTAATCATCTTTTTAAAATCTGCTTCCGCTAATTCGCCTTCACTTGGTGCAGTGGACTTTTCATACAATGCCTGGTAATCGTCTGCTCTTTTCTGTAGAGAACTTACATCGAAATTAGGATCTTTTGATTTTATATCAGATATACCAACAGTAGCACCTTGCAACCAGGAATGATACTTACTTATAAAGCGATCATTGTTCCAATCCGGATTATTTTTAAGTTTTTCAACTTCATCAAGTTTTTGAATGGTTGAATTAATATAGTTTTTGGCTGGACTTTCTTCACTTGCATCATCAAGTGAAGCTTCGTCTGCATTTTTAGATACTTTAAATGGATATCTGGCTTGAACAGTAAAGCCATTACTAAAAAATACCCTTACCTCATAATCACCAGCCCTCATTCCATCGAAGGTTAATGAACCACTGGTTTTACCATTAGTATATTTCCAATTACCATAATCTCTTACAGAAGCACTAGGTTTAATCAAGGTAATCCAATCTTTTTTATCGCCCGGCAAACCTGAAAAAGTAACCGTAATTGGTTCATTAACCTTATAACTGTCTTTAGTTGTTTTAACAACAACAGCTTCGGGCTCATTTTCGATAATGGAGATTCTATTTTCATTCTTACCAAAAACATTTGCAAATGCAATACTGAAATTTAGAAAAACTACTATACAAAGTAGTAAATTGATTTTTTTCATAGTTAGTAAATTTAGTTAGTTTTAGTAAATTTAGTGATTTTTATGTTTTTAACAGTTATTTTATCCTTATTTTTATGAAAAAAATTAACACCAGTAATTTCATAAAAGTTTCGTTTCTTTATTTTATTCCCAACAGAGATTAATTCAGCTGAAGCTTAAAATTTTTTTCTTTCCATCCAGAAAGTAAATGGGTATTATAAAATTAAATTATATTTAAAAAAACATTTCCCCGAAAGGATTGTTTTTCTTTCGGCGAAATGTTTTACCATTAAAATAGATTTACACATCTATCAAGGCTTTGACTCACTACAGAATAAGCTTTGCAATTAAACTTATCCCCTAACAAACCTTTGCTTCAATTATCCGTTCCATCACCACCTTGCAAAGGAATAGTTACCGTTTTTGTTATTGCAAATTTATCACCAACTGTATTTGTTACGGTTAATGTGACATCATAATTACCTCCTATATCAAAATAATGTATCGGATCCTGCTGATACGATGTGTCATCATCACCAAAAGTCCAGATATATGAACTTGCACTAATATCTGTAGCTGTAAAAGTCGATTTAAGTTGATCAACCACAAATGAAAACTCAGCAGATGGATCTGCCGGTTCCGGATTTGCTTCATCCTCTGGCTTGCAAGCACTAAAGCTAAGAGTATATAACACTAATAATAAACCTAATACATTAAAAATAATTCTTTTCATTCTGTTTTGTTTTTAGTTAAATTTAAATTGATTAATAAAACAGATCAACCAAAAATTTGGATAATGATTGATCTGTTATAAGTTTATGTTTGTTTAATTTGTGAGTTGAAACCTTACTTGAACATGTAGCTTGCGCCTTTCCATCCACTAAGTAAATGCATAAATTCACTAACGTTTATAAAATAATGTGCTTCTTGAGATTCAAACTGCAAAGTTGCACTTCCCCAATCAAAGTTTACATCTTTTGAAATGCCTTGCTTACTGAATTTAAAACTTACATATTCTGCTTTTTCCCAATTCAGGTCTTTATGTTCTCCTTTTACATTATTAAATTGTGTTTTAGTTTCCTTTTGCATTGCGTCATTATTCGGATCCTTCTTTTTAAATCTGGAAATAAAAGCATTTTTCATATCTTCATTCTTGGTTTTTTCCTTAATTGTATTACCTAATTCCTGACTAGTCCAACTAAGTGCCAATAATTTATCCGGTGTATCCGATTTGAATGCCTCAAGTAATGCTTTTCCGAATTTTTCATGCTCAGGACTTGCACTTGAACCAGTGTTGGTGTTGGAATTATTTCCAGTTTCTTCTGTTACTACTGTTTCCTCAACTGCTACAGTTTTAATATCAGCAAGAACGTAGTTAAATTTCCCTGGATATTGTTTAAGATACCACTCATTATACTCTTTAATAATCTTTTCTATATTGGTAATCTTGTAACCTTTTTCTTTATTCTTAATTTTTGTAGAAAGTTCTGTATTATCCGAAGTAATTTGACTCATACTCTTTTTAAAACCCATTACCAACATACTTTCCTCTTTTGGTGTTCCTCCAGTTTTGTAAATATATTTTCCTGTAGTGTAGCTTATATCATCAGAAAGAACTCGCCATTCACCACCAAGGTTTAAAGCACTTACGTTTGCCTTATAATATGTAAAACCTGCCAAATGAAACTCTTTCACATCTTTTTTCATTAATATGCCTTTAAAGTTATTACTTTCATCTTCGGTAAAACCTTTTTCGTTATAAGCTATATTGTATAACAAAAAGGTGGAGTTCATATTAGTAAGTGTTTCTACATTCTGATACTTAATTACGGCATTAATCCTTTTACCATTCTTATCAATATAGTATCCTCTAACTGGTTTACCTATCAAATCTTTCTTTTCAACACTTTCGGGAGTTTTATATACAGTTGATGAGCTTATTCTTACAACTTTGCTAATTGGCGCTTCGTTTAACAAAATGAACCAATCATTTCCTGCTTTTACATATAAATGTTTGGCAACAAAAAAAGCACGCAAACTATTTTTAGATATACTTTTATTAAAATTACTGCTGTTTTTTGTGTAGCCTTGTTCACCATAGGCTTTTTTGAACAATGAGAGCTCAATATCATTATTATGCATATTGTTTGGATTATCATTTAAAATAACCGCTTCTACTTTAGTACCTTCGGTAGTAACATAGTAGCCTTTCATTTCTTTGCCAACTGTTTCTTTATTAAATTTTAAGTACCCTTTGTAAGGAACATTTTTATTGGTGTTTCCGGTAGTAACACTTTCTGAAACAGCTTCTTCGGAATCAAACATTGGGCCTTCCGCAATTGCATCATCACCCAATACCCATGTTTTATCTGTTTGAACACAGTTTTTTAAAGTAAAAGTGTATTTATCATTGCCGGAACTAACAAAAATTTTAATATTGGCCACTTTGATGGGACTTTCTTGAACTACTGACAATTCAGCCTTGTCATAAATCATCAATAAGCCTTTGGCTTTTGTTTTTTGTACTTCTTCTTTTACCCGTGTATAATGTTTTTTACTAAGTTTTGATACATCATCAACACTTTTTCCAATTTTACCAGCTATATAAGACCACTCCTTAGCATAACCAAATAGAGGTTCAATGGTTCCACGGGTATTTTTGGTAAACTTTTCAGCAAATACTTTATAATCATAGGTTTTTTTAGGTTTTTGTGCAATAATATTAATGGTTGCAGCAAAAAACAGTAATAGTAATAAGTAAGTTGTTTTCATTCTGTGAATTTTAAGATTTTTTTTAAATATTGAATACATAATTTATGGAAGTTCTCAAATAACACATTTTTTAAAATAGCTCATTTTTTTTTATTTATACATTGTTTAGAATCGCTTAGTAAAAACTACATTTAACTAACTTATAATATGAATAATATATGCTTTAACTTAAGTTGAGAAATTTTTAAACTAATTCGTCAAAGTCAAATTTGTATTTGAAGAATTTGCACTTTATTAACCCCGGCATACTGTCATGATACTCGACTGAATATAAGCTTGTTAATAAACTAAAGTCAAAAAAATATTTTTAATCTTGCAGGCAATATTTTGCGTATTTATTCATTTATCAAATAATTTACTTACTTTGACAGATAGATGCAAAATCATTTTAATACATATTTTGATAACACCCTTAAATTAACGTCTGCGAGGAGTATCCTGCTTACCATCAGTGGTGGTGCTGATTCGGTTGTAATGCTGGACTTGTTTTCAAAAACCAATTTTAAATGTGGTGTGGCACATTGCAATTTTCATTTACGTGGTGATGAATCGAATAAGGATGAAAAATTGGTTGAAAAATTAGCTGAAAAATATAATTGTCCATTTTACCAAATAGATTTTTTTACAACAAATTATGCTACCCAAAAGGGGATATCTATTGAAATGGCTGCTCGTGAGCTCAGGTATAACTGGTTTGAGAAAGTAAGAAGGGAAAATGGCTATGACTATATTGCCACTGGGCATCACCAGGATGATGTAATAGAAACTTTTTTTATAAACCTTGCCAGGGGGACAGGTATTAGAGGCCTTTCAGGGATCAAACCAGTATCCGGCAACCTTATCAGACCAATTCTTTTTACTGACCATCAACAGATATTAAGTTATATAAAAGAAAATAAACTTGAATACAGGGAAGATGCTTCAAACTATGATGTGAAATATAAAAGAAACAAGTTAAGACAAGATATTATACCTGAATTGGCAGAGATTAATCCGGCATATAAACAAAACATTCTGAAAACAATTGAGCGATTAAATATTACTAACAATATACTTAAAGAAAAACTTAGTGAAATAAAAGCAAATGTTGTTGAAGAAAAGGATGAACAATTATTGTTTAATATATCAAAGTTGAAAGAGCTTGAACCACTTAATTTTTTTCTGTTTGAATTGCTATTTCCGTATGGTTTCAATGGCGAGCAAGTTGAATCTATTATTAAATCTTTTGATGGAATTTCCGGTAAAAGTTTTTATTCATCCACATATGAATTGATTAAGGATCGAAACTATCTTATTATAATCCCAAAACAAAAAACAAAACGATTTTCACTTAAAATATCTGATAAACAGAGTGTTGTAAAGTTAAAAGATAATTTTTCTTTGCAAATAAAATCAATTAGCCGAACAAAAGGCTTTAAAATTCCCCAACAATTAAATATTGCTGCTTTAGATAAGGATAAATTGCACTTTCCGTTGGAAATCAGAAATTGGCAAAAGGGTAATTACTTCTATCCTATTGGAATGAAACAGAAAAAAAAACTAAGTGATTTTTTTGTTGATAATAAATTTTCAAAAATTGAAAAGGAGAAAGCACTTTTATTGATTTCCAAAGGAGAAGTTGTATGGGTAATTGGCCACAGATTGGATAATCGGTATAAAATTACTGATTCTACAGAAAATATTTTGCAAATAAGACTGATCAATTAACAAAAGTTATTCATAATTTTTATCTTTACAGTTCAAAAAAGAAGTTTGCAAAAACTATTAACCTAACCCTTAACCCTTGAACGTATTTAAATCCATACTAATTACAATATTATTACTTATTACCCTAACTGGTATCAGCTCATGCAATTCAAACACCCCTATTGAAATACCTCATTCTGCAAAGGGCATTTTGGATTTACGAAATTGGGATTTTGTAAAGGATGGTAATATCAAACTAAACGGGCAGTGGGAATTTTATTGGCAAAGATTATACAAACCCTCGGATTTTCAAAAGGAATTAGTAGAGAAACCTGAATACATTAAAGTTCCCAAATTGTGGAGTAACCAACAACAGGACAGTAAAAAATATCCTTTGTACGGATATGCTACCTATCGTTTAAAAGTTCTTTTAAATGACGATAAGCAACTTATCAACCTATATTCAAAAACTGCAATATATTCTTCATCGCAAATTTTTATTAATGGTGTAGATGTTGGCGGAAATGGAAAAGTGTCTTATAAAAAGGAAACAGGCTCAGCATCATATAACCTGCTCATTAAACCATTTCAGGTAAAAAGTGATGAACTTGAAATAATCATACATGTTTCGAACTTTGAAAAAAACAGATCCGGGGGCTTTATCTTTGAATTGCAACTGGGCGAAGTAAATCATATTGCCAAACTTGAAAAGAAAAATTTAATAATTAATTTATTAATTATTGGGGGTATTCTTATTGTGATAATATATCATTTTGCACTATTTATGATGCGCCCCTTTAAAAGAAGTAACTTATACCTTGCTTTGTTTAATTTGTTCATTGTATCTTATTTTTCTTCCTTGTATGGCCTGCAATACTTTATACCCAATTTCCAGTTTATTAGGGATATAAGAATTTTAGGATGGTTTATGGCAGTCCCAACGTTTATGTTGCTTATAAAATCCATTTTTCCAAAAGAAATTAATAACCATTTACCAAAATTAGCGGTAATTATTGGGATTGGCTCATACCTGGCTTTTTTGTTTGATATTGAATATACGCTTGATTTTTATAAAGGTGTTACTATTGTCTCAGAACTATACATTATTGTTATTGCCATTTTAGCTGCAATTAGAAATAAAGAAAACGCATATATTTTCCTCTTTAGCATTACCTTTGTTGCCATTTCAGGAATTAATGACTCTCTGTTACATTTTGGACTGATTAAATCGGTAAATCTGGCACAGTTTGGGATATTTATGTTTCTGCTGATACAGTCCTTTATTCTATCATCCCGATTTTCAACAGCATACAAAAAAAATGTAAAAATGTCCAATGAACTGGCCTATGTTAATAAAAACCTGGAAAACCTAGTTCTTGAAAGAACAAAAAAAATTGAAGATCAGAATGTTCAACTGGAAAAACTGAATGCTACAAAAGATCGCTTCTTTTCAATTATCTCTCATGATTTACGTGGTCCGGTTTGTAATTTAGCCTCATCACTAGGTTTAATTACGGAAAGTTTTAATGAACTTGATGAAAAAACCAAATTTGAATTACTAAGTAGTTTAAAATCGTCATCCGATAAAACATATCATTTGCTAGAAAATCTTTTAATCTGGTCGAGAATACAAGGTGATTCCATTCGTTTTGAACCAGGGAATCTTTTGCTGAATCAAATGGTTACTGAAAATATTGAATTATTACAAGCTAATGCCGACCAAAAACAAATTAAAATTTCTGTACAAATCCCTGAAGATCTTGAAATTTATGCAGATAATTACATGATTGATACGGTTATACGTAATTTATTGGGCAATGCAATAAAATTTACAGGGAATAACGGGAAAATAGATATTAGTGCTGAGTCTAATGAGAATAAAGTGGAAATAGTCATATCTGATACAGGAATTGGTATTAAAGAAAAGGATAGGGAAAAACTGTTCCGCATTGAACATAATTTTCAGTTGATTGGTACTAATGGGGAAAAGGGGTCTGGCTTGGGGCTTATTTTGTGTAAAGAATTTATTGATAAACACAATGGAGAAATCCTGGTTGAAAGTATTCTGGGAAAAGGAAGCACATTTAAATTATTCCTACCTGGTTGAGCGTTGATTAATTAATTACATTTTTTTCGGATGAAAAGAAGAGTCACTTTACTAATTGATGCGTTTATTAATCTAATTCTTGCAATCTTATTACTATTATTCTCACCAGGATTAGCTGACTTTCTTGGTGTTCCCTCTGCTCAAATAAATTTCTATCCAAATATTTTAGGTGCAGTATTTTTGGGTATAACAATAGCTTTAATAATCGAAGCATATAGAAAACCCACGGATAACAGCAGAGTAGGATTAGGTTTACT
>Ga0164315_10000690_pt1 | contig 24106 bp, 11 predicted proteins | sample GuaBasSedimGuay6_FD_113737 | JGI IMG/M metagenome (GOLD analysis project Ga0164315, IMG submission 113737) | Subseafloor sediment microbial communities from Guaymas Basin, Gulf of California, Mexico - Guay6, Core 4569-2, 0-3 cm | ecosystem: Environmental > Aquatic > Marine > Hydrothermal vents... | reverse complement strand
GAGATACCTTAATGGCAATTCCAACGTTACCCGATTATGCAGGCTATACTAAAACACTTGCGGTAGAGCATCCAGATTGTTATGTGCAAACGTATCGACAAACCACTACGTTTGGCTCATCCACCCCACATTATTGTAGAATTGCAACATTTGATACAGGGACATTACTTGAAATAGATAGTGAAAATTATCTAATGGACACTCAATGGGATCAATTTACGGTTGCTTTTGTTTCAGACTTTGATCAAATTTTGTGGCTACCTTGCTCAAATAGTGGCGTATGGTCATTCGATATAACCTCTGGCATTATCTCTACTAGAATTCAAAAGATTCCAGATCAATCAACATGGGTAACTGCGATTGCAGAATCACCTACGCATTTATGGGTAACTCACGCTCAAACTGGGGGCTTATACGTTTTTGAAAAGACAGGTACGGGCACGGTCAATACCTCTAGCGTCTTTCAAGATCCAGTGAACGGTTATATTTATTATATGCCCGACCTTGATTTAATATTAGTAAGATATGAAGATAGCACAACATGGTACTTATTTGATGCAACAACTTTTAGTAATATGGACGCTTCTAGCAAGGTGTTTACCGCTAATTTTAATGATCCAGATACAAGAGCAAGCATAACTCGACAAATAACAGAAACTCGAAATGGCACTACCTCTCTAATTTACGTTCAAGACGATAAAACTTTTGCAACCTTTGAAAATTATATTGCAGGTGATAACGCCTATGATGATCTGATTGTCGGGTCGGGGTCAGTATTTGCATGGTGGCGTATGGACGAGGACTCAGGCACTACGTTATTGGATAGCTCAGGCAATGCTAGAGATATGACTATCACTGGAAGTTACTCTAAAGAAGATTCGTTACTTGTGGATGCAGTTGGAAAGTCTTTAAAAGTTCTTACCACGGGTGAAGCATACACTGACACTATTCCAGAATTTGGAGGGGTTAATGCCACAACAGAATTGTGGATAAATTTTCAAGAGTTGTCAACTAACAACGCTTCGGCATTAGCTTGTACTATTGACGCTAATAATTATGGAATTTATCATGGATTTTATTATAAACCTACTACCAAAGAATTAAGGTTTCAAAACTGGGATGGGGCAAGCCACCTTATATACACTAAATTTATGTTTAAGTTGAATGAAACTTATCATATTGTTTGTACAGAAGACGAATTAGGTCGAAAAATATATGTCAATGGTCTGCTAATTATTGCAGATCCGAATTCCGTTCCCGATATTTCAGGGTCAAGTAAATACGGAATTAATAATAATTCATCTGCGGCACACGATCCAAGTGGATTTACCATTGATCAATTAGTCCTTTATAACAAGACTTTAAGTGCTCAAGACGTACTTGATCGTTATAATTTGGGTGCAACACCTGCCACTGACCGCTATGAAGATTTAATACTTTCTTATAACCCTTTAATGTATCTGCCTTGCACGGATGCCCCTAACGCCTTACATGCACTTGATCTCTCAGGGAATGGAAATTCTGCGAGTGTGACGGGTGCGGTAGTGTTTGATGGCACTCAGTCATTTATTGCAGGGGGCAACTCTGATTATTTAAAAAGTGAGACATTCATTGATAATGATATTCAAAGGCTAACGTTTGAAATATGGTTAAACATTGACCCTGTTTTTGATAACGGTCAAAATGCACAATTTTTGCCAGAAATAATTGAAGATAACGCCAACGAAGATCGAATTGTTTTCTGGGAGGTAACTGACACAAAGTACAGTGACATTTATTTAAAGAATAATAATAACGCCTTAAATTCTACTAATATTATTTACAATTTATTTGAGAGGGGTCAATACGTTCACGCAGTCGCAGTCTATGACAACATTAATGGCAATATGAAATTTTATGTGAACGGTGAACTCTTATCAGACGTTAGTTTTACAGTGAGCCAGTTTGCAAGCGATTTATGTTTTCAAAGCACGGGTCATGTTTTTCCCACTAATTATTCTTGGAAGGGCTACTTAAAACACGTTGCAGTTTATGATAAATTGCTTACAGCCACACAAATTAAAGATAACTACAATAAAGGTGCTCAGTACACTCTACCAGACCCTCTAACGGCTTATCAGGCTGATATGATAGCTCAGGAACCTATTTGTTATTATCCCTTAAACGAGCTTACAGGGACGATTGCGTATGATATGATGGGACGTGCGAACGCAACATTTGTAAACGGTTCCGCTGATACAATGAACTCAACAGGACTTGATGAAACCAGTGGTGACACTTCTTTACAATTCAATGGTACGAATCAATATCTGAGAGTCGATAATAATCAGCTTATAGGTCGATGGGATCAATTTACCTGTGAGTGTTTATTTAAAATAAATACGATAGTTGGCACTCAGGATTTAATTTCTGTTCAAAGGGGTGGTGGTTATGTGTTTAGAATTAATGGGGACGGGTCTATTTCCATCCATATTAATACCGATGCAGGTTGGAATAGTTCGAGTGCAACGGGCGTGATCATTGAAACTGGAAAAACTTATCACTTAGCAATAACGTTCGATGCGAGTTCAATTGATGTTTATGTTAATGGAATATTTATAATAACGTTACCGTCCGAAAGTAATTCTGCTATAAATTATATTTCTTATACATTATTTACTATTGCTCAAAATAATAATGATATAAGTTACACCAATGGCACTATCGCACATGTTGCAGTCTTTAACGAAGTGTTAGCAGAAGAAGACTTTCGCAGACGTTATTTAATTAGTCAGGGGGTAGAAATTACCTCTAACGCCTATATTGACCTTGTAAAAGCTGATAACCCTTATTTCTTTTTACCTTTTAATGACGTGGTTGATCAATATCCTCTTGATGTGATGGAAAATGTTATTGCTGAAAGTTTTAATACTCCGATTAGCGTTAATGGCATCAATGACGAGTCAAAATCGTTGGCTTATAATGGCTCTAACGCATGGACTCATGTATCAAGCGATCAATTACCACCAACAATGAATAATATAACGTTGGAATGTTGGGCTAAATCTTTTGGCACGACTTTTAATATATCAGGTGAAATTTTTGGTATTCGTGACGTTGCTTTAATTCACACTGGCGGTGGTACAGAATTATATTTTTATGTGTATAGTCCCGTTGGTTGGAGTGATCTTACAATTATAGTGCCTAACGTTGATCAATGGCATCATTTTGTTTTAACCTATGATGGAAGCACTTTAAGAGCTTATGACAATGGAAAATTAGTCAATTCTATGAGTGTTGCACAACACAATAAAACGCCTACTGCGAGAGGGGCAAGTGTTGCAAAAAACGCAGACGGCTCACAATTTTTTCAAGGTGATGTTGATTACCCTGCTTACTACAATGAAATAGCGTTAACCGAAACTCAAATTCAAGCACATTATCGTGAAGGGTTAAAAAACCTTTTAGTTGAAGACGATTATTATACTCAGGTGATGACAGATGGAGCGTTAGCGTTTTATCGTATGAATGATCAACCTGACCCCATTGCCGTATTTGATGAAACCTATAATTATATGGGCAATGCTCATAGTGACCCCACATTTTCAGGCTCAAATGTGACAATGGACGGCATTGAAGATTATATCGGCATTGAAGATGACATTATTACAGGGACAGGCTTTTGCATTGAATGTATGGCAAAATTGAATAATAATGGTGATTTTGTAATGTTCACTAAAGGCTCAGACTCTAACGGTGGTTGGGGTTTGAACGCATATATTTCTCAAAGTGAGTTGATTGTTATGGTGGTTATAGGATCAACTTACTATGAATCACGATATACACTTAGTGAAGAAACGATCAACTTAGGTGAATGGTATCATATAGCGTTTGCTTATTACTCAGGTGGTAAATTACACACCTTTTTAAATGGTCAAGAAACAAGTTCTGCAAGTTCTGCTACTGGCTCATTAAGAACCTCTGGGGTCAAGTGGAGTTTTGGTAGAAGTACACAAGGGTCGACGAGCACTCCCACTTATTATAAAGGTCAATATGATGACGTTGCTATCTATCAAAATAAAATTGGCAACAGATCAATTTTAGATCATTACCTAATTAAAAACGATTTGAAAGGTGGCTTTATTGATATTGTTAAAGAACTAATCAATAACTTTTGGAATCGTTTTGACTATGACTATGATGGAATTTGTAAATCTGCTTACTCACAATATACGGGGACATATTTTGGAGGTGTAACACGTCAACCTGTGCCATTAACCAAACAAAGCACACACTCAGCGTTTTTTAATGCAAGTCAAGTCGATCAAACCATTCACTATTTGGGGTCAATCGGTGCAACGGGTGGCGATCTTGATGTGCAAAACTGGAATAATAATACACTTTCAATCTCTGCATGGATAAAGCCTGATAGTGTTACGGGACATCATTGTATTTTTAAAGACGGGGGAGAGACCAACGGAATTGAATTAGGAATTTATAACGCAGAAGTTGGAATATTTTTATTAGATGGTGGCGTTCAAACAAAATGTGTTGTGAACGTTAGTAATTATATTCCCGTTGGAAAAACTTCTTTCATAGTTGCAACAGTCAATGGCGTGTCGAAGGAATTAAACCTTTATATTAATGGTATGTTAGTTCAGACTCAGGGTGGCACTTGGATTCAATATAACGGCAACGGTGGTACTTCAATAGGGTCATGTTGGGCATATTATGCAGATGGCGTGACTTTTGGTAGAGGCAGTCCTGCGAGCCAAACAGCGGAAGACGGCTCATTCTTAGGCTACATTGATCAATTATTTGTTTCAAGTGTTGTAATGCCTGCTAACGATATTTCTACGATTTGGAATGAAGGTTACTTAGGCACGAATTATGATAAGGTGAAAGCTGAAACGTTTCCAGTGCTTCATTGGACGTTTGAAGACGACATTAGCGTTAGTGCCATTGATGAAATTCAAAACGTGGCACTCACGAATTATGGTTTTTGTAGTTCAGCTATTGGTTTTAATGGAAATGGGGCATGGTTTGACGGTGTAAGTGTTGCCTCTGGTGCAACTGATAAGGTAATGTTAGACACTGCCATATCTAACATACCAGTGTTAAATCGACAAAGTAATTATTCAATTTCGCTATGGGTTAAAATTGACGATGTTGTTGACGCTAACCCTACAAATGTGTTGGTTTCAATGGGTTATGGAAACTCACGAATTGAATATAAACTAGCAATAGCAAACAACATTTTATATTTTACTATATATGATGACGCTTATGATTATTATAACACAAATGGTAGTGAAACTATTTCTTATGATGTATGGAATTATGTAACGGTAACAGTTGAAGATAATAGCGGAATTGTTGTTAAATTGTATTTGAACGGTGTTGAGATGAATTATTCAACTTCAAATATTCATACATTGGTTCCAGATATTGATACTGCTTCACACCTTGTTTTAGGTTGTTTGAATTATTATGATAATGGTAAAACACACCACCAAACAAACGGAACGTTAGACGAAGTGATGTTTTTTAATCACGTTTTGACCCCTATCGAAGTTAACAATCTTTATGAAGCGTTAGCCACTGAATATCAAATTACAGGCACGGTCACAAAAGATGGTGAGCCTAACGCCAATGAAGTGATGATATATAATAGAACAACGGCAAAACTTGAAGACAAAGTAACGTCTAATGCAAGCACGGGAGAATTTGACCTTAGATGGCGAGAGTATGATCCGAGTCAGGAATATTTTGTTATTGCAATTGATGACGATGGAGTGCCACATCTTGACCCTATTGGGCATGATCGAATAACGAAAACGGAAGTGACTTAAATGAGTAATGCACACCAATTCTGGCGATTAAATTTTACTTCTGGATATTCAGGTTATGTGTCGTTAGCACAAGTTGAATATCGAAATATAGATGGGGTTAGAGTGTCAGTGCCTACCTCATCAGGATCGTTAGCAACTGCATCCTCTATTTTTTCGGGGACATATCCTGCATCAAATGCGTTTAACAATAGTGCAGGGACATTTTGGAATAGTTCTTCATCTTATCCACATTGGCTAAAATATGACACCAATGGGCTTGATATTATAGACGTTTTTACCGTTGCGATAAAAATTCGTGATGGATATTCGAGTGAGCAAGCCCCGTCTGTATTTACATTAGAAATGTCTGATGACGATGTTGAATGGATAGAAGTTTTAAGTGTTACGGGTGCGACATGGATTAACGGTGAATTTAATCTTTATGAAATTGACCGACCTTTCAAGTATAAAATTGCAGGGACAGTTCTTGTCAATGAAGTACCAGAAAAAAGATGGATAAATATATACAAGAGAACAGATGGATCATGGGTAACTGGCGGTTATTCAGATCCCGTGACAGGCAAATATGAATTTAGAATGACAAACAATCAAATTTATTATGCTGTCATTTTAGAAGATGAAACAGAACAAATTTATAATTCACAGGTAAGGGACTTTATTATCCCTACCGAAATTCAAGGAGACTAAAGTTATGGCGAGTGCTACGACTTCCAATTATTTATATCAAAATCAAATGAACTTTTTACTACATAACACAGCATGGACAGCCGTGCCAATTATTTATGTAGCGTTATTTAATACCGTGCCAAGTCTTGACGGCTCAGGTGGGCAAGAAGTTCCCACTACAGGGTCAGGTTATGGGCGTGTTGGCGTATTGGCAGGTGGTTGGAATGGGCCAACAGGTGGTAACTTAGAATATTCTAATTCAGGTGATATTCAATACGGTACACCTACTGCAAACTGGAATACAATTGTAGGGGCAGGTCTTTATGACTCAGACATTGGTGGTTCTAACAATTTATTATTCGTTGCTTACTTAACAACTCAAAAAGTGGTTAATGACGGTGACGGTGCTCCAAAGATTTTGGCAGGACAGTTAAGAATCACAAGAGCGACCTGTTAAGAGTAGCGTTAGATGCCCGGACTTAAACAGACGATATTTAATGACAAGCCTAAAACTTTTTGGTCTTTTGATCATGATAATGGTGGTGGTGATGACGATGGAATCGTATTAGATGAAATCGACAATCTCAACCCATTATCAATTATGGGTGGTGGCAATTATCTATTGGATCAACTATCCTTAAATGATCTTGAAGTTTCAGATCAGGCTTCTTTACGTGTGGCGAAAGATGAAAAATTAAATGGGGAGTGGACTAATTTCTGGTTAGAGGCTCAACATTCTAATTCATGGTATTTTCCAAACTTAGGATCGTTTTCTGTTGAATTTATGTATAGTAAGAAACCACCTGCTACTATTGATAATGTAGGAGAGCCGGGATATTACAAAACTATCATAAGTCCTATTATCAAAAAAGGGTCAATGCTTGTTATTCGACAGGTTGAAATTTGGAATAGCACGGATTATCTCGAAGTCAATTTTCAGGGACGTTCTTTGAAATGTTACGAAGGTAACAGAAAAGATGGAAAATACCCTATATGGAATAAGACAAATCACGTTATTGCCACTTATGACTGTAAACAAACAGACGTGAATGAGTATGAAACAACTCTCATTCTATACGTTAATGGTATTATATTTGGTACAAGTGTTGTAAATTACATTGACGAGTACCCAAACACTAACGTTGCAGAACCGTGGAGATTGTGCGGAACTAGCGGTGGTGATCCAGTTGTCGATTATCAATCAGAAGAGTTAAGACTTGATCAAGTAGCTATTTATGACTATAGCCTTACAAAAGAACAAGTGGGCAACCATTATCGTAAAACTACTCATTATGATACAATGATCAAAAATGACTATCCACACGACTATTGGCGATTTGACGAAGAAGACAATCCATTAGATAATATTCTTTATGCAGACGTTGGTGGTAAAAATGGAACTTATTATGGTGATGTGACCAATTTTAAGAATGGCCCTGAAAAATTGATCGAAAGTCATGGCACTTATTTTTCACCTGATGCTAACGCTTCGGTTACGTCTTATAATGCTTATGCAAATCCTACTAATATTATAAACATAGGTGCAAACTATACCGTTGAATTTTGGTTTAATTCTATTGTAAATAATAGAGGGGCACTTCTTTCTTGTGTTGAAGAAAATTATAAATGGGACGGTCTTATCGTTTGGTTAAATTCAAAAGATAATGAGGATGGTATCGGACATATCCAAGTCAGTGAAAGATTTGACCCTGAACATACTTTAAATTCAAGAGATGAAAACCCTGTTACGGGTGTGAAAGAACAATGGAATGATGGGTTGTGGCATTATGTGTGTATAAAACGCACAAGCACAACGTTACGATTATACATTGACGGTGAGCTTAATAATTCATACAACGCCAATTTAGTTCAAAACGGTGATCCTTCACAATTGCATATTATGGGCATGAGTCCGGGAAAACAGAGCATATCAGGTGAGATATGTGAATTAGCATATTATGATTATGCTATACAAGAGCAAATAATTACAAACCGTTGGCTTTATACTACACGCTATAAATTAAATGGTTATACGTTGTTGCAAGGAAATCCTATACCCGCAACGGTTCGCTTTTATGAGCATATTAGTGGTGAGCTTAAAAACGAGATAACGTCAGACTCAATTACAGGTGAGTATTTATATTATGCGGCAACCAATCGTTTTCTTGATATAGTTTCATTCATACCAGATAATAAGACAACACGTTATAGAATTCACGGCCCTGTATTGCCTGCTGAATATACTGACTCCCACTTAAATTAATTCAAGGGGTAAGATGTGCCACTTGAGATCAATTTTGACACGACAAAAACAGAAGGGGATAAAAGTCTTTATCCTTTCATAACAGATGATTCGCACATACCACCACCCGAACCGCAATCTATTGGTACAATAGACGCTTACGGGGGGTCTTATGGCGTGTTTTTCTTTTATAACTCCACTCATGCCTCATTTGGTATTTGTGAGCATAGACACGAATTCTATACCTTTGAGTATAATTACCTTTGTGAAAATTATTTTACTCATGGGCAAACGTTAACAGTAGACCTCGATGTTCAATTAGGCTTACAAACCCAACGAAATTTTTCAATTTGTTTTGATCCAGAACCTCTTTATTTCCTTGAATATAATTATGTGTGTGCGACCTATATTCAAATTGTGCAAAACATTGAGTTAGCGTTAGAAACATATCCTAAAAATCGTGTTGTTAATTTCAATTTGATGCCCGTGCTTTGTCCTTATAAAGCACCTAACATTCATAATATCATCTTTGAGATGGGTGGCGAAATTCTGACCAATTCAGATGATAGCGATCCATACGATTTTACCTTTAATTCGAGTGATGAGCCTATAAACTTAGGTTATGATATTGCATTTGGTGAAGATTGGACAATTTTTGATATGCTTTATGAGTGGGACTTTGCTCACGCTGTTAATTGTGTAAGTGCAGAAGCAACACTTGACACACAAAAAACGTTAGAACTTAGTCATGATTTTGTCCTGTGTCCTCATTCTACGTTCACATCAACAGTTCAATTAGTTAATGACGTAACCGAGCTTGCAGATACAGAACTTACTCGATTATTCAATGAAAAGATTATAATTGATTATGGTGTTGATGATAGTTGTAAACAATTTCCAATTAAAGTTGATTTTCTTGCTGATGTTGAGATGGATTTTCAATTATCATTTGCAAGTCGTGGTACGCAAGCGGCAACACTTGACCTCGATTTATTTTCAGGTGGCGTACCCAATCCTAATTTAGAGCTATCCTCTCAAGGTGGTTATGGTAAGAATTTAAACTGGAACTTTAAACTTTGTCCTTCTGACTCAAACCCTGCGTTAGATGTAGTACCTCACAATTTCTATTATCATTTTAATTATGATTATGAATGTTCAGCATTAGAATTAGTTGCCTATCATGGTGCTGATGTATCTACCAGTTTAGGTGTTGAAATTATCTTTGATATATTCAATGCTTATTCGGGTGCGTATCAAGAAGCCTTTGAAATAGAAGTGACCCCATATTTTGAGACTTTGGCAAGATTTGGTGCTTACTCTGATTTTGAATTAGATGACAATCCAGTTAAGACGTTAGAAGTTGATTATGAGCATGGCTCTTATTCAGACGCAGACTTTACTTCTATTATTGTCTTTACTGATGTTGACGCATATTCTGGAGCGTATGTAGAACATGATCTTGACGATCATCCTGCACCAACGTTAGAGATTGATGAGATTTATAATGGACAAGAGTTTCATTTTGAATGGCTAACGGCTCCCGTAATATATGATGTTGACGCAGAGCATGGACAAGAAACCCTTGACTTTGAACTGGATATTTTCCCTTCAATTGAACTTGACGTTTATGCTGAGTCTGGACAAAATGCAGTATTAGATACAATTATCATTAATGCCATTTTAGACATGGACGCTCTACATGGCTCTGAGAGCGACTTAGAGCTTACAGACAGTCCTAGTGAGGGTCTAGGTGTAACTAAGGTAGAACATGGCTCAGAAGTCCTTACATTAACGCTCAACACCACTTATGCACTCTATCCAGAAGCATTTTCAGGAGCAAGTACACAACTTGACTATTTAAACAATTCAGGTGGTGTAGAATTTGAATATGACTTTGAATATGGTGAATATGTAGAACTTGACTTTTCTGAAAACCTACCTGCGGAACTTGACAGTTTAGCAGAGCATGGACTTGAATCTGATTTTGAATTACAAACTGCAAGAGCCTTATATCCCAGAGCATTTGCAGGTCAATATCTAGCAGACTTTCAATTAGTCGATAACCCTTCACAGGAAATGGATGTTCAGGCTTATAATGGGGCTAACGCATGGTTTGACACCTTAGATGAATTCAACTGGATAAATAACGCTTATCATGGTGGTGAGGTACTGGACGTTTTCTTAAATGTCGGGTCAACCTTTGCAATGACTTATGAGCATAATTCAGATACATTCTTAGAATTATCATTTGAATTTGTAGCGTTAGTCCCTGACATTATTTTTGGCTCAGAAGCAACCTTTGATATAGACGTGCCATTAGGCGAGGGTATGTCAATTGTTTATGAAACTGGTTCTAACACATATATGTCATTTGACGTTATCGTTTCTGCAAGTCTTGTCCTTGATGTTTATTTTGGATCGACCTTACGTGACGGTTGGGGTGGTGTAGGTGGTATCAATTTCTGTAATTTAACAGAACTCGATCCAGATTGGGGTGATGTAACAGTAAGACCGAGTGAATATGAAACGTTAGAATTTGAATTTGACGATCAAGGTTTCCGTGTTTGGAATGTTTGTAACAATGACAGAATGGGTATTGAAGACCTTGAATTAGCAGTTAATAAACGTTTTGAAGTTGAATTTAGTCATGGAAGTGTATGTGAGTCGTTAGGACTTGATAAATACCCATTAACAGGATTTGATAATGAAATTTATCCAATTCCTAATGAGGTGCTTTACAACGATCAGCCGACAGTGCCTTATTCTGTATTATCAGAAATTCAAGTTGACTTACCTGCTAGTTACTCACTCACATTTGAATTAGAAGGTGGTATTGAGTCTAGCCCATTTGTGGCAGAGACAGGTATTGCAAAAACCAGTGACTTATTCTTAATGGGTGAGACTGCAAGATACCGTGAAATATTCACTAAAATGAATGTAACGTCATGGATGGATTTTGTATTTGAAAATATTGAATATATTCGCTTTTGTCCGGGTTATATCATTCCTATTGGTAATAACGTAACGTTTGACTTCGGTAATGAATTAAACTTTGACTGTATAGAGTATTCAGCCAGAGCGGGTGAAGAGTGTACAGTCGGAACGTTCTCATCTGTTAAGGGTATGAAAGTTGATTATTATTCTGGATCTCGTTTAGACTTCACATTAACCACTTTCCCACCTTGGCTCTTACGAGCAAGATTAGGTTTTTATTCTTATATTGATATTCCTGAATTTTCAGTAAACACTATAATAGTAGGCTCTTATGTGCAAGGAACGTGGTACGTGCCACCAATTTTAGGTTGGGGTGGAGAACATGCAACGTTAGAGTCATTCTATGTACCAATTGGTTTAGGTTTAAATTGGCATACTCCAGTTGACAGTTGTTTAATAAATGAATGGAAACCATTAGATGAAAATGGCGATCCAATCACTGAAGACATTCCTATACCAACAATGGAAATGGCTGAATTTGAACATCAAATGGACGCAAGGTGTTATACACTACCACTATTAGTCACAGAAAATGGCGAAACGGGTATATCTTTATTTACGTCACCGAAGGAGGAAAACGATGGCAATTAATTGTATTGAAAAGTTTTTCTTAGAAAGCACGAATGTAATAAAGCTAACGCCTAACGCTGACTATATAGGATCATTGAGTCTTAATGATGTGGACTATTACGAATACGATATGTTAAAAAATGAAACAATGACATATCGTATAGACGTGACCCCACACACAACCAACTCTATTGACATCGAATTGCATTTATACCGTTATCAAGATGGCGAACTATTGCCAGTTGGTATTAGTTACATTCAAAATTTTTATAATGAAATTATCTATGATGGGCTTATCGGTGAGTATTACTTTTGTTTAAAGTCATCTGATAGTGTTGACTATACGCTCAACATTGAGTTTACAGACTACCCTTTTATATTATTTCCAAATTTTAATGATATGGGGCACGGTGCATGGGTTAGAAATATTGACATACCAGAACCACCACCACCCCCTTGTTTAGAGCCTATCGCTTATTTTATTATAGGTGGTGCGTTACCAACGCCATTATTAATGACTACGGGTGGTTTCATATCTGGATTTATACCAGAACAAGACTGTTTTTCAAGACCTGACATTAAGCCTAGCTTTGCATGGCGTAGTGTGTCAGAAGTGTTTGAAGACCGTTTTGTTTTTAAAGACATGTTTCAATACACAGATTGTGAGTTAAAATTAGCAATTGATCCTTATGTAGAGACAATAGAAGGAGAATTCATTCCTGAAAGTGTTGTAATTGACTTGGAGCCAATAGAAACAGGGGCTAAAGCTAACGTTTGGTCACTATATGCACCTGTTTATAATTTTACAGACTTGCGTTTTAACATTATCAATAAAAATGGGTCACGTCTTGATTGTGATTTGGAATTATCCATAGAAGAAATGCCCCCATTTTTATCATTACGCACATGGCAAAAAAGTGATATTGTTGATAATGACTTTAAAGTGGGGGAAAAACTTGCTATTACCGAAACCTATAATTACCCAGTTGAAATTAGAGCATATTTTCCAAGAGAGCCTGAAACTTATATTGACGGTATTTTTTATATTTGTGTAATTAATAACTGGGACTTAGACCTTAAAGCATATCTTGATAATAGAATTAATTTTCAACAACAAGTTTTCATTAAAGAGTGGGATAAAGGCGAAGAACCCAAATTCATTGAGCCTATACCTGAGCCTATAGTCTTACCATTAGAAGAAGAGGCAAAAGGACTTTGTGATAATTGTTTAATTTTGCCAGAGTATCAGGGACTTGTGAGTATAAATAGTAATGGAATGTGTGTACCATGTCCTGAACCTGAAATTGAAGAGGGATTAAGACCTATTGAAAATGACAATCCATGTGATCCATGTGTTGACGAAGTATTTAAAGTGAACAACTTGACCCCATTAGAACTTTGTCCTTGTGACGAACCTGAAATAATTGAAATAATTGAAGAACCCATTGAAGGCATTGCTAAATCGTGTATGGAAGATTATGTCTTAGCAATGGACACTGAAAAGACTTGTGATCCATATGGTTGTGAACCAAAAGATCCTATATACCCAGACTTAGAACCAGAAGAAGATAATAGGGTCAAGTCTCAATGTGATCCATGTGAGCACGAAAACAATGACTTATAACACAAACTTAATGTATCACTTATATTTACACTCTAGGGGAAAAGTTTAAAATGCCTGCGGCTCATCTATTATTCATGATATGCACAGGTCACACTTGCTGGCCACCTAGAATTAATATTCAAGCAAGCACTAACGTTATTGTTAACACTATACCGTGGCATAGGCAAACTGATAAATGGATGGTACATTGTTGTCCACACGGAAATCACGTTCACTGTCATGATAGTGTTTTAGCAAGAGGATCGCCAGATGTTTATGTTAACAACTTACAAGCAGGGCGTGAGGGTGATCCCGTGGCATGTGGCAGTTATGCCGTGGGTGGATCGCCTAATGTTTACGCAAACGGATAAGAAATGTTTAAAAAAAATAAAACCAGAATATACACAGACCTTGATCTAACATTCACAGCACACCCATTAACGGGTGACGTGCCGAAAAAGTATGATGAAGAGGCAGTCAGTAGAGCATTGCAAATGTTAATTATGACGGATGCAGGGGACAGGTCTTTTAATCGTGAAATTGATATAGGATTGAGACATTATTTATTTGAGCCTGCTACTTTTGTTACTCAAAATGAGATACAATCCGTTATTGAATTTGGTATCGGAAAATACGAACCAAGAGCCAAAGTTCAAAATGTAATAGTCGAATTGAACGAAGTTACAGAGCAAGAATATAAAGTGACAATTATTTACGTTACTGAAAACCAACTAGAACCAGTTACGGTCACAATTTATTTACAGAGAGTAAGATAATGTCACAAAATTTAAACGTACAAAATTTAGACTTTCAGGGTATTAAAGATAACCTGATAGGTTATATGAAAAACCAACAAGAGTTTAAGGACTACGACTTTACAGCCAGTGGTATGAACATCTTAATGGACGTGTTGGCTTATAACACTCACTATATGGGTTTTTATGCTCATATGTTAGCGAATGAAAGTTTTATTGACTCAGCACAAACATTATCTGGTATGACTTCAAAAGCCAAGTTAATGAATTACGTTCCTGACTCATCCAGAAGTGCCAGTGCTGATGTTGACATTCAAGTGGATATTAACGCAGGCAACGAGCCAAGCAATAAAAAAGTAGTGATCAATCGTGGTACTGAGTTTAATTCTGATAATAACGCTCAAGATAACCGAGTGTTTGTTTTACTTGATGACGTTTTCATTTATAATGAGTCAACAATATTAGGACAATATGACTATACCGTAAGTAATGTTGCAATTCATGAGGGACACTTTAGCTTATCACGCTATCTTGTTGATAATACTCTATTAAACCAACGTTATATTATCAGAAGTGAAAATATTGACATAAAAACCATTCAGGTAGACGTTTACGAGACAGATCAAGAGTCAAATTTTGTGACGTATAAACGAGCAGATGACTTCACACAAATTGATAAAGACTCAGAAGTTTATTTTATCGCAGTGAACGAAGAAGGTTATTATGAAATATTTTTTGGTAATAACGTTTATGGTAAGCAGTTAGCTAATGCCAATTATATTAAAGTGTCATATCTTGAAACATCTGGAGTTGAGGGAAATTTTGCAACATTATTTAGTTTAACAAAGTCACCCTATACCTATGAGCTTACAACTGTTAAAATTTCAGACGGTGGTCTGGATAAAGAAACCATTGAAGAGTTACGTTTCAATATTCCTTATCATTACCGAAGACAAAACCGTTGTGTGACAACTGATGACTATAAAAATATTCTCATGGCAGAATATCGTAACATCAATTCAATTTCGGTGTGGGGTGGTGAAGATAATGATCCAAAACAATATGGAGCAGTCTTTATATCGATTAAACCTAAATTTGGTGAACTGTTATCATCTAAGTCAAAAGATACCATTATCAAAATTTTGCAACGTTTCAATACCGCAACTATTAACCCCATTATTATAGACCCAGACTTCCTTTACATTAATTTAGATATTCAAACAAATTGGAATCCATTAAAAACCAACTTGTCAGTAGGGCAATTACGAGCTATTATTGAAGGTATTGTAAGCGACTATAACGTAAACGACTTAAATAAATTTGGCTCATTCTATTCTGATGCGACATTATCAGCACGAATTATAGCCAGTGATCCAAGTGCGTTCACCACTTATAATAATATTGGTATTGAAAAACGCTTTGAGCCTATACTTTACTCACCTCAGACTTATTATGTGGAGTTTAACAATCCAATTGTGAAGGGGTCAGTGCTTTCCGAAGAGTTCATTTTTAGAATGTCACGCTCATATTTTAAAGATGATAATCAAACAGGACTAATTCATATTTATTATTGGGATGAGTTTAAAAATGAATTTGTTGTTTATCCAGATGAAACGTTTGGTGTGGTAGATTATGACTTAGGACAAGTTCGACTAACCAATTTTCAAGTGGACGGGCTTTATACAAATACAAATTTACTAGCCGTTCACAGTACACCCAAAAACCCAGACTTTTTCACAGTCAGAAATAATATCCTAACAATCAGTCAGTCAGTTGTTACATTAGTTGAGAACTATCAGAATGAAAGATAAAATTTCCAGTATAGTACAATATACGTTACCGCAATTTGTTAATAACGAGTATCAATTATTTGCACTATTCATAAAGACTTATTATGAGTACATGGAAGAAACAGGCAACGTTTTAGATTTCATTGAACGTTGTAAATATAATATTGATGTAGACCTTGCTGATAATGACTTTATTGCAGAATACTTAGAAGAGTTTGCAGATACCTTTCCAAAGGATATAAAGGTCGATGGCGACACACTCATTAAATACATTAGAGAATTCTATCTTGCTAAAGGGTCAGAGAATTCCTTTAAGTTCATTTTTACAATGGTACACAATGCAGATCTTGAAACGTTTTATCCGAGAGAGTTTTTACATGAAAGCTCAAATGGAAATTGGGTTTCAGAAGACTATATGTATATTACGGGCACGAATTTTGATCGCCTTACAATAAATTCAGAACAACTTAACGCTTTCATTGAGGGTCAAAGCTCAGGTGCAACGGGTGTTCTTGACGCTATTACTGTAAGTTATTACGAAAATGAATTGGTAATGAAACTGGACATTTCTTCTTATCAGGGTCAATTTTTGCAAGATGAGGATATAAAACTAACTATTGATGACTATAGCGTTTATGAAAAAACATTAACACTTGTGAATACCATTGATATTGTAGATGGTGGTGTGAATTATCGTTATGAAGACACAATTTCAGTGGACGGTGATGCTAAGGCAAAAATAAAACTTTTAACAAAGGGTGCTTTCAATGAATATAATATTATTAGTGGTGGGGTTAATTATCTTGTGGGTGATATTCTGTATGCCTCCCCCAGTGTAGGTGACACAGGTTATGGATTTTCCGCAGAAGTTAAGACAATTGATGGGAGTGGAGCCATAACAGGTATTGTTATAAATAATAGTGGATATGACTATCAATTTAAAACGGTTGTTTATTTTGGAAATGCAACAGGAACGGGAGCAAACATTGAACTCAACGGAAACGATATAGGTAAAATAAAAAAAATTGACGTTATTGACTCAGGCATAAATTATACCTCATCACCTAACGTTACTATTACCTCAGTGGATGGCGTAGGGTCAATACTTGAAAGTGTGTTAGCAGTTATTTACAACGCACCTAAATATTACAAAGATCAAAATGATTGGCTATCAAATTATGATAGGATGCAAGACAGCTACTTATATCAAAAATTTTCATACATTATCAAGTCTGAGGTTTCCCCTCATAAATGGATAGAACAAATTAGACGTTTGGCTCATCCCGCAGGAACTCAATTATTTGGAATGTATGCGTTAGAAAATTCCATTGACGTTAGTATTTCACTTCCTGATGACGTAACACGCTCATTATTTGTAGTCATTGATTTAATAAATGACATAAATAATATTACAATAACCAGTGCCAACGCACTCTCAATTGAAAAAATATTAGAACAGTCAAATGTTTGTGCAATAGACTTAACAGACAATGACTTAGACGACATAAAATTTTACCAGAGCTTTGAATATCCTATCTGGACTTTCAAAGACTATACAATCGATCAAGTTATAAGACATTGCCGAGATACAATGTCATATCATGACGATTCAATAATAACAATAGAATAAGGGACTTTAATAAATGCCTTCAATAGTAACAAACACGTTAAGAGTTTATAATGCGAATTCATTTATTAACTCTTTTCAAACATATAATTATAATAATTGGTTAACTGCCACAGTTTATGCGATAGGTGACGTTATTTATAACTCAAATTATAAATACATTGCAGAAACCACAGGGACAAGTGGTGCAACACCTCCGACTCACGTTTCTGGTAGTGCCTCAGACGGTGGCGTTTCATGGTTAGCAGTAGAAGCCATCATTCAAACTGGTTTTTTTGAAAATAATTTATATTTGTCGGTTGGTAAAAAAGACGAATGGCGTGACCTGACAGGATCGCCAACGTGGGATATTGGTACAACGTATAATTTGGGTGACATTGTAGAAGATACAAATAATTATATTTACATTAATGAATTGGCAACCGCAGGCAACCTAACGTCTGACACTGATTACTGGGAAGTTATCACAAATGATACGCCAGATACGCCAGTTGACAATTATATAAGCCAAGTTCAAACTTTATCAGACATTATTTCAGCAAAACGACTAGAACAAACAAGCGTCAATTTTGCTATTAAGCGTTATGATTGGTTAACGGGGACAGTTTATGACAAATTCGATCCAGAAGTAGAAGACTTTGAATACACCAATCCATTTTATGTTATGACAGACGAAAGTAATATTTACAAATGTTTAAATAATAATGGTGGAATTCCCTCTACTGCTAAACCAACGGGGACATTTATTGATCCCGTCATAACCTCAGATAGTTATGTATGGCAGTATATGGCAACCGTTAGTCCTAGTGATGCAATTTCTTTCTTAACCTCTAAATACATTCCAATCGAAGTAAAATTAACTGATGACGGTTCCCCTCAATGGAATGTGCAACAAAACGCAAAACCTCTTTCAGTTTCAAGTGCTAATATTGCAGTAGCAGGCACGGGTTATACCTCAGCCACGGCAACTTTTGATGCACCTACTTCTGGCGTTACAGCCGAAGGTACTGTAATTTTAATTGCAGGTGAAGTAGTTGGAATTCAAATCACAAATGTAGGAACGGGTTATTTAACTACACCTAACATTGTTATTGCAGGTGATGGCTCAGGAGCCATAGCAAGCTCTGTAATGGCTCCAAAGTCAGGGCATGGGGCAAACGTAGTCTTAGAGCTAAACGGGCGTTACGTGACCTTACACAGCCGTTTTGATGATGACGAGGGTGGTTACTTTCCTATTGATAGTGACGATGGCGATTTTAGACAATTAACAATGTTAATCGATCCAAAAGACGTAAATGGAAATACTGCTATTGCTCAAAGATATATTGGCCCTGCTAATGAAGATTGGTCGGGAACTGATACAAGTGGTTTTGAAGAACTGATGCAAGCCACAGGTGAAATTATGTATATTGAAAATATTGAGCCTGTTTATCGTTCAGGTGGTCAAATTGAAGACGTTAAACTAACGTTGAAATTTTAATGAAAACTTATAAACAATTTCATGAAAGTATTTTAGATGACCTTATTGGTGAGTTTCCAGATCACCCAGAGCATAAATATCAGGAAACAACCAAAAAAGTCAGTCCTATAAAAAGCACTAAACGCAAACCTGTTAAGGTTAAAGGTGTTAAGCAAGATAACTTTCCTGTTTATATCAGAAGTAAAAAAGAATTAATGGATAAAATTGGCATTATAACACTTGATAAAGTTATTAACTTATATGCCAAACATAATATGCGATTAGCTGACAGCTTAATGTTTAAGTATGACGTTAGGAAATTATGGAAATTTCGTGAATATGACCGTGACATTGACGCAGATGATAATTTTGGTTGGCAAAAACATAAAACTGATATTGAAAAAACCAAGTCAATTAAAGATCATGGCGTGGTTAATGTGAGAAGACAACCAAACGGAGATGTTGAGGTTTACGTTGGTGAAGGAAATCACAGATTAGCGTTAGCAAAAAGACTTGGTATTAAAAAAATGCCAATGCTTATAATTTACTCATAAGGAATACTAGCCAATGGCTAAACTACAATTTAACAAAGAGCCATACTTTGATGACTTTGAAGCAACAAAAAATTATTATGAAGTGCTATTTAAGCCTTCCGTTGCTTTACAAACCCGTGAACTAAATCAAGTCCAGTCAATTTTATCAAACCAAACCGAAGAGTTTGCAAACCACATTTTCAAATTTGGCTCAATGGTTCGCTCAGGGTCAGTTCGTTTAAAGAATCATCAACAATACGTTAGACTTAAAGACTTAGATACTGAGGGTGATGCGACAAACGTTGATCGTGTCATTTATAATAACGTTCGTGGTAAGACTTCTGGAATTGAAGCAGAAGTATTTTTTACCATTGCTAAAACTGAATTTGATCCAGATACGCTTTATGTTAACTACCGCACTACCGCAGTTGATGGCGAAACTTCACAATTCGTGAACGGTGAAACTTTAGAAGTCTTAGATGATAAAGGTTTTGTTATTTATGAGGTGATAGTACGCTGTCCTACATGTACAGGTGCAGACCAAGATAACACGTTAGACGATGCTAATATTGAGCCAACAGGTACAGGGTCATTATTTGCAGTTGAAGAAGCAAGTTTCTATGTATTTGGAAAATTTGTTGAGAACCCTCAGCAAATGATTTCATTAGAAAAATACGGTACAACGCCAACTTACAAAGTTGGATTTGATATTATTCAAAGTATTGTAACTTCTGATGACGATCCAACACTGAATGATAATGCGTTAGGATCACCTAACTATGTAGCTCCGGGTGCTGATAGATATAAGATCACGTTAAACCTTATTAAAAAGCCTTTAACTGATGAAGATGACGAAAACTTCACACTATTGGCTAAAATTGAAGAAGGCGTTTTACAAGAAATTCGTGACAAGACTGAATATGCAGACTTAATGAATACGTTAGCAAGACGTACTTATGATGAATCGGGTAACTACACAACAACACCATTCACAGTGAATTTTATTGAACATTTAAAAACTGATGAACAAATTGACGGTTGGAAACTTGCAGAAAACGGTGGCGATGAAACAAAAATTGCTATTAAGTCAAGTGAAGGTAAAGCCTATGTTAAGGGTCGTGAAATTGATATTATCGCAGAAAGGGTTACGCCCGCTGAAAAAGCAAGAGACACAGGATTTACACGTTCTACCGTTGTAAGACCTCAAATTGGCAATTATTTAACAATTGAGCTAGACAGTGCTAGTAATACAATACCAAACACAAACACATCTTATAGCACAACTTTTAATGACTATCAAACCTTACAATTATTTGATGGGTTAATGAGTGGTGGGAACCCTACTGGAAATCCAGTAGGGACAGTTCGTTCAAAATTAATTGAAATTGATTCAGGTGTTGCAGGCATTGACGCTGTTTACCGTTTATACATTTTTGACATTCATATGCTCGAAGGTAAAGTGATCTCAGATGCTTTATCAATTTATATTTCAGGTGGCGGTAATCAAACCTTTGGTGGCAATATTAAAGTTGATGATGTGACAGGTGTTGCAAAAATTTATGAAACTGTCAATAATAATTTATTATTTAAAGTTCCTTATGAATTTACAAAGTCTATACGTGACGCAGATAATGCGTTAGTCTCAAATACCAGTGTGACTATCACTAAAAAAATGGTTACGTCTGTTAACAACTCAGGACAAGCCGTATTTTTAGCAGAAGCTAACGAATCTTATATGGCATTTGACGCTAATACATGGGTGGGTGGTTTACAAACCGTTACAAACAACAATTATTTACCTTGGGATTTAACTGCCGCAAACGCCATCACAGCAGAGATAAGTCAAATTTCAGTGAATGTTGGTACTGGATATATTGGTAAAAACTTTGCACTTACGTTTAATGTGTTACAAAGTTCTATTTTTGAACGTAAAAAAATTCTTAATAAAAAATTCTTAAATAACATTGCAAGTGACGTTTCAGTTATTAACTTAATGACTCCTGATGGATATAAGCTATTGAGCGTTATTGATCTTTCAGACGACTCAGACATTACTGAAAATTACACATTACAGACTGGTGAAAAAGACAATTATTACGATGTTGCGACAATAACGTTAAACGCAGGTTTAACAATGCCAGAAGCAGGGTCACTTTGTTCTATTGAATTTGAATACTTAGAACATACAGGCTCAGGTGACTTTTTCAGTGTGGATAGTTATTCAACAATGGTTAACGATCCTGACATTGATTTCACTTATGAAGATATTCCAAGTTATACAACCAATGAAGGCGAAACTTATAAACTTTCAGACGCTATTGACTTTAGACCAACTATCGGAGCAGACGGCACGTTTGCAGGTGTAGGTGCAAAACTGGTTAACTTACCAGAAGATGAAAGCAACATTATTTTTGATATTGAATATTATTTATCAAGATGGGACACTCTTTGCTTATTAGAAGACGGCAATTTCTTTGTTGTAAAAGGAACGCCAGACTTAAATCCAAGAAAACCTGAACCTGCCGAAAACTCAATGGGCATTTATTTTATCAATTATAAACCATATACATTTGATGTCAATTTAGACGTTAGAATGGAGTATATTGATAATAAACGCTATACAATGCGAGACATTGGCAAACTTGAGCGTAGAATTGGCAACCTTGAATATTATGTCACATTCAATATGCTCGAAAAGGAAACAGAATCATTAAATGTCAAAGACGCTAACGGACTTGATAGATTTAAGAATGGTTTCTTAGTAGACAACTTCAAAGACTATATTGCCTCAGATACTTCTAATTCAGAATTTACAACAGCAATGGACACCGAACGTGGAGTGTTAGCACCTTCTTTCACACCTCGATCCGTTACATTAAAGTTCAATGAATCGAAGTCGAGTAACTTTCAAAGAAATGGTGAAGTATTAACACTACCTTATCAAAGTGAAACATGGATGAATCAACCGTGGGCAAGTAAGTCAATTTCAGTTAATCCTTATTTCATTTATGAAACAGAAGGAAGTATGAAGTTGAGTCCAGATAATGACATCTGGAAAGATACAACAACTGCCCCTACATTAAACGTTGCAATTGACACTGGTTTTGAAGACATAGCACAAATTGCAAATGCGGCAGGTGTTTTAGGAACGCAATGGAATAACTGGAGAACAAGATCACAACAAACTAACAGATCCGTAAGTGGCAGAACTACAACAACCACTACACAAACAAACCAGACCCGTACAGGTGTTAATCGAACTATTGAAGAGCAGATAACAAATTCAAGTCTTGGTTCTAGTGTTACCTCTGTTAATTTAATTCCTTATATTAGACGCAGTGAAGTACAGTTTATGGCATCAAATATGTTGCCTAACACTATACTTTATGCTTTCTTTAATGATGAACCTGTCACAGTCGATTGTAGACCTATCAATGGATCGAACTCTTCACCATTGGTCACAGACGCAACGGGGTCAATTGTTGGTGTATTTACAATTCCTAACAGAAGTGATAAGCGTTTCTTCACAGGTAAGAACGTTTTTCGCTTAACGAATTTAGAAGACAATAGCGATGATCCAGACGAGTTAACAACCTCAGCCGAAGCACAACATTATTCAGGTGGATTAGCAGAAACTTCGAGAGAGACAGTTCTTGCAGTTACATCACCCAATTTAATTGAACGCAACACAAGACAAAACCGCACACTTACAAGCGTTAGTAGAAGAACAATACCAGTTAGAGGTAGTGGTGACGATCCTATTGCTCAAAGTTTTTCTGTAGCAGAATCGAACGGTGTATTTTTGACAGGGGCAGACCTTTACTTTAGTGCAAAAACAACTGGTAAGGAACCTGCATGGTTTCAAATTAGAAATATGACTAATGGTTATCCTAATTCAATTATTGTACCTTACTCAGAAGTAACATTAAAACCAGAAAATGTTAACGTATCGAGTGATGGGACGATACCTACTCATTTTGAATTTTCTGCTCCTGTATTTTTGCAACCAGACGAAGAATATTGTTTTGTTGTAGGG
>Ga0164315_10000689_pt1 | contig 24112 bp, 38 predicted proteins | sample GuaBasSedimGuay6_FD_113737 | JGI IMG/M metagenome (GOLD analysis project Ga0164315, IMG submission 113737) | Subseafloor sediment microbial communities from Guaymas Basin, Gulf of California, Mexico - Guay6, Core 4569-2, 0-3 cm | ecosystem: Environmental > Aquatic > Marine > Hydrothermal vents... | reverse complement strand
ACGATAGATCCCGCTGTCCCGACAAGCAGCAGGAGCAGCAGGACTATCGTTTCGAGTATCATCTTTTCCCACACCTACAATTTAATTACCTGCCTGAACTGGGCGGTAGGTCTTTTGCCGCCTCTTCTTTTCCATAGCACAACTATTGCAATGATTATCAATATTGCAATGATCCACACCCACAGTGGATAATCTGCTATAAATCCAAGATACCCTGTCTGTCTTGCAACTTTTGAAACTTTGTATTCTACCTGACCCCATAAATTGATCAACGCTGCGATTGTGGATGTCGGAGAAGCTATCATTAGTGTTAATTTATTGTCTGCTGTATTTGCCGTTGATATGTCTTCTTTTGGATTCACAAACTCGACGGTTATTGTGTGTGCATCGCCTTCAAAATTGTAACGGGACCAGTTTACTTCGATTCCATTTTCGAGATCGGTAACGGTATAATCTTCTCCAATAAGCTCTGAATCTATTTTCACTCTGATTTTCAGATCAGGCTGACCTTCTGCGGCATCGTTAAAGTTTGCATATATTTTTAAGAGAATGTTGTCTGAGGTGCCGGTAAAAACTGCCCTTAACTCTGTGATTGCTTGATTTGAATATGTCTCTGCTCTGACTGTGCCAGCTGCGAGGACCAATAGCGTGCACAATATTACAAATACAATCGATCTTCTCATATGCCCTCACCTCTCGTTCTTTTATATATTATAGTGATGAGCCCCAAAATTGCCGCCGGCAGAGCGGCGAATATGCCGATTGACATTCCAAACAGTCTTGCAATTATGCAATATATGACGAATGGAATAGCAAAAAGAAAGATAACTATTGATTCCGTTGTGGTTATTGCATTGTTTTTATTGTTTATAAAATAAAGCAGAATTGCCAGCAGGACAAGTGGTGCAAAAATCATATTGAATAACACTACAAGTGCTGTGCATTCGTATACTGCTATCGCACTCTGGTATTTTTTATCTTCCTCATATATATACCTATACATTTACATCACCAATCTTCTATCTCCTCTAATGGAATATATTCCGCTTCAGCAACTTTTGGCAGCTCCCTCTTTATTGAGTGCTTTATGATGTAAACACCTACAAAAGTCATCAACCCAATTAGGAGTCTGATCAATATGAAATGCATATCAATCGTCCACACATATAGTTTGATGCAAAACTTCTGTAGGTGCAAAATCGTTAAAATATATGTTGAAATGTCGGTAAACCATGCTGTCCCAATTATGATTATACCCGCTAAAATGCCATATGCATTTATTTTTCTCTTTCCAATTTTGACCTGATTATTGCGAGGTTTTATGCCAGACAGCACATATGAACTTATCAAATACATTGTAACTCCTGTCAGGCCTCTTAATAACATTGTATGTAAAGGATCTTCATTCACCATGAGAACGTCTTCTACAAGCCATGGAATTATAGGCGTAAATGTAACGATCGATGCAAAGATTGCGGCAATTATTATTCTCTCTACTATCATCATTCATCACCCAGAATAATCGTAACAGATTTCGGCTTTTTTCTTTCTACAAGATCCTCAGGGGATATCTCTGCATATTGCATTGCAAGTTTTTGATAATGCGTTACAAGCACTTTATAGATGACGTAACCAAACATTGCAATGGCTATTGGGATTGTTACAATAAAACCTATGAGATACAGCAGAATTGTGATGGCAGTTAGCGATTCCGAAGCCTCAAGCGGAATTTTTCCTATGGTGATAACAACAGCAAGAAGCAGAATGCCTGCAACCCATGTGAGAATGTTGAACCTTGCGAATATGAATGAAACTACGATGGCAATTATGAATGACAGTACTCTATGCTTTACTATAAATTCGAGTATTGGATCTGCAAGGATTTTGATCATATTCTTAAGGACATCCAATGTTTCATTCAATTTCACATTCCTCCTTAATCTATTTTCCAAATAACGAATTCACAACATTGGTTGGGAATGATGAAATCTCTTTAAGCAATCTGCAAGTGAACCATCCAGCATAAGTAAGACCGTCACCAATTTTCTGCCAGATGTCTCTTTTATCTTCCTTTATCTCAGGGTTGTGTGGATCCTTGTCATCTTTGTCTGGGATTCCATCATTGTCCGAATCTTTTTTGACAAATGGATTCGTTGGATTTGCATCTTCAGCATTTGGAACGCCATCCTCATCTGCGTCTCCATGTGGATCTTCTTCCTTGAGGCGATTTCCAGATTTACCAAAGATCATTGTTCCTCCCGGATCTTCTTGAAAATCATGTACAACATTTCCAATCCATTGTTTCGTCTGATTGAATGTGCCAGTTATCGAAATTTTAAAGGCTGACACCATGGGTGTGACATCTGGTACTGGGGTTATTGTTTTTTGCTCGCCTCCTCCCGGTGATGTTAATAGACCATCCGCAATAACATTGTTACGCAATTTAGGTATTTTTATCACCATCTGTCCTCCAAAGAATCCTATGTTCTTGACACGATATTCTCTGAATTCTCCGGTATATGCTGGTCCTGGTTTTATAAGCCTGAAATTAAAGAAGTGTAAGAGGTCTACACCGCCATCGTCAGTTGTCTTCAGGGTGTCTGGTGGCGTGAGATATGCAAAAACAACAGGGGGTGCTGTGCTTACCGATATTGATATTTGCGGAACCTCAATTGGCTCGATATGACTTATGGAAACTGAGCCTCCTAATACTGGAATATGACTTACAATGAAATTCAACCAGTAGACAATTGTATTGATTACACCAATAATGCTATTGATTACAACAACTATTGGCTCAAGAAATATTTTGGCGATTCCATTGATAATCCAAGCCAGAGCTGCTTGTATTGCCTGAAAGATTGCATTGAAACCATATAAGAATGCATTGGCTATCGACAATGGAATATCTGCAATGAAAGACACTGTTGCGGATGTGAGATATGAACCGTAAATTGGAATAACCATTGTGTAAAATAAAACGTGCATAATTAAACAAAGACATATTGTTGCAAGAATGATAGGTACAACGTTATGTGTGCTTGTAACGATGATAGCACGCCATAGTTTTAAGTTGAAAAATGCTCTGTAATTTTTTTCATTTCGAATAATCTCTATGGCGGCACGAACGTTTTGCCTTGCGGATTCGAGCGTATCTTTGTGTTCTGGTGGACTAAATATTTCTTGTTTTGCATTTTCATATGACTGTTGTATTGTATCCAACAAAATTTGCTTTGTAGAGGAGTAATTTGTCGGGCTTATATTATCTCCTAATGTTTTTTTTGCATATGCTATTTTCTTTGTGATGTCTTCTATTTTCCTCATGCATACACCGCTGATCTCCTACGCAGATACACAATTATGGCTATTACCAGAACAGCAGGAATGAAAACAAATATCAACACAAGATATGATGGAGGCATATTATAAAGGCTCTGTGCAACCATCTTTCCGGTGATCTCATAATATGTTGCAAACCACTTTGTCATTTCTTTAAGGCCTGTAATCTCAAGGAGTTTTGTCAATACTGATTGTGCCATCCATGGTTCCCATTTGGGTGGTATTGGCTTCATTAATTTGGGAGCCTGAGCTATTTCAGAATATTTTATCAAAGCTTTGTTCAAAAGGTAGTCTCCAGCTGTCCATGTGCCTCCACCAAATATTGTGAAAATTGCTTCGACTGCTGCTTTGATGAGGCGAATGATAATTGACACAAAAGCGTTGATTATTGATACTGCAATGTATGCGATTCCGTTAAAAACATTAATGAAAACCCAGTAAATTGCTGAAAGTAAAAACATTATTGCGGCACCAAGTGCCCAGCCTGCATAATAAAAAATTCCCCAAGGAACGAATAAAATGATGACTGAGAAAATTATAGAAAGAACAAGTTTCATTGTGCGTCCCATTTTCTGAAATGCCATTGCAAAAACCTGTACTGGAGATGGAGCAGCGTATGCAAGTCGTTCTGTCGCTTCTGTCATTTTTGCCGTAGCAGTAACTGATGCCTCTGTTGCTTTGGCAGCAGCGTATGCAGCTTGACTTGCCGCTTTTTTTGCTGCATTTGAAGTTTTCGAAATTATTTCTTTCTCCTCTGCTTCTTTTTTCGCCGCCCTGTAAACCTCATCAGAATATTGAAATGCCCGACCACCTATCTTGATAACTTTAAATGGTGCCTTTTTTATACCATTAATAATCTTTCGTGCTCGTTCCTTCGTTTTTATGTCTTCGCTGTACATTATGCTTGCACCCCCCTCCATGCCTTGATTGTTCTGCGTATCACATATGCAATAATCACTATAGCGATAACAAGTGGTATCCCAATTATTGCACCAACATAGTACCATTCTGCTGTTTTAATCCATGCAACGTATCTTTCTGCTATCGGCCCGTATATTATGCCAAACAGTTTTGCAATCGGTGGATAGATTTTCGCAATGATTGGATCTGTGTCAAATGTTACTGGCATAAAATGTTCAAGTCTCATAAATGATGGGGGTATAAGATTCCACTCGCCCCAGGATAAACCTGTCCCCTCGCCAATGCGTATCTTCATATTTTTGATAAGCTCAAAAGACATGGGCGAAAATGTATAACCAAGGAAATTCGAAATTGATTTACCGATAGCATTAATTACATTTATTACTGTCTGCCCTGCCAGATTAATAATTGAAACAATTCCCTGAGCAATAAGGTACCATGCTTCCATAAAGACCCATATGACAAATGACAACAATGCAGTGATGCCGACTGCCAGTGCCCAGCCTCCGACATGGAACGCACCGACTGGCATGAAAAGAATTGAAGCTGCTATGATGAATGAAAGAATTATTTTTGTTTTTGTGGAAAAATTATACCAGGCACTCCAGAAAGGTGACTGTAAAGCTCTTTTACGTTTTTCAAATTCCTTTACCATTTTGGTTGCCTGTAATTCAACCTCTGTCTTCCGTTTGAGTTTCTTTGACATCACTTTTTCATAGTATGCTTCATCGGTCAACATTTTTCTTACCTGCAAAAGCTTTCTCGCTTTGTAAACGGGATCCTTTGTTGTTGCAAGAATGAGAAGTTCGTCCTCTGTCAAAACCTTGTCATATCCGAGCTGTTTGTATTTCCTGAGTTTTTTCTCGATTTTGCGTTTTTCTCTTTCAGGCAATGAACGTATATAATTTGCAATTCTTGCGTGTATGCCAGAAGGTGAAAGTCTTCCAACGTACGTTTCAACCAGTGGTAATTTTCCTCCTTTTCTGAATTTAACCTCTGTGGAACCGAAAAACAATCCGCTTTTTGTCTTTGGTTTTTTCACAGCCAGTTCCATTCTTGGTACTGTTTTCGAAATTATGCCTTCTTTCTTTTCCAATTTTTCTGCTGTTTTTATTTCGTCGACTGTCTCTTTCACTTCTGGAATATCCTCAATCTGCACACCTGCATTTTTTAACCTTTCAAGTACGTCTTTTCTAACATTTGCAGTGTTAAGCATCGCTTGTAATTCTCCGTATGAAATCTTCATACTCTGCAATTTCTGCTTCACAAATTCCTCGATTTTTTCTGTTGCACCTTCTTTTGTAGCTTTAACAGCTATCTCCTTAAACTGAGGATCCTGTGCAAGTAATTTATACATTGATCTTGTAAGAAGCTGGTTATAATTCCCTGGCTGACCGTACAACGCTGCTGCAACAGCTTTTCTTGCATTTATCTCTGCTTTTCTGTTTATCTTGTATTCAATTCCCTGTTTTTCTTTCAACTTTTCAAGAACCGCATATGGAGCAGGTATACCGAGATTTCTTTCCAATGTGCGAAGTGTACCCTCAGACCACTCGTTCGGATTGGACTTGACCAAGCCTTCGAGCACATCCCTTGCATGTTTTTTGCCTTCCGGGGTTTGCAAATATTTCAGAAGAGTCAGATCATTGCTAAGGCGTGGATCATTTTTACGAAGAATGTCGAGGAATTTGCTTATGCTCTTTTTTGATCTTAATTCTTTGATTTTCCTTTTAGCAAAATCGGCCTCTACCGAATTGATGACTTTGCTAAGATCAGCTTTATTTGTGTAAAATTCGGATTTGATCAAATTCTTTATTTTTGGAGAAAGTGGTGCATAGCGTTCTAATTTTTCTCTGCCCTGTGGATCTTCCCGCATTATGTTTATCATCAGTCTTGTGTAGAACAGTCTTTTACGTTGCTCTGGGGAAAGATCCTTTCCAATCTGTATGACTTTTTTCGTTCTTTTTAATGGGATAAATAATCTATGCCCTTTTTGTTGTAATGTCTCAAGAATTTCTTTTGCAGCACTCTGTTTATCGAGATTGTGTTTTTTAAGAATCTTCATTGTTAGTTCTGGGTCGGCGGCGGCTGCTGCATTCAATATTTGATCGGCGGAAAGTTTTCCTGCGATATGCTTTGCGGAAACAATGATTTCATTTTTCACTGCCTCTGTTAAATTCTTGTTTATGAGTGCTTTTGCCTCGTCTATTGAAGGAGCGGGCTTTACGATGATATCACGGTTTAATTTTATGTTGAATCCTGAGGTGATCAATTTTTTAAGATGACCTTTTACAGATTCTGCCATTCCCCTCTTGACGCCTCTTGGTGAGACAAAAATCATTTCTATTTCATTATAGTCTGGATCAAATTCTTTCACTGCTCTTTTAAGGTCTGCTGCTATTGCCTGAACTGGTCTTGCGTTACCATGCTTATCAGAAAAGGATACGATAACCGGTTTTTTAAGAGATGAAGGTGAATAAACAACAAGATGGGAAATAATACCTTTTTGCTGAACGGTACCGGATTTTTTTCGTTCTTTGTGATATCTGAGTCTTTGTAATATGTTTTTTATCAAATCATTTAGTTCACTATCGTTACTGTTTGTTTTTTTGTCCCATAATTTTTTGTATATATCTTCTTCATTCATTTTTTTCCTCCGGTATTCCCTTGCACCGATAGCCCGTCTGATTGGGGGGTACCGGTGGAAGGGATTTTGATTAGATGATCCTCACATCTTCAATTCCGAGCAGGGAGATCAAAAAATTTTACTGGAGAGGGGGGATGTCCCCCCTCCGCTGTTTTTTACAAAGGGGTATCCTGACACCATTATGCGTATACCTGGCCCCATTTCAGGTTTACATAGAACATTGCTGCAAACAGAGTTATAAGCCCTGCGATGATGAATATAGATATCCACATCAATGCACCGCCAGCGACGTACATGTATTGTAGGACTGTTGAAATTTTAAGCATTGAATCTATGAGATATCCAATTGCTGCAAATATTGCAAACGCTATAAGTGCACCGAGGGGGCTGCCTGGTCTGCCGTCATCTTTAATTGTAACCTTTGCTCTGAACACATAGAGAAACATTCCGAGCAGACCCATCAGGACCCATACAAATGAATACCACGGGATCATTCTTGATCACCTCCTACTTTTACCAATTTTTCCGACCACGTTGAAATTCGGAAGCCCATACTGTGGCAATGCAAATAATGCTGCAACGAAGCATACGATTGCCGTAAGCATTCCACCGACTGTGAGAGTTGTGTCGAGCGTGACTGGGTTATTTGTGTTGTACCTGTATGCAGCGGAATCCTGTATACTCACGGTATTGTAGTTTGGCTCATTTGTTATCTTTAACATGAAATATGCGTCATCTGGGTGTGCTATTACTGCATCCATAAGGTCCCTCACATCGACATCAAATGTCTCATTTATGCTTTCTATTGCTTCATTTTCTGAGATTGTCTTTGTAAACAGCACAACATCGCCCGCATAGAATGTTATTGTGTGTGCCTCGCTTGGTGTCAGTCCAGTTATCACTAATCTTACTCTGACCAGCCCATCATCCAGTGCATCTTTTGCCGTATAGTCCTTCCAGTAGACTACGTAATAGGGATCTCCTTTGTCTGTAGAGATATTTCCATTGATAACGTCTGTGTCTTCTACCTTCAAAAGTCCACTGACTTCACCGCCTATTGTCACATTGTTGCGATGCAAGGCACCACTGGAATTGTACCAGTAATAGTAGCTCTTCCCATCTGCCGGTTTATCCCCATCGATGTCCCATGTGTCAAGTTCGATGTATTTGTTATGTGGATCTGCAAATGTTTCGTTCAGATATGCTGGCAGCCCTGCAAATCCGTAAGGCAGCACTAAGATTATTACGACTATGCCGAGTGCCAGGATACCAGCAGATATTTGCCTTTTGCGATAGCTTTCAAGAGTTGGCATTTTTTTCTACCTCCCTGCTCCCCACCGGGGAGTTTTGTACGAATTTTGCACCCAAATACGTTTTTAAATACTTTTTTATGAAGACTAACTCAAAAGGTAGCGAAAAATTCCATAGTAATTTATTGACGTATAGTTGATAAGTAGTTTTCGCTTTGTAATAGAAAGGTTTATTATGTCTTTCTGTGATTTCAAATTTGTGAGGAGAAAATGTGGCAAAATTATAGAATAGGTCAATTTAGAACGATTCTTATACCGATCGATCTTAAAGTTGCTATTGAAGAATACTGCAACGTACACGGCTATCAGATGACGGATGTTTTTGATATCGCTGTCAGAAAATTCAGGAAAGTGTGGGATGAAGGTGTCGATGGTTACGAAGAGCCTGGCGATGTGCTGATTGATAATCCACCACCAAAAAGCAATCAATATGTGCCATTGCATGTCAGATTCTCAGAACAATCATCTTTTGATCTTGCATGTAAAGCTGAACAATTAGCCTTTGTGCGAAGTACTACGGATTTTGTAAAAAGGGTGTTGTCATGGTATCTTCGAAAGGCTGGCTTTCTTGAAGAGATCAAAGGACGCAGAATAATCAGGTTCTCAAGGCGTGAATAAATGCAAAATGATCGACAAATATTCGAAGTTGTTCTGGAGAGACATACCCGTTCATCATTGAAATCAGTAAAATGTTGTAAAACAGACCTATGGCAGCAGGAAGGTATGGCAGCCAGTAGCGAATTCTCTTGTACCACAAACAAATAATATAAAGAACGTATGCAATGATTCCAACAACCGGCGACCATGGATGATATGATGAAAATGCTGTGCTTGGGTTGTCAATATATGCCCAGTTCATTATGTTAAGTGAGGCTGAAAAAACTTGACAAAACAATACTACTAATGAAAATGCTGTTATGATGACAACTTCTTCACGAGAAAGTTTTTTCTTTGCATCTCCAGCGGTCTGTTTTTCTATTTTCTTAATTTCCTTTCTAATTATTTTATCAAACTCTTTCTTTTTCATATCGTTTGCCTCCTTTAACAGACAATATTCCAGGAATGGCGATATTTGGTTCATTTAAATCAATTGCGACGCCGCCACGCACCGATTTTGCAAATCTGATGTTTTTATTGTCAACGATTTCTGCAAGTGCTTTCTTTGCTGCTTTTTTCTGTCGTTTATCGATAAAGATATGAAAACCGCTTGGCGATTTTACGATAAACTTTGGTTTTATTTTGTTTCTTTTCAGAGCTGAGACCATCTCTTTGATTAGCTTATTACGAAGTTTAAGATGTTTTTGATCGATGTCAACGTCAATTGCATGCATCCCTGCAATCTGTTCAAGTGTCTTTTGCGGAATATGAAATTCTACTGCATGATCTTTGATCAATTCTTCAAGATCCTTGAAATCTTTAATTTTTATCTTCCTTCGTTTGATCACTGGTTTATTTTTGTAAACAGCTCTGACGAAAACTCCCTTCGCTGTAACAAGCTTTCTAAAAAGTTTGCTATTTTTCCATAACCTCTTATAATATGCAAGAATCTGCTTCTTTTTGACAAATTTATTTCCAAGCCTTATTTTCTTTTCCCACGTGTCCATTTTTTATCCTCCTGTACAATCAATTCAACAAGACCCACAATAATTAATGCAACGACAAAAACGCATAACAGTTCTGTCTTTGTACTTTCCATGGAGATATACTGTATAAAATTGCTATAATTCAGTATGTGTGTAATGCCAACCGTTCCTGAGTAATGCCCCACAAAGCCGATAAATAAATCTGAGAACACAAGGATTAGCGGAAGTACAATGTAATGTAGCACATAACGAAATCTCACTTTGCACCCCTCCCTTTGCCGATTGGCCCCTTCCCCCTTCCAATTCCGAGACCTCTTCCTTTTCCCTTGCTGCGGATTTTTCCACCAGGGCATTTAACTGTCGCTTTGAAATCTGCGGATCCGCCCGTTTTCATTTTTGCAATCGAGGTGATGCCGAGTTTTTTGAGATATTCTTTAATCCACTTGTCCTTTATGATTAATTTACCATTTTTGACTTCTGCTGCACTTTTGGGAATCATAACGTTTTGTAGTTCGAATAAGCCTGTCTTCTTGTTTCTTGCATAGACATGTTTTACTTTATGAACGGTTATTGTTCTGAATTTATCGAATAGCGTCGGAGACTTTAAACGAACATGAAAATACCTGCTTTTGTCTCCATGTTTTGGCGGTTTCCAAGGCTTACTTCCCTCCGGCGGAAGCAAGCCGACTTTTCTTGCCTTTTCGATTGTGTATTTGCCGTATTTGTCCTTGTAATATTTGTTCCATATTTTCATTCGTTCCTCATGTTCTTTTTTCCAATTTGTTTTTCTTAGTCTTCCATAGATGACTTTCGATAGATACTTTGGACTGACACCTTTTTGTTTCGCCATCTGTCTGATTTCTTTTGCAGATGGCATTTATTCTCCCTCTTTAATTTTCTTTATCTTCTTATTGCCACCTACATTAATGATAATAGGCTGTTTTACTTTCTTTTCAAGCTCCGCTATTCTTTTTTCAAGCTGCTTTACTCTTTCTGGATTAGTCTGTGCCTTTGCGATTTTCAACTGAAGCTTCAGTTTTTCAAGTTCATATTTTCTTGCCTCTGGATTGGCTGCAACTTTTTCTTCATGCTCATATTTTTTGATTACATACGTCGAAACCATTTTTTCTATAACGTAAACAATAAGGACGATTATAACAAGTAATCCAATTGCTATTAGTGTAAACGTTACAGGAATGCCGTACGGATTGTATGGTGGTGAAACTGGTGACATCTGATAAACATCTGGAATGTTGTCACCGTTCAGATCTTCTGGATCGGTGCCACCACTGACAAGTATTATGACCTGTCTTGCTGCGACTTCAACCGGTCTGAATATGGTGCCAAGCGGACTGGGAAGACTATCTGACATGTATCCTTCCGGTGTTGAAACGGTAACAGTTGGTTTTCTGATTTCTATAGTAACCGTTGCCACATTGGACAATGTTCCGTCAGTGCTCACAGCTTGCACGCATAATGTATGTTTGCCTTCTGAAAAATCATCGGTGTAAAATTCTTTATTAAAATGATTTGCCGCAACACCGCACAACAATCCAACATTATAATCTTTGTCCCACACATACACCTTGCTCACGGGCTTTCCAAGTGCATAACCCGAAATAGAAAAATAAGTGTGTTCGTAGAATACCTGATTTTCATGCGGCTCTGTGATCGTGATATAGAATTGCTTGCCTTGAAATAATGCAAAATTGTTCGCATACATGGATGTGCCAACAAGGATAACTGCAATTGATAAGAGAATGGCTGCTATGATGAGCCAAAATCGTTTATGTTTCGGATTGAGGAATTCTGGAATATGCATAATAACACCATATCACACTATCTAAATTTTCTAACCTTCCTTTTCTTTTTTTTGCGAGGTATCTTCTTTGACATCCCCTTTTTTAACAAAGCCCATTGTTTTTCTGGAACTATGATATGAAATGTTGCAACAAGTGCCGGAATGATAAATATCGCAGCAACAAAAAGTAACGCCGGGTCCATAGAGGTTATGAATGATACCAATATAGGCACCCCAAAAAACATCGCTGCCCATGATACCATGAAGGATGGCCATTTTTGCTTTGGTAATGTTGGAAATATGTTCTCTTCATACAGTAGAATGCCGGTCATTAAATAGGCAAAGAATATAAGCATTGCCCATGCAGCTGCGTTTAGAACATTATAAACGATATTGTATATTGACATCGCTACCATAACTGCACAGAACATCAAAGCTATGTAGATTAATATTTTTGTGAGATCATCTGTTCTCGATGTAACTGGTTTCATGATTTGGAATTTGATTGGGATTTATTTTAAATTTATCGTTGCTGAGTGTTCTCTATTTGTTTTCTAAGTGGTTGTTAGATGGTCATTAACTCATCACTAATTCATTTCTCCTGTTCGCTGCCTATGTCATCAATTGTAACGTACGGCAATCTATTGTAGTAATACTTCTTCAATTTTTCTGATAGCTTTCGAACGTTGTCTATCTCTTTTGAGATCATGTCGGCACCCTTATTATTTGCAAGAGGCATGCTTTCGACATTACGTCTTGCTTTTTGAAGTAGTTTTATGACTTTTTTAAGGCATTTCTGTGCACGAATATGATGCTTCTGTGATAACTCTATCTGCTCTGCCTGAGACAAAGGAATGACTACTTTGCTATATATAGTTCTATTTTTAAGCGATCCAAGTATCGCTTTCGCCTTCAAACCTTCCCATTTCTGTTTCATCCGCACAGCGAACCTCCGTATGGAATTAAATTGCATTTAAGAAAGATTGCATTTAGATACTCGTCATCTGAAATTATTGTTCCTTGCTTGGTTATTCTGATTGTAACTCTTCTAACATTAGCTGGTCTGCTTTCTTGTATGTTTCTCCCCCCTTCTTGATTTTTAACTCAAGAAGTTTTAGCAGATTGTTTTCTGCGATGTCGCACTGCCGTCCTTTGAAGCCAATGAAATCAATTGTCATATTTCCTTTGTCGTCTATTTTAATTTTTGCAAGCCTCATATTGGCACCTCCAATATCATTTCATGATTTTTCTCATCATATTTCATTCTTGCTTTTGTTTTTCTTGCAATATATGCTGCAATATATTTCTGTTTAAGGATTCCCTTCACTTTATCTGCTATCATATCATCCACTTTCATTGACAACTGTCCATTTTTGATCTGCAATGTTACTGCTCCGAATGGTCCATAATCGTTGAACTGCAACAAAATCTCTCCATCCTTTTCATCTATGAGCATAACGTTGTCATATCTTCTCATTAGCGTTATTGCTTCGTTCAGTATCGATCTATCAATTGTCTGAGGTAACTCAACCGTACATTCTACGATTTTTGACATTACAGCACCTCCACAAAGCCACCGTGTTTGAATACAGATTTTTTGATGACCGCACCGTCTGGCTGTTTTTGTTCTTCAACAATTCTCTGTGTAAAGGTTGTATATAACTTTATTTCAGACCAAAAAACATCTTGATTTTTTGCCTTGAAGTAGACTCTCCAGGAGTATCCGTCGAAATGAGCAAGATCAAGGGTCCTTTGCATTATTGGGTATGATACCCACCTTGTATCGCCCATGATGACAAAGGCATCTCCTGGTCTTATATCAAGATTTTTAAGTAGTTTTTTCCATTCTTCATCGACATCTGTGTCTTTTTGTAATATTGGCGTTTTTATATGTATCAGTTCATAGCCCATGCTTCTCGCTTCTTGAATTTGTTCTTCTAATGGGGTGTGGTTCGAAAAAAACCACATCTTTTTCATTTGATCTGCCTCCTCATTTTATTTGATTTAATTTGAGAATACGTCTTCATCGATGACTTTGTAATCGTAACCCTCTGGCAAATTCTGTACATCTACGACGACGCCGCCTTTGACCACTATTTTGATCTTCTTGCTGTCATCATCGCCTATTATTTCCTTTGCGGTACCATCAACCAGGTACCACCACTCGTTTTGAATCATTGATTTCAATCTTTCAATTGCTTCCTCCTCAGATTCGAAAGATCCTACCTGATACCACTCTGAATTTGATGGCAGATAATCAAAATATATTATCTTGTCACCAACTTTGATCCACGCAATCACTGCATTTTCATCAAGATCTGTTTTTAAAAGGGCAAACAACTCACACATACCGATCACCCCATAATTTTTTCAGTTGATATTTTCTTTAAATAAATTCTTACGACATGGCCGGATACTTTTGCCTTTTTTGGTTTGCTGATTCTTACTATTTCCCAATCATGGCTTTTTATCACTTTGTGTAATTTCTTAAAAATCTCATCTTTCCACCTCTCACAGTAATATAGAAGAAAACTGCTCCGTAAATAGTTTCCGTCTTTCCATACTTCAGTTGGGTGTGATGTCCAGTAATCGCTGATTTCGTCTGTGATCTTATCTAATTCCCACCATGCTCTATCAAGCATGCTCATTTTTCACCCCAAAGGTCATGCCTTAATTCTCGAAGTTCTTCAAGCAGTTCTTTTCTGCGTTCAAACAGCTCTATCAAATTTGCCTTTATTTTTGGTTTGCACTCAAGAGTATTGAGAGTTTCATGTATATCATCATTGTGTTTTGCAAGAGCACGTCTAAATATTTTGCAATGCACGCAGTCTTCGCATGCCCGCAATGGCGAGAGGCACAGTGATGGATTATCTCGCAACACATCGCTTAACTTAACTATAACGGTTTTCATGCCGATCACCAGCTGTATAAAAACTGCCGATTTGGATGTGTTAATTTGTGCTTAATGGCTCTTAGATCTGTCTCTTTTGGATGTCCCATCACATAGATTCTCTCTACTCTTAAGACCTTGGGTGTGACTTGCTTTCCCTCAAACACAAGGGCATTGTAATTAATATCATCGTGTCTTGCTTTTTGGGAAAATACCTTGATTGCATTATGTAGCTTTATTATCTTTCCCTCATCGCAGATTGTTAATGGCATCGTGAATGGTTCGAAATCAAGAAGTTGATGCTGGGTGTCAATTTTTGGTTTGACTATTGCTACCCCATACAGTGTCTTGTCGATTTCATTAAGAATCTTTTCGAGTTCTTCGTGATCCTCTACAGTTTTCTGCAATGAATTAACCAGATCGTCGTCGAAAAGCTCTATGTATATTGATTCGTATGCCATTGCTGCCAGAATTGCTGATATTCCTTCTTTGACTGATGGAAGAATTCCTGGATCTATGTATTTTTCATTTCCAAGCTCTTTTATAATTTGTAAGCACTGCTCATCTGAGTATGTTGCAATCTCTGTGTCAAGAATTTCATGCACCGTCTCATGCAGGAATTCGTGCAGATCTACCGGCGGCGTCTCGTTTTCAAGAAATTCTTTGACTTCTTTTAAGATCTGAAATTTGATATTTTCTACTATTTTCTTTACGGATGTGCCCATCTTGCCACCTCACATTAATTTCTTCTGCATTTTCAAGAGCCTGAATTTCGTTCTCTGTCAAATTCGCCTCACCACGAGTTATTGTGCCAAGGGGCTTTTCTCTGCGTACACTTTCTATTTTTGTGACAGTCAACCAAACGTAATCGACACTTTGAACTCCAAATCCAAGATAGTCCTGTAATGGATCCTTTTTTATTTCTTCAAGCCCTTTATCATCTGTTTCTATGTTTATCTTTGCAAATCCTTTGTTTCCATACCAGTCTGTGGCAACCATAATTCCATTTAGATGATAGAAATTGTGCTTAAATTCATATGTTTCATGTTTGATCGCCACTATCTGAAACTTGCCATCCGACAGTGCATACAGCTTGATATTCTCTGGTTCCGCAACTATGAACCTGCTGCCCTCGTATTTCTCAATAAGAAATCGGTTCCTCCACGTTATTTTACCTATAATTTCTCCGTCTTCATTCTCAATAAACGCTTCTCCTTCATCTGGAAAGTTTTTGTCATCTGTCAGACTCGTCCAACTTTTTGGGATATTTACGTCCCAATTTTTTCCAAATTGTGCTGTAATTTCTTCCTCTATTTTGGGTATCACATCTTCCAGAATATATAATTCACCTCTTGATGACATTTTTCTTCACCCACATTTAATTGATTTTAAGATTTTGAAAACAAAAATTCTCTTGCTTTTTGGAGTCTAACTGAATCGGGCATTGGCATATCTTCAAGTTTTGCTTTTATTGACATACTCAAGAGTCGTGAATATTCATTTATCAATGTGTGTTCAAGTTCTTTTTCGAATTTTCTTGCCTCTGCTTTTGCTATGTTTCTGTACTTTTCTAATTCTTCTTCATCCTTGATTTCTTCGATTCTTGAGGCCACAGTTCTTAAAAATCTCTCGAATCGTTTTTGTATTTCTGCCTCAAGGTCTGCTTTGATTTGTTTTTTCAGATCTTTCGTCTTTATGACTGGAATTTTTCTCATTAACCCACGTTCGCCGTAGACGAGCTTATAAAGTTTCATGAATGATTCAAGATCTCTTTGATATTGGACTGGAAAAAATCTGACGGCACCGGGAGCCAGCAGGAAAGGTATGGCTTTTGATTTCTCACAAAGCTTATAATATGCTTCTTTGAGATATCTTTCTGTATAACAGTTTGTGAACATGTCATAATATTTAAGAAGTTGCTGATACTTTTTTTGTGCCATCTCTGCTATTGCAAGTTTATTTTCTTTGAATAGATCGATTTTCAGAATCTGTCCATCTTCGAATACGAATAGGCATATCTTTTCTGGTTCTTTTTGCTCTTTCAGTGTATGGATTTCAAGAAGTTTCTTCATTTTTTCAGAAATCTCCGACTCTGGATGAACTTTTATTTTTCTCGATAGCTGTCTGGTGTGTGCATTTAGTGCATCGATCATGTAATCGACTTCAAGTCTGACAATCTTTCCTGTGCCTGGATCAATAAAGTCTTCCACAACAGTTTCTTCAAGTTCTCTGCATGCAAGCTGAAAGGCAAAAACTGGTCTTGGAAGCTTTGGTCTGTAATCTTGTGGTACGCCTGCTTCACATATGTACGTTTCGAATTCTGCCTTCGGAATTCTAAATTGTCTGAAGACCATACCGACGAGATACCCAAGGATTGCATTGCTTGGTATTTCTTTTGTAATTACCAAATCGCTATATACAGAATTATTCAAATTTCCACCCTCCTCATAATTTCAATTTTTCAAATTTTTCTCCAAATTCATAATTTTTGACATCTGTCCATTTTGGATTTCCAAGCAATAGCTGTAGAGCTTTTTTTGTTCTTACCGTTATCTCTTTATCATTTCCATTGCCCTTCAGTTCTTTTAATTGTTTCTTCATCTCGATTATGTCTTCTTCAATTTGATTTATTATGTTCTGTGCATCCTGTTGTTTTTTAATCGCTTCCTCTTCGAAATTCTTAATATCATCAAGATAAAAATTTATGATCGATGCAATGTCGAGGGGAGTTGTCTTAACATAGTCGTGAAACTGGATATGGAATCTGTCTTCAATGTATTTATATAAAATTGACGATACTGGGAGAGCGATGATAAAACCTATGATGGCAAAGAGATTACGCACGAACACTGCAATTAGAAGTGCAATCGCTATTACAAAGAGTAAAGCTCCTATGAAATACATCAATGCTCTGATCAGATCCCTCATAACGTCTCAGCCCTCTTTTTTAATTTTTGTCTTAGTGAAAAATACTGCTTTTTCAATTTTAGATATTCTCTGAATTTTTTGTCTATGATCTTGTTATGCCATTTTCTGATTGAATTCTTTTTTGATTGTGCATAGATTTCAAGAAATGTTGCTATAATCAATGTTATTACTGTTAATATGGCACCGCCGCCGATTAGTCCTATAAGAAAGCCGATTAGAATTTGTTCAATTTGATCTATTATGGGTAATCACCTCCTCTTAATTTTTTGAGTCTTTCAATTCTTGTCTTTGTTTCAAGTTTGGATGCAGTCTCTTCGAATATTGATAACAACCTTGCGTCATTTGTGAACTGCTGTGCGAGTTCCTTCATTCTTTCATGCATCTTTTTGTTTCTCTCTATATCTATTTTGAAATTCCTGATTTCTTCCTCGAAATCGTCTTGCGTGATTCTGCGTATTTTTCCACTCTTTCTTTCGCCATTCATTATTGCTTTCTTCATTGTTTCTCTTGCTGTTCTTATCACAAGCTGCTCAAGATCGCTGCCTGACCAGTACTGTGTTTTTTCTGCGATTTTTGCAAAATCTACATCCTTGGCAAGTGGTAGATTTCTTTTGAGTTGTGAATGTATCTTCAATATCTCTATTCGTGCATCGAAATCTGGATACGGCATTGGTACGACTGCGTCGACTCTCCCGGTTCTGAGCATTGCAGGATCTATTGCCTCGATGATGTTTGTGGCTGCCACAAAGAACCACTGTCTGTCCTCTCTTCCGAGCTCTTCAAGGAGCATTGAAAATACTTCTTTTCTGACTTCGGCACCGCCGCCTACTGAGGATGTTGCTCTTTTGCCATACCTGTCTATCTCGTCTATAAAGATGATTGCCTGCTGGATTGCATCTGCTATATCAAAGAATTTCCTCAATTGCTTCTCTGTTTCTCCGACCCATTTTGAAAATATGTTCTCTGGCTGAAGCTTTAGAACAGTTCTGTTAAGCTCTTTGCCCATTGTTTTTACCAGAAGCGTCTTTCCAGTGCCAGGCGGTCCGAAGAGAATCATGCCTCTCGGTGGATCAATGCCGTACTTTTCTGCATACTGCGGATATTTCAATGGTAGAATGAATTGCTCATACAACAATTTCTTTAGTTTGTGATAACCTCCAACTGCTTCAAAGCCATACTTTGACTCTATTATGCTGACCACTGGGTCCTTCGTGAGCATTTTTCTTTTGATGTCTGCAAGATACTGTAAATCGAGTTTGCCGAGCTTTCTTATGTACAGTTCTGTCAATGCGGCATCTATCTGATCAAGATTCAAACCTGCCAAAATTGTTGCAGCAGATCTGACAAGTTCTTCATTTCCATTTACATTTTCGAAACCGGCGTTTTTAATTGCATTGATTCTTTCTTCGAAGGTCGATCTTGTAACTTTGATAATTTTTGCATTGTTCCAAATTGCACGTGGTAATTCTGTTCTTGAATCCACGAACAGGATAACTGTCGAATTTGCGTCAAGAATTTCGTCATTGGTTGCCCAGTTGAGCAGAGCAGCATTTATGCTATCATTGAATCTCAATATGTTTCTTATCACAACGACTGATTTTGATGATTTGAGGACATCAGTTATTTTTGCAAGAATCGGTGGGGTTATTTCTCCCCATTCCTTTGCTGATTCGATTTGTTGGAGCCTATTACCTTCTATTTTGCTGAATCCTTCGTAACCGTCAAGCAGATACCATTGCGTCTTATCATCCAGTGGAATGATTTCGGGTTTTTTGGACAATAGTTGTTTTATCCTTTGTTTGTCATCCGTTTCGACAATTATGAGTGGTGAGAACATCGTTCTTCTTTGTATGATGAGCTCTTTAATCCAACTCATTGTGATTCCTCCTTCGGTATGTAATATATTTCATGCTTATCTGCATCTTCTACAAGCATATCTGCCATGCACTCGCCACATAGACCGCCGTATTCTTTGATGGTCTCCAGAGCTTCTTCTCTTGTTCGAGCCAGAACAAAAAGCCTTGACACACGCCAGTTGCAGCAGCCACACTTTACTCCATCGAAAGTTGCGTCGCCTATATCGTGCTTTTCGAGTTCTTCGGCTGTAAATCTGAACATTTTCAGCTGTATTTTATTTGCCAAATTGTCACCTCCCATTATATTAAAATGGAATTTAACATGTCTCTAATGTATTCGATTGTTTCCTGTTTGATGTTGTCTGGCAGCGTGTACATGCCATCGCTTTCAGTCAGATCGAGAATCAGATCCTCTTTTGAATATGCTGGATCTTCAGGCATTGGGTGCTTCTTCATGTAATCCAGAATTTGTTCCTTTGATATATTGAGGTATTTGGGATTTATGGCTTCCATAGTTACGCTCTCATATACAACGAGTTTCTTTTCTATTCTGATGCCCATCTAATCAATCCTCCCAGATGCTGTCCAGCTGTTTACTGCTGTGTTCATTTTCACTTTATGCCAAATTTTGCCCATGTGGATCGTTAGGTGTTCCTCATGCCTTAGTGTTCCACGAACATACATGCCATCTTTGCAGTGCAATACCTCTGTTGCAACATGAGGATGACCGTTTGGCGAGATGCTGAAATTCCTGAGTATGCTCTTCGTTGGGTATAGCAGTTTTCTCCCATTCACGATAACTTTTTCTGGTAACTTTACATTTGGGTTCTCTGTCAAAACATAGTATTTTGTACCGTTGTATGTCAGTTCATGTATTCTGTTGCCATATCCCTCTTCTTTCAGTCTTTTCACCCTTTGCTCTATTTCTTCTGTGGCGGCAGCGACGTCGGATATGCCTTTTACTTCTATTAGATGGTCAACTGCGTTTTTCTTGAGCTCCTTTGTTGTTTTGTTTGTGGGTATGAGAAAATACTCTCCCTGTCTCTTTACATATGGCATCTGTTTGTTTATTACCTCTCCTGTGTTTAGATAGCCTCTGTATTCATTAATCAGATTTTCCCATTTTAAGTAGCTCTCATACTCATCGTCTGTGAGATTCCCTGCAAGTTGTCTGAAGGCTTCGTCCACTGTCTTCGCTGCATCTTTCAATTTGACAAGATAATAGTTTCTGTCCACATACTGCTTTGATAGCGAATCTATCGAACTTAAATAATACTGATTGCCAACTTTGAACAGTGAAACGCCGAGTATGTGTCGGTATCTTGTCATGCCGGTTTTTGGGTCTTTGTATTCGATGTATTCATCTGGACGGACGTCTATTATTTCAATGTCTCGTGGACTTATACCTGCTGCACGCAATGCTGAAAATGGAATTATGCAGTAATGTTTCTTTGCCCTTTCGCAGAGCTCGCACTTCTCTTTTCCGTCGTGAATCTTATCCAAAAGATTTCTTATTGCACCGGCCGGATGATCTTCAAAGTATTCTGGTACCGGCATTTTCTGAAGATCTTCTGCATGCTCTTTTGCCATATAATATATCTTGACCATATATCTTGTCAGATTCTGGTGCCCTGCGGTTGTGTTGCTATAAACGTCTCCGTTCAGCACATGTCCGTTTTTGCATCTGACTGCAAGTGGGAAGTGATGTCCAAAACTGTAAAGTGCGTCATGTTCATAGAAAATTCTACTGCCATTTTTGTATATTAGTCGCTCTTCCCCCTCTGCAAAGAAATAATTAAATACTATTGCAGAATGGGTATACCGTCTTACTATCACCATATCACCTCCCCAAATTATTTGATTTTGGCAAGAAGATTTATTAGCTGAGACTCCACAAATTCGATGCACTCTTGTTTGTGAGGATATTGCTGTTTGATTGCTTCTATAATGTCAAAAAGTTGTCCCGCTGTTATACTTACATTTGATAGTTTTTTTAGGGATTCTATTTGGGATATTATTTCATTTACGCTCTGCTGCAACGCTTCAAGTTGTTCTTTGTATGCCTGTAATGTTTCTGTCAGCTGTCTGATTTTTTTGTTTATTGTGCTGTTTGCTATTGCCGTATCGATTTCCTCATCGACTTTCTTTCTCCTCAGCATTCGTTTTCACGCTTGACCAAATTGGTTACAATTTCTATTATTTCCTCAAAATCCACTTCCTTAAATGTCCCGTCTCTGAATTCGATAAGCCACATCTTCGATGTGCCATACCATATCCTGATACCAATTTTTGTAGAGATGTATGGTCCCTGATACACATCAAAAGGTTCCACAGTTGCATTTATTTCAGGAAATTGCTCATTAAGGAAATCTTGTAGATCAAAGATTTCTGGATAATTGGGTCTTATGCAGTATCCAGGATCGCCAAGTATGCTATAACCAAGCGGAGAAAGATATTGCTCCCAGTAGTATTCGTCGAGATGTGCATTTTTTGGTTTGCACATTTCACCTGTCATTTAATCCACCTCTTCATATTTGGTTGTAAATTATTTCAAATTCCATCCACAAATTTTTCTCTATCATATGGCAAGACGCTTCGTCTATTCTGTCCATTCAACATTTGCCATAGCATATAGCTGTTGTTTGACACTTTCCAGAATGCCAGCCAAAATCGCAGGTGGCAGTTCAGATTTTTCGCATATGTCAAATATTTCTGTGTGTACTTTTCTTGCTTTTTCGAGCAATTCAAAGGCATTGAGATTTTCTAATTTTTCTTTGTCCATCGGTTTACCTCCTTATCATTCTGATTTTGATTTCATATTTTTCAAGAATTTAGCCTCAATCTCTTTTGCTTCTCTTGCACATTCTGGGCAGAGCAGTAGTGGGGATGGCAACGGCTCTGTTACAGCTACAGTTGGGAAATAATAATACCAATTTTCTGGAATTTTTGCCGGTTTGAATCCGAACAGCAAATGTCTATCTGCTGGGATATCAGCCGTCTTTTTACACCTATCACATACATATCTTGTCAAGATTTCTTTCATATAAACCACCTCATCTTATTTCTTTTAGATGATTTCATTTAGGATTTTTCTATTTATGTGCCAGGGGGCGATCCACCCTCCAATGGTCGCAAAGCCATGCGATGGACTTCTTATCCTCTTAAATATCGCATCTTCGTTAAGTTTCACTTTTGTTGCAAGCAATCTTGGATGTTTTGATGTTCTGTCCTCAATGTCCCAAAGTCCCCAACAGGGTTCATTTTTATCAAAGTGGACCGCTGCAAAAAATGCAGGCATAGTTTCTATTTTTACACCAAGATGCTTTTCGATTTCCTTTATATTTCTGCCCCGTATGCCTATAAATTTACCAAGGTATCCTGGAACTACTGCAACATAGATCATCTTTCCGTTGACGGTGTAGTCAAAATCAATAAAATATCTGAGTTCCTCAAAGAATTCATCGATATCGGTTGGCATCTGTCTTGCATCTGACACTATTGCATATGGTTCGGTTTTTATTTTTGAAAAAAACGATGCGTTTTCTTTGATATACTGTTCCGTGCACACCAATTTGTGGTGTGCACCGCCACTGCTGTGCCAATAAAAATTATAACCGAGCGGTGGTTTCGCTCGGCATTTGTACTTTACTATGTACAGCATATTTTGTAGCACCTCCGTCTACAGTTTTATCACAAATCTTGTACCACATTCAGCACATTCTGCCTCTCCATTTCCAAGATCAATCACATCAATGGAGCCACAATGTGGACATCTAACGAATTTCAACTTTTCACCTCCCTCTCTAAAAGCTGATAATAGATTTCTTCGATGATTTGCCTTGCAGTATCTTCATCAAAATTTGCTGACTCGACGTTTGTCACTTCTATCGTTTCTCCGCCTGCATGGTCTAATGTTTGCGTAACCGTCCCAGCTATGCCCAACTGTGGAATCTTTACATCGATTATTGTTGACACAAACAATAGCTTAAAGTGCACTGCAATGTCTCCTGTTTTTGCCTTTTCAACAATATCCCTTACGTTCATTCTACCACCATCTCAACAAGAATATCGCATGGATCTCCCTCTGAAGATGTCACATAAAAGCCATGCTCTTCTGCTTCCTTTTCGAGTTTTTCCCAGAAAATTTGATCCAAATGTGCCTCTCTGAAGCCAAGGTTTCCGCAGTATTCACAGCCTTTTCCATCGCACACAGGACATGGTTTAAGGTTTGAACATGCCCAGAAGGTATAGTACTTACCGGATGGAGTTAGGTCGAACACTGTTCCTATAAACAGTGATTTGACTTTCACTCCGGGTTCTGGTTCATACGGCTCCATCTTTTCAATTTCCTGCTTTACATTGTCCCAGTCGATTCCTGTTTCAATGTTCTCTTCTTCCACCTTTGCAAGTTTTAATAAAATTTCAACCAGCTCCTCATCGCTTTTATTTTCGATATTTGACAAATCGACTTTGGCTTCCTTTGCGTAGCATTCAAGTCTTTCAATTTCTTTTAAGACACTTTTCCTATTCAAACCACATCCCTCCGATTAATTAAATTTAAGGAGAGAGGACGATTCTTCCTCTCTCCTTCAGTTCTTTAATTTTTGCCTCAATATTTCTGATTTGTGTCTGTTTTTTTGATGCCTTCGATGTTATCAGTCTGATTGGTTTTGCTACAATGCCCTGGTCGTTCTCATTGAGTTTTTGCATTCTGTATACATATGTTATTCCCTGTACGGGTATCAGCTCTTTTAACAACTGCTGTAAATACTGCTTCGGAAGAAGCACCCTTTTGCCATTCACCGGAAGGCAGATTAAACGTTTTCCTCTGAATATT
>Ga0164315_10000688_pt1 | contig 24112 bp, 18 predicted proteins | sample GuaBasSedimGuay6_FD_113737 | JGI IMG/M metagenome (GOLD analysis project Ga0164315, IMG submission 113737) | Subseafloor sediment microbial communities from Guaymas Basin, Gulf of California, Mexico - Guay6, Core 4569-2, 0-3 cm | ecosystem: Environmental > Aquatic > Marine > Hydrothermal vents... | reverse complement strand
GAGTCTATTGTGCGTGAAGGCTATCGTCCCGTATTGGTCACACATTTCAAGAAAACGGCCCTGGCAAAAGACACAACTCGATTGAAAAAGTTATTTAAAAACTGGCCTTTCCCACAAAAATACAACAACTTGAACAATATGGGGGTTAAAAAATTAGTCAAGAGGTTACAGAAGGAAAAAGACTGCTTTGATGTTGTCGATGAACTTCTTGATAATCTGTGTTATCACAAAGCGGGCTTGGATATAGGTAGTTTTTCGACCTGGGTGAGAGGTTTTGGATATACAGGCAAGTAGCTTTTTGAGGTTTCGGGGAGGAAAATTCCCGAAATAACAAACCTCCGAGGTTTGGCAAACCTCGGAGGTTTAGACTCGGCATATTTTTCTGGAAAGCTATATTATCTTGTCACCTATTTTCGGAATGACAAATGTAATTCTCCCGTTTCTTTATTCCATAACCCGCCTACCTCAGTTTCTTCAGTGATGCTTAAATGAGAAATATGAAGACAAGAAAAAACTTCTGTTTCCCAGGTGTACTGCACATCAGGTTGCGATTCCCCATCTATTTCAATTATTACTTTTGGAGGTATTTCTGGGTGGCTAGTCCAAATTAAAGTCAATCGCAACTTATTTTCTTCTACTTTTTCAGTATGGATAACCAATGGATTCAAGAAATCCAGCTTTGTCTGTGTGCCACCTCGGGATAACGTGAGCGGTTCCATCAGCACACTCTGGAACAATTCTTCTAAAACGGTCAAGAGTTCTGTTTCAGCTTTATTCGTTGCTTGTGACAAAAATTCAATGATCTTCCGTTGTGTAGCAGTCAGATAAATTCCGGTTTTTTCCAACAAGCTTTTCCGCGTTCGTTCCTGCAACGCTTGTATTATGGCAATGGTAGATTCCCAATCTTGATAAGGCTGAGCTAAATTAAATGCTTTGGCAATCTTACTCACCCTGTCGGGCAATAATTCACAATACCACTCTTCCTCATCCTCTTCAAATTCAAAACGATGCTCATAAAACAGGAGTGACTGAAGCGTATCATCAAGCAGTGCGTGTTCACCTTCGTCTGTTTGTACCAATTGTGCCGAGCCATCTTCCCAAGACAGTTCTAAGCGTACAGTGCGTTGTTTATCTAAACGCCATGCCAAAGTAAAACTGGGCATGAGTACATCTTCTTCTGATGTCTCAATCAGTTCAAAATCAGTCAGTTGAGCTACTTGTTTTAGTGTTCCTCTGTCATGACTGACCTGTTCCATCCATTCCTCATATTCAGGATCAGCCTCCGTTTCTCTCTGCCATGCCGTGCTTTGTATCTGGCCTTCAAATACCTGTTTGACTTTATCCGTCGCCCGATAGCGGTGCCAATTTTCCAGAACACCCACACGTAATCTTATATCCAAATCGGTTTCACGTTTCCAGACACTTTGTCCACAGCGCAGTGTGAGCTGCCCACACAAAGCCTTTTCTGAAATGGCAATATCAGTCGAGCCGGTCATAGGATTATCATCGGCCGGTACTGTGAGCCAAAGGTGTTTATCTTCTGAATGTGAAAACAGTAGCACCCATTGCAATCCGACGGTTTCTGGATTGTCAAATCTAAAAATATCGCCAGCTTGTGGCGTTTTAGGTAATTGGGAAAGCCTTTTGGCTATTTTCTCCAATTTGTTTTCCATTTCAGCAGCAAGCTGCTTTAACCTTTCTAAAGGGTTTTGGTTAGTCATAAGTTTCCCGGAAGCTACCGATAGTTTTCCATAAAAATCCTTTAAGCCTAAACCAAGAGAGGTTTGCCAAACCTCTCTCGGTTTTTGGCCAGAATACTATGTAGTTTTTGGAGTGCAAGGCGAACCTTGCACGTTGTCAAATTAATGAATGTTTTCCTAAATTGTCCACCATTGTCCACTTGTTATCGAACAATTGACGAAGAAGTTTCATATCCCTATTAAGCGTATTCTTGGGAATCTTGAGGCGTTTTGCCAGTTGAGCTTGAGAAGGTAGTTCTTCATCAGCTTCAATAAATTCGACGATTTCTTGAAATTCGTCGTGAATCCGTTCATGAACTTGATCGCCGCAATTCAGTTTATCAATATCGTCATGAATTTGTTTCAGGAATCCCTCCCGAATTTGCCACAATTTATCAGTTGTATCATATTTGAGGGTTTTAAAAGTCTTATCAAGTCGTTGGGCAAACTGATTGAATCCATCATCATCTTCCACAACCGGATGTTCTGGGCTTGCCGAACGGACTTCATCCTTCATGATTTTCGCCAAATCCCCAAACTTAAAACGCGTGATACCACCCTTTTCAGCTAATTGGCAGACTACTTTACACAGATCAGCCTGAGCGGCTTTTCTCATTTCCCCCAATTTTAACCGCACTTCATGCCATTTTTTGAGTTTACCAAGGGCACTTTTTAAAGCATCCTTATCGCAAACATCCGGTGAACCAATTGCGGAAAACGTCAGTATTGTCTGATTGCAGACTTTTCCTTTGTTATCTAATTCTTGAGCCGTGAAAACGCGTTGTTCAACCGCTTGTTGAACCGCATCTTGGGCATTTTTTCCCACCGCATAGCCTATTGGATCATGCTTTCGTTGCCGCTCTCCTAAAAAAGATTGGATGTTTTTATATACATCGGGATCAACATTGTCATACTTCTTCAATGCCGATAATAAACTAGAAATGCGCTTGACGACAGCATAATCAATGCCGTCAACAAGCAGCGCATCAAATGCACCCGACTCCTTCCAATCCCCAAATGGGTAATTAATCCACTCTGGTGGAGCCTTCGATAGTCCACGCCAGCGCATACGTGTACATAATGCGTCTGCAAAAAAGGCCAAAAACTTTCCTGACCATATATCTAACTTTCTGACATAAGGTGTAAATATTGGGCTTTCCTTAGAGGGCGGCTTTTTTGGGGGATAGTGTTCTACGAGTAGTGATACCAGTTCTGAGGAGGATATTTTGAAATCACACCACCAGAGACACCGTTTAGATATTCCCATTACTATGTCCTTATTATGATTGTAAATACAACTTAATGTTACACGAAAAACGACAAGGATTTTTTCTGATTAGGGTGAAAATGAAATAAGAGGTTATGGCTCACTGTCCTCGAAGCTTTTTCAAAGACATTGAGCTACATCCGTCCTAAAAAAATAAATCCGTTAAATCCGTCAATCCGTTGTACTTTTAGTATATCACGGATTTTGGGGAGTCCCGTGTTCGAGGCTTTAAGAGGGCCGTTTTATTATTTCCTTTATGGTTTAAAGGTTTTGAGTAAAAAATATATTTATATAAAAAACAACCCGTTATTTATCATCACAAACAAAAATTGTTCCAAAGTGGGACGATTTTCTTCAGTGTCCGTTATGGATAAGGGCATCACCGAGCTCGGATGGTTTTGAAATTTGTTTTAGCAATGATGGTGGGGTTGCGCGCACTCCATTCATCCTGCACAACCATCTCGGAGGATGTCATGAACCATTTCGGAAAAATAATCGTAGGCTATTCCTTAGTTGAGGTTTGGGCTCGTTATGTGTCGTTCGTTTTTAACGGTACAATGGGTGCCGATGACGGGCAACCCATTCAAGAACAGTTTGGGGTGACTATTTATTTTACCCCAGAGGCGGACTTTGGGGCGGTACATCCATTGATGAACATGGACCTGCAAACCCAGTATGTGAACAAAGTGCTGTCCACCGAAATTGATAAAAAATTAGGTGGCAGTTATGGTTATCGCATCCGCTGCACTTATGGCATCGATCAACTCAAAGCCATGGTTGAGCAACTGATTGAACGTCCTGACTCCAAATCCGCTTGTTGCAATCTGTTACATCCACGCGGTTGGGAAGGGGAAGTCAAAGCTGGCATGAAACGGATGGCTTGCTTGACTTATATTCAGGCACTGATCCGTGATGGACAACTGCACTTTTTTGCTCAGTTTCGCTCCCAAAATGCGTGGAATTCGCACGGCAATTTTAAAGGATTGCATGAACTTCAGCGTCTTATGCTTTCTCGTTTAGAAGAAAGGGGGCTAAAAGTCAAGCGAGGTGGATTGACGGTGACGATTGCGGCCGCGCATCTTTATGAGCCAGATTTTAACAAAGCAGAGCAAGTTTCAAAAGAGGCTGGTGTCTGCTAATAAATCAGTCGAATGTAGGGCGAGTTTCGATTCGCTCTACTACACGACTTCGTAAATCCCCTGTGCAAGGCTAAAGCCTTGCACTAAAAGAGCGAAACTCTACGAGTTGAGCCAGTTAGGGCTTGGTTATGTTAGCATGACGGCTGATACCGAATGCTTCTGGGGGGGCGAATTTATGGATTGATCAGTTAGAAACCTTCAAGGTTTTGGAAACCTTGAAGGTTTTGCCCTAATAGTACTAACGCGGTGATTTACACATTCTCCCGCCAAGTCGAAAAAATCAGTATCCACACGCCTGACTATAATAATATAGAATTGCTCTGTTAAGCGTGTGAGTCACATCACCGCCGGTAATTAATTAGTCCCTTCGTTCAAAAGCAACCGGGGCTTTGCTTCGGTTTAATCCTCACAAGTTGTTAGGCAAGATGTTCTAAGCGATATACCCATTTATCAAAATACATAGTTAATAAGTTATTGATATTCAATATAAAAAGTTCACTAGTTTTTCCAAATGAGCGAATTATTTATCTTGATAATGTTTGAAGTAAAAGTTTTTTCGTACCAGGTTCGCCTTGTACTCCTGATAAAATCACGCCGTTTTTTCGTACCAGGTTCGCCTTGTACTCCTGATAAAATCACGCCGTTTTTTCGTACCAGGTTCGCCTGAAACGAATGATAAAAAGGTAGTCCCTACTAACTAACCAATAGAGGTGTTCAAACCATGGGAATTAGGAATTGGGATTGCTTAAAAATCAATAGCCAACAGTGCTTATGGGTGGCATAAGGCGACAAGCGGTGTGTGATTGAATTAAAACGCTATAAAAATAGTTCGACACGTTCTATAGTTTTTCAGAAAAATAATTTCAGTTAGAAACCTTCAAGGTTTTAGAAACCTTGAAGGTTTTTGCCTTCTTTAAAACAAACCGCACAGTATTTATCACGTTTTGGATTAGAACAAGGCTATTTGATTTTGTTTGAAACCATAAAAACTATTTTTTGGGACAAGCGGATTTATCGAAAAGAACTGCAAGGCAAAAAAATCCTTTTGTTTGGCATGTAGAAAAGGGGGAATGGCAAAGCTTTTTTGACATGTTAAAACGGATACTATCCCATCAAGGTATAGCATTCGTAAAATGGGTTTCAATTCAAAATGGGTATCATTTGACAAGCTCACCTTTTTTTGCAGGACAAACGTGTTTGTATGAAGCTGTTTGAAGATTTATCTGATTGATGTGATAAAAAAATTATACTTACCATTGTCATAAATTGAGCTTGAAGTATTTTTCGATCCTAAAATAACTCTTTTAATTTTCATTATATTATAAATTAAAATTAACTTTGGGGAACTCTGGGGAACGAAGTGCTTTGAAGTGTGTATATCATAACAATCACACCAATCACACGAATCTCCGTTCATACCAATGGTATAAACGGTGATTAATGAGTGTCTGAACAAAAACCCAGAGTGATACTGTCATTTAGACGGCCGGAAAAATATTAACCTATTGAAAAAAATATTTATTGAGCCTTGTTTAAAATGACACTGATAGTTTTCATCCAAGCACTATATAGCCCCTTCGTTCAAAAGCGGAGGGGCTTTTTTTTCGTTCCCAAACGAGGACACCGGTTCAGTTGGGTGTTAAATAAAAAAAATTAGTGAGTTATAAGTATAAAACTGAACGCCAATAAATGTTTTTAAACGAGGCTGAACCTGTGCATAAGTACCAAAAATTGACAAATATTTTGTGCGGTTAGGGTGTTTTGTCAGGTGGATACTTTGAGCTAATCCAACATGGGAACAAAGGCGAATGATGCCTGACGGCTAATCCCCCCCGTCATGAAGACGTTTTAACCGCACAGGTGGAAAATGTAATGGCACTGAAGGGCGTGAAAACTCCAATAACGAGCCCTGAAGGGGCGATATTAATAGAGCCAGTGTAACTACCTGGTTGATAGGTTTCAAAAACTTGAACATAGAATAAGGCTCAAGAAATATTGAAGTTATCAACATATTAAGATTCCTGACGACTGTCGAAATGACATGGAGATCGTGTTTTATAGGGCAAAACCGTAAAGCGTTGCAAAAACCTTGAAGGTTTCCAACCTAAATATCCATAAATATTATGTGCTAAAAATTCGATGTTTGGTAAGCCTCGAATGTTTTTACCATGGACAAAACTTTTCTGGATACTCGATGAACAAGTTTTTTGTAATTTTTTGATTTTAAAATAAATATTATTTTTGTGTCCAAAAATTCATTTCCTTAACAATAAGTCTAAACACTCAAAAATTGATTGCTTTAAGCTTGCCGAACGTCAAAAACTTGAACATCGAGTAGATAAGTATAATTACTATACTTATTTCTTCAAAAACTGATAGGTGCTAAGTCTTGTTTATATCAAATCCTTGTAGTTTTTCCCCAGTAATGTATTATATTTCATAATCCAAGTGGCTACCTAACGTTAAGTGATTGATTTTCTTATTCTATGTTTTCTGTAGGCCTCTAAAACATCGCTGATGTAACAGATTGATTTATAATAAAGAGTGATGTTATAGGTGGCAACTTGGTTATCATCTAAAAATATACTTTTAAGGAATTGTTCATGAAAATTGGCATATTCGTCAACACCGACGAGGGATTAGGGATAGGCAAACTAATCTCAGTGAATGACAAAATGGGGCAAGTTAGCTTTTTTCACTCAATTACGCAACGTGAAGAAAGAGAGTGTCCTCTCAATCAATTAATACATGCCTATCTTTATCCACATACCCGTGTTTACGTCCAAACAACTAAAAGCCATTGGCAAGTTGGGCGTATTATCGGATGGAAACTGATGGATGATGAGACGGTTGAATACGAGGTTCAATTTCCGAATCAACGCATTGAACATCATCCAGAAACCGGTTTAGAAATCCGCTGTTTAACACCGCTCACCGATCCTACTGAAGTCCTTGCCTTTGGCGGGATGGAAACGCAATTTTTCCATGATAGACGCAAGCAAGTCGTAGATATGCTTCTCGGACTTCGTGTAGCCTCACAAAGTATGACAGCATTGCTTTCTTCTGTTATCGAATTAGTGCCGCACCAAGTTGAAGTTGCCCGGCGTGTCTTGAAGGATCATTCACAGCGTTATCTGTTAGCGGACGAAGTGGGAATGGGTAAAACGATTGAGGCTGGCATTATCATTCGTCAGTGTTTACTTGATGAACCTTCGAGTCAAGTGGTGATACTGGTGCCACCTCATTTAGTGAGTCAATGGCAGCACGAATTAGCGAATAAATTTAGGATTCAGCACTTTCCATCATCCGTATCAGTGTTGCCTTACGCACAAGCTGCGCAAATTCAGGCTCAAAATCTTGATATGTTGGTTATTGACGAGGCACATCATGTCGTCAGTCAAACCGATGGTTTAAAAATCGCCGGAGCCACACGTCACTTAATTAAAAAACAAGCACAGGCGAGCAAAAGATTATTGTTATTGTCCACCACCCCGGCATTGGGGCATGAAGAAACCATGCTTGCGATGCTTAATCTGTTGGATACGGACACTTACCGTTTAGAGAATTTAGCCGCGTTCAAAGAAAAAGCTCATCAACGTCAAGAATATGGGCGTTTACTGCTTGGCTTGCAACCGGATGCCGACAGTTTGGTGTTGCTTCAACGGGCTCAACAGGCCTGCGAATTGTTTGCCGATGATACGATAGTCACCGATTTAGCGGCACAACTCAGCGCAAGTGTTCAAAATAAAAACACTGTTCAGACTACCCAACTTTGTTATCAGTTGCGCTCATACATTGCTGAAACTTATTGTATTGACCAGCGAGTGATACGAACACGGCGTTCTGACACGCAGGGCTGGGAATTTATGCCACGCTGCCCTTTCGTTCAGAGTGGAGAACCCGTTAATTTGTCTCATGTCCGCGTTGAAATTGATGAAGATGAACGTTTGCCTGCTTTGATAGATTTGTTAGAGCAATGGCGAGAAGCTTCACGAAGTCATTTAGCTGACGATCCAGATACAGAAATCCAATTAGCCCGTCGTTATGTCCGTTTATTTGAAGCGTTGGGGTGTGGCGCGGATGAATTGGCTCACACGCTTGAGCAATTTGACGATACACCAAGCTTTGCAAAAGAGACAGAAATCATCACAGCCATGCGGACAACGTTGACGAAACCTGCGGGGGAATTTGATCGTTATGCGGTGGCTGTTCAATGTCTCACCCAGCTAAGAAAAGTGCTACAACCGGGTAAACCAAATAGTCCCGTCAAGATAATCGTCTTTAGTTCATCCAACACTGATGCAGTATGTCTATACCAGCGACTCATTAGCAACTTTGAGAAATCGGCTGTCTATGCTTTACTAGCAGAATCAGAGTTATCAGAAGAATCGGCGTTGCCACAACCGCTCACCCATCAATTTGCCTCTGATAATCAAGCTTGGCTTCTTATCTGTGATCGTCGCAGTGAGGAAGGGCAAAACTTGCATTTTGCGGATGCCATTTTGTTTATGGATTTACCATTTTCACCCGTTCGTATTGAACAACGTATTGGGCGCTTAGATCGATTTGGGCGTACCCAATCTGTGATTCGCCACCGTGTGTTGTTACCCTCTGATGAGGACAACAGTCCGTGGTTTGCATGGTATGAATTGCTGGCTTACGGTTTTCAAATCTTTAATCGTTCTGTTTCTGATGTGCAATTTTTATTGGAGAGAAACGAAGAACAATTAATTCGGCAATTTTACCGATTAGGGGCGCTGGGATTGATTGATAGGGCGGATGACATCAAAAATCAACTTCAAGCTGAGCGTGAGCAATTGGATGAACAATATGCGCTTGATCAAGTGACAGTGGGACAAGGACAAACGTTATTTGAGGCCCTAGAAACGGCAGAGGAGGATGAAAATGCTATAAAACAGGTGATCAATGGTTGGTTGTTTGAGGTATTAAAATTCCGCCGAGACCCAAAACATTATAATAAAGAACCCTTTGCTTTACAATGGAATCATAAGCGCACCCTGATACCCAGTGAACCTTGGCAATTGCTATTTAAGCCCAGTTTGGAAACCCCGCTCGCCTATCAACGTAGTACTGCGGTACGTCAAGAAGATGTCGATCTGATTCGTTGTGGGAACCACTTGGTTGACGTGCTTGAACAATTTTTGCGCTGGGATGATCGGGGGACTGTTTTTGCCACATGGCGTATTAACCCCGCTTGGGTGGGGCAAGACACGATTTGGACTGGTTTTCGACTCTGTTATTTGGTCCGCTCCGATTTTCTGCCCTTCAAAGAGCTACTCTCTGAAAATGACAACTTGGCGGCTTTACAAAGGCGTGCCGATGGATTTCTACCCCCTTGGATGGTGACACTACATGTTGATTCTCAGTTAAAGGAAGTGTCAGACTCCGAAATTTTAAGCCTCCTTGAACGTCCCTATAAAAATCAAGCCTCAGAAATTGGCGGGAGCCGAGATTTCAATTTGGGAAATCGTCTTGATACACTCCACAATATCATTGATACTGAGATTTTCATCTCTTTATGCCGGCAAGTCCGTGACATTTCTGAGCGTCGTTTACGTGAAAGTGCCGTTTTTCAAGAACGTTTAAGCACAGCGATAGCGGCGGCACGTATAGAAATTGAACATTGTAATGAGCGTCTCAAACAGCGTCAAGCGGTGCAACAACGTGAGTTAAGTCAAAGTATCGCTCCGAGCGTTGAACGCGATATTGCATTAAATGAGATGTTGTTGCAAAGTATTGAAAAACCATTGGTTCGTTTGGATGCTATTGGCTTTTTTGTGATAGCAGGTTCACCACCAAGCAGTCAGAATGAGAAACAGTAACTCACAAGCAATAACTATAATAATTGTGTGTAAGAACGGATTAGAACGAAAAAATCCCTAGTGCACGAGAGCGAAAGTTTCCGCACCAAGCCAACAGCCAACAGCTTTTCGCGCCAAAGTTTTTTTAGAAAAACTTTGGCGCGAAAGCAGTTGTCTGAAAGCTCAAGTCGGCTAAAGCCGACTAACCCTCTTTTGTAGTGCCCTTCAGGGTACTTTAGCTTTTAGACAACGGCTTTAGCCGTTGGCGTTGGGGTGGTATCGATACTGAAGCGAAACTGCACTAGCAGTTTCATCCCTTTTTTGGCTCAGGTTGGGAATCAGGTTAAATATGATACTAATGGATTGGTTTTATTAAAGTTTATTGATTATGTCACCTAATGACTGGTTGGACGAAAATCATCTGTGTGATTTCGAGTTATGCTTTGCTATAAATATTGGGTTTGATAGATTGCAAACTCAAGTCGAAATGACAGTTAGGCAAGGAGTTTTCGTTCAGGCACTCATTACCAAAATGAGCCTTATTTTTATTTTTTATTATAATCCTTGTCGTTATTATTGTAGGCACCCTTCAAAAGTCGTTTTTAGGTAAAAGTTCGGAGAAAATTATTTTACCTTGAAAACAGTTTGCATGCTTGCCTGTTTTTTTGATTATTATAATTTATGTTACGCAGCCTGATTAGGTCAATCTTGTGATAAATCCATGATATTTAATATATAAGTACCGAAGCATAAATTTCAGGTTTTTTAAATCGCCCCAAACGCCTTCACCAAAGGGGTGAACGAAATTAAAATACCTGTTTATTTGTGGTTCAGTACTTAATAGAAAATGGTCACCAAAAATGAACGCTTTTTCTGATGCCTAATATTCGATTGATGAATCGAGCATCAATAAAAGCTCGCGCTCACCATTACCAGAAACTGAGTGCGTAACATCAGTTATAATAAGAAAAATGGTAGCCCTGAAATGTGGGTGGGATGTTTTCGAGGTTCAAGTCTTGAACCTCGAAATGAGTCCAAACGCAAGGAAGGTTGGGCTTACCAAACTAAAGTTTGGACTCCATCACCCACATTGCACCACTACCCATTTGTTTATCCGAACGAAGTGTTTGTTGTGCTATGAACAATGACTATATTCAAAGATAATGGGAATCCAAACTCAAGTTTGGACTCCTATTTTACGTTCCCAAACAGAGTCGTTTGGGAACGATGAAAAAACGCCTATTTCGCTTTCTCTTGTTTCAAAACCCCATCGTCTTTCAAAGAGGCCTGTATTGCTTTAGCCACTAAGCTATACCCTTCACTCGTATAGTGTCCATTCATTCTAAATGGAAAGAGTGACAGTGGATCAGGATGAGCCGCAAAAACTTGATCATGCATGTCTATGATTGGAATATTCAGGCGTTGAACAACAGACAATACCTGGTTACGATGCTGGAAAGTGCCATGCTCCACATCCGTTGCATATCTTTGCCACATTGGAAGATAGACAAAATAAAGTTTACCGCCCCATGAAGAGGTTAAATTCTTCGCATCCCCAAGCAGTTCTGTAAAAAAAAGCAGTGGTGGTGCAGCTGCTAATGAAGCAGTAAGCCCTAAAAATTGACGCAAGTGCCGGAGCTTTACTACATTTAGCAGTGCAGCTGTTTCACGATCTATTCCCTCTATATATTCAATCAATACCGAGTCTATTTCTGACTGCCTACTGATCAAATTTTGAGAAAATCGGTTATCACGATATTTCAACAGGAGAGGGGATTTTTGTTCGGAAACTAAATCTCCCAGATCATTTTCTTCATAATATACCCACAACACGTATTTGGGCTTCAGAGGCTCACCATATTCCTTTAGGCTGGCCAATTCGAGCAAAGGACCATTAGCAGTAATCCCCAAGTTGATGACTTGTAGCCCTGACATTCTTCGTAGTTGGCCTGCGATATCTTCGCCTTGTTTCACACATGCACCATGCGTAAATGAATCACCAACCAGCACCATGTCTATTCCGTCAACTTCAAATAGCCCGGTTGGATTGTTAAAACCATGTTCATCGCTCTTGTAAATAGCCCATTCTCCGATTTCGTTGCAAAAAACGGTGGTTTTTCGTGACACGCCCCCCAATGGCAAAATTCTTTTCCCGTTGATTTCTAAACCATTAGAAGAAATTACCAATCTAGGATAAAAAGAGGGAAAGGCATTCACACCTTGTTCTTTCAGTTCCTTAATAATATCCAGTTTTGATCTTGCATCAAAAGGAATTTCCATTTTTAGCGCTTGTATTCGGTGAGCGAATGATCTTCCTTGATAAAAAATGAAAATTTCTACCAAATACACGCCCACAACTATCGATAAACCGGTTAGAACCAAATTTATCTTGTAATCTTGGCGTAATCTAAGGGCAAAGGAACAGATAACAACGCCTGCGATGGCAATGACCGCAAAAATCAAACGATGTTTATCTAAGCTAGATAAACTCATTATCCGGTATAAGTCATAAATAAGTGCCATGAGGAAAAACAATATTCCACCAATTAGCACAACATTTGCGAATTTGTTGGCACGCATACTTAGTACCTCTCCGAACACTTGCGGAAATTGAAATCCCCCCTAACACCTTTGAAACAGGGGGAAACTAGACAAAACGATGTTTTCGGGGAGGCTTTTAGCCGCTTTGGGATTGGCAAAAGCCGATTGCCGAAAAGGTTGTACGCCACAGCGAACATCCCGCACTGGCTATGAAAATAATTACGATTTTGACGGATAGTTAAATCCAGTCGATTGGGGGTGATATACCCTTGCATTGTGCGTCCTCCAATAGTTAATTAACAACCGAAAACTTCAAGTTAGTACGATGAATTTGAATTTTAGCCGTTTTTATATATTATAAATCAAATAAGTGTGTTATAAAAATATAGCTGGAAAATAGAAATGCGCCCAATTCAAACTTAAAATTCACACTGGCAGAACGTACTGTATTAGCGTATGAGATTTTAAGGGCATCAGTGTAGCAAAGTAGCGACAACAATTTATTTATACTTTATCAACAGCCTGATGGAAAGCCATAAAACTATTCTGGCATTTTTCTTCAATCACATTCACATCAGATAGTTCAGCCACTTCCCAACGTGTGTATTTGTCTGGAATATTCGCCTTTTGGCAAATACGTTTGAAATACTGATGAGGATGGTTGGCATTTGGATCATCTCGTTTACTTCTACATGTTAAAACGGATACTATCCCTAAGAAGGGATAGCATCCGTAAAATATAACTGGGCATTTTCTACCGCGGCAAAGCCCTCCAATATTTCCTGACATTTGTCTTGCCACTGTTTTAAGTCTTTGGTATCGGCATCCACCATAAACACAACAGCATCGTAGCCTTCACGTTTGGCAATCATCATGGCATAAAATGCTTTTTCACTATGCCCTTTTAAGGTCAGTCTTTTTTTGCCACGAGTGAAAGAGGTGAGTTCTTTTCTACGCCGTGTCTCAAACTGGATGTTTAAATGGGGCCTGATTTTGCGGATGAACTTCTGTATCCAGCCTTCGTAAATTTCATAGTCATTTTGACGAGGATAATATTCCTTTTTGCCTATATCATGTTCGCCTTCTCCAAAAATTAGTATTTTTTTCATGGGTGGCCTTTACTGAAATCCACGCCGAGAAATAGCATCCTTCACCCATTTTTCTATGGTATCGCTTGAGGTATGAAACCAGATTTCACCTACGCCTTGATATTCAAAGTCTTGTTGTATCTCTTTGATTTCATTGAATCCTACTGATATAGTCGCGCCAGTGTCGGTGCGAGTCAAGAAACGCACTGCCACCGGTTCAAACCGATTGACTAACACGGGAGAGTGGGAAGTCATGATCCATTGTGCATTCTGTTCCTGAGACAGGTTTTCAATTAAATTGGTTAGAATGTGAGGCTCAATGCCATCTTCCACTTCGTCAAGTAAGATAAGACTGATTTTATCGCTTAATTCTGGCAGCGAGGCGAGGGCTATGAGACGTAAATAGCCATCACTGATATGATCTGCATGAACTTGACTGGCATTTGGAAAGTGTTCTGCCATCTGCAAATCTACCCAACCGGTTTTCTTAAATGTGGTGTGAAGGGCTTTGAGCGAGGGGTATGTGGCTTAATCGTGCCACAATACGCTCTTTTTGCGTCTTGGAAAGCGTCGCTATAAAACTGCTTAACCATTCACCTTGATGTCCAAAATGCCAAAAATTGCCAGTGGCTCCTCGGCGCATAACCTCTGGATTCATCAGTTCCAACGAAAAAATGCGTTGCCCCCATTCCAACACAGCTTGAGCAATCGCTCGACTTTCTTCATCATTAATAATGTTGGTATCCAAAATAGCCAAAATAGAACCCGATAAGCGCAAGCCGTCTATGATTTCACTGCCAACTTGGATGCGATTGGTATTGCTTTGGGGTTTGATGGGATAAGTAAACACTTCCACCGTGTTGTTGTTGTTTTGATATTTAAGATTTTCGCCACACAACAGATTATCTGTGATTCTCCACTGAAAGTGCCATATAATTTGAGTACCCTTATCGGTTTCAAAGGTGAGTTTAGCTTCAATCTGGTTGGAATGGCTTAAAAAAGGCTGAATGCTCTCAGGTAACCACGCCCGTTCCTCAAAGAAACGTAGGGGTGTTCCTGACAAAAATGCTTGAATAAAGCTGAAAAATTGTAAGATGCTCGATTTTCCCATCCCATTGGCACCACACACACGGTGACTTGGGGTTGAAACTTGGCATAAAAGTTATCAAGTGACTTAAAGCCATTGATAGAAATCTGGCATAAACGCAAAGGGTTGCTCACTATTTGGGTTCTCCATTAATTGCATCTACAGAAACCTTCAAGGTTTTGGAAACCTTGAAGGTTTTTGACCTTACTACCTATCAGTTTGTCAAAAATGGCACGATGTCTTGTTTAGTACAACTAATTACGGGGATAAACGAATATTGACTCGCACAATCGTTTGTCCTTAATAATCAATTGAAAATTTTGACCGTTTGAAATCAAACAGCCAGGTATCAATGGCTCTAATATTAATTCGTTTATCCCCGTCATTCGTTGTACTTAATATGGGGCGGGTTGGCAAAAACTGATAGGCGGTAAGGGTTTTTGGCATATTTATCTGGACGATAAACCTTCAAGGTTTTGGAAACCTTGAAGGTTTTTGGAAAATCCTGTAATCACTGACAACGTTGCTGTTGCAATTCCTTAATGGCTTCAATCAATACCGCCGTCAATTTGCCATACGCGATAGACTTATAACCCTCGCTATCTGTGGACACCAGTTCCGGAAAGACTTTCTCCACTTCTTGAGCAATTAAACCAATTTGCTTATCTTTTGGTAGTCCTGTGCATGTAGTGATTTGACGGATGCTATCCCTTGCCGGGATAGTATCCGTTTGAACACCATCACTACTTATACAGGACCACCAATCTTTTATTAATAAAAAATTGTGCAAAAAAAATGAGTCTGTTCGTCCAGACAATTTTCGTTCCAGTCAAAACCTTATCAGTTTGCTAAACCTCGAAGGTTTTGGCTTAGTATTTATTTATTTTTATGTATGCACTGATTATTGTCAAGCATAAACAGCAAGCCTTATGCATATTGTTCAGGATATTTATGCATTAAACAGTGAACGCGTTGTGATTTTCAACCCTGTTAAGACGTTTGATTCAATCAGTTCCTCTTCGATAAATTCGCCCAGTAGGATATATTCTTGATTTTCCAGTATATAAACTTGTATTGAGTGAGTTTTGGGGTCAGCAATCCAATATTCAGGCACTTGTGCCTTTTCATACGCACGAAATTTGATCACTTGGTCAACACGGCGGGTGCTGGGTGATAAAACTTCTACAATGATATCCGGTGGGCCGTCAAAGTATTTGGCACCGGGAGCTGGCCATCTTTCCGCTTTGATAAACAGCACATCCGGTTGAACGGGTTTAGTTGTTTCTGATAAGTGGACTTCAAATGGGGCAGTGAGCACATAACCCAATTGAGACTTTTTGACAAAGAGTTTAATTTGAAAAGCAATTTCAACAGCAGTGAATTGATGATCAATGTTTGGTGCATTACTCAGGTAAAGGACTCCTTCAATAATTTCATAACGGCAACCATCGTCTGGCAGTTTCAAGTAATCTTCGTAAGTCCATTTATCGGCTTTAATTTTTCCTGAACGTTGTGCATAAGTCCACTCTGGTTTAATGCTTTTGGTCTGTGCTGGCCTTACAGCTGCCTCTGTTGTCATCGTTAATACCTCTTTTTATCAGGTGTGTTTACTGACGCATACGCATAGCGAATGTTGCTTTTTGCAAACTATTTTTGGATGTCCCTTATGTAGAATATCCTTAGTTGTTTCAGAAAGCATAACTTCTAGTATCAATGATGATTAACTAGTACAGGAGGGCGGAAGTTTCCGTACCACCCCAACGCCAACGGCTAAAGCCGTTGTCTAAAAGCTCAAGTACCCTAAAGGGCACTACGAGAACTAAACCTGGGGGTTAGTCGGCTTTAGCCTTTTTCGCTTTTAGCCTGGGGATTTATCCCCAGGCTCATGGCGGAGGTGGTACGGTTCCTTGCGCGATCCAGCACTAGAATATTTTTCACTCTTCCAACTTCCCCATTTTCCAATTCCACTTTGATCCCATGGGGATGATTTGCAGATTTTGTCAACAGCCGTTTTACGATACCCGCAGTCAAAACACCCGTTCTCTGATCATTTTTTTTCACCACTTCTACCTGTTGTCCTACATGCACATCACTGCGCTTGGTTCCATCCGACATCTCTTGAATTTTACTTGTCTGTTTCAACATAAAAAAGTCCTTTAAAGATTTGGGTTTCAATGTCACTAGTACTCTGTAAATGTTCTATTGACGGGTACAGGAGTCGGCCAGATTTATCTTGGACGCGCCAAACTAAAGTTTGGACTCCTATAAAACAAAGTTGACAGTGTACTAAGTGATGATGGTGAGTTTCCGTATTTTTCAAGCAAGTTTTGAATAGAAGTGCGGTATTGATTTACATTTGCCATTTGACAATCTCTTCATTTTCAGTATCGTAAATAATTAATTTGAGTTGATAGCGTTGGACAGCGAGTTGAGTAAATTTGAGTGTGAAGAAAGTATCATAAGTATCCACCGGCACGGCAAGATATAAAATGTATTGTGGATATTGTTCTTCCAATGCTAAACGGTAATTCATAAATTGTCCTACTGCTAGATGAAAATCGTCAAGAATTGAGGGACTGGAGAAACTTTTAATTTCAACCGCTATTTTCTGTTCTGCTTTTTCAACCGCAATAATTTTCCCAATCCCCAAATCAACGTACATATCAACGCCACCAAAACGAATGCTCAATGGTTCTTCGGTGATTGTCCATCCTTTCTTTGTTAACGCATTTTTTACAGTGTCATGGTAATAATGCTCCAAGTTTTACATGTTTTAATTTTTTTGCCAATTCAATGTATTCTTTGGGCATCAGGACTTCGGGCAATTCGGCTTATAATGCCAAACCATCGTTCCAGCCCGTGTGAATTAAAAAACATAATAATTCATGATAGTGTGAAATAACTTCTTTATTTAAAAAGTCATTTTCCGGTATACTTCTCCAACGTGCCAGCGTGTGGGCTAAGACTCTTAAAATACTATCGGTTTCAATTTTGCTTAACATCTAAAATCACCTGAAACTTTTAAAATACTAAGCAAAGCATCATGACTAGATTTTTTCAAAAAATCGGATTTCTTGAAAAGTGATGTATGCCCTCGTTCAGTATATCAAGAAACCAAGTTCCTTCAAAAAACTTGATTTATCAACTGATGTTACGCAACAGGTTTCTTATTTCCAAATGCTTCAAAGGAATACGCATCGAAAAAGCTAAGCTCAAACCCACCAGACGCAGAGCGTCCAGAAAGGGGTTCCCAAACAGAGTTTGGGAACCATAAAAAGGACAAACACACAGGTTCGCCCCGACATGGTGAAGCCAGCCGTTTTCCCAGTCTCTTACTGTCCCGTACAAAACCCACCAGCATTTGGGTCATCGCACGACTCAAGCCCCGAAACGATAATTTTCACTTCTTCAGTTCTGGGCTCCACCATATTTCTGTATTCATCAATAAGATCACCGACTGCACCTTCAGTGCCCTCATGGTTGTATATGTTTACAGAAATCAAAAGTTGTTCATCATTCCTTGGCATATCCTTTGGGGCCACTCGTACATCAAAATCGAAAGGAAGCGATTTAAAAGGCACGTCTCTCTCCGCCAATAATGGAGCCGCTACATCTTCTCCTTCATAGCGCCGAACTTGAATAACAACATGGGCAGCATCTGTCGCTACAAATTCCTCATTCCATGTATGGTCAGTAAATTCTCGTTCAACATGTCCTGATACCAGAAGGCTTCTATCACTTACTACCGATACTGCAGTATTGTCAGTCCCTTTGGTCTTATCACATCCGTAAAACGTAAGTATCGCGCCAAGACAGAGAATTCCAGTTAAACGAGATACGGAATGCTTCATCTGACGTTTTTTTTGCTTTTGGTCACTGTAAGAAACGGTTAATTTTGAAAACATGAAAAACACCAATATAATAAAGGATAAGATACTGGCAAAACGCAATAGGAGCACACAAACAGGGTGAAAAAAACGAAACCAAATTAGTCCAAATTTAACACCCCAGTTGCAAACCCCGTCCCGCACAAAAAACCTTGAAGGTCTGATGCCGAAAGACCTTCAAGGTTTGCCAAACCTTGAAGGTCTGATCCCTAATTTTTCTGGACAACTATACAAATAGCGGTTTAATCAACGCTATATTTGTCTTCCAGTAACTTCGCTTGGGCCGCTGCGAGGCGGGCAATAGGCACACGCGGGGCTGAGCAAGACACGTAGTTTAAGCCAATGTGGTGGCAGTAGCGAATAGAAGCAGGGTGTCCGCCTTGTTCGCCGCAAATGCCGACTTTTAAACCCGCATGGGTTTGGCGCCCAAATTCGACTGTCATGCCCATCAGTTGGCCGACACCTTTGACATCCAGTACTTCAAATGGGTTGTCTTGCAAGATGGCCTTTTCGTTGTACAGCGGCAAGAATTTGTTTTCCGCATCTTCACGCGAGAATGAGAAGGCGGCTTGAGATAAGTCATTGGTACCAAAGGAGAAAAATTCGGCCACTTCGGCTAATTCCTTAGCTCTCATGCACGCACGTACCGTTTCAATCATGGTGCCAAATTCAAATTTTAACTGGATACCGTAGGCTTTTTCAACGTCGGCTTTGCTGGTATCCACCAATTCCTTGACAAAAGTTAATTCTTGGACCGTGATGACTTGGGGCACCATCATTTCTGGGTGAATGTCAACCCCTTCTTTGATACATTCGGCGGCCGCTTCCAGAAGGGCGCGAATTTGCATCGCGTAGATTTCGGGGTAAGTGATCCCTAAACGCACACCGCGATGGCCGAGCATGGGGTTGACTTCGTAAAGCTCGCGCACTTTGCGGAGCATTTGCTCTTTTCTGGCGATGATCTCAGTGATCCGTTCTTCGCCCATTTCATCAAACGGTGGCGGTAATTGCGTCGCGTTGGCATCGGGCTGGCTAATACGAATGGTATTCAAGACATTGGCCACCCCTTGGATGGTGCCGCGCAGTTGCCGCAGGTTTTCCAGTTCGTCAGTCAACTGCATTTCGGTGGGTAAAAATTCGTGCAACGGGGGATCTAATAAACGCACGGTAACCGGACGCGGGGCCATGGCCTTAAAGACTTCTTTAAAGTCTTGACGCTGAATCGGTAATAATTTGTCCAAGGCGGCTTTGCGATCCTCTAATGTATTGGCGAGAATCATCTCAACCACGATGGGCAAACGTTCAACGTCATTGAACATGCGCTCAGTACGGCACAAACCAATGCCCATCGCGCCATACTCGACCGCTTTTTGAGCCGCATCTGGGGTGTCCGCATTGGCCATCACTTTCAGTTGTGCTACTTTATCGGCCCATCCCAGTAAGGTTTTCATTTCTTCGGAAAATTTTGGTTCGATGGTCGGAATTTCACCAACGTACACGTTACCAGAGCTACCATCAATGGTGATGACATCGCCTTCGTTTATGACTTGATCGCCAACCACGGCTTGTCGTGTTCTGACATCGACCATAATACCTTCGGCCCCGGCGACACAGGCTTTACCCATACCGCGTGCAACCACAGCAGCGTGGGAGGTTTTACCACCGCGGCTGGTGAGAATGCCTTGGGACGCAAAAAAGCCATGAATGTCTTCAGGTTTGGTTTCTTCACGCACCAAGATGACTTTTTCACCGCCACCCCGTCCCAACAGTTCAGCACGATCCGCATCAAAGACGCATTTACCAGACGCTGCCCCTGGGGAAGCGGGCAAGCCTTGTGCCAACGGTTCGGCCTGATGGCTGGGATCCAAACGCGGGTGCAGCAGTTGTTCCAATTGTTCGGGATCGACTCGTAACAACGCTTGTTCTTTGGTAATCAGCTCTTCATTAGCCATTTCTACCGAGGTACGCACCATGCCGACAGCATTCATTTTACCGTTGCGGGTTTGCAAACAGTACAACCGGCCTTTTTCAATGGTGTACTCGTAATCCTGTACTTCGTGGTAATGGTTCTCAAGTTTGTCACGCAATTCCACCAGCTGTCTGTACAGGTCCGGCATTTCTTGTTCCATTTCCTGTACGGCTTTGGGGGTGCGGGTGCCGGCGACTACGTCTTCACCTTGGGCATTCACCAAGTATTCGCCATACATCTTATTTTCACCGGTGCCGGGATCACGGGTAAAACCAACACCCGTGGCGCAGTCGTTGCCCATGTTGCCGAATACCATCGCCACCACATTGACGGCGGTACCATTCGCCATGTCTGGGGTAATGTGAAATTCCCGGCGATAATCAACCGCCCGTTTGCCGCCCCATGAGTTAAACACGGCTTTGATGGCAATTTCTAATTGTTCATAGACATCTTCAGGAAACGGCCGGCCGGTTTGCTGTTTGACCACTTGCAGGAACAACTCGCTGATTTCTTTGAGTTCAGCTGGCCCTAAATTGACATCCGCTTCTGCGCCGCTACGCTTTTTGACGGCTTCAAAATATTCATCAAAGTGTTCATCGGCAACCCCTAACGCGACTTTGCCAAACAGTTGGATAAAACGGCGGTAGGCATCATAACCAAAGCGTTCATCACCGGTTTGCTTAATAAGCCCGGCCAAGGTTTGAGCATTAAGGCCCAAATTAAGAATCGTATCCATCATGCCGGGCATGGACATGGCGGAGCCTGAACGCACAGAGACAAGCAGCGGATTATTGGGATCGCCAAAGTTTTTGCCGGTGCCTTTTTCAACCCCTTGGATATGTTGTTTTACGTCGTCCATTAAGCCTGCGGGTAAGACACGCAGCTGATCATCAAGATAGGTGAGGCACGTTGCAGTGGTAATAACAAAGCCGGGGGGGACGTTGAGTCCAATTTGCGTCATTTCGCACAAATTAGCCCCTTTGCCACCCAATAAGTGTTTGTTTTTCCCATCTCCTTCTTGATATGAATAGACGCTTTTTTCCGTCATTTAATTAATAACTCCTGTGTGGCTTGATGTGTCGAAAAGAAATTATGATATTCGGTAATAGCAAATCGCGAAAATTTAGACTTATCCGTCAATAAATTTTAACCAAATAATAAATAATCATTTAAACTCATAAAAGCCTTATTTTCAGACAGATCTATTATAACAAATCATAATGGTATGTATCTGGTATTTTGCGAGTTCAAACGTTACAAGACAACGGATTTGCATTTTAGCACAATCAATCAGAAGAGTGTATTCCCAAAATGGTTTTCAGTTAATTTATAAGTCTTAATGATAAGTTATTTATATAGATATTCATTCAAAAACTGTTTATTATCATTAATAAAACTAATAAATGATAATTATATATCGTTTTTCAGATAAATAATTGTAACTACTCAGCCCTGAAAGGGCGCTTTATTAAAGCCCAGGGCTGCGCCCTGGGAATCAGAATAACAACGAACTTTGAAGGGGCGATTTAAAATTTTAATGCGCCCAGAAAGGGCTTGAAATCATAAACGGTACCTGGGGCGTTGCCCCAGGCTATAATAATTCGCACCAAAGGGGCTGAGTAAATAATTTCAGTAAAAACCTTGTCAGTATCGAAAACATCGAAGGTTTGAGCTAAATTATTTTTCTGAACGTCTATCGTTAGAAAAGAGAAATGTGCAGATTAAGTAGGTACACATAATTTTTTTAACACATAAACATAAATTGTTTTTAACATTTTTTCCTATGTACAGGACAAAAACGTGTTCAAGGAGTGATGCTCACGCTTTTTTTGGCGATAGTCTCACTCAAAAAATCTACCGTATCAATATTTTTGACGTTAAGTTTTGTACACAACCCAAATGAGGATTGTCAATTCCAAAGCCTAGTGCACGATCGCTCCAATTTCCATACCCCCCCCGCCAACAGCTTGTAACAAAGAAATTTTTGCGCGCAGAAATTTGGCGTGAAAAGCTGCTGGCTGTTGGCTGGGTGGTATGGGGATTTCAGATCGAATGCACTAATGTGACTCACGCAAAAAGAAGCGATAGCATCACTGAACACTTATAAAATCAATTGGTTATCATTTTTGTCCTGTACATAGCATTTTTTCTCTAGGAAAAATCAGATTTAAGGTAACTCCCAAAAATTACCACTGATGGGGCTTGCGCAGGGGATTGCCCTACGAGCCGAATCTTGTAGGGGCAATCCTTTATGGTTGCCCATCTTGTAGGGGCAATCCTTTATGGTTGCCCATCTTGTAGGGGCAATCCTTTATGGTTGCCCAAAGTCATATTATTATTTGGGAGTTGCCTAAAAAAAAGGTAGTCCTGTACATATGGTGATTTTACGGATGCTATCCCTCGGAGGGATAGTATCCGTTTAAGTGCCATCACTACTTTTACTGGACTACCAAAAAAAAATATAAATATATCTTTAGGAAGTAAGTTAAAAAACTTTTGTTGATTTACATAACTTAAGATTTTTCCCGGTGGTTGAAATGGCAAAGTGTTCGGCCTTAAGTTGGATATCCCATTATTCATTATTCGCCCGTTCCATGTTTAATGCCAGCAATTGCTTAAGCATTTCATCATTGCTTAAATCAGTTGCCCAACCATAAGCTGCGATAACGGCTTCGTCAAGGGCGCTGTGAGCATTGATTAACCATTGATAATGCTTATTATAAAGTTTAGTGAGGGTGCGTTCTTTGAGTTTTTTGGCTGCATGGTCGTTTACCGGCATCAGGCGATCCGGGTAACCTTCAACCACTTCAGGTTCGCGTTTAACCCATTCGGGCGGATTGAGCCAATTGTCACACTGCTCATTAAGGTGGCGAGCCGCTTCGGCAATAGCCACCGCGTATGGGTTATCGGCATAATCGGCCGCCGGCATGTTGGGAGACAAGCCTTCGGGAAAAGGAAAGGTTTCAAAGGTTGTCGTTGGCGTGTAACGAGGATCGTTGCCCTTGCCTAGCCACGTACACAAGCGTAAAGACCATAATTCGTGAACGCGAGAGTGGAGAATGCCAAAAGTGGTATCGTCGTCGCGGGCAATGGCAACCGTTGCGCTATCTGGTAAAATACATTTATCAGCCCAAATAGACGGTATTTAGAAACGCGAGGGGTCAGAATGTAGCGATCAAAGGGTTTTAAGGCGTCTCGCATTTTGGGACGTGAACGCTGGAGTATCCACCACTTGAGATTAGCCCGTTCTTCCCGTTTTCCCTCTCGTGTTGGCTTGATGATTTGTCGCGCATATTCAAAAGGCTGTTCATAAAAAGCGGCTTGTTCGGCCGACATACCAGTACCAAAATCAATAATCCAGGTATCTGTAGCCCGACGCACAATGTCTATACCATTGGCCCACGGACGTAGTACATCACTGTTTGGACAGCCATTAGGGTTTGCCGGCAATTGTAGCCATTCTCGCGCCAAATGACCGGGGATATTAAAAGGACCATTTTTTTGGGTGCCGATAAACGATACGCCCTGGTTTTCGACTAACGGTTTTGCCACCGTCAAATTCATACGGCCGTT
>Ga0164315_10000687_pt1 | contig 24122 bp, 14 predicted proteins | sample GuaBasSedimGuay6_FD_113737 | JGI IMG/M metagenome (GOLD analysis project Ga0164315, IMG submission 113737) | Subseafloor sediment microbial communities from Guaymas Basin, Gulf of California, Mexico - Guay6, Core 4569-2, 0-3 cm | ecosystem: Environmental > Aquatic > Marine > Hydrothermal vents... | reverse complement strand
TTGGTATCCTGCTGCCCCATCAGGCTTAAGGATAGAATAATGGCAAATAGTAGTGTAAAAAGTGATTTCATATGCGGTTAATTTTAATTATAGGATATTCATGACCCTTTGACTATAAACATCCGGTAGGGTCATGTTGTTCACATTTGACTACAAAGATTCTGCCAAGGAGTTTGGCCCCCTATCCCTGAACAAATCCCTTCATCATTTCACACGCAAGTTTTGCATTCTTCTCTACGAAGTCGATCCCCACCTTTTCGCCATTAACCACCGGCAGCGGGTGACAGAGTTCATAGCTATAGTATCCTTCGTATCCAATATTATTCATGGCTTTTACAAATTCGGGCAGATAGGTTTCCGCCTTTTGTTCAGCCGCTCTCTCCCCGTGATCACTATGATCCTGGGTATCCACAATCTTTCCGCTGGCATCTCTGTCGAATTCTCCTCCAAAGTGAGATAACATCTGCAATCCTTCCACCGCCTGGGCAGCCTTTTTAATATTCTCAGGGCTCTTGTCGTCCATGATAGGTGCATCCAGGCATGCTTTTAAATGAGGTGAGTCTACCTCATTGATCATGCGAATCATATCCGTCCAGTCGTTGATCACAGGTTTGTGGTTCTGCAGAGCCAGGGTCACGCCGTATTCTCCGGCATACCAGGCACTCTCAATCAGACCCTCTCTGCACCAATCCCATATCTGCTCAGGCTCAAACTGGTAATGGGCTTGCTGCCAGCTCTCCCTGGCAATATCATACCTGCCTCCTGTGGGATGCAAGGTAACCCCGGGCCACCCCAGGAACACCCTCAGAGGCTTTACCCCAAGGTCGGAGGTCATGCGCATCAATTCTCGCAGGTACACTATCTGACACTCCCGATACTCGGGAACCGGACTGCTGAAATCATTGTTGGCAGATACTGCGTAAATGTCCAAACCCAAATCAGCTGCTTTTGTCTTCAACTCCTTACACCGGGCAGTGGGCATATCAAGTGGATTGCCATGGGGTCTCTTTCCATCGATCTCGATTCCGTCATAACCGTAATTCTTTGCTCTAATCATCATCTCGTCCAGGGTGAGAGCTTCTCCCTTGTACCATACCCCCAAAAAGGTGATACTGTACAATCCAACCTTGCCCATTGCTTTCTTTGGTATTTCCCTGGCCATCAGGTTTATGGCTGGTGATGACAATCCGACTGCAGCAGTGCCAACGGCAGTGTTATGCAGGAATTTGCGTCTGTTCATGTTGCGGCTAGTGTTCATTGTTGTCTGTTTTATGTGGGTAAATTTGATGTTGCCTGGATTTATATAATTCTTTCATTCTGAACATCCCAGTGTACCTTCCTCTCTTCGCGGAAAGAAATGGTTGCCATATGAGCAACTATTGCTTCTTCAAAACCCCTCTCCACATTGCAGCTGGTCAGTCCTCCATTTCTTATACAACGGAGCCATTCTGCCAAGTGAAGATAGGGCGTATTTATCCGCTTTCCGGCACTATAGGTCTCCACCAGTCCACGGTCTGCATGGTACTTTGAAGTAGGTGATGAAATGGCATCCACATCAATTTGTTCCTTGTCGTAACGAATAAAGGGGGTGCTGGGATCCATCATTGCAGATTCGATTCTGCCTTTGTATTTTAAGGAGTCTTTATCAGCCCAGACCGTCAGAGATCTGCCCAGTTCCAGGGTAGCATCTCTTCCCATGAACAGAGTCCCGCGTGGAATACCGCTTGCCAGTGTGCCGCTGTAGAGCAGGGTAAATCTTCTATCGGGAAACTCGAAAGCTGCCTGGAACACATCCGGAACCTCTCTGCCATCATGGTGGTAGTAGATTCCACCAGATGCCATGGCGGAACTCGGAATACCAAGGTCCAGTATGGAATTAACAGCATCGTATTCGTTAGAAAAGAGATCGCCTGACATACCCGTACCATAGTCCCAGTAAGACCTCCAATTATAATAACGTTCCCGACTAAACCCGGATTGCCCGGATGAGTCTCCCTGAAACAGGCCCCAGTCGACCGTCTCCGGGCTTGCTCGCTCCTCATTGCCGTTGCTCCATCCTCCCGGCGAATCGTTCCGGTTGGTAGTGGTTTCGATCAGTGTGATCTGACCAATGGTACCTTTTCCAATCAGTTCCTTTGCTTTGTGATTCAGATCGCGCTGCCTTCCCTGGTGACCCAATTGAAAAACTACTCCGCTTTGCCTGATCGCATCCCTTAAAGCAACGGCTTCATCCACGGTGCGGGTCATGCATTTCTCCAGGTAGATGTGCTTCCCCCTTTGGGCTGCATCGATGGCCATCTTTGCATGCCAGTGGTCTGGAGTGGCAATGATCACTGCGTCAATATCTTCGCGGTCGAGCAGATCGATGTAATTCTGATGGCCCCGGGCATTTGTACCCGCAATGGCCACTCCCGTTTCGAGCCGCTTATTGTAAACGTCACTAACTCCGTGCCATTCGATGTTGAGTTCCTTTGTGACAGTCTTAACAAGAGCTTCTCCCCTGGCCCCGAACCCAATGATGCCCAGCCTTAGCAAATCACTTTCGTTGTTGGACAGAGGCTCCGGAGAAATCCTTTTATTCATAGCAACATCCCTGCTGTTCACAAGGAGGGGAACAGATCCAATTCCGGCTATGAAATTGCGTCTTTTAATGGCTGTCTTATCAAACATCCTGCTTGATGCAGGAATGGCATTGATCAGGAATCCAATAAAGGTAGCGAATTGTTGGCCAGATGTCAAAGCCAAAATCCAGGCTATTTTTTTAAAGCCCTGATTCGCTGCAGAAGTGTCGGATGTGAATAGTGAAAGAATACATAAGCCGGGTGAGGAGTCAGGTTGCTCAGGTTGTTCTTCGAAAGCTTCTTCAGGGATGAAATCAATTTACTTCCATCATACTTCTCATCGGCATAACGATCGGCCTGGTACTCGTTGTACCTGGAGAAAAAATTTGTACCCAGACCAATCAACATGGATATGGGCGAATAGAGTATTCCAAATGCAATCAATCCGAGGTGAAACGATGCCTCCTCCCCTCCCAGGGCAACTGCGAAGCTATCTACTCCGACAAACAGTGAAAAGAGGTAGAAAGTTATGGCTGATTGAATGGTAGAGAGAATAAAACCTGTGGCTGTATGCTTTTTTTTATAGTGACCCACCTCATGGGCCAGGACAGCTACAATCTCTTCTTCCTCCAGGTCCTTAATCAGTGTATCAAACAGTACAATTCTCTTTTTTGGGCCCAATCCAGTGAAGTAGGCATTGGCTTTGCTTGACCTTTTGGAGCCATCCATCACATAGATGTTATCCAGCTTAAATCCTGCTGCTAAAGCAAATTTTTCGATTTTGGATCGGAGCGAACCCTCTTCAAGGGGTGTCTGCTTATTAAAGAGAGGGACAATCAAATTGGAATAGAACATGATCATAAAGAGGGAAAAGAGGGAAACCACCCCAAGGATAATTAACCAGAATATGGGGCCGGTGAGCAGATAGATCCAGGTAATCAAAGCCAGGAGCCCACCACCAATCAAACCTCCTAAAAACCATCCTTTTAACTTATCAAGTAAAAAGGTTCTGACTGTGGTGCGGTTAAATCCATAACGCTCCTCAAGCACAAATGTGCCATATACTGAAAAAGGAGTCGTGAGGATATCGCTCACAAGGGCCATTGATCCGAAAAAGAGCAATACATGCACAATGTAGTTTCCGGTAATGGATGAGATCCATCGGTCCAGCCAGCCAAAACCACCCATGAAAAAGATAAGCAGCATTACAATCACACTCACAGTGCTCGTGACAAACGAGAATCGCGTATTGTCCCGTTTGTATAGTTGACTCTTCTCATATTCCTCCGGGTCGAAGATGCCCGATAACTCTTCCGGTAACTGGGGCAGTATATGCTTCAGGTTTAAAGAATCCAGAACCCTGTCAAGAACATAGCCAAAAACAAGTACACCAATTAAAACAACAAATATCGTATTATACATCCTTTTCTTCTTTTTTACTGAGTATTATCTACTACCCACTGAGACTAATATACTACGTACTAATCCACCTGATTCCTAACCTCATTTTGGTTTAAGACCCTGATATCAAGCTCTTCTCTGTAGTTTCCCACCACTGCAAGGCTATCGTACATAAGGGCCCTATCCAACATATAGCTGGCCGAATCCAGGTTATCCTCCAGTTCATAAAAGATAGCCATGTTGTGGTATGCCTTTGAAACCATGATGCTGTCGGGTGATTCTGTCAGATCGTTCCATATATCAAATGCATCTTCCCACTCACCCCTATCTGTATATTTAGAGGCCAGTTTCAGTGAGTCTCCTTTTCCTTTGTATAGTGTTCGCGATGTTTGATACCAGACCGGTACCAGGTATCTTCCGTATTTAGTTCCACTGTTGTAAAAAAGCTCAGCAATCATCCCGATCATTGAAGGAATTGGAATAACCTCTCCATCCAGTACACTTGAAAAATAGATGGTGTCAATGGTTGAATATGTATCAAAAGGCATGGGATTAATGGGTAAGTGAATGTTCCACTTTACCTCATTCGAAATCTCATAATAGTGATTCAGAACCATACTGGGAGAATCTGAATAATAGTCATAATGTTCAGCCAGGTCAAGGGTATAGGATTCGAAACTGATCACTACATCAGCCGTATATTTTTCGCATAATGCAATTACTTCCGGTTTGGTAAGAATCATATCCTCCAATGCAGTGGTATCCCCTCTCCGTTCCGAAAACCAGATGGGATGATGAAACCTCTCAATGGGAGATTCCTTTAGCACCGATTGTAAGCCGCGCAACGTATTATTGGAAATGAGGGTATCAACAATCACAAGGTGTTCTCTTTCCATTCCCTCCCTGTCCTCTTCCTTAAAGACATCCATTGTGAAGGGTGCCCTGTTTATAACTAACAGCTGACTTACGTGATCGGGAAAGCTAACTGTGGCCGGTTCAAGCACTTCAAATTCAACCACACTGTATATGCCGGCACACCCATGAAATGCCAGTGAAATTAATGAGAATAGAAAAAATGACCGTGCTCTGATGTCAATTACTTTTAACTTTATACTTTCCACTTTCCACTTTATACTTTCTACGAAGTTGCTACACGCTCATTCCACCACAAACCTGCAAGGTCTGGCCGGTCATGTAAGAAGAGAGGTCGGAAGCCAGAAATAGTGAAACATTGGCCACATCCTCAGGCAATCCTCCGCGTTTAAGGGGAATGGTCTTGATCCACTCTGCTTTTACATTCTCGGGAAGCTTACCAGTCATATCAGTTATTATAAATCCCGGCGCAATGGCATTACAGCGTACACTCCTGGATCCCAACTCCTTAGCAATCGACTTTGTAAATCCGAGGATTCCGGCTTTGGAGGCTGAATAGTTGGACTGCCCTGCGTTTCCATTGACACCAACTACCGAACTCATATTGATAATTGATCCTGTTCTTGCCTTTAACATGTACTTTTGAACCGCCTTGGTGAAATTGAACACTGATTTCAGGTTTACTTTGATCACCAGATCCCACATATCTTCTTCCATACGCATAAGAAGAGTGTCCCTTGTGATCCCCGCATTATTAACAAGTATATCCACCTTTTGAAAATCGGCAACCACCTGGTCTACAACCTGGTGAGTTTGATCATAATCACTTGCATCGCTTACGTACCCTTTGCATTTAACACCAAGAGCTATCAGCTCCTTTTCCAGTGTTTCCATATTTTCGTCCCTGGAGAGATCCGTAAATGCTACATCAGCTCCCTCCTGGGCAAATCGAAGAGCTATCATCCTGCCAATCCCTCTGGCGGCTCCTGTAACTAATGCTACTTTTCCTTTTAAAAGATCCATCTTTCTCTATTTTTGTTTATTATTTCAACAACTCGGCCATCTTCCCACCTATTTCGGCAGGTGACACTACCACACTTATGCCACACTCTTCCATGATCTTCATCTTGGCTTCAGCTGTATCTGCTTTTCCTCCGATAATAGCTCCTGCGTGACCCATTCTGCGTCCTTTTGGTGCAGTTTGTCCTGCAATAAATCCAACCACTGGTTTGGTACCATGCTCTTTGATCCAGTAGGCTGCTTCTGCCTCCATGCTACCACCAATCTCACCAATCATAATGATGCCTTTGGTTTGCGGGTCATCCATAAGCAGTTTGATAGCATCCAGCGTAGTGGTACCGATGATGGGATCACCTCCTATTCCAATGCAGGTGGATTGACCCAGGCCCGTTTTGGTAATCTGGTCCACCGCTTCATAGGTCAGGGTTCCCGACCGGGAAACAATTCCAATAATTCCCTCCTTATGAATAAATCCGGGCATAATTCCCACCTTCGCCTCTCCCGGCGTAATAATACCGGGACAGTTGGGGCCAATTAAACGGGAATCGTGATTCTCAAGATAGGATTTCACCTTGATCATATCTGAAGTTGGAATGCCTTCTGTAATGCATACTATAAGTTTGATCCCGGCATGGGCCGCTTCCATAATTGCATCGGCTGCGAAAGCGGGTGGTACGAAAATTACAGAAGTGTCGGCTCCCGATTGTTCAACTGCTTCAAGAACTGTATCATATACCGGTTTACCCAGATGCTCCTGACCTCCTTTACCTGGTGTTACACCACCCACAAGATTGGTTCCGTACTCCAGCATTTGTTGCGCATGAAAACTTCCTTCACTGCCAGTAAATCCCTGGACAATTACTTTTGACTTTTTATTTAGTAAAACACTCATCTGAAAAGTATGATTTAGGTTGTTGATTGAAAGTCAAATGTAAATAAAATATTTGTACATTTAAATATGGAAGCTATCCTCTACATTGGTATCTCACAGACACTTTTTGCCGGCATTTTAATTGCCACCAGAAAGCCACGCGTTCTTGCAAATCAGGTCCTGGCTGCCTGGCTATTAATCATTTGTATTGAGATGGTTATCGTTCTGATAAACGAGACATTGGTGGAGTTGTATCCCATTAAAATAATGCCTTTTATATATGGCCCGTTGCTCCTGCTCTATGCAAAATGGATGACCACCGAGAAACCGCGGTTCGATCCACGTTATCTCTGGCACTTTACCCCCTTCTTTATCTTTCTGATAGCCTCGCTTGTCTTTATTGATCAAAGGGTAATGCAGGGAACTCATGGATTCCTGGTAAGGGATAGTTTTGTCTCTTTTCGCATTGTATATGCAATTACTTTTTTCGTCTCAATAACGGCATATTCTATTGCCACATTTGTTGAAATAAACCGGCATCAAAAGAGGTTGAAGCAGCTTGTTTCCTATTCCACAGGCAGAATAACACTTCAATGGCTGCTCGGACTCTCCATCACCTTTTATGCAGGGTATGTGATCATGTTTATCTTTGGCGGAATAGACATTATGGTAGGATTTATGAATTTCGATCCCTATGAGATCTCATTTATCGGACTAACAATTCTTACTTTCCTGTTTGGCATATTTGGGTTCAATCAACCAGTCATATTTGAAGAGGTCGTGCGATATACAGAGAACGGAGAAACCGAAAACAACAATCAGGATTCGAAAAAATATCAGCGCTCAGGATTAAAGAAAGAGGATATCAGAGGTTATGTGGAGAAGGTTGAGAAACATATGAAAAAGTCGAAACCCTACCAGGACCGTGAACTGACCATTTACGACCTTTCAAGACAGCTTAACATTCCACGTCACGTCCTGTCAGAGATCATCAATGAGCACATTGGTAAGAATTTTTATAACCTGGTGAACGATTACCGTGTCGAGGAAGTGAAACAGCGACTGGAGAACCCGCAATATAAACACCTCACCATCCTGGCCATCGCCTACGATTCGGGCTTCAATTCCAAGTCCAGCTTTAATACCATTTTCAAGGAAAAGACCGGATCAACCCCAAGTGAATATCTTAAGACCATCAGTGCCAGAAATTCATGAGTCTTCTTCCAATAATTGATCTGTAAATTTTCAGATATATCTTCCTGTGGGGTGGATACTTCAGAAAAAGTTCGAACCAGGTGGGCTTTGACATTACGGTTTTAAAGTGACTGAATGTGGCAAATCCTGCTTTCCCGTGATAATTTCCCATACCTGATTCACCCACTCCACCAAAAGGTGCATTCATATTGATAAAGTGCATGACTACTTCATTGATCATACCTCCACCTGAGGGGATCTCAGTCATGATTTTCCGGGCTTTTCGTAAGTTCCTGGTAAAGATATAAAGAGCCAGCGGGGCTGGTTGCGATTTAAGGGTCTCAACTAAAGATTCCAGATTGCTGTATGTGAGTATGGGAAGCACAGGGCCAAATACTTCCTCCTTCATAATTGGATCATCCTGTGTAACCCCATCCATCACAGTGGGCTCAATATAGCGCTCCTCACGATCACTGGTTCCACCCGCTACCACTTTTGCGGGATCGATGAGCCTCAGGACCCTGTCAAAGTTCTTTTCATTTACCATTCGGGGAAGAAGCGGGCTTGTGCGCGAATCTGATCCAGTGATTTTTTTTAGATTTTTTACTATTTCCGCAATAAGTGCATCCTTGATATCCTCATGTACATAAACATGATCGGGCGATACACACGCATTCCCATTGTTATGCAATTTCCCCCAGGCGAGCCTCTGGGCAGTTCTTTTAAGATTACAATCCGGCAGCACAATCACCGGATTCTTGCCCCCAAGTTCAAGGGTCACCGGTGTAAGATGTTCTGCTGCTGCCTTCATCACAATCCGACCCACCGTGGTACTTCCGGTAAAAAATATCTTGTCAAATTTCTGCTCTAGAAGAGCTGTGGTCTCCGGCACACCACCCTCCTGCATATAAAACAGGTCTCGCGGGAAATTTGAATTGATGATGCTGGCAAGTGCAGCAGAGGAATGGGCCGTAACCTCGCTGGGTTTTAATACCACCGTATTGCCTGCCGCCAGAGAGGAGATGGCCGGAATCAGCGATAACATATAGGGGTAGTTCCAGGGGCCGATCACAAGTGTGACTCCGTAAGGAACCGGTATGCTCCTAGTACTGGCTGGGAAATTGGAGAGGTTGGTAACAAGGCGTCGCGACCTGGACCATTTGCGGAGCCTGCGAATGGCCACGTTGATCTCCCCATAAGGGAGACTTAGTTCATTTTCAACCGTGACCATGCGATTCTTCTTAAAATCCTTATAAATGGCTTCAGCCAATAAAGTCTCATTCTCCAATAAAAGATTGTGAAGCTTACGAAGGGTCTGTTTTCTAGCTTTTAGCGACCTGGTGTGCCCTTCTTGAAAGTAATTGCGCTGGGATTCAATCAATTCGTTCATAACCTCAAAATTAGCAATAAATATTTCACATGGTTCAGACTTGTAGGACTGGACCACCAATGGTTCAAACATTGGTCCGTTCCGCGCATACCGGACGATGGGAAGCAGCCTACAAGTTAATTTTGTCTAAACATTAGCATAAGATGAGGGGAATTTTAGTTTTGTTTTTAATTTCAATTATTGGCCCGCTATTTTCACAGGGTCTTTTTGAATCTTCCACAACCGATGCACAGGGATTTAATAATCCACAGTCCCTTTCCATAGGCGGATTCATAAGGTCTGTAGGTTATATAGGGAAAACACCAACAGGTGAATCACCCTATTTCCAGAGTGCCTATGGTCAGGTGGGAATATTGCTAAATGCAAAAGCGGGATCCCGGGCACACGCAAAAGCTGACATCAGATTCAGATACGGAACAGAATGGCAACAAGAAATATCAAAGATAGATATCAGGGAAGCTTATGTGGATCTATACACGGGACCGGTCTCCTTAAAGTTTGGCAAGATGATTACACCCTGGGGCAAAGGAACCGTTTTCAACCCCACGGAGAAAATAACTCCCCTGGATCCCACCGTTCGTTCTCCCGATGAAGATGATATGAAATTAGGGTTCTGGGGATTGCAGGGAAGCATCCACATGGGACCATTTATGAAACTGACAGGGACCTGGAAGCCTATATATCAATCCAGTGTTTTGCTTATCGATCCAGTCCCCATGCCCGACTATGTCACTTTTCTGGAACCGGATTTCCCCGGTGTGGAACTTAAGGAAGGAAGCTATGGATTAAATTTTGATCTCCATGCATCAGCAATAGATCTGTCGCTATACTGGTTTGATGGATATAACCATTGGCCCGGTATTGCCTTCAATTCATTGGAACTGGAAGAAGAAAGCATGGAGCCCAAGGCTCTTAATATAAATGAAACGGCTTATAAAATCCGATCACTGGGTATGGACCTTTCGGTCCCCTTAGGCTCCTGGATTTTAAGGGCAGAAGGTGCCTGGCAACAAACACAGAGATCGCATTCAGCCCATGAATATCTTCCTTTTCCGGAACTTTCCTACACTGCAGAGATTGAACGATCGGGATCTTATGTTACTTGGATCGCAGGTTACTATGGAAAGTATATTCTGGATTACGAGTCTCCAAATGCTGATCCTTCCCTCTCGGCCGGACAGGATCAATTTCTACAACTGATGATGGCAGGTTCTCCCATAACGATGGATGTTATAGACGGAGTAATCAGGGATCAGATTGGAGCGTTTAACCGGTTATATAACTATCAGTTGGATGAGTTTTATCACACTGCATTTACAGTTTTGAAAGGAAACTTATGGCAGGACCGCCTGGAATTAACCTTACCTGTGATATATAATTTCACGACCGAAGAGTGGATTGTACAGCCAGGTATTTCCTGGCTTCCCTCTGATGGTATTCGGGTTTCGGCCGGATATGCAGGGTTATATGGACCGGAGAATTCCCTCTATGACCTTGTGGGACCAGTGTTAAACGCGGGATATCTATCCTTGAAAATATCATTTTAATTAAAGAGTAGCATGGATAAAAAAATTATTAAGTATAGATGGTGGATTATCGGGATATCGTTGGTATTCACCCTTGCAACCTCTACAGTATTACTGAATCTGGAAGTGGATCCTGATCTGAAAAATTACTTTCCCAAGTCCATGACCTCCATGGTGAACACAGATCGGATCGAAGAGGTATTTGGAAACCAGGACCTGATCATGATGATCTTTGAAACCGACGATGTTCTTGCAGAGGAGACGCTGAACCGGGTAAAAACTGTAGTGAAGGATATAAGCCGGATCAGTGGGGTTCGCAAAACCTCTTCACTTTTTGGATCAAACCGAATTTATGGTGAAGATGGGGTCATGTATGTTGAGCCCACTGTAAAACGCATTCCAAAAAATGACAAGCAAAGAGAGGAACTGCGATCTGTGATCATGGAAAATGATATGGTTTATAAGGTGATGGTTTCCGATGATTTTAAGGCTACTGCTATCCTGGCAACACTGGAGACGGATGCCAATGAAGACGAGGTATTTGCACAAATTCATAGCATTTTAGACAAAAATCCAGGCGCGGAGAAAATTCATTTTGGAGGCCTCCCTTACCTGAAACAGGCCATTGATAAGGATATAAAGCGAGATGGATTGATTCTTATTCCCATAGCACTGGTTTTAATGCTCATTTTTCTTTACCTGGTATTCAGGCAGTGGAGGGGTGTGTGGCTTCCCTTTCTGGTGGTGGTTATGTCGGCCTTGCTGGGGTTGTCGATGATCCCAATTCTTGGCTGGAAATTCTATTTGATCTCCCTATTGGTTCCTATTCTGCTTATTGCTGTGGCAAACGATTACGGCATCCATATGATAGCCAAATACCAGGAGCTGAATGCGGCTGGCAATGATGAAGATATGAATGAGATGTCGGCCAAGATTACCAGATCGCTCTGGAAACCCATTTTATTGACCGGACTAACCACCATAGCAGGGATTTCTGCTTTATGGGCCCATAGCATGATCCCCGCCCGACAAATGGCGCTTGTAGCAAGCATTGGCATTCTGTTTGCAATCTTCTACAGTCTGGTGTTGCTGCCCGCTCTTCTGTCGCTGTTAAAAAAGTCGTCCCCGCGTGCAGCTCATGCCCACAAAAGAATCAACAATAAGAGAAATCCACTGGCCAGGTTTGCGTTTTTCGTGGTCCGAAGAAGCAAAATAATACCCTATGTGGCCCTGGGCATAACACTTCTAATATCCACAGGGATAATATTCCTCAGGGTGGACTCCAATGAGGAGAATTTCTTCCCTAAAAAACATGAAGTAAAACAGGCTGCTAATATCATTAACAGCAAATTTGGTGGGTCGGAAAATATTTCGGTCCTCTTCTCGGGCGATATGTTGGACCCCGCTGTTCTGCAACGGATGGAAACCTACAGAAGTGAGCTTGAGAAGATGGAGGCAATTGATCTTACCATGGCGTTTTCAGGAGTAGTCAGGGAAATCAGCAAAGCCTTAAATGATCCGGGCGAACCGCTATATGACAGAATACCACCCAGCCGTGAGGCTGTGGCTCAATACATGGAACTCTATTCCATGAATGGAGATCCCGAAGAACTGGAACAACTGGTGGATTTCAATTATGAACATGGCCACCTGATGATCCGTATCAACGATGCCACCAATGAAACTGTGGATAGGATCATTGATCGCCTGGAGATATTAACAGCCAATGATCCATCGGTTGAAGTGATTGGAGGATACGGTTATGTTCGAGCCGAACTGGCCAACAAGGTGCAATCGGGTACCATCTTTTCTCTTGGAATTGCGCTTCTGGTGATATTCATTTTACTATCCATCATATTCAGGTCCTTTTCTGCCGGTATCCTGGGAATTATACCCCTAACTATATCTATGCTTATTCTCTTCGGTCTGATGGGGTTAACAGGCGTCAGGCTTGATGTGGCAACTGCCTTGCTATCCTCTGTTATGATTGGTGTTGGAGTAGACTATACGATCCATTTCTTATGGAGATACAGGGAGGAACGAAACAAGAACAGGCCCGCCCGGGAAGCAGTTATTACCACCATTACCACCACTGGAAGAGGAATCATCTTCAATGCACTTTCAGTGATCGTTGGGTTCGTTGTGCTTATTATCTCTTCATTCACACCCATTCGTTTCTTTGGGATACTGGTGGTGGTGTCTATTCTGAGTTGTCTGGCAGGAGCCCTGGTTATTTTACCGGCCATTGTCATAAGGTTTAAACCCCGGTTCCTGGAGCCGGAAGAAGTAGAAAGTAAAAAGTCAAAAGTAAAAAGTAAAAAAATGAAAGTTATGAGAAGAATAGCCGTGGGATTAATAATCGCCGCCTTAACCACAATCAGTGCAAGTGCCCAGAATCCAAAGGATATCGTTAAGAAAAGTCATGATGTGGTAAAAGTCAGCTCTTTCGAAGCTGTCTCCACACTTACCATTACCGATTCGAAGGGGAATCGACGGGTCAGAAAAAACTCAATGGCCTCCATTTCAGAACCTGACGGTACCGAAAAAAGGATTATTAAATTTATCTCTCCTGCTGAGGTTAAAGGAACGGGCATTCTGATCTTTGATTACCCCGAAAAGAGCGATGATATGTGGATTTACCTTCCTGCAATACGCAAAACCAGGAGGATTGTAAGCAAGGAAAAGAGTAAAAGCTTCATGGGTAGTGAGTTTTCCAATGCCAATATGACGGCACCCGGACTGGAGGACTTCTCATATGAGTTAAAAGGCGAAGAAGACCTAAATGGTTACAGCTGTTTTATGATTGAATCCACTCCTGTTTCAACTGATCTGGAGGATGAGTATGGGTATGCCAGATCCGTTTCATGGGTGGATAAAGATAACTATCTTGTACATAAGACCTTATACTATGATTTTGATGGAGAACTGTTCAAGACCATAACAAATAAGGAATTCAAGAAACTGGAAGAAGGCGAAGGAAAGTATATGGTAACCCATATGTATGCCAGTAATCACAGCAACAACCGCAGTTCTGAAATGGTTATGAATAAAGTGGCAGTTACCTCCACCAGTAAATCTTATTTCACCGTAGCATACCTGGAAAGAGAATGACCAGAGCCATGTCGATCCTCATATTCCTTGTCTTGTGCGCGGGCATCCCACTCATGGCACAATCTGATTCTATTGCCACATTGGAAATCGAATTTACCGGGATCCGAAGTTGTGAGGGACAGATTGCTATCAATATTAGCTCCTTGCCTAAAGGCTTTCCCCACGATGCTGGTCGAGAGATTCAGTTTAGCAAAGATCAGATGAAGGACGAAGTTCTCACTGTTCAGATAGAAGAGGTGCCATATGGAATCTATGCTGTGTCTGTGATGGATGATCTTAACTGCGATATGGAAATGGAGATGTTTTTAGGATTTCCAAAGGAGGGATACGGTTTCTCATTAAATCCGAAGTTTAAATTACGTGCTCCCAAATTTAAGGATTGTTCGTTTCAACTCAATCAGCCCCATCAGAAGATCACCATTCACATGAGTTACCCAAGAAAAAAGAAGTAATCAGATAATTGCTAATTTTGCACTCCTGTCATGTTAAGGAGTGAATCGACCATATGCGCTTTAGCCACCTCAGGGAGTGGAGCCATTGCTGTGATCAGGGTCAGTGGGCCGGACGCCATAGGAATGGTGGAAAGGATATTCAAACCCGCTTCTAAAGGAAAGGTTCTGAGCCAGCAACCGCCTAATACCATTCACTTTGGAACCATTCGCGAGAAAGAAACAGTCATCGATGAGGTGCTGCTGAGCCTTTTTAAAGCACCCCACTCATATACCGGCGAAGATGCCATAGAGATCTCTTGCCATGCCTCCACATACATCCAGCAGAAGATCATTGAACTGTTAATCTCCCAGGGGGCTGAACCTGCAAAACCAGGTGAGTTTACCCAGCGTGCTTTCCTCCATGGAAAAATGGACCTCTCACAGGCCGAGGCTGTCGCAGACCTTATAGCTGCCGAATCGGAAGGCGCTCACAGGGTAGCACTTCAGCAACTGAGGGGTGGTTTTTCAGATAAACTCAAAGCACTACGTGCACAATTGCTCCATTTTATCTCCATGATAGAGCTGGAACTTGATTTCAGTGAAGAGGATGTTGAATTTGCAGACAGAAAGCAGCTGGTTTCACTGGTCAATGAAATAAGCAGCCTGATTCATGAACTGATCCAGTCCTTCCAGCTGGGGAATGTTTTAAAAAACGGGGTGCCTGTGGCCATCATAGGCAGGCCCAATGTGGGGAAATCTACCCTGCTCAATGCCATTCTAAATGAAGAGCGGGCCATTGTAAGCCATATTGAAGGAACCACCAGGGATTCCATCGAGGATACCATCAACCTGGAGGGCGTCACTTTCCGCTTTATCGACACCGCCGGGATACGGGAGACTGCCGACACCATTGAAAACCTGGGAATACGTCGCACCTATCAGAAAATAGAGCAATCCTCCATCGTACTGCTTCTCACAGAAGCCAGCGATGACATTCATATCATCCAACGCTCACTTGAAGCAATCCGCAATCAGCTGGCAGAGGGTAGCAAGCAGCTTGTGGTGGTATTGAATAAGTCCGACCGAATCAAAGAACCTGAGCTGAAACAGATCCAACAAAGCATTCAACTTAACGAAAATGAGCATATCGTATCCATCTCAGCTGAGAAGCGTGAAAACATTGATGGTCTTACCAACCTGCTGCTGGATGTGGTCAACGTAGGAAGCATTAAGCATCAGGATGTACTGATATCCAACATCAGGCACTTCAGTGCCCTAAAATCAGCTTCAGAGAGCCTCACAAGGGTGGCAGATGGATTAACATCCTCCCTCCCATCCGATCTGCTGGCACAGGACATTCGGGAAGCCCTCCACTATCTGGGAGAAATCACCGGTGAAGTCACCAACGATGAGATCCTGGGAAATATCTTTAAGAATTTCTGTATCGGGAAATAGGTTATTCGATTCATTTCCAGGGTTATCCTAAATATTTTCAATTTCATAAATTGACTTTATGGTGATAATAGCCTATTTTTATCCTGCGCGTGCACTCATCACCCCACCATGGATTGTCGAATTGATAATCATATCCGTATCACACTGTTAGTAGCGACTTTTCTTCTGCTTTACATTACACCACCGCTCTATTCCCAGCAAGAAAACTACAGGATGGAAGAAATTCCCTTAACCGGAGAACTATTGAATTTCAGGGGTATATGCATGCTTCAGGACAGTGAAGGATTTATATGGTTTGGTTCGAGAAACGGATTATACAGGTATGACGGCATGGAGTTTAAGGTTTTTCACCACGATCCTTTTGATCCCGGATCAATTCCAATGGATCATATAATAGGTCTTACAGTAGATAGTGAGAAAAACCTGTGGGTTTTGACCGCTCGGGGATTGGTGCGCTTTGATAAGTACACCGAAAAATTTGACAGAAGTGCGTATAAGACTAGAGTATGGACAAGTATGCATGATGACAAGCGTGGTAACATTTGGCTGGGAGGATTCTGTGGAGACCTCTCAAAATTCGAAATAGGATCTGCGACAATGTCCGAGATAATAACTTGCGATTTTTTAAATAGAACGCAACATCAGGGATTAATGGGACTGCTGCTGGATAGATCCGGATCCATGTGGATCCGAACCATTGGTAATAGATTATACAAATTTGATAGTGAGACCAGATCCCTGGAAAATATTGACAATATACCCTGCGGTCTGGGTAACATGTATGAAGACGTCTCAGGCAGGTTATGGATCACCAGCCAGTGCGGATTATATTTGTTTAACAGGAAAAATAAGACATTTGAACAGCGTCTTTTTAAACCAGGGGATCCGAACCGGCTGAACAACCAAATCGTATGCGATATTATTGAGGATCAAAGCGGGGACTTCTGGATCAGAACCTTTGATGGAATTTATAAATTCAGTCATGATCTGAAACTGAAATTTCATTGGAAGAATCCTGAAATTTATGAATTGGGCAGTTACAGTAGTTCAGGTTGCGGATTATTTGAGGATAACATGGGCACCATCTGGTTTTATGACAGGAGCAGCATTAGAAAGTTGACTAAAGAGTATGATAATTTCACCGTATTTAATCCTGAACCACCCTCTACCAACATCAATAGCTGTATTTTTCTTGTAAATGATGACTCTCTGTATTATGGCAATTGGTCTAACAATTATTACACGTATAATCGTAAGAAAAATGTGATAGAAAAATATAGACTGCCAGGTATTCATGTTATGTTTGAGGATTCAAGGGGAGACTTGTGGTTTGGGACCGAATCCGGACTATACAGACAAATCGAATCTGATGCAAGAAGTCCGGAATACATTAGGTATCAATCTATACCAGGAGATAGTTCGAGCCTGCCCGGAATGCATATTAATTATATTTTTGAAGACTCTTATGGGAAGTTATGGATTGCTTGCCGGGCTGCTCCACCCTGTTACTTCGACCGGGAAAATGATTGTTTCATTCAGTTGGTGGACAATCCCAATAGTACAGACACTCTTTCATTTGAAGCGCAGGTCCGCCATGAAACTAGCCGGAGAGAATTATGGGCCATAAACAGAGGTGTTTTTAAGATCATACCCCCGTTCATTAAGATATCAGATCATGCTGTAATGGCAAGTGATGTGATCGAATTTGTTGCCCCAAAGCCTACTGGACATAACCTTGCAAATTTCTACGCCACTCATCAGGACCAGACGGGTGTACTCTGGTTCGGTGACATGTCAATGGGCTTGTTTAAGATGACAGAAAAACCGAACAAGAAGTCAGGAGTTCAGCTGGACAACTATTCTGTAAGGGATGGGTTGCCTTCAAATTTTATCATTAGAATCCAGGAAGACAGAAAGGGCAATCTGTGGTTGGGAACGAATATGGGACTCTCGAATTTTGATCCTCATTTAGAGTCTTTTACCAACTTCAACACACAGGATGGAATACCCAGCAATTGGCTCCAGAACTCTTCAGCAATAAACTCCATGGGCGAAATCTTTATGGGCACCACAAGAGGAATGATCTCATTTCATCCTGACAGCATTCGGTTCAACACCCATGTTCCACTTATGAAACTGACCGGTTTCAAGGTTCATAACCAGGAGATCAAACCCTCTGAAAATTCAGTGCTACAGCAATCGGTCCAATTCACTAAATCTGTCAGGTTATCATATAAGCAGAATAATCTTACCATGAGTTTTGCTGTGTTAAATTACATCCAACCTGAATTGAATCAGTATAAATACATGCTGGAGGGACTTGACAGGGATTGGGTCTATTCAGGAAGGCAAAATACCGTTACTTATGCGAGACTTAAATCCGGCAGGTATATATTCAGAGCCAACGGATCTAACAGCGACGGCATCTGGAACGAGGAGGAAGCTACTCTCTCCATTCATATTCTACCCCCTCCCTGGCTCACCTGGTGGGCATATTTGTGTTATATTCTTCTTCTTTCAGGTATTGGAATGGTTATCTGGCGCTACCTTGTCAACAGGGCAAAAATGCATACAGCCCTAGAGGTAGAAAGGATTGAGAAGGAGAATGTCCGTGAACTGGATCAGGTAAAATCCAGATTCTTTACCAATATCTCACATGAATTCCGGACACCGCTTACCCTGATTGCAGGCCCAATCAACGACCTTTTGAAATCTGAAGGCAGGTCGAAAGATCAGGAGAGACAACTTCTGAGTTTAGTAAAACGGAATACCCGAAGATTGCATCAGCTCATTAATCAGTTGCTGGAGATTTCTAAGCTTGAAACGGGCAGGATGAAGCTCGAAATTACAGAAGGAAATCTTTCAGGATTTATCAGATCCGTAGCTTTCTCATATCTTTCTCTGGCCGAGAAAAATGGAATCCTGTACAGGGTTGGCGTGGAAAAATACCCGGAGCTATTTTTCTTTGATCGTGATAAAGTTGAAAAAATCACGGCAAATATTATATCCAATGCTTTGAAATTCACTTCCGAAGGTGGTTCAGTTCGGGTGTCATTGATCTATCTTCCACATCCATCGAAAGGACATATCACACAAGCAAAAATTATCATTTCAGATACCGGACCCGGAATACCTGTCGATGAGCAAGATAATATATTTGACAGGTTCTATCAGGTAGTCAACCAGGAGGGAATGTTCACGGAAGGTACAGGCATCGGGCTTGCTCTGACCAAAGAAATTGTTGATCTGTACAGGGGAGAGATCAAGCTGGAAAGTGAAGTTGGAAAAGGAAGTACATTTTCTGTAGTATTACCTGTTTCAAGAGAATTTTTCAGGGAGGATGAAATTACGGATGTTGTATCTGAATCAGAATTAGATCCATACGTTGAACCAGTCTCTTTTGAAAAAGAGGATGAAAAATTGGTCAGGAAAGATTTAATGGAAGGATCTCATAAGGACAATCCTCTGATTCTCATTATTGAGGACAATTCCGACCTGAGGGAATATATCTCACAATCCCTGGCACCGAACTACCAGATCCTTGAAGCCTGTAATGGAGAGGAGGGGTTGGAGAAAGCCAGAGAAAACATTCCAGAGCTGGTGATCACCGACCTGATGATGCCTGTTATGAATGGACTGGAGATGTGCCAGTCAATCAAGCAGGATGAGCGCACAAGCCATATTCCGGTCATTATACTTACTGCCAAAGCAGATCAGGCAACAAAGCTGGAAAGTCTTGAAACAGGGTCAGATGATTACCTAGTAAAACCCTTCGATTCCAGTGAATTAGCTGCCAGGGTAAAGAATCTTATCGAACAGCGAAACAAACTTCGAAAGAAATTTAGCCGCGAATTCTTTTTGAAGGTTCCGGATAAGGAGGTTCTCAATTCAGATAAAAGGTTCCTTGAGAAAGTTTCAGAGATCATAAAGAATCACCTGACAGATGCAGATTTCTCAGTTGAATCTTTCAGCCGCCTGGCAGGAATGAGCAACTCTCAGCTCTACAGGAAACTAAATGCAATTTCCAGGCTCTCCCCCAGCCAGTTTATCCGGAATTTGCGATTGAAACACTCTTTGTTGCTACTTGAAAAGGGAAATCGCAATATCGCCCAGATCGCCTATGAAGTTGGTTTCAGCGACCATGCCTATTACTCCAAATGCTTCCGGGAATTGTATGGGCTCTCCCCAAGCGAATATGTTGCAGATAACCACGGTAATCCGGCATCTACCCCCAGAAGCACCTGATGCATTATATGTTATAGTATTTGACGAATAGTTTACAGACAGGAATTGCTTTGGATTGTAATTTGATGTCGAAAACTCCCTGGTATACAAACGTAATGAAAAAGGTCATTCTGCTCTGTCTTATAGCAACCTTTCCGGTAATTCTGATCTGCCAGGAGGTCCGTATTTCTGCACTGCAAAACAATGCCGGCATTAGGATTGATTTTGATACTTTACTTACAGAAAATTCTCTTTTGGAACCATTCAGATCATCTATGATCATTAGCGGGTTGGCTTTCTCAGGAGAAATTATATTGCGTTCTGATTCAAGTCTGGTCCGTATAGTCTTAATGGATAAAAACTACAATGAATACCTCATTTATGAGACCTTCCCCATTCTGTCTGGCTCAAGACAATTTTCAATTCAGGAAGCAGGGGAAGAGACGTCTATCTTAAACAATATCATTCCGACCCGGGTATCAATAGAACTTGTTGATGCATCTATCTATTTGCAAGAATTCATCATTAGTCAAGAGGATATATATCAGGCGAAAACCAAAGGTGCCCTGTTATTTCAACAGACCAAAAATAAGATTGACAGGATAAATCAGAATATTCAAAAACTGGGTCAGACCTGGGTGGCCGGGGAGACTTCCATCTCAAGACTATCTTACCAGGAGAAGAAAAGAATGTTTGGTGGAAGTATTCCAAATTTCCAAGGTTTTGAATATTATGTTGGAGGTATCTTTGTCCTGCCAGGAGCATTGAGTGAGGATTCAGATACTGAGGGCGCACCATCAATAAACTATACACAACAAGAGTCCCTATATCCAGCTGAATTCAGCTGGAAAAACAGACATGGATCAGATTGGATTACTCCGGTAAAGAACCAGGGAAATTGTGGCAGTTGTTATTCATTTGGAACTACTGCAGCAGCAGAGTTGTTGGTAAACCTATACTTTAACCGACATAAGGATTACGATTTATCAGAGCAACAATTAGTCTCTTGCCAGGAGGGATCATGTGAAGATGGAGGATCACCCAGAGAGGCACTTGATTTTATGGTTAATACTGGAATTGTATTAGAGGAATGTTATCCTTACAAAGAATCTGATCTGGATTGTTCTGAGGTATGCAGCAATCCATCCGAGCAGATTCAAATTGCATATTGGAATTCCGTAGTTGTAGAAGAAGATATTAAAAGGGAAATAATTGCCGGAGCCACGGCTGCCTTAATATATTTATGGGAGCATTGCGCACTACTTGTAGGTTATAAGGTGCTTGAGGCAGGGGACAATCTATTTGTGGGAGGTTATGATACCACATCATATATATCTTTAGATGAAAACAGTCCACTGATAGGCCAAACAGCCTGGTTATGCAAGAATAGCTGGGGAGAGTCCTGGGGAAATAGGGGTTATGGATATTTTATTGCAGGTAAACTGAGTATGTCGGTTCTATCATTACAAGGACCTGTAAATTCGTTGATTTTCAATGATAATGATATACGGTGCACTGATAATGATGGGGATGGTTATTACAACTGGGGTATTGGACCAAAACCTACCCATTGCCCGAATAGTCCAGATGAATCAGATGGCGATGATTCAGATCCATGTCGCGGTCCATTGGATGAATTCGGAAATTTCACATCCTCGACTCCCACACCAGAAGCAGAAGATACAATCATACTTTATGGTAGCTCCCCGGATCTATATATCAACGGAAGCAATGTCCGATGGTATTCTGATAAGGAGCTTCAAAATCATGTTCATACGGGAGGTCTGTTTCCGGTAGGAAACACAGAACCCGGAAAATATACATACTACGCAACACAATCAATAGATGGTTGTGAAAGTGCAGCTAATGAAGTAATTCTTTCGATTGTGTATGAGATACCTCCTCCTAAAGGACATGATACTGTAATAAATAGAAAGGCACCAGCTATTCTAAAGGTCGAAGGAGAGCTAAATGCCGAATTCAAATGGTATGCAGATCCATTATTAACCAATCTATTACATACAGGGAAAACTTATGAAACCGTAAAGACAGACACGGGTATTTACATGTACTATGTGACCCAGACTTTATGCTTTATAGAAAGTGCTTATGATTCAGTATTGCTTACAATCTCAAATCATATTACAATTCCCGACACTGCCTTCCTGCATGCTCTGATTGATGAGAATGTTGATAGGAATGGTAATGGTATGATTAGCAACGAAGAAGCGGAAGCAATTGTCTCATTAGATGTTTCTCTGATTGGGATTGTTGATATGAAGGGTATTGAGGCTTTTGTTAACCTGAATACATTAATTTGTAATGGCAACCGATTAACCAGACTGAATGTTTCAAATTGTTTTAAATTGAAACAGTTGATATGTTTTGACAACCGACTAATCAACCTGGATGTTTCAAATGCTAATGCTTTAATTGAATTGGCCTGTGGCAGTAACAAATTTACCACCCTGGATGTGTCCAATAATACGACATTGTTAAGTTTAAATTGTGAATTTAATTCACTGACCAGTCTTGATGTTTCTGGTTGTAGTGTCTTAAAATACTTAAAATGTTCTGGAAATAAACTAACTAACCTGGATGTTGCAGATTGTAGTGAGTTAAAAAGATTAAAATGCTCTGCGAACAGATTAACCAGTCTGGATGTTTCGAAGAATACCGCATTATTGAGTTTAAATTGCGGAGACAATCAGCTTACCAATCTGGATGTTTTAAATTGTACTGCATTGGAAGAATTACGTATTTGGGGAAACCAACTTACCAATATGGATGTTACAAATAATTCTGCTTTATTGAGTTTTGATTGTAATGAAAATCAACTTATCAACCTGGATGTTACGAATAATACTGCTTTAACTGGATTATATTGTAATTATAACCAATTAACAAGTCTGGATATTTCCAATAATACTGCTTTATTGTGGGTAATCTGTAATTATAACCAATTAACCACCCTGGATGTTTCTGGTTGCAGTGCCTTAAAAAAATTAGAAATTATACAGAACCAGTTTACCACCCTGGATGTTTCTGGTTGTACGGTATTGGAAGAGCTAATTTGTATAAATAATCAAATAACCAGTCTGGATGTTTCTAATAATACAGCTTTAACACATATATATTGTAGGGAAAACCAACTCACCACATTGGATTTTTCCAATAATACTTCTTTAACAAATTTGTATTGCAACAGAAACCAATTAACCAACCTGAATGTTTCCAGTAATACTGCTTTAGTACATTTGCTATGCAGTCGCAACAAATTAACCACACTGGATATTTCTAATAATACCAATTTAACCTCTTTGCGTATCGAAGCGATACCCACCCTGGAGGAGGTCTGCGTCTGGACAAAAGAATTCCCTCCTGAAGGTTTTTATCTTCATATGGAAGGCAGTCCCAATGTTTCTTTCCAAGCAGATTGCGACCGTGTTAGTGTTGAGGAATTCCGTCTTTCAGAAATATCGATCTATCCGAACCCTACTACTAATATACTAACCATCGAAACAGACCAACCCGGATACTATTCTATTGAAATCAACTCCATAAATGGCCAACTGATATACAGTGAAGCGATGGAAGGATCTACCCACCAAATCGACCTCTCCTCCTTCCAGAAAGGAGTCTATCTCCTGACCATCAGGTCTAAAGAATTTGTAACTACAAGGAAGATTATAAAGCTGTGAGTTAAAGCTGAATGATTTCAAGCCCCTGTATAGGGCTGGGGTTTTTCTTAAAAACATCAGGCTGTAGTGTCTTAAAACAGTTCTATTTCAGGTACTCCTCCCCTATTCTGGACATTTGTAAGAATGATACTTTAATAATAATGGTAGTGATCTGGATAAGAAAAAACAGCAGAAGCTTCGCTCCTGCTGTTTTACCAGACTTACCTGTTACTATGTGCTAACGGGTCTCCACTACTGCATATCTGGTCTTCTTCCAAAACTTTTCGGGTTGTGTAATCTGTATGTATTCCACAATGCTGTCATTGCTGACCACCTGGTAAGAATCGGCCGGGTGAGCAGAGATGAGTTCAGCCTTTTTTGCATT
>Ga0164315_10000686_pt1 | contig 24141 bp, 21 predicted proteins | sample GuaBasSedimGuay6_FD_113737 | JGI IMG/M metagenome (GOLD analysis project Ga0164315, IMG submission 113737) | Subseafloor sediment microbial communities from Guaymas Basin, Gulf of California, Mexico - Guay6, Core 4569-2, 0-3 cm | ecosystem: Environmental > Aquatic > Marine > Hydrothermal vents... | reverse complement strand
TGCTATACCACCGCGAGTCGGGTCACGCATAAAGCGCAGCCCTTTAAACGTCATCGCAGAAGTTGTCAGCTTTAAAACGCTGGCAGCATCTGACTGAATATCACCTCGCAGTCCAAATTCTTCGCGCGCCAGCATTACCGCAATGCCGTGATCTCCCACCGGACCGCTGACAATAATGGCATCACCATGTTTAATGTTTTTCATCGACATCACATGCCCATGACGAATGCCAACACCCGTGGTAGCAAGGTACAGACCACCGCCCTCACCGCGGCGTAAAACCTTGGTGTCGCCACAAACCACTTTGACACCAATCTCCGCGGCGGTTTCGGCCAGGGTTTTAATTATGCGCTCCAGCGTGGCAATCTCCAGGCCTTCTTCGATGAAAGCATTTAAACTTAAATATTTTGGTATGGCACCGGCTACAGCAAGATCATTAGTGGTGCCATGTACAGCTAGCGAACCGATATTACCACCGGGAAATTCCAGTGGCTGCACAGTAAAACCATCAGTAGTAAACAATACATCGCCATCGCCTAGTGCAATCTGCACAGCATCAGCCTGGATATCAAGTTCAGGAGCGGCCAGCTCCGGGTTGGCAAGGTGGCGCGCAAAAATCTCTTCGATGAGTTCACGCATGTATCGACCACCATTACCGTGTGCCAGTGAGATGTGTGTGTCTTGCATATACTTTCCTGGTTGCTTAATTTTAACTGTTGAATTATTTTAGAAATACAAAAAACATAAACTGTCCGCGAAGAACGCAAATGATGCAAATGTTAAAAACAAAAAGCTTTTCTTTGCGTTCTTTGCGCCACAAAATATTTCATGGCGCGGACTAATAGCTTTTAAATTTTTTAAATCTATTTCTTATAACCATATTCCATAATTTGCCCGAAACTGATACCCGCATCATTGACCGGTATCAACTCAGGCAGACAAACTTCAAAACCTTCGTCCGACAATAATGCCATGGCTTTTTCAGTTAACACTCGGTTTTGAAATACACCACCGGAAAAGCTAACGGTATTCACAGCGTGTTTTTCACGGATACTTTTTGCCTGTTGCAAGAGTGAGTGTGCCAGCGAATTATGAAATAATGCAGCGCGTGCCTTTACACTTAAAGTAGAATCTAGCATAACAGGAATCAATGACTTCCAGTTCGTTATCAATAAGTTACCACTCTTTTCTAATTCTAATTCTACATAGTCATCGGACTCTTCACACAGCGCCTCAAGCACCATTGGCCCCTGCCCCTCGAAACTGGCTACATTACAGACCCCGGTTAACGCAGCAGCAGCATCGAACAGGCGACCCACCGACGTTGTTTGCGGCGCATTGATTTTTTTCTGCCAGGCCTGCCTTAACATTGAATACAGCATTGCATCTTTTTCTGGAATCCCGTCATAGTTCAGCCCGACTTGCCAGCATAAAGCAGCAGCACTTCGCCAGGGTTGTCGTCCGGCTTTGTCACCACCGGGCAGGTTGAATGCTCGCATAGTGGCCACTCGCTGCCAGCCACCCGGTTGACCCAAAAAGGTTTCACCGCCCCAGAGTGTAGCGTCTTCACCGTAACCCACACCGTCCCATGCAAACACAATAACAGGCTCAGCCGCTTTCAGCACAGACTGACATTCGTAATAAGCGGCGGAGGCATGCGCATGGTGGTGAAACACACTGTGCACAGGAAGTTTCTGTTTCTTCGCCCAACGTCTGCTTGTGTAACCAGGGTGTGCATCACAAATTATTTGCTTTACCTTAACGCCATAGAGTTGTTGCAAATCATTAATCGTCGTTTCGAAAACAGCCAGGGCGCGAGCGGAGTCCATTTCGCCAATATGGGGTGAAATAACAGCGCGGTTTTTCCATGCCAGCGTGATCGTGTTTTTCATCTGCGCGCCGACGGCGAGAACAGGATGCGGCAATTCGAATGGCAGTGTCAACTCTAGCGGTGCAAAACCACGACCGCTTCGTATCGGCCTGGCTTTGCCGGCGATGACCCGGTAAACCGGGTCATCCGCCGGTCGCTCAATCGGCCGGTTATGATGCAAACAGGCATCGACCACATGAGCCAGTCGTTTTTCCACATCATTATTATCAATTAAAACCGGTTCACCACTGAGGTTTGCCGAGGTAGCAACCAGCGGGCCGGCAAATTTATTTAACAGTAAATGATGCAACGGGCTATATGGCAGCATCATGCCAATTTCATTTAAAGCCGGCGCCAGCTGTTCAGATAAAGTCGGTTCAGACAACGCGGGCTTAGACAACGCAGGATCAGGCAATTCCGACTGCTGCTTTTTGTTAACCAGCAGAATCGGCCTGGCTGCCTGTAATAAAAAGGCTTTATCGTTTTCACTTAATGTGACTGACTTTTCTGCATACTCAAAAGGATTATCAAAGGGAGCGGGAAACATAATGGCCAGCGGTTTATCCGCTCGCGGTTTGTTTTTCCTTAAGCGCTTGATCGCTTCTGTATTGCTCGCATCACACATCAGGTGATAACCACCGATGCCTTTTACTGCCACAACTTTACCCTGACGCAAGATCTCGACAATATTATTCAGCGCCCCTTCACTATCTTTACAATCAGTCTTTCCATTATTGAAGCTCAGCGACGGACCACATGCTGGACAGGCAACAGGTTCTGCATGAAAACGCCTGTTGCCCGGGTCTTTATATTCAGCCAGGCAAAGCGGGCATAATTCAAAATCGGCCATGGTGGTATTGGCCCGGTCATAAGGCAGGCTTCGGATCAAGGTATAACGCGGCCCACACTGAGTGCAGTTGATAAACGGGTAATGGTATCGGCGATCTGACGGGTCATTTAATTCAGCCAGGCAGTCATCACACAGGAAAAGGTCTGCAGGCACACTAATGTGTCCTTCACCCTGTTCCTGGCTTTGCAGAATACTGAAATTTTTGAACTCACCCGGGTCTGTTTGTTTGTCCGATTCGAGTTTGGGTTTAGCTAAGGGCGGTTTTTTAGCAAATATGTCGTTTAAGAAATTTTCCAGATTTTGCGGCTGGCCCTGAACATGTATCTCGACGATGCCGACACAGTTTCTAACCCAGCCGGTTAGTTCATGCTCACTGGCAAGTCGATAAATAAAAGGCCGAAAACCCACACCCTGAACCTGGCCGGATAATACAATCAGCCTGGCTGAAGTGGTCGGGTTTATTTGTGATTTGTTCTTTATACAGGTATCCACTTTGTAGAATGGGCTCTGTTTTACTATTTTTTTCACCGCCGAGACGCAGAGGCGCAGAGAAAAACTTGTTTATGATTATTTGTGCGAAGCACAAACATTAAAAACCTCTGCGCCTCTGCGTCTCGGCGGTGAAAAAATGTTTTAAGTTTTGTAATCATGTATGAACAATATGCCTGCTACAGGCATTAAACTTAACCCGCTGCTTTCTTTATTGGATCTTTGTTAGCCGCTTCACGCATACCGCCTGCCCACCAGATTCGGCAGGCACCTTCATCCGAAACCATACACGGTCCTATCGGATTTCTGGGTATGCAGGCTTTACCAAACAGCCTGCATTCATTGGGATAGATTTTACCGAGTACAACCTGCGCACAGTCACAGCCCGGTGGCATCTGCCCGGCACGTTTGCGGGCATCATCGGCGTAAGACGGAAACAGTTTCCTGGCGTCATGTTTGCTATAGGCTTTTTCCAGCATGTAGCCGGATTCAGGAATAATGCCTACACCGCGCCAGTTAGCATGATAAACATTCATCGCTGTATTTAGATGCGCCTGTGCAGATTTGTTACCGCCGGCTTTTACCAGCTCCGGGTAACAGTTATCCAGAAAATAACGGCCTTCGTTGAGTTGGCGCAAGGTCGAATACATCGCTGCCAGCAGGCTTTCCGGTTTGAATCCGGCGACCGCTGCCGGGATGTTGTGCCTGTTAACAACAAATTCCCATTCCTCCGGCCCCATAATAGTTGATACATGACCCGGTGCAACCAGGGCATCGAATCCGGGCTCGCCAGATTCCAGCAGCATGGCGACTGCTGGCCAGGTCAATCGGCCGGACAACAATACAGATAGATTTTCAGGCACACCTTCTACCATCATCGCCGCCACCGGTGCGGTAGTGGTCTCAAACCCGGCGGCAAAAAACACCACGGCTTTGTCAGGATTCTGTTTTGCAATAATCACCGCATCTATAGGGGATGCGATCGGCCGGATATCCGCACCCTGGGCTTTAGCCTGTTCCAGTGTTCTCGCCTTCGCCTTTGATACGTTGACCGGTACCCGCAACATATCGCCAAATGCAACCAGAATAATGTCTTCATGCAATGCCAGTTGTATGGCTTCAAAAATATCCTCTTCCGGGCAAATGCATACCGGGCAACCGGGACCGGGAACCAGCTCAATATAATCAGGCAAAACCTTGCGCAGGCCCGCCATAGTGATGGAACGCTCATGGCCACCGCAGACATTCATGATTTTTACCCTGTCTTTCTTGTGCGGTAAAGCATGAATACGTTCAAGCCATTGTTTTGCGCCTGTTGTCATAATCCTGTTGTCATAATCCTGTTGTCATAATCCTGTTGTCATAATCCTGTTGTCATAATCCTGCTGTCATAATCCTGCTGTCATTATCTTGTCGTCATGACTACGTGCTAATCGCTTCATGCTCATGGTGGTGATGATGCCCATGACCATCATGAGAGTGACCAGCGGCAACGGGATGTTGTTCGAGGTATGCTTTACGACTTTCTATCTGCTGCTTGATCCAGTCGATCCACTGCGGTATACCCGATTTATCTTTGGCAGAAAGCTCCATCACCGGTGCAGTACTGGCGATATCACGCAGGTAGCCTTTTGCTCTTTCAGGTTTAAAGTCATCAAGTACCGGTAACAGATCGCATTTACTGATCAAAACCAGGTCAGAAGCACGGAACATGACCGGGTATTTAGCCGGTTTATCATCCCCTTCCGGCACTGAGAGCAATACAACATTCAGGTGTTGTCCCAGATCAAAACTGGCCGGACAGACCAGGTTGCCGACATTTTCGATAAACACGATATCAAATTCAGCAAGATCGAGATTATGCAAGGCCTGGTGGATCATGTGCGCATCCAGGTGACAGGCACTGCCGGTCGCAATCTGGATAGCCTTAACACCATGCTTCCGAATTCGCTCGGCGTCATTCTCGGTCTCAAGATCGCCTTCGATAACGGCTATTTTGATGTTGCTGTTCGAATTCAGGCCGAGTAGCTGGATAGTTGCTTCGAGTAAAGCCGTTTTACCCGCACCGGGTGATGACATTAAATTAATCGCCAGCACCTTATGTTGATCAAAATGCTGACGATTGTGTTTCGCCGTTTGATCATTTTCATGCAGCAGGCTGTGCAGTACAGTGACCGCTTCTTTGCCGCTTTCGGTTTTTTGAAGTTTACCGCCGGAACGGATCAGGCCCTCGTTTCCGTGGGTTATATTGCATCCGCAGGTGTCGCACATGTTAGCTACTCCAAATAATTTACCTTATTACAATCGGGCAATGAACAGTGAATAATGAATAATAGAAAACTTTAAAAACCAGCAGCAAAGGATGACTAGTTTTTGCTTTTACATTATTCATTATTCACTGTTCATTATTCATTGCTGTTTTTCAAGCTCAACCTTGAGAAGCATCATTTCATCACCGCTAATCAATGTTGTTCGCCAGTCACCACACTGTTTACAAATTAATTTGTTTGGCAAGGCATCCGACTCACTGCCGCACTGAGTGCATTTAACTTTAATCGGAAGATGTTCTACAACAAGTTCTGCATCTTCAGCAACCGTTCCAGCACTGGCAATCGGGTAAGCACTTTTAAGCAATTGCACTTCAACCCCCGACAATGGGCCCATGCCAATTACGATAGAGCTTACGCTCTGTGCCTTGTGCTCCTGTGCAATGGCCTCAACCTGATCGATTAACGACTGGCAGATAGCAAGCTCATGCATAGCTAAAACTGTTGCTCTGCCGCCAGCATCTCGTCATATATCTCCCACGCAGTCTGCGCTTCCTGCGGTGAAATTTTCTGGATAGCATAACCGACATGCACAACAATAAAGTCATCTACCCCGAGTTTGTCATCCTGCATCATAAACAGGCTGACATCGCGCTCGACACCTTTGGCCTCACAACGTGCCATAAAGCCGTCGATGGATTTAATTTGCATGGGTATGCCAAGACACATAGTTACAACCCTAAATAAACCACTTTAAAAGTAAGTACATTAAAAACAAATAGTTAATATATATTTAACTTCAGAAAACACATCAACAATTTGACATATGTCAATAAGAGCAACGCCATACACTGATAAAAAGTATACAGAACTAACAGGATGCCTGATGAACCCTAATGATACTTTAATCCTTGGAATCGGCAATACCTTGCTTACAGATGAGGGTGCGGGCATTCACGCACTCAACCTTCTTCAATCAGCCTATTCTAATGTACCGCCTGATAGTCCGAACTTAACTTTCCTTGATGGCGGCACACTCAGCTTCACTTTAGCGGTATGGATCGAGGATTGCAGCAATCTAATCGTTTTTGATGCCACCGAATTGCATCAGCCCGCCGGCACAGTCAAGACTTTTGTTAATACTGCAATGGACGAATTTCTTGGTAGTACAAAACGCAGCGCACATGAAGTCGGCCTGCTTGACCTGATGGATATCGCACGCCTGACTGAACGTCTTCCTGAGAACCGTGCCTTGATAGGCATTCAGCCGGAAACAATGGGCTGGGGAATGCAACCAACAACACCCGTTCAAAACGCATTGGCTGAAGCGGTAAATGAGGCCGTTAAATTAATAACACAATGGCAGAAAGTTAACACAGATCAAGAAGTTTCTGCAGCATAACATTATGGTCTTAATAGAAGAATAGAAATAATTGACAGGGGGGGAATGAACAGTGGAACAAACAATACTAATTCCAATTGATGGTTCTGAATCTGCTGAGAGAACGGCACTTTATGTGCGCTCGATATCACCTAAAGAACAGACCCGTATCGTTCTTATGCATGTAACACCTACTGTAAATGCATCAAATGCTTCAATTGATATTGTTCCAAATGTAAAGGTAATTCACCAAACACTGCAACAGGAAGGTTGTACCGTTGATATTGAAACACGCATGGGTGACCCGGTTATTGAAATTATAAAAATGGCAATTTTGCTACCGGCCACTATGCTGCTCATGTCCACTCACGGTCGTTCAGGCATCGAGCGTATACGTAATGGCAGCATTACCGAACAGGTATTAAAACAATGCCCCTGCCCTGTTTTTATTCTGCACAGCACACGGCAGGAACCGGCAGACAATCGTACCGAGGATTTATTCAAACGCATACTGGTACCACTTGATGGTACGGACGCCTCCTCTGCAATACTTGAATGTGTTGAGCGCTTTGCAAAAATGCATGATTCTGAAGTAATACTATTTCATGATGAGATGGAATCTGCTGAATTCAATGAGCAAAAAACAGCTATCAAGGCAAAACTGCAGGATCAAAGCGTAACACTTGCCAACAGCGGCTTGAAGGTCTCACTTGATATGACCACTTATAAACGGCCGATCCGTGAAATCCTCGACAGGGTTGATGAAATGGGTATCGACCTGGTTTCCATGGCAACGCATGGTAACGATGGTGTGATGCGGGCACTGGACGAATCTGTTACTGCAGAAATTGTCCGCCATTCCAATTGCCCGTTATTAGTGTGGTCAGCTGAGCCACAGTGTCCATCTGTATGTTGAATCAAGGTGAGCCATAGCAATGTCTGAAACAAACATACCGGTGACGGCAGAGATAAAATTTAATATCCAGGTCGGTGATGAGCTGACACAGAATGTTAAGCCTCTGTTGCACGAGATTAAACATGCTCTGGATAACCTTATAGAAACAGGCCGAAGCACCATTATAGATTTACGCAGTATCCCGCTTGCGCCCGGTGAGGAAGACAAAATTTTAGATACCCTGGGTCGAGGCGAGGTTCTGGCTCAACTTAATGCACTGGGTTTAAGTGAAGTTATAGAGACACAGTATGCAGGTGTGTGGCTAGTGACTCACTATAACGATGAAGATCATATTATCAGCCGTTTTATTGAAGTGACTACCATGCCGGAGATCCTCTGTTCGCAAACAGAGGATATTATGGCGGCTTATAGTCGTCTCACCCTGGATTTGGACGAGAACCAGGAAACTAATTAGTCGTTGGTGGAGAAAACAGTATGACAGACAGAAACAATAATAAAGATAAAACCCCGTACGATAAAACGCTGGGTGAAACCTTACGCAGTCGGGGTATATCACGCCGCAGCTTTCTAAAATTCTGCGCAGCCACCGCTTCGATGATGGCGATGTCACCGGCAATGATTCCAAAAATTGCGCATGCCCTGGAAAGCGCGAGAAGGCCTTCTGTTATCTGGTTATCTTTTCAGGAATGCACCGGCTGTACCGAGTCATTGACACGCGCACATACGGCGACGATTGAAAGCCTGATCTTTGATTCCATCTCACTGGACTACCACCATACGCTACAGGCCGCTGCCGGACATGCAGCTGAAGAAGCACGTGAAATTGCCATGAAAGAAAACTTTGGCAAATATTTACTGGTGGTTGATGGCTCCATTCCAATGGACAATCCCGGTTACTCCACCATCGCCGGTATCAGTAATTATGATATGTTAATGGAAACAGCCAAAGGCGCGGCCGCCATCATTGCTGTTGGCACCTGTGCAACATACGGCGGCATTCCACACGCCGATCCCAATCCTACCGGTGCGGTTTCAGTCGGTGACTTAATCAAAGACAAACCCATTATTAATGTGCCAGGCTGCCCGCCCATTCCTGTAGTGATTACCGGTGTGCTAACCCATTTTCTGACCTTCGGTAGCATTCCTGAACTTGATCACATCGGTCGTCCAAAAGTATTTTATGGACAAAGCATTCATGACCGCTGTTACCGCCGGCCTTTTTACGACAAAGGTCTGTTTGCAGAAACTTTTGATGATGAAGGCGCGAAAAAAGGCTGGTGCTTATACAAACTTGGCTGTAAAGGGCCAACAACCTACAACGCCTGTGCCACCACCAAGTGGAATGACGGCACCAGTTTTCCAATTGAAGCCGGCCATCCCTGCCTGGGTTGCTCCGAACCCGATTTCTGGGACGGCGGCGGTTTCTACAAAGCGCTGTCAATGCCGACTGAAAATATTACTCAAACGGCTATTTACACAGCGGCTGGTGCAGCGGCTGCCGGGGTTGCTCTGGGCGCGATGAACCGGAGCAAAAAGAACAAGGCCATTACAGCACATGATAATACGACAATAGATGACCTGGAAAAATAACAGGAAAAAAAACTAAAAAAATACCTGAATAAATACCTGAATAAATACCTGAATAAATAAAGCGCAAACAACACTGCTGCAAATAGACGAATAGAAATGAGGATAAAACAATGAGTGAAATAGAATTTCTGAACTGGGTACGTGGCCCGGGTTTTCAGATTGCCACAATCATCTTTGTTGCCGGGGTGATTATACGTTTTGCCGAAATTTTACTATTAGGTCGTAAAACAAATTTAGCGGAAGCCAAAGGTTCTGAAATGCGTAGCGGACTGCGCACTATCGTAACAAGATCATTTCCGGATAAAAGCACCTTTCAGCGTTCAATGTTTACTATTACTGCCGGTTACATCTTTCATATCGGTTTGTTTGTAACCATCTTTTTATTTGCACCGCATATACTGATGTTTAAAGAAATTTTCGGCTTCGGCTGGCCGTCTTTACCGACACCGGTAGTTGATGCCATGGCAGTGGTCACTATCATCGCGCTGCTTGCCGTACTGACACACCGTATGCGAGACAATGTGCTTCGTTTTCTCACTACCAAAGAAGATTACCTTGTCTGGCTGGTCACCATAGCGCCGCTCATTACCGGTTATATCGCCTTCCACCGCATCGGCATGACCGCACCGACATTGCTCGCCATTCATATTCTCAGTGTCGAACTGTTACTTGTTTTGTTCCCTTTTACCAAACTGATGCACACCTTCACGGTTATCCTGTCACGCTGGTACGGCGGTGCCATTTCAGGATACAGAGGAGTTGAATCATGAGTGCATCATTAGATAAAGGCATTAATGCGCTAAAAGAACAGGTTGATTCCAGTGTGGCCGCATTTTTTAGCAGCTGTGTGCATTGCGGCATGTGCGCTGATGCCTGTTTGTTTTATACAGAAACCGGTGATCCGGAACGTACCCCGATAAACAAAACCGAGCCATTACGCCGTATCTGGAAATCCGAATACACACTGCTTGGTCGCATTGGAAAAATGTTTGGCCTGACTGCAAAAGTAGATGATAAATTACTGACTGACTGGGAAACGCTGGTCTATGACAGCTGTACACTATGCGGACGCTGTTCCATGGTATGCCCGGTCGGTAACGACATCGCCTTGATGATTCGCAAAACACGTGAAGGTATGGCTGCTGCCGGTCATGCGCCGATCGATCTGATCGGTGCCACTAAACGCGCAGTAACCATCGGTAGTCCAATGGGTGTGAAGCTGCCGGCTTTGATGGCACAGATCAAGCACGTTGAGAATGATACCGGTTTAAAGATACCGCTTGATGTTGTCGGCGCTGAATACATGTTGCTGCTGTCTTCCATGGAAATCATGAACTTTCCAGAGTTTATCGAAGCCATCGCGAAAATATTTGATAAAGCCGGTGTCAGCTGGACGATTGCATCGGAAGCCTTTGAAGCCACCAACAGTGGCATTCAGATTGGCGTCTCAGATATAGCCGCCGAACTGGTACAACGTATTGTTGACGCCGCTGAAAAACTACAGGTTAAAACCGTGATCAGCCCTGAGTGCGGTCATGCTTACATGGCAATTCGTTGGGATGGGCCTAACCTGGTCGGCAAAGCCTTTGACTTCAAGGTAAAACATATTCTCGAAGTACTCGACGAATTCCGTAAAGATGGCCGCCTTAAAATCAGCGGTAAAGAAGAACAACGTCTGACCTATCATGACCCCTGCCAGATTTCACGTCGTGGTGGTGTAATAGATCAACCTCGTAACCTGATCAACATGATTTCTGACAACTTTGTGGAAATGCCCGACACCGGCAAGATGAACTGGTGCTGTGGCGCCGGCGGTGGTGTTAGTTCAAATGAACGTGCCGATGAAATCAGGCTAAAAGTTTTCCAGCGCAAGAAAGACCAGCTGGATGCAATAAAACCCGACGCCATTGTCAGCGCCTGTTCTAACTGCCGCATTCACCTTGAAGACGGGCTGGAAGAATACCACATGGATATACCGCTAATAAGTCTGACTGAAACATTGGCAGACCACCTGGCGGAAGACTAAAGATTGACGATGAATACCTGGAGCAAGATGAAATGAGCCAAATAAGTAATGACACAGAATTTAAACAGGCTTTACAGAACCTGGATGCAACACAAAACAGAGTGGTGGCAGCATTGTTTATAGAGCATGTTATGGCATTGTGTAACGATGACAGAATACAACGTGCAGTTAACGTCGCGGTAAACAGCAGTGTTTCAGACGATGAAATAGCAGATGCCCTGAAGTTGGCAAAAGCGGCAATCATGGACAGTTCCACACGTTGCGGCGCAGAAGGAAACTGGACTGAACAGGCGGGTTATTTTGTTGCCCGTGCTGCAGTTGCCGCACTAACACCGCCAGCGCAGTCAAGGTCAGGCGGCCCGGCATGGCAGGCGGCGATGAGCTGCCGAATGGCACAGACCAGTATACTTATCGACAATGAGTCTGACGAAGTAACAGCAGCGTCAGAAAATGAATGGCAGTACGGCATATTATCGGGCTATCTGAAATCATAAGCGAAGTCATGGCTTATATCGAATAGCGAAATTCATAAGAAGAGAGAAACAACATGAGCGAATCCGGTGAAAACGAAAGAATTGTAGTTGACCCGATCACCCGTATCGAAGGCCATCTGCGTATTGAAGCTGAGATGGATGGCAACAAAATCAAAAGCGCCTATTCTTCCGGCACCATGGTGCGCGGTATTGAAACCATCCTTAAAGGCCGCGACCCGCGAGACGCCTGGGCATTTGCACAACGTATCTGTGGAGTCTGCACACTGGTACATGGATTGGCCTCTATCCGTTCAGTGGAAAATGCACTTAGCTATAGTGTACCGAAAAATGCCGACCTGATTCGTAACCTGATGAATGGCGCGCAGTACATTCATGACCACGTTATGCATTTTTATCATTTACATGCACTCGACTGGGTTGATGTTGTCTCCGCTTTAAGCGCTGACCCGAAAGCCACATCAGAACTTGCGCAATCAATAAGCAGTTACCCGAAATCCTCTCCCGGTTATTTTGCCGACATGCAAAAGAAACTGAAAGGTTTCGTCGAATCCGGTCAACTGGGTATTTTTGCTAATGCCTACTGGGGGCACCCGGCTTATAAACTGCCACCAGAAGCCAACCTGATGGCGGTATCGCATTACCTGGAAGCCCTTTCCTGGCAGCGTGATGTGGCGCGCCTGCATACTATTTTTGGCGGCAAGAACCCGCACCCGAACTTTGTTGTCGGCGGTGTTCCCTGTGCCATTGACTTAAATTCCGATTCAGCCATTAACATGAAAAGGCTGTCGCAGGTGCAGGACATCATCAAGCAGATGAAAACCTTTGTTGACCAGGTTTATGTACCGGACACCCTGGCGATTGCCGGTTTTTACAAGGACTGGACAACACGCGGCGAAGGTCTGGGCAACTTCCTGACCTTTGGTGATTTCCCGTCTAATGGCATGGCGGATCCTTCCGGATTTATGATTCCAGCCGGTGCAATTTTGAATCGTGATCTCAGCACTATTCACGACGTTGACATGAATGCGGCTGACGAAATCAAGGAATACATCTCACACTCCTGGTACGATTATGAAAATGGTAAAGATGCCGGGCTGCATCCATACGATGGTGAAACCAAGCTGAATTACAGCGGACCGAAACCACCGTACCAGCATCTTGATGTGAATCAGTCCTATTCATGGATGAAATCACCGCGTTGGAAAGGCCACGCCATGGAAGTGGGTCCACTGGCACGGGTACTGATGTTATATGCCAGCGGACATGAGCAGACCAAAGAACTGGTCGGCATGACACTGAAAAAACTCGACGTTCCCGTAACCGCCTTATTTTCAACTCTGGGGCGCACAGCTGCCCGCACGCTGGAAACCAAGATCATGGCTGATGCCATGCAGGGCTGGTATGACGATCTGATTACCAATATCAAAGCCGGTGATACCAGAACCTTCAACGAAATTTTATGGGAACCGTCATCATGGCCGAAAAGCGCACAGGGTGTTGGTTTTATGGAAGCCCCCCGTGGCGGTCTTGCTCACTACATTGTTATTGAAGATGAAATTATCAAGAATTATCAGGCAGTGGTACCGAGTACCTGGAATGCCGGGCCAAGAGATGACAAAGGCCAACCGGGGGCGTATGAGGCGGCACTTGAAGACAACCATACTTTACATGATCCGAAACAGCCCCTGGAAATCCTGCGCACCATCCACAGCTTTGATCCCTGCATTGCCTGCGCAGTGCATTTAACCGACCCGGATGGAAATGAAATTATTAAGGTAAAGGTACAATAATGAAAAATTTACTGCTCTCTAAATTATCACTGGCACTATTATTACCGTTTTCAACATCAGTGTTGGCACACACTGGTCATTTACCCAGTGAGTCTGTGCACGGTTTTCTTCATGTTGAACACATTATTATGCTGGCAGCAGCTGGTTTAGTTGTTTACCTTATAAAAGTATCAGGCAATAAATAGAGTCATTCGTGACATTAAGTAGTCTGCATTGGCCAACTGACTGCTTGTGTAAGCATAAGTTGACCACGTATTGAGGGATAGTTATCGACCCGGGCTGTATAAAAAGTCGGAAAAATTTAGACAGGTGGTGAGCCTGCCCTAAAGCTGTTTTATAAGCTGTTATTATACGGGATGAAATGCTAAATCTGTGGCTTTTGGGGTTTGTAGCGGGTAGAAGAAGGCAAAGTATTATTACTGCCTGTTGTTTTTTCATTGAGTTTTTTCGTTATAGCCGCCTCAAATACCTTAAACGGTTGTGCACCAATTACCACCTGGCCTGAAATTACATCACTGCTAGTTTTTCCGATAATAAAACTCGGCGTGCCAGTCAGGCGTAATGATGCTGCGTTTTTCGTATCCTTGTCAATTTCAGCCAGATGTCGGTCACTCTGTAAACAGCTATGGAAGGTTTTGGTATCAATTGCCAGCGACTGTGCGTAATTTATCAGGTGTTGCACACCTAGCTTTTGCTGATGCTGATAAAGCTTTTCCCGCATTTCCCAGAACTTGCCTTGCTCACCAGCACAGTGTGTAGCCTGAGCGGCCTTGCGAGCATCTTTGTGGAAAGATAGTGGCAGGTTGAGCGCAACCCAGCGCACTTTACCTGTGTCGATATATTTTGTTTTTAACTGCGGGAAAGTGGTCTTCGAAAAACGCAGACAGTACGGGCACTGGTAGTCAGTAAATTCCACGACCGTAAGTGGTGCGTTTACAGATCCTAGCGCCGGCTTGCCTTTGGTCGGAATCTTTGCTGTTTTTGGTTGTGTACGCCGTGCACGCTGCGCACCTCCCTGTTTCTCTATTTTTTCAAGTACCCGACGGATCTCTTTAAGTTCCTTCAGGATAGCATTTGCCACATCGCTGGAAATACCCGTAGATGCGGACTCATTATCAGCAACTTGTGTTGCACCTGTTGCCAGTGATTCCAAAGGAAGCCACGCAGTTATTAACAATGCAAGACATAAAGTAAAACTCGCTGGCTTCAAGAGTTGGGTAGGCAGAGGCATCAAGATTTTTCCTGTTTAGTTGATTTGCTAACTATAGTGTAATCCATTTCTGGGTACTTTCATAAGACTGAACGTCTGTTTTTGGTCAAGCGAACTTTTAAATAACCATCTCCCAGGTTCAAAATCAATCTCAGCTATCGGACATATGTCCCATATCAGTGTTTCTATGACATTTGCCTGATTTAAATGCTCGTGCTTTTTCCTTAGTATAGCTTTATGTTATAGGCTGAAAGCTTATATCAGGGCATGGGCGTGATCTCTCCCATCATCCAGTGTTGTTCCGTGCTGGAGCCTGATAACGGAACTTTACTTTCTGTTTGTGCTATCAATCAGTTTGAATAGTCGCATTGTGCAGGAAACAGTTGCGGCGTTTTTCCACTGAGATAATAAGCCAGGAGTCCAAGCCACTCATGCGATGCCAATACCAGGTGATTTGCGTGCCATATTAAACTAAATTCAGCCCTATATAGTTTCGAGGGTAATGTCTGGTGATCGACCGGGTAAGGTATAACTTTCCAGTTTTGTTGGCAAAAAACACCCATTGCTCTGGGCATATGATATGCGGTGGTTATCAGGAGCCATGTTTCATTCGACTGTGGACTGGCCAGCCGCCTGGAATAACTTACATTCTCTGCTGTGTTTCTGGCTTTATTTTCTACTAATAATCGTTCTACCGAGATACCGGATTTTAAAAAATAAGTTTCAGCGATTTGAGCTTCTGTTGGCTTATCCTTATCTGTGCTTGCATTTCCGCCGCTAAACACTAGCCTGGCATCAGGATAAAGTTGAGCCAGCTGTATAAAGCTGGTTAAACGCTCATGGAACTCATTGGTTTCTAATTGCTGCCATTCAACACTCACGTCGGGAATAACCGACCCGCCTAATACAATAATGCCATCTACCTGTTCAGGTAAGTCGGGATTATGCTGAAAACGGCTCTCCAGTGGATAGAGCATCCAGTCACCGACTGAAAAAAAACTTAAAAACAGAGTGGGAAATGTTAGCAAAGCTAACAGTACAGTTGCTTTTTTCGTCTGATTCAAAAGGAATAATAACAGGCAGAGCGTTAATAAAATAATAAAAAGACTGTCTGGTGATATCACAGTCCAGATATATTTAGATAAATAAAAAAAGATCTCATCCATTGGTGATAGTCAACTCGTTCAAGTTATACTTAGATTTATGAATTGTATTCGGCATTTTTATTTAATTCCACTACTCGCTTTCATGGCCATAAACTATGGGTAATACACGTACAATTGAGCCCAGGGCCGAAAGCGACCTCTGAATTATTCCGTTGTAATGACTTACTCAAAATTCGTTGACCAGAGTGAAAATTTAAATTGATAGAAAAACAATTCACACACATATTTTAGACGAAAAGCTTTTAAAGTGTAGTAAAGTATAGGAAGCATAAACATCCTTTCTGACCTAAGTCAAACCAGAAAACTCTTAAAACACCCCCTTCTCCTTTGCTTTTAACCAGCTAATTACACGATATCAGTAAATCACAAAATAGACTGAATTATTACCAGAGTCTTATTTCGAACTGGATCATTTTGTGGGATTTCTTAAAACCAATAAAAAGATCAAAATTAAACTTAGTACACATACCGATAATGAAGATGGTTTAAAACTAATATAGAGCTTTCACAAAAAAGAGCATATGTTATAGCGGAGGTACATAAAAAAGAATAAAATTAAGTCTGAACGAATTCTTGTTAAGGCATATGGGCCAATGCGGCCAATGGGATTTAATAATTATGAGGAAGGTCATGCTATGAATAATAGAATAGAGTTTAAAGCTTTAGCTTTAGACTACAAAAAGAGGTAGAAGTGTGATTATGAAAATCACACTCCTGCAATCTAATATCGAATGGGAAAATAGAGAAGCTAACCTCAAGTCATTCGAAAATCAAATTCAGTCCTTAAGATCGGATACAGACTTAATTATTCTTCCTGAAATGTTTACAACAGGGTTTTCTATGCATCCAGAATTATGGGCAGAAGAACACTTAGGAACAACTTTTAAAACCATGCAATTATGGGCTAAACAGAAACAGTCTGCCGTAGTAGGAAGCATAATTATTAAATCCAATAACAAATATTGGAACAGAGCATACTTTGTTTTTCCAGATGGAAGTTTCCAATATTATGATAAGCGCCATTTGTTTAGAATGGCAAAAGAAGACGAACATTATGCTTCTGGAAATCAGCGTGTATTAGTTGAATATAAAGGCTGGAAGATTTTGCCACTTATTTGTTACGATTTACGGTTCCCTGTATGGTCGAGGAACGACCTGGATTACGATTTATTAATCTATATTGCCAATTGGCCAGAACGCCGATCTACACCATGGAAAGCCTTGTTAAAAGCCCGTGCCATAGAAAACCTTTCGTATGTTGCCGGTGTAAATAGAATTGGGGAAGATGGTAATGGGATAGAGCATTCGGGCGATTCTGCTCTTATCGATTTTAATGGAAAAGAACTAAGCGCTATAACGCCTAATCAACAAATGTCTGAAACAATTTCTATTGATAAGGATGGTTTGTTAGAATTTAAAAGAAAATTTCCTGCACATCTTGATGCTGACACCTTTACAATAGAGTAGCTGTTAAAGTCGGTTAAGGTGTATAAGTCTGCATCTAATCTAACTGTCAATGTCAGATTTACACGGTACCTGTTTCTGTCAGAATGACCGCTGTCTGCCTATACTGTTGTAAAACTCTTTTTTGCGGACTGCTAAAAATATTTAAGCTTTATCACTGGACTGATGATGCGGTGTATTATCTTATCGCTTTGTGGATAAATGTGCAGTGTTTACCAGTTTCTTTTACTCCTTCTCCGGGGCGATACACAAACGTTACAAAAAGATGACCGTGTTGATCAGCATAAATTATTGAGCATCCAAAAACACCTTCAGAAGACTTCAGAGTAAAGCTGCATCATGAATTTGGATTTCAGCGCAGCATCCAGCAATCCCTTTGATTTTTATCAATAAATTGAGTTAAAAAAGCTCGGCTTATCTCTTAATTTCTCTCAAAACTCTTGACGTGGGATTATTTACCACACATAATTAATCGCGTGGAAATTTACCACATATTTATAAGCCGCAGGCGATAACTCCATGAAAAAATTATTTCAATTAAGTGCTTTAGCCTTACTTCCAGCCAGCACTAATTTATATGCTCATCACCCGGCGGCCGATACTGTTGATGAGGAAATGTATACGATGGTGGACAGTTTTGCAGCCGACAGGGCTGATAAAAGGGGTGGCAATACGATTGAGACAAGTATAACCGCTGACTCATTGAGTATGTTTGAAACAATGGCGGCAAGAGGAGATCTACTTGAATACGTCGAGTCGCTGGATGGCGTGGTTGATACATCTATAAGTTTTAACGACGATGGTAGCGTAACAATGACAGTGAATCAGCTTAGATAAGCTTAGCTAGTCTACGATCTTTTCATTCCGCTATACCACGGGCATCCGCCCTTCGCTCTTATTTCAGATGTAACTGGATACCTGGTTCCGACCAGCATAATACATTATCATCAATTTGAGTCCACACTGCGCTAACAATAGTGACACCTGGTGTTTTTGATTCTTCATAAAGTTTACTTCTCAAAATTCCATTGTAACCATATTGTTGTTAGACAATAGTTCATCTGCTATGCTAGTTTTCATGGAAGCGGACTGTAAGCCACTGATCACGTACAAATCAATAAGCTGGATATTGATAGCAAGCATTCTACTGCTTGCTTTTCTGCCTGCTCATTATCATTTACATCATCTCTATAATGACGAGAGCTTGAATTCAGCAGCAACAAAACACACGCATATCATCGATTTGCATGTATTAACTGAAAGCGCTGGACAATTGCATCATGATGATGAGGCTACAATCATCGCTTTATCACCTGATGGCATTGTGAAAAAAAGTAATGCTGACTTTTCCCCGTTTATTATGCTGGCAATCATCCTGCTGTTGCTGCCTGCATTAAACAAACGAATAAACATACCGCTAAATTATAGAAACACTGCCCCCAGACAGTCCTATCCTCACTTTGCACCCCTGCTTCGCGCACCACCTTTGTATTAACCTCAACGCTGTTACGATCAACTAGTACGGTCAAACTGCATAGTTCAACCAGTGCCGTATTGTTGCGCGTCTATCTGGCTTAATCGCCATTGATCCAGAAGTATTTAAATTAAATACCGATGTGTAATCTTCTTTACATCGAGGTTGGAGAATTGATGTTATGCGTCAATTAATTATTATTTTGCTGTTTGCGACTTTATTCGCATCTATTGCCCGTGCAGATTATTCCGCAACTGCCTTGTCAGGAGCAGCGTTGCCAGGAGAAGCTGCATACAGCAAAACAGTCAACAAACTAACACTGGACCAGGCCATTATTAATGTGCTTGAGTCCAGTCCTATGCTGAAAGCTGCCGACTATGAATCTAAGGCCGCTGCAGCCCGTATTCGAACAGCGAAACAGTCAACACGTTATCGTGGTTCAATTGAGTTAGAAAATTTTGCTGGTACTGGCTTTCACAGTGGAACTGACCTGCTTGAAACAACGCTAAGCCTATCTAAAGTGCTGGAGCTGGGCGATAAATCAAAACTGCGTGGCGATTTGTCTTACAACAAAGCAATGCTGTTGCGTAATGAGCAGGATTCCAAACGCCTTGATTTATTGGCAGAAACTACAAAACGTTTTATAGAAGTCATCACCGACCAGCAACGCCTGGTTAATGCCAATGACTCTATCGACATTGCTAGACGTACAAAGCAGGTTGTCGAAAAACGTGTTAAGGCGGGCAAGTCAGCAACCGCAGTACTTCGACGCGCCGAAATAGCACTCGCCCGTTCTGAATTAAAACTCGAACATGCAAAACACAAACTGGAGAGCGCACGCGTAAAACTTGCAACGCTGTGGGGAGAAATGCCGCGAGGAGAATCGCAAATTTCTTTTACCACTGCTGTTGCCAGGCTGTTTGAAATCGAACCGGCAAAGCCATTTGAATCTCTGGTCACATTACTTGAACGTAATCCGGACCTGGTACGTTTTGCAACTGAAAAACGCCTGGCCCAGTCGCGAACGTTGCTGGCAAGATCATCTGGCCAGTCTGATATGGAAATAACCGGCGGCCTGCGGCATTTTAATTTTACAGGTGATACAGCCCTGGTTATGTCGCTTAACATTCCGTTTGGTTCATCATCGCGTGCAACATCGAATATTGAAGAGTCTGAAATGATGGCTTCACGTGACCCCCACGTTTATCAGCAACGACTGTTGGCACTCTACTCTACTTTGTTTGAACTTCACCAGGAAATCAAACATGCCATAGATGCCGTCACCGCTTTGCGCAAAAATATAATCCCGCAAGCTGAACAGGCACTAGAGGATTATGAAAAAGGCTATGCAGCAGGCCGATATTCCTTTCTTGAACTCACCGAAGCACAACAACTGCTTCTCGATTTAAAGCTTGAGCTTGTCATCACCGCCTCAGATTATCATCGTTATCATATTGAAATAGATCGGCTGACCGGAGCCGGCCTGTCTACAGGAGCCGCTCCATGAATGACCCGAAAACCAATAGCAGCCAAAATAGTGGTAATAATAGCGGCATGAATAATATAGCCGGCATTCTACTCATCATAGTAATAACCGTTTTACTTGCAGCCTGGTTATTACTGGCAGACAAAAACTCACATCAGCACGATGCTGATGAACATGGGCATAAGGGTTCTGAAGAAGCGGAAGTAGCTAAAGGCCCGCATGGGGGCCGGCTGTTAAGCAGCGAAAACTTCGAGCTGGAAATCACGATTTACGAAAGTGGCTTGCCACCGGAATTTCGCGTTTATGCCTACCATGAAGAGCAAGCTTTGGCAGCTGATAAGGTGAAGCTTGATATCGAGCTAAAACGCACCGGCAACAAAATTGATCATATACAGTTCGCTGCACAGCATGGTGAGCAGCAGGATTATCTACGCGGCAAGACGACTATATATGAACCGCATTCATTTGAAGTTTTGGTAAAAGCCAGCTATGAGAATAAAACCTATTCGTGGCAATACGATAGTTTCGAAGGTCGCACTCAAATACCTGCCAGCATAGCCAGTGAAATGGGCATCCAGAGCGAAGCCGTGGCAGCACTCACTTTTGCTGAAAGACGAACCTTTACCGGTCGTGTACAAACCAACCCGAACCGTCTTTCTCATGTTCGTCCTCGTTTTGCCGGTGTAATCAAAACCATACATTTTGAACTGGGCGACATGGTTCATGCCGGCGATATCATGGCCACTGTGCAAAGTAACGAGAGTTTACAAAATTATTCTGTCAAAGCCGCCATTGATGGAATGATCGTGAAACGCGACCTTCAGGTTGGTGAAGCCACCGGCGCCTCGTCGTTGGATCGGCCCCTGTTTATTATTGCCGATCATTCTGATGTCTGGGTTGAACTGGATATTTTTCTGCGTGACCTGGCACTTATCAAAAAAGGTCAAAGCGTTCTGCTGGAGACACTTGATGGCAAAGACCAGATCACAGCCTCAATCGACTGGGTATCACCGCTAACGGCACATGCCAGCCAAAGTGTTCGTGCCCGCATAACCGTAGCTAACAAAGAGGGTATTTTGCGTCCCGGTCAATTTATCCGTGGTCACGTCACTATCGCTGAACATGATGTTGCACTGGCAGTACGACAATCTGCCCTGCAGCGTTTTCGCGATTTCCAGGTTGTATTTGCACGCTTCGATGATACCTATGAAGTTCGTATGCTGGAACTGGGAAGAAGCAATCATGAATGGATTGAAGTATTAGGCGGTATTGACGCGGGCACACAGTATGTCACTAAAAACAGTTATCTTATTAAAGCTGATATCGAAAAGTCTGGTGCCAGTCATGATCATTAAATATGTAATTGCACGACAAGCTGCGAGTTGCATTTTATGATAAAGCAAATTATCAGTTTCTCATTAGCACATCGCTGGCTGGTTTTAGTTGTTGCTGCTGGTATAGCAGCCTTAGGTGTTTATAACTTTAACCGACTGCCTATTGATGCGGTACCTGACATCACCAATGTTCAGGTACAGATCAACACCGAAGCGCCCGGTTATTCACCACTGGAGTCTGAACAGCGCATTACCTTTCCGATTGAAACCGCTATGGCAGGTCTGCCCCGCCTCGACTACACCCGCTCTGTTTCACGCTACGGTCTGTCACAGGTTACCGTTATTTTTAAAGATGGCACGGATATTTATCTTGCCCGTCAATTAGTTAATGAGCGGCTTGGTGAAGCCAAAGAACGCTTACCCGATGGCATTGAACCGGCAATGGGACCGATTGCCACCGGCCTGGGTGAAATATTTATGTATACGGTGAGCAGCACGGATGAGAGCGGCTCTACTGAAAACATGCACGATGCAATGTCACTGCGCACCATACAGGACTGGATTGTGCGCCCACAACTTCGCCAGACCCCCGGTGTTGTTGAAGTGAATACCATTGGCGGTTACAACAAACAGTTTCATGTACTTCCGCAACCGGACAAGTTACTGGCCTATGATTTGACTTTGCAGGATATCATAGCGGCACTGGCACGAAACAATAGCAACACCGGCGCCGGATATATTGAACGCTTTGGCGCGCAATATCTCATTCGTTCACCCGGACAGGTGGCAACACTTGATGACATCAAACATATCACCATTGCAAAACGACAGGGAGTACCGGTTACCATTCAGGATATTGCCGAGGTACAACTGGGCAGTGAATTAAGAAGTGGCGCCGCTACACAAAATGGCAAGGAGGTCGTACTCGGCACGGTGTTTATGTTAATTGGTGAAAACAGTCGACAGGTTGCACAGGCCGCTGCAGATAAATTGCAAAACATTAAAGCCTCATTGCCTGAAGGGGTGGAACTCACACCACTCTATGATCGCACTTCGCTGGTTGATAAAACCATCGCCACCGTCAAAAAAAACCTGGCTGAAGGTGCACTGCTGGTTGTCATCGTATTATTTCTTCTGCTGGGCAACTGGCGCGCCGCTCTATTAACGGCTGCAGTCATTCCACTGGCAATGCTGATGACCATCACCGGTATGGTTGAATCGCGCGTATCAGGCAACCTGATGAGTCTGGGCGCACTGGATTTTGGTTTAATTGTCGATGGTGCTGTCATTATTGTGGAAAACTGTTTACGCCATCTTGCCGCCTATCAAAGTAGGCACAAGAATCATCCAGAATTAAAACAGCGACTACGTATAGTGCGTGTAGCCACACTGGAAGTTATTAAACCGAGTGTCTTTGGTGTGTTTATCATATTGATTGTCTACGTCCCCATTTTCGCCTTAAGTGGCGTCGAGGGGAAAATGTTTCACCCGATGGCTTTCACTGTCATTTTGGCATTATTGTCAGCATTGATTCTGTCATTAACCGTGGTGCCCGCCAGCATTGCATTGTTTGTGCGCGGCCCCATCGATGAAAAAGAAAATCGTGTGATGTTGTGGTTACGGAAAATCTATACCCCTGCTTTACACTTTGTTTTACAACACCGCTGGCCGGTCGTCACCTTCGCCATGGCACTGGTGATACTGGCGAGTTTACAGGTCACACGCCTCGGAACTGAATTCCTGCCCAGCCTTGATGAAGGTGATATTGCATTACATGCCTTGCGTATTCCGGGTACCAGCCTGAGCCAGGCAGTTGAAATGCAAACCACACTGGAAGCACGATTACGTGAGTTCCCGGAAGTCTCCCACGTATTTACAAAAATAGGTACCGCCGAAATTGCAACCGATCCGATGCCGCCAAACGTAGCCGATACCTTTATCATTATGAAACCACGTGGAAGCTGGCCTGATCCACGTAAACCCAAAACCCGGCTTATTGCTGAAATGGAAACTGCGGCAAAAAAAATTCCGGGTAACCGGTATGAATTTACCCAGCCTATTCAGATGCGCTTTAATGAACTCATTGCCGGTGTACGCTCCGACCTGGCGGTAAAAGTTTATGGTGATGACCTGGAGACACTGGTAGAACTGGCAGAGCAGATCGAAAAAGTGGTGAGTACGGTACCCGGTGCTGCGGATGTACGCACAGAACAGGTAACGGGTTTACCGATGTTAACCGTCACGCCGGACAGAGAAAAACTCGCCTATTACGGGCTGGATATCGCAGATATTCAGGACACCCTGCGCATAGCCGTTGGCGGTGAGGTTGTCGGA
>Ga0164315_10000685_pt1 | contig 24152 bp, 19 predicted proteins | sample GuaBasSedimGuay6_FD_113737 | JGI IMG/M metagenome (GOLD analysis project Ga0164315, IMG submission 113737) | Subseafloor sediment microbial communities from Guaymas Basin, Gulf of California, Mexico - Guay6, Core 4569-2, 0-3 cm | ecosystem: Environmental > Aquatic > Marine > Hydrothermal vents... | reverse complement strand
CAAGGACTCAGTTGGGTTGGAGCGCCGGATTATTACTGCCGGACGCCAGAGGTCAATTAAAAAGTTTTCCTTTCGTTATGAATATTAAGGAACTATACTCATTAATAAATCACAGTTAAGGAGTTTTCATGTCAGACATGATTTACAAACTGAATGACAAGCCCAAGGCACCGCAGGCGTTCTTTGCAGGTCTTCAGCATCTGATGGCAATCTTCGTCGGTATCATCACCCCTCCCATTATTATTTCCGGAGCTCTGGGTCTTGATGTACATCAAAGCAGTTTCATTATTTCAATGGCTCTTTTTGCCAGTGGGATTTCAACTTTTATACAGGTAAAAAAATTCGGACCTATCGGCTCGGGTCTTTTGAGTATTCAGGGAACCAGTTTCACCTTCCTGGGTTCTGTTATTGCAGCTGGTTTAGCCGTTAAAGCAGGCGGTGGTACCGTTGAAGCGGCTCTTGCTACCATTTTTGCAGTCTGTTTCCTGGGATCTTTTGTAGAAATGTTCTTCAGCCGCTTTATCCCCCTGCTGAAAAAAATTATCACCCCTCTGGTAAGCGGTATCGTCGTTACCCTGATCGGTATGTCCTTAATCAGGGTTGGTATCATAGATATCGGCGGTGGTGCTTATGTGAAGGCCAATATACCTGATGCCTTTGCCTCCCTGCAGAATCTCGGGCTTGCCGCTATCGTTCTGGTCGTGATTGTTATTCTGAACCGGAGTAAGAATAATTTTATACGCATGGGTGCGATTTTTTTCGGACTTCTGGCTGGTTATATCGTTGCAGTCTTCATGGGCAAAGTTGATTTCAGCCGGCTGGCCAATGTGGCCATTATCCAGGCACCGATTCCTCTCCGCTACGGTCTGGGAAATATCAACTGGGGTGTCCTGGGCGGCAGCATGATTCCTTTTATGCTTCTCTATCTGATTACTACTGTGGAGTCTATTGGTGACCTCACTGCCACTTCCATGATTTCAGGAGAACCGATTGAAGGGGAACTCTACATGAAGCGTATTTCCGGTGGTGTGCTTGGCGACGGTGTAAACTCTGCCATTGCCGCTATCTTCAACAGCTTCCCGAATACCACTTTCAGCCAGAATAACGGTGTTATACAGATGACCGGTGTAGCCAGCCGTTACGTGGGTTTCTGGATTGCCGGTATGCTGGTTGTTGTAGGACTCTTCCCCATCGTCGGCGGTGTATTCAGCATTATCCCTGCTTCAGTACTCGGCGGAGCCACCATCATCATGTTCGGTACTGTGGCTGCTGCGGGTATCCGCATCATTGCTTCCAGTACCATCGACCGCCGGGGTGTGCTTATTATGGCCATCAGCTTCGGTCTTGGTTTAGGCGTAGCATTTGTACCTGAAATTACCAAGAACTTTTCCCCGGTAATGAAGTCCATCTTCGGTTCTGCTATCACCACCGGTGGTCTCACAGCTATTGCCCTGAACATTATTCTTCCCCGTTCCCTGCGGGATCAGAAAGTAGGAAATCCTCCCTCGACCGGTTTTGAGGACGTAAACTAATTTAAGTTTTTATCAATTCGGCCCGGACATTGTCCGGGCTTTTTTAACAGGATTTCTGCAGCGGATTAAAAAGTCTGAGATTCGGGAATCGGGCAAAATCCCTGTCGTTGGAATGAACCTCACCGTGAAACTCAAGTGCTATGGATGCAATATGAAGGTCTGTTGTTAGACAACCTGCAATCCCTGCCCCCTCGATGAGTTCTCCCATAATTTCCAGATGCGGATATCTGTCATTATTCGTACAAATCCTAAAGCTGTAACCCAGGGCAACCCCACTGGTATTCCCTTATTAAGAAGTTTTTCCCACCAGAGGCGTGATTCTTCATGAAAAGGCGAAGACTTATTGTAGGTATAGACCAGCAGATTGATATCTGGGATTACTACTGCTGATTACCTCTCTGCTTCCAGCTCGTCGTAGATCCGGTACTTCATCACGATAGAGATTTTAGATTTCTGGTAGAAATCTTTGAGCTTGTTGAAAAGTCAGTATAACCAAACACCAATCAGGTATATGCTTAAGACCATGAATGCAGAAGAACTGTACCGCACCCTGCGCCACTGTCATGCCGCCCTGGAAGACTCATTGCTTTTAATCAGCGACCTCTTATCCCAGAATGGCGACCCCGACGAAGTTATCCAGCGTATCGAACAGAATCAGGCTAAATACAACGCTGTTACCCGGCTTCTCCAGGAACATGACAGCTGACACCCGCCAACAGCCGGCTTGCGATTTCTTACAAACCTCGAGCCAGGTGATAGTACATTTCATTCCAGCGAATCTCGTTTTTAATACCCTCTACGCTTGTACCCTCACCAATATTCAGAAGCTCCACACCAACCATTGATGCAAAGTCGATGATATGTTCCCGGGTTACCGCCTGACTGTATCCGGTATGGTGGGCACCTCCGGCAAATATCCAGCAGGCAGCGGCGGTGGCAAGGTCTGGCTTTGCCTCCCATACCACCCGGGCCACTGGAAGCTTTGGAAGATCGGCCGGCGGTTCTACCGCCTCAACCTCATTCAGAACGAATCGGAAACGGTTACCCATATCCATGATGGATACATTGATTGCCGGTCCCGGAGGTGAATTGAAGATAAGCCGGGCGGGATCGTCCTTTCCCCCGATTCCCAGAGGCTGAGTTTCCAGCCTGATTGGACCGGCGGCTATGCTCGGACAGATTTCCAGCATGTGGCTGCCCAGCACCAGAGGACGGGCGGGGTCCATATGATAGGTGTAATCTTCCATAAAGGCCGTTCCCCCATCCAGGCCGGCCCCCATCACCTTCATGGATCGTACAAGAGCGGCGGTTTTCCAATCCCCTTCAGCACCGAATCCATATCCATCAGCCATCAGTCTCTGACAGGCCAGTCCCGGCAGCTGAGCCAGACCATGAAGGTTCTCAAAAGTGGTAGTAAAGGCTTTAAACCCGCCTTCTTCCAGAAAGCGGCGCATACCGATTTCCAGCCTGGCTCCAGTGCGTATGCGCTCCAAACCTTTTCCTTCACCTGCCCCCTCGTCCAGCACATAAATTTTATCATACTCTTCCACCAGGGCATCGATATCCACATTGTTCACCGCATCTGTAAATACAGTCAGATCGCCCAGACCATAACCGTGAACTGCATATCCAAACACCCGTTGAGCCTCAACCTTGTCCCCTTCAGTTACCGCCACCTCGCGCATATTATCTCCGAAACGAGCAATTTTCATGCTCCGGCTATCGGCATAAGCGGCGGCAGCCCGCATCCAGACATCAAGGTGACTCTGAACTTCATTATCTTCCCAGTAACCTACTACTACCTTGCGTTCCAGCCGGAGGCGGCTGCCGATAAAACCGAACTCCCTGCCGCCGTGAGCAGTCTGATTCAGGTTCATAAAATCCATATCTATGGAGTCCCAGGGGATATCCCGGTTGAACTGGGTATGCAGCTGGCAGAATGGCTTGGATAGCTCACCAAGGCCTGTTATCCACATTTTGGCCGGACTGAATGTGTGCATCCAGGTAATCAGTCCGATGCACTTATCATCAGCATTGGCGTCCCGCATAAGCCGGCTTACCTCTTCACTGGTTTTAAGTGTGGGTTTCCAGACCAGCTTCACCGCCAGGTGCCCAGAGTTGTTCAATTCCCGAACAATCTTTTGAGCATCCCCGGCCACCTGAGCCAGGGTTTCAGGACCGTAAAGGTGCTGCGAACCGGTAATAAACCAAACTTCATACTCGTTAAAAATGTTCATATTCACTTTTTGTACTCCTCTATATCTGTCTTATTTCTATCTAAGATCTGTCCTGGTTGATTTTTTTACTATCGCGGGAATGGGGATTAAATAATCCCGAAAAAAGCCCATTTGGGGTTGAAGTAGAACCAAAAACGCCCCAAGGGGGGACGGAGATGGACCGAATGGGGGGGGTTGGGGCTGCAATAGGACCAGAGTGTCCCGGATTTCTGTCCTCTGAATCTCGGCAGATATTTTCTGTCTACCGGCGGACGATAGACTACTGGCCATAATAGGCATCCGGACCGTGTTTTCTCTGGTAGTGCTTCTGCCGCAGGGATTCTTTGAGCCGGGGAACCTGTGGATTCAGCTGACGGGTATATAGTGCCATGCGGGCCAGTTCTTCAAGCACCACGGCGTTGTACACCGCCTTACTTCCATTTTTCCCCCAGGCGAATGGGCCATGGCTCCCCACCAGTACCATTTCTGTTTCATCGGGATTCAGGCCTAGCTGTCTGAAATGGCTGATTATCTGATTGCCGGTTTCCTCTTCGTAGTTACCTTTTATTTGTTCATCCGACATGGGCGGGGTACAGGGTATATCTTCTGCTGTGTGGTCGGCATGAGTAGTGCCGTAAATTGTAATTGCCTCAAGAGCCTGGGCCCAGCCGACAGCATAGGGAGAGTGGGTATGAACCACTCCGCCGATATTCTTGAAATTCCGGTACAAAACCGCATGAGTCCGGGTATCCGAACTAGGTTTAAGTGTCCCCTCCACGGTCCTGCAGTCCAGAGTAACAACAACAATGTCCCCGGATTTCAGGTTTTCATAGGAAACTCCACTGGGCTTGATTGCAAAAACACCGACATCCCTGTCAATGATGCTCACATTTCCCCAGGTGTAAAGAGCCAGTTTACGCCGGGGTATCTCCATGTTCAGTTCAAAACACTCATCTCTCAGTCGGGCGTATTTATCCTTCATACAAGCTCCTGGGGTTTACGGTCTACAATATATTCAAGGTTTTCTTTTGTAATAATATCGATGGGGGTGTACTCAATCTCAGGTGAATCCTCATCAAGAAATATTTTACGAAACAGTCTGTTTACCCCGTTATAGCCCTGCTCCGCCGGTCTTTGAGTAAGCAGAAAATCTATGGTGCCCTCTTGAAGCCATCTACGATTTTCCTTCACCAGATCGTAACCGACAATTGCCGGAAGAACTGCTGAGAGGGATTTATCTGCAGCAAGAAAGTCGGCGACAAAATGTGCCGATGCATCAACAACGAAAATACCACCCATTGGATTCATTTGAGGGGTTTTTTGAAGCTCAGAACTCAGCTGGTTTTGGAATTTCCCAAAGTTATGATCAGACTCGACTGTAACTTTCAGGACATCCGCTTGTACTTCACTGCAGTCGGTAAATCCGCGAATCCGATTTTTCAGATGCTCATTGTCGGAATCCGGGGTGATAATCAGAATCCGCGACCGGATGTCGGGAGATCGGATTTTCCCTTTTATCAGCATATCCATCAGACGTGCGGCAAGACAGCCGCTCTGATAGGAATCCTGACCGATGTAGCTCAATCGGGGGGCCTTCGGGAGGTCAGTATCAAAAAAAATCACGGGTAAATTCGGAACTACTTTACTCACACTGTCCAGAAAATCAATCGTTGAAGATTCGATGAGCGGCGCAATGAGCAGTCCGTCGATTTCCTTTTTCAAAAGCTCTTTGGATACGGTAGCAAAGCTGCTGCTCCCTGAAAAAATATAGCGGTCGTAATAACGGATTTCCAGCGAAAGTCCGAAAGGTTCAAGTTCCTCACCGGCCCGCTGGATTCCACCCAGGGGCAGCGACCAATACCCGCTGTCCTGCTGGGGAAGAGGCAGAAGCACTCCGATTATACAGGTTCCGGATGTGGAAAGATGCCGAGCCATAAGGTTGGGTCTGTAACCTGTTTCCCTGATGATGCTCTGTACCCGGGCGGCTGTCCGGGCTGAGTATCGGCCCCGTTTGTGAAGGATGCGGTCGACGGTGCCGATGGAAACCCCGGCTTTCTCAGCGATATCCTTGATAGTAGCCACAATTATCTATTGAAAAATCTATTGGAGAGCTTTAACTGCGGCTGCTTCAATGGGCAATCCCTGATGGTACTGCTTGAGAAAAACATTGAAACCTTCCACATCATCAGGATTCGGCTTTAGGGCTTCGCCTATACTGCCCTTCAAAGCTTCATCCAGGAAATCAGGCAGGCTCAAACCTTTAATATCCCGAACTGAGAACGCGGCCAGCAGAGCCATTCCCCATGCCCCACCCTCTCCGGCTGTTTCCAGTAGACTCACAGGAGTTTTTGTAGCCGCCGCCATAATACGCTGGCCCACATGGGCTGTTTTAAAGAATCCGCCATGACCGCGAATCTCATCCACGGCCACACCTTCCTTCTCGGTAAGAACATCAAGGCCGGTGCGCAGAGCACAAAGGGATGTGAAGAGCTGGGCCCGGATGAAATTCTCTATAGTGAAGTTGGCATCCGGCTGCCGGACGAAGAGGGGCCGGCCTTCGCTGAATCCGGTCATATGCTCACCGGAAATGTAGCCGTAGGAAAGCAGGCCTCCGGCATCGGGCTCGGCCTTGAGGGCCAGTTCCAGCAGGGTATCATAGAGCACTGGTGTTGAAAATTCGGCTCCCAGTGCTTTGGCGGCCTGACCGAACAGGGATATCCAGGCATCGTAATCCGAGGTGCAGTTATTCGAATGAGCCATACCGACGAGTTTCCCATCGGGGGTGGTTACGAGGTCAATTTCAGAATGAACCTCCTTCGGCTCATTCTCCATCACCAGCATGGCGAACACCGAAGTACCGGCGGAGACATTTCCGGTGCGCACACGAACACTGTTGGTGGCCACCATTCCGGTTCCCGCATCACCCTCGGGAGGACAGAGGGGAATACCCGCCTTCAGGCTACCTTCCGGGGAAAGCAGTGTTGCACCTTCTTCACTGAGGATTCCAGCATCCTCCCCGGCAGCGAGAACTTTTGGAAGAATATCCTGAAGCTTCCAGTTAATACCTTTACCGGCTATATGGGCATCAAACTTTTTGATTCGTGAATTATCAAAATCCTGAGCATCAACGTTGATGGGGAACATACCCGATGCATCGCCGATTCCAAGAACTTTCTTTCCGGTGAATTTCCAGTGTACATAACCGGCCAGAGTGGTTATGTAGTTTATCTCCCCGACATGAGCTTCTTTGTTGAGTATGGACTGATAGAGGTGGGCGATGCTCCATCGCTGGGGAATGGGATAGGAGAGCAGACCGGTGAGTTCTTCCGAGGATTTCCCGGTGATGTTGTTCCGCCAGGTTCTAAAAGGGGTGAGCAGTTTGTCGTTTTTATCAAAAACCAGGTAACCATGCATCATGGCGCTGAAACCGCCCACGGCAAAGCTTTTCAGCTCCACACCGTATTCTTTCTTAATGTTGCTGCACAGATCAGCATAGCATGAGGCGATTCCGCTCCATACTTCATCAAGGGTGTAGGTCCAGATACCGTCTACAAGGCTGTTTTCCCAGCCATGTCCACCGGATGAGAGGGAGCTGTTATCCGGGGCGATGAGGACCGCTTTGATTCTTGTTGACCCTAACTCCAAACCGAGTATGGCTTTTCCGCTTATTATTATTTCTGCTGCCTGTGTTTTATCACTCATTGATTACCCCTTACATCGTACAATTCACCTCGCACAATTCACCGAAAATCGGTTTGCGTGGACGTTAACGCATTATGATATTAACACAGATTCTGCATCTGTCAAACCCAGCCGGAGCGGACACCCTTATAGATTTTTCGGTAGCGTTCACTCAAATCCTGATATTGCCGGTGTTTTTTCATGTCGGGTTCAATCACCCGCTTTATTTTCACAAAACCTTTTACGGCATCTTCAGCGTTATCCCAGACTCCGGTACCCAATCCTGCCAGAAGTGCGGCTCCCAGGGCGCTGCCTTCGGTAATTTCAGGCTGTTTGAAGGGAACACCGAATACATCAGCATGGATTTGAAGCCAGGGAACCGATTTTCCGCCTCCCCCGGTTGCGGTAAACTCATTGAAAGTGATGCCCTCTTTACTCACATCCTGTATCACTTCATGAAAGTAATACACGACGGATTCCATAACGGATTTAAACATATCTCCCCGGGTGGTACTGGTTTTCATGCCGATTATGCCGCCGCACATATCGTTCACAAATCCCGGCGACCCGGTGGGCTCAAAGTACGGCAGTGTAAAAAGTCCTGTGGGTTCTTCCGGAATTTCTTTTTCCAGCTGAATAATATCGGGGCCGCCGTTTCCACCGCCTCCTGAAATAATCTGCTGAAACCAGTTCAGAACTGCGCCGGCCTGATTGTAGATAAAGGAAAGGTAGAGATTCGGTAGCACATGATGCTCGATGTTCAGCCCCATACGTCTTAAGGGCTGTACGTCGTTGGGCAGGGTGAATACCGGGGTGATGCACTCAAAAGTACCGATTCCGCAGACAGCGGAACCCGGGCGAATGGCTCCGGACCCCAGAGCGTTCAGGCATTGATCGTGGCCACCTGCTACAAGCTGCATATTCCCGGGCAGACCCAGATCTCCGGCCATGCCCCGGGAGATTACCCCGACTACCGACCCTCCGTCGGCTATATCGGCAAACTTATCCCGATCCATCCCGGTGCGTGAAAAGAGTTCATCCGACCAGTCATTTTCCTTCAGATTAAAAAGCAGACTGCGGTTTGCCAGACTGTTACTGGCATAGGCTTCGGCTCCCAGCATGAAATTGATAAAATCGGCCCAATGAAGAAACTTATCGGTTTCATCAAAAAGCCGGGGATTGTTATCCCGTATCCAGGCGGTTTTGGGATAGGTATAGCAGAGGCTGATTATGTTGGGATTTATTTCGTAAAAATCCTTTTCGCTAATCTGTTCTTTCAGCTTGTCTGAATATTTTTCGCCTCTGATGTCAGACCCGAGTATGCTTTGGCCCAGTATCTCACGGGCCATGGAAACCGGAACAACGGCCTCTCCGAAGGAACTGACAGAGAGTGCCGCAGCCGGGTCTGCAGCAGTAACACCGGCGGCATACTGCAGAAGATTTTTCACACTGTCCCAGACAGCCGATGAATCCAACTCGGCATATCCACTTTCCGGGTGACCCGGGGAATGAGGAATGTACTTCTCCCCCAGAACTGCACCATCAACCGAAACGGCCAGTATTTTACAGCCGCTGGTACCGATATCCAGGCCGAGTAAACTCATGCAATACCCACTATTCCAGTTCCAGCCAGCTATAACCCAGGTATTTCTCAAGGCCCTCGCGAACAGCAGCACCCACATGACCCGGACTCACGCTCACATGGTGACGATACCCCTTCTGTCCGATGGTGTTCAGTGTTTTCTGCAGATTCTTTATTTCAGCCACTCCGGCACAGCCGAAGTACCCTTCAGGTATCACATCTTCAGTAAATCGTCCCTCGCCGCTGTAAATATGGATTTTACCATCTTCGGTTTTGGCCGATGCGAATGTCATGGGCATGGGCTTGATTCGTCCCTGATTGGGTCCCCAGCCGCAGCCTGCGCCCAGAGATTTGGCGAACATAGGATGATCGATAACCGTTCCCTTCTGCTGCATCAGAGACGGGGGCACAGGCCCGCAATGAAAAAGAACTACCTTGTCTTCTTCCTCCCCCCAGTTGTTGTTCCAGTCCAGAACAGTAGCCGGGCGCTCAGATGCCACCCTTAAGGCATACATGGTAAGGGCGTTAGCCACATCAAGCTCACAGGCGGCAACTAAACCCCGGTCGTTTAATTCCCCTAGTATGGTGCAGGGTGCAACTTTGAGTTCCTGCTCCAATTCTATCCAGCAGCGGATGGCCAGTGCGTTCATACGGTACTCTACCGCCAGTTCATCAATAACAAGGGCCAGCTTCACCATGTTGGACATAGGCTCCGGGGGCACCAGACTCATATCGGCAATGCCGGTGAGCAGTGATTTTTTGTCCCGGTAGACATCCTTACTCTCATCAAAAGCCCGGACTCTTGATATCACTTCGGAAAGATCCATCACTTCGGTGGTAATTCCGTATTTCTGCAGGGTTAATTCATCGTATCGAACGGTTTTAAAGGCGGTAGTTCTGGCCCCGATAGCACCGATTGTAAACTTCCTGCAGCGGTTCACCACCCGGCAGACCGAAGCAAAATAATGCAGCTGTTCGGTAAACTTCGGATTCTCCGGATGCAGCACATGAGGAGGCAGGGATGTGAAAGGGATTCCGTACTGATAGAACACATCCATCACTGAAAATTTCCCGCAGTAAGCATCACGGCGGTTTTCAAAGTCCATTGAATCAATTTCATCGGGGTAGGCCACAATCCAGATAGGAACCCCGGCTTCTTCCAGAGCAGCAACGGCTCCGGTTTCATCTCCGAAGTTGGGAAGACAGAGTATTACTCCATCAACATTCTTCTGTTCGGCCAGCCACTTGGCATACTTACGCCCCTCATCAACACTTTCAATAGCTCCAAAACGTGTGGCATTCTCAGGCATGAAAAGCTCTTTATAGCCGGCATCTTTAACAACCTTTGAAAGCTCTCTCCTGGCTGAAGATATCAGTTTTTCAGGGAAGAAGCCCCTGTTCCCGAAGTACAGTGCAAATTGCAAAACCTCTGATTCCAGGTGATTCCCCGGTATTTGGTTATTCCGGCTGTTCATATGTTATTTTCCCCCGAGCAGTATCTGTGCACTGCCCTCTAATCTTAAATCGTTTACCAGCACTGCTGTAGTTGCATTATAAACCGCTTTTGCCGCAACCGATGCTCCCCCGCTCAAATTCTGCTCGTAAGGCTGACGGATGGCCGTTGCAATATTTATCTTGGCAATTCCCCGGGTAATTCCATTCCGCACATCCTCTGGAGAGATGCCGGTTCCGCCATGAAGCACTAAAGGTACTTGAGTTTTTTCAGCAATCGTTTTGATATGATCCAAATCCAGTCTGGCCCGGACTTTTGCCTTGTCCTTCGCCGCTTTGGATATGGCCCCATGTATGTTTCCACAGGCGATGGAAAGCCAGTTCACTCCGGTTTTTTCAACAAAACTTACCGCCTCATCAGCATCAGTGAAGCCTTTTTTACTGGCAAAGAGTTCCTCATAAGGCGGCAGGGGACCAGTTTCATGACCCATAACGGCCCCGAGTTCCCCTTCAACAGGGATGCCTTTGGACCGGGCGTAATCCAGAACTTCCTTAGTCGCTGAAATATTCTTTTCCAGTGAAAGCCGGCTGCCGTCCACCATCACCGATTCGTACCCCAGGCTGATGGCCTGGGTAATCTCATCAAGATAAGGAATACTTATTCCGTCCTCATCTATTACAGGGATATGATCCAGATGCAGCCGTGTAAAACGTTCATCTTTGAACTCTTCATAATTATCCCTGATTACTTTTATACTTCCAGATTCAAATTTCACCCATTCCAGACGGGCCACCATGATAAGTCCGAGAACTCCGGAATCCCGAAGGGCATCCACCACCGGTTTCATCATGGGAAGGTAGGGAATATTAAACGCCGGGATGGCTGTTCCTATTTCAAAGGCTCTGTTCATCAGCTCGGCTGTGCCGATTTTATTATTCATACCAGCATTTTAACGGGCATTATCTGTGAAAAGAATGCAGAAACAGGCTGTGTGCATGTATATTCTGGCAATTTTTTATACTTATATGTAAAATGCTGAACCTATGATTCAATACATTCTCGAAACTACCGAACTGAACGAGATACTACAAAGTCTCAATAAACTGTTTCGAATCAGAATAACCTTTTTTGACATGAACGACATGGAATTAGACTATTTTGACATCAAACCGCTCTCGGATTTCTGCGGTTATATGAGAAAAGATGCTGCATTCAACAATAAATGTATCGATTGCGACCATCAGCATCTTATCGATGCAAAAGCAGAACGAAAAACTCTTATATATAAATGCCACAGTAATCTCTACGAGGGGATTATTCCTCTATATGAGCAGGGGAAGTACTTCGGTTCCCTTGTTTTCGGTCAGGTTCGGCCCCTCCCCGGTGAGTCCGATTCGGGAAACTTATCCCCGAAAGAGCTTGAACTTTACAGCCAACTGCCGAGTTTCAGCATGGAGTATCTGGAAGATCTTGCTGACCTTCTGGGCCGCTTAAGTGAGTACATTGTGATAAAAGAACTGGTGAGATATCGGAATCAGCAGTGGGCTGAAGAATTGAATAAATACATTAAAGATAACATCATAGAACGAATCAGTATTGCCGATCTTGCCGGACATATCGGTAAATCAGAATCTTTTATTTCACATCTTTTTCGAAACGAGTTCGGCCTTTCTCCCAAACAATTCATTCTTGCAGCAAAAATAAACTCAGCGAGAAACCAGCTTGACAACGGATCAAGCGTTAAAGAAACCGCACTTGAACTGGGTTTTTATGATGAGTTCCATTTCAGTAGAGCATTCAAGAAACAAACCGGTATATCGCCGAGTCAATATAAAAAAACAGCCCCGACCAAAGACCGGAGCTAAAAAAAAGGAGGTTCATTATTTTTTAGTTCCAGACGATTGTCCGGTTCCCGTTTATATTCAGTTTCCCTGATTTCTACTTTTAGTGACCACATCAAAAAACACAGCCCCCAGGAGTACCAGTCCCTTGATGGCCTGCTGCCAATCCACACTCACGCCCATAATGGACATTCCGTTATTCAGAACTCCCATTACCAGGCCGCCGACGATGGCACCAATTATCGTACCAATTCCCCCGGAAGCTGATGCACCACCGATAAAGCATGAGGCAATAGCGTCCAGCTCGAACATATTACCCGCTTTCGGTGTGGCGGCATTCAACCGGCCGGCTACCACCAGGCCCGCCAACGCGGCCAGCATTCCCATGTTGGTGTACACCAGGAACATCACCCTCTTGGTTTTCACTCCCGAAAGTTTTGCTGCTTTCTCGTTACCGCCCAGAGCGTAAATATGACGACCGAAGATGGTACGCTGGGTAATAAATGTGTAGAGAGAAATAAGAAAGATGAGGAGAAGAAGCATAATGGGAATTCCATTGTATTTTGCCAGACTGAAAGTAAGCAGATTCACGACAAGAATGAGAAAAACAATTTTAATCCCCTCTATCCATAAAGGAAGAACCTCAAAACCGTATTTTCCCTTATTCTTACGTGATCTGAGCACCATAAAAATAAGAATAAGTGACAGCACAAGACCGAAAACCAATGCAACGATATTGTATTCGCCTATGCGTACTTCCCGCCCGGGAAGATAACCGGCAGCGATAGCCTGAAAACTCTTCGCGAAAGGTGATTTCGTCTGACCTTTCAGGATAACCATCGTTAAACCACGCCAGATAAGCATACCCGCAAGGGTGACAATAAATGCAGGGATGCGCCAATACGCAATAAAATAACCATGGAATGCTCCGACTGCGACACCGATGAGCAGGGCTGCAAAAATTGTAACACCTACCGAGATACCCCAATCCACCATCATTACCGAGGCAATAGCTCCAACAAAAGCCACAACAGATCCTACCGACAAATCAATATTTCCAGTAAGTATGCAGAGAAGCATCCCTGTAGCCAGAATGAGAACATACGCATTCTGTAGAACCAGATTGTTAACGTTCATCGGGCGGAAGAGAATACCATGGGTGAGAACCTGAAACAGTACCATAATGAGGATGAGAGCCATTACCATACCGTTCTGCCTGATATTTTCCTTGAAATAACGTCCTAGTTGATTCATTTCTCTATTCCTTCCTCAGCTCTTTCTGATGGGTCATTATAATTTTCATAATACTTTCTTGAGATGCTTCACTCCGGTCGAGAACTCCGGCAATTTCACCGCTGTTCACAACATAGATTCTGTCGCACATACCAAGAAGCTCGGGCATTTCCGAACTGATCATCAAAACAGCTTTTCCTTCCAGAGCAAGCTTGTTGATAATCGTATAGATTTCATATTTAGCACCGACATCGATTCCCCTTGTCGGTTCATCCAGGAGCAGAATATCAGGCTCCGCCATCAGCCATTTACTTAAAACGACTTTTTGCTGATTACCACCGGAGAGGGTCTGAACGGTTTGCTGTAATCCCCGGCAACGTACCGACAGTCTTTTTCGGTATGAATCTGTCTGGAGGATTTCCTCATTCGTATTAATAATTCCATTCCTGGAGACTTTTTTCAGATTCGCAAGGGATACATTGTTCTTGATATCCTGAATCAGTATAAGACCGTAATTCTTTCGGTCCTCGCTGACATAGGCTATACCGTTATCCACAGCCTGACTGACGTTATGAAGTTGAATTTCTTTTCCATCTTTGAAAATATTTCCTGAATGCTTTTGACCATACGATCTTCCGAAGAGGCTCATGGCGATTTCAGTCCGTCCGGCACCCATGAGCCCGGCAAACCCCACAACTTCGCCTTTGCGTATGGTAAAACTGGCATCGTTGATAACCTTCCGGTCTTCATGCTGAGGGTGATAGACATTCCAGTCTTCAACCCTGAAAACCTCTTCTCCGATCTTGTGCTGCCGCTCAGGCCAGCGGTCGGTAATTTCCCGGCCAACCATACTTTGGATGATTCGATCCTCGTGGAAATCTGATTTTCCCTTAACGAGGGTCTCTATCACCTTACCATCACGAATAATGGTAATCTGATCTGAAACTTTTTCTACTTCGTTCAACTTGTGGCTTATCAAAATACACGTTACACCATGGGCTTTGAGGTCAATAAGAAGATCCAGAAGATTATCTGATTCTTCATCATTCAGTGCCGCTGTAGGCTCATCGAGGATAAGGAGTTTCACATCTTTGGAAAGAGCCTTGGCAATTTCAACCAGCTGTTGTTTTCCAACTCCGATATCACCGATCAGAGTATTCGGATTTTCCTCCAACCCGACTTTCTTGAGAAGTTCACCAGCACGTCTTGCCGTACTGTTCCAGTCAATAATTCCACCGGATGACTGTTCATTCCCCAGAAATATATTTTCCGCAATAGAGAGGAAAGGTATAAGAGCTAATTCCTGGTGGATAATAACGATACCCAGGCGCTCAGAATCTTTAATATCCCGGAAGGTGCATTCCTTCCCTTCAAGTAAAATATCACCTTTGTAAGTCCCATGGGGATAAACACCGGACAATACGTTCATAAGTGTTGATTTCCCTGCGCCGTTTTCACCGACAAGGGCATGAATCTCATCATCAACAATGGTAAGATCGACAGCATCCAGTGCTTTCACACCGGAGAAATCTTTTGTTATCTGGCGCATTTCAAGAATTGTTCTTGCCATGATCCGATTCATCTCCTCAAGTTCAACAATACACGGTAATCATACACGATTAGAAACAAGGCCGGCGAAAAATCCGCCGGCCTTGATCAATTAAATTTTCAGTTTATGGACACGGGCTTTTCAGCCTGCATCACTACATGCCCAGCTGGTCTTTTGTGTAATAACCGCTGTCAATAAGAATCTCTTCCCAGTTGTTGATATCAACTGCAACGGGAGTCTCAAGGTAAGAAGGAATAATTCCGGTACCATTGTCGTAGGTTTTAGTATCGTTAATCTCAGGCTCAACACCCTGAAGAACGGCATCAACCATGTCAGAAGCACGTTTGGCCAGAACTCTTGTGTCCTTGAATACTGTAGAAGACTGTTCGCCTGCAAGGATAGATTTCATACCGGCAATCTCTGCATCCTGACCTGTAACAACAGGGATATCTTTGGCTGTACCATAACCAACACTCTTAAGTGCTGAAAGTACAGCAATGGAAAGACCATCGTAAGGGGAAAGAACAGCATCGACATCTTTGTCGGTGTAGAAGGCGACAAGAATGTTGTCCATACGCTGCTGAGCAACGGCACTGTCCCAACGGAGCGTGGCAACCTTGTCAAAAGAGGTCTGACCGCTCTGAACAACAAGCTGTCCGTTATCAATATACTGACCAAGCTGACTCATGGCGCCGTTGAAGAAATAACCCGCATTGGTATCATCAGGAGAGCCGGCAAAAAGCTCAATATTGAAAGGACCTGCACCGGAAGCAAGTTTAAGAGCATCAACAATGTATCCGCCCTGAATTACACCAACACCGAAGTTATCAAATGTAGCGTAGTAGCTGACATGGGGGGAATTGATGATGAGGCGGTCGTAGGAAATGATTTTAACATCATTCTCTGCGGCAATTTCAAGCACATTAAAAAGAGCAGCACCGTCAATAGCAGCAATAACAAGGGCATCCGCACCTTTAACAATCATGTTCTCAATCTGAGCGACCTGTGCATTGATATCATCCTCAGCGTACTGAAGATCTACTTTGTAACCCCGGCTTTCGAGTTCCTCTTTCATATATCCGCCGTCCTGAATCCAGCGCTGTGAAGACTGGGTGGGCATAGCGATTCCGACTATCAGCTGATCTGAATCCTCAGTGCCGCCGTTGGCGAACAGAGGAGCGGTAAATGCCATGGCTACCAGGGCCAGGACAAGAACAATTGTGAACCTTTTCATATGGTTCTCCTTAATTAGTAATTATTTGAAAGCTGCATAGTGTTATATCGAAGCTATCCGAAACTATAGGCTTTCAAATGTGACCACTAGAGTAATGTACTGGTTTCAAATCTGTCAAGAAAAACTTTGGGAAACTTTCAAAATAATTATTTAAGACGTATATGCACTTGACCGCAATAATTGATGAGAATATAGTCACACGTGTGAATAATGTTACTCAGGCAGATTTGGCAACAATCTTGAAACTGGACCGATCCAGTGTATCCCTGGCTCTAAGCGGTAGTTTAAAAGTTTCTGAAAAGACACGCTGCCGTGTACAGGAAGCAGCACAAAGAATGAATTACCGGCCGAACCTGGCGGCGCGTCAACTGAAATCCACCCAGCCGGTGATTCTCGCCTTGATGATACCGGAAACTTTTGAAACACTTTCCGAACCCATCGTTGTAATGACGCTGCAGGCATTGGCCCAACAGGCTGCGGATAAAGGCATTATGCTTAATATTTTAACCGAGACTATGGTTCTGAGAACGATAGATAACCCTTCTTTCATTCTACCCAACGGCATCTTTGTCTGGGGTGATGTTGAAGCAAAGATTATCACAAACAATATATTCAAGGGATTGCCTTTTCAGGTGCTGGATCCCACTCATCAATCATATGAAGCCTACGATTTCCCTTCTGTTAACATTGATAATTTCGGTGGAGCTCAGGCTGTTACTGAACACTTGATAAAAAGAGGTGCAGAACGTCTGCTGTTTGTTATCGGGGCACCAGAGCATCTCGGACATCAGAAACGCCTTGAGGGTGCACGCAAAGCCTGGAATCTGCAGCCTATGAAGGCTGAAATGACTGTCTGTGTTTTTGATGATCTGACAAGTACACAGCTTGATGAGTTTATATCCAAACCCGGTGGTGCTGTTTTCTGCTCTAATGATACAACCGCCATTCTCATCTGGCAGCAATTGATACAGAAAGGCATATCTATCCCAGAGCAGGTACTGCTGGCAGGATTCGATAATACACCCGCCGCACAGCTGATCGGCTTGACATCTGCAGTATTTGATTGTGATACGTTCGCCCGGGCGGCTATGGAAACACTGCTTCAGTTAATTGATACCTCCGGCAGAGTTATCCAGCCGGAGCCAATTCCAGTTATCCTGCATACCGGAGAAACAACATAATACCGGCATGTAAATGCCGTCAGTTATATTAATAGGAGTTTTTATTTATGAGCACAAAAATGACAGCAGCAGTCCTCAAGGACTTCAACAAGCTTGAACTTGAACAGGTTCCGATTCCCGAACCAGGTTTTGGTGAAGCCGTTATACGAATTAAATCATGCGGATTCTGTGCAACCGACTACAAAGCAATCAAGGGAATTCGCCGGAATGTTGATTTTCCCTTTATTCCCGGTCATGAGCCTTCCGGTACTGTGGCCGCTGTTGGACCGGGTGTTACCGTTTTAAAAGAAGGAGATGATGTTATTGTTCAGCCTTCGGGATACTGCGGGGTTTGTGCACAATGCCGTCTCGGAAACACCCATTACTGCGAGCAGGCTTTTACTACAGGGGGCGACGGTCCGAAAGATGTTCGCCCTGGAGCCTTTGCCGAGTACATGAAAACAACCGAAACCTGCCTGTTCAAAAAGCCCGAAACAATCTCCTTTGATGCAGCCGCACTGACAGAACCACTCTCCGGCTCCTGGAAAGGATTAATCCAATACAGCCAGATGCAGGTCGGTGACGATGCGGTGATTATCGGGGTTGGAGGTATAGGGTTACTGTGTCTGATGGTTGCAAAAGCTGCCGGTGCCGGCAGATTGATCGCCATCGATCCCAGTGCATTCGCCCGGGATAATGCCATGAAACTCGGTGCAACACACACCATCGATCCAAGGGTCGGCGATCCGAAGCAGGCTGTTTACAACATCATTCCCGGGGGGCCGGATCTTGTTGTTGAAGCCGCCGGACCAATCTCCGCGGTGAAGCTGATGACTGATCTGAGGCGCCGGGGTACCCGATGGAACGTTTTCGGTATCACGACTCATGAAAAATTTGAACTTGATGGCGGACTCACACATTTTCTTGAAGGAAGGATGGATGCGAGTTTCGGAACCACCCCTCTGGCAATGCAGAAGGCCATCCGCCTGATAGAATCCGGTCTTGTTGATCCTGAAAAAATCATCAGCCACCGATTTCCATTGACGGATATCCATGCCGCGATGAAAATCATGGGACAGGAACAGCGTAACAAGGTAATTATAAATCCATGATGGATGCGATTGTCAACACAGCTCCGGGAGAACTGGAGATGCAGCAGCATCCTATGCCAACCCCCGGGCCGGGTGAAGTTCGTATCCGTACCCTCGCATGCGGTATCTGCGCCACAGATCTGGAAATGATCGCCGGGTGGGACCGTACCGGCTTCCCGGGGATACCCGGGCATGAATGGAGCGGGAGAGTTGATGAGCTCGGAAGCGGTGTTGATTCATCACTTAAAGGCCGTACTGTTGTCGGGGATAATATTATGCCTGACGGCAGCGAAGTGGGATTCGAGCTTCCCGGTGGTTATGCGAGTCATTTCATCACCAGAGCTGAAAATCTCGTAATTTTGCCGAATTCCGTTAACACGGGGCACTCTACGCTGATTGAGCCACTGGCAGTGTGCCTACGGGGATTTAATAAGGTTAAAGAGGCTCTTCTTTCAGGCACTCCTGCAGATGTACTTATATTCGGCGATGGCCCGATAGGTTTATTACAAATCATGCTGGTCCGGCAGGCAGGGGCTGGAAAAATAACCGTGGTTGGCGGCCGTGAATCCCGATTGACTCTGGCAAAATCAGTTGGTGCTGATATCATTGTTAATTACCGGGAAACAGAAAATCTTACCGATGGTATCCGTAAAGCTGCCGGAACAGAGAACTGGCCGCTTATATTCGAATCTTCGGGAAATCCGACTGCATTGAACGCCGGTATGGAACTGGGTTCAGTTAATGCCCGTATTCTGATCCTGGGAGATTACTCATCAGAACAGGCTGATTTTAAATGGAACCGGATATTGCATAATGAACTGCATCTGATCGGCAGTAATACAGGAACCGGCGCATGGGCTGAAGCTGGTCGTTTATCCACTGAATTACAGCTTGCACAACTGGTTACCCACAGGTTTCCAGCTGCTGATTTTCAATCCGCTATACAGATTGTTAAGGATAGAACCTCCGGTGCGGTGAAAGTTGTTCTGGAATGGGAGTAACATCATCATGAAATCAGGAAAGGAATTAATCCGGGAAATTATACAGACAGATGAAGGCAAAGAATCTCTATCCGTCTGGTGGCTCGGTCAGCATGGTTTTGTTGTTAAGCACCGTAATACTCTTCTATGGCTGGATCCATTCCTTACCCCCCTCCCCGGACGTCTGATTCCGCCTCTGCTGACACCGGAAGACATCCTGGCGGGATCGATAATTTTCGGCAGTCACGATCATGCGGATCATATTGACCGACCAGCCTGGAAGCGTATCGCCCGAAACCAGAGGGATGTTACTTTTGTTGTCCCGGATATTCTCCGGCAGAATCTCATTACCGATCTGAATATTCCAGCTGATAAAATCATCGGTATTGATGATATGACTCAAATATCTCTGAACTCGATAACAGTAACCGGTATCGCCGCAGCACATGAATTGCTTTCTCAGGACCCTGTAACCAGACAGCATCATTACCTGGGCTTTGTTATCGAAATCGGGGATAGAACAATATACCATTCCGGCGACACCTGTATTTACGAGGGCTTGGAAACAAAGCTGAAGTACTGGCACTTTGATACAGCATTTTTACCGATTAACGGCAGAGACGCGAAACGTTTGAAATCCGGATGTATAGGCAACATGACATACCAGGAGGCCGCCGATCTGGCTGGTGCACTAAAACCTGGAATCACCATTCCTGCACATTTTGATATGTTCGAGGGGAATACGGAGAATCCGCTGATGTTCACTGACTATACAACCGTTAAATATCCCCACCTCAGGGTGATAATCCCGAATCATGGTGAGCGCATAATAATTTAGAGTATTGCTTTTTCATTGCTGGATAAGCATATATCCGATAGCATAAGGGGCAGAGCGGAGCTTAATACCTGATGTACGCCATTGAAAGAACTCGAATAATCAAAAAATATCTTGAAGAACACGAACATGCTCAGGTTCATACTCTCAGTAACCTGCTGGGAGTTTCAGAAGTTACAGTTCGCCGGGATCTGGAACACCTGGAAAAAGACGGCTGGCTTACCCGCACACATGGCGGCGCTGTTATTAATCAGAATGAGATTGTCGATCCCCTTCTGGAGATTCTGGAAGAGCCTGAAGATGACGGATCCCGGGATGAGATAGCATCTGTGGCTCTGCGGATGGTTAAAGACGGTGATGTGGTAATGCTCACCAACGGCTCAGTGAACATCCGGCTCGCTGTAAAACTGGAGGAGCGCTCCAACCTGACAGTTCTTACCAACGACTTATCCATTGCATTGCGGATCTCCCTGCAGGATTCCAACAAAGTAGTTCTCTTAGGCGGAGATATGGACAAGAGTGAAAAGGCCCTGTTCGGTTCCATGGCTCTGTCAAACCTCCGGAAGTTCTATGTTAATCGCCTCTTTATCGAAGTGGATGGTATCAACGATAATCTCCAAATGACGGTGAACAGCCAGGAAAAGGCCGACCTGATTCTCGGATCCCTGGAATTATCCGAGCACAGCATTGTCGTCTGTCCTTCAGACCGGTTTGAAACAAGCGCATTCTACCGCCTGGGGAAAATCAGCATTGCCGGGGGCATCATCAGCAATTCAAAGTTGAATGAGGATTATAAAATCCGGATTTTTAATTCCAATATTCCTCTCTTCACCACTGTGGCGGCGTTTGAGGGAAGTCAATGAATCCTTCCCTGCCTCTACTGGAACTGAAGAATGTTCGTAAACACTTTGCTGATTTCCAACTCGATGAGATAGACCTCAATCTTCACAAGGGTGAAATTCATGTCCTCATCGGAGAGAACGGTTCGGGGAAATCCACCTTGATGAAGCTGATTTCAGGATGGTTCCCTCCCGATGGCGGCGCAATTCTATACCGGGGGGAACCTGTTCAATTTCGCTCCATCCATGAAGCCCAGAGAAACGGAATTATCTACCTCCATCAGGATGTACAGTCATTCAACAACCTCTCTGTTGCGGAAAATGTCTTCTTCGGCCGGATTCCCACATTCTGGGGTATCCGCTCTTTTGTTGACCTCCAACGTATGCTGGCCGAATGTCAGCTGGTATTCGCCGAACTGAAAATATCCATAGATCCGGCAACTCAACTGGGAAATCTCGGTTATGCAGAACGTCAACTTGTTGCCGCGGCAAGGGGGTATGTATCTGCTGCGGAGTTGGTGATATTCGATGAACCTACTTCAGCCATGTCTGAACCCGACAGGAATATCCTGTTCGATATTCTAAGCCGCCTGAATGAAAAAGGAACCGGTATATTTTACATCTCTCACCGGATGGATGAGATTCGCCGGATAGGAAACCGGGTAAGTGTTATACACAAAGGCAGAATCCGGGGAACCGAGGATTGTGATTCGGTGGATAAAAGCTCTCTGCTGAAAATGATGAGCGGAGATGTTCTTAAAAACCGTTACCCCCGGATTGGAGCTGCACCCGGCCCTGTGGTAATGAAGGTAAAAGACATCTCTTTGAAACCCATACTCAAAGGAGTGGAGTTTCATCTTCGCCGGGGTGAGATTCTGGGGATTACCGGTCTGATGGGATCCGGGCGCACCCTCCTGGCAAACTGCCTGTTCGGTATTGTCCGTCCTGAAAAAGGTATTATAGAAATAAACGGCGAAAAGGTGAGTATCAGACACCCTATTGAAGCCATGTCCCGGGGTATTTCCCTGATTCCTGAAGATCGAGCCGAAAATGGGATTTTCGTCCATCACAATCTGATACAGAACATCACCACAGCCACACTGCCCCGATTCAGGTCTAAAGGGATATTGAACGAAAGCTACATGAGGGAACTCACCCAGGAGTATGTCCGTGAGATGAGTATCAAACCGGGAAATACCGGGGATATAATGGACACCTACTCCGGGGGAAACCAGCAGAAGGTTATGGTGTCCCGCTGGCTGATGAACCTCTCCAAAATCTACATTATGGATGAGCCCACAAGGGGGATCGACGCCGCCTCTAAAGTGGACATCTACAACGCCATGAACGACATGGTGGACAAAGGAGCCTCTATCATCCTCATTTCCTCTGAAATTGAAGAGATTCTCGGTATGAGCGACCGTGTCCTTGTTCTTGCAGGAGGCCGGATTGCCGCCGAAATGAACCGGAAAGAGGCCACCAAAGAACGAATTCTCGATTTTGCAACTGATGAGGGATGAAGGATGATGGAGAATCCGGAAAAACTGCCCTTCGGACTGCGGCGGCGTCTGATGACTGTGTTCCTCAGTATTATTCTTACCCTTTCGGTTCTGAATGCATTTAATCTTATCTGGATTCGGGTGTATTTCAATGAGTTTTCCCAGCGGCAGGTGCAGCAGGCCAATCTTCAGGAACTCATCTCAATTCTCAGAGATACGAAGTCCGCTCTCTACAATTATTCACGAAGCTCCAACCCCTCGTATCTGAAGGGTAACGAATTGCAGCAGTCTCGAGTCAACAGACTGATTAATGAAGAGAGATTAAAAGCTCCTGCTGAATCTGATATTTACTATTCCCTGAAAGATATATCCCGGATGATAACGACATTATTTGAGACACAGGATGTTATGCTGGTCGATGTGAACCGCGGTATAAGTACAATCTATATTCAGGACAGTGGGGATGAACTGGTTCGTTTATCCGACTATATTATTGAAGAACTGCAGCTGGCTGTTGAATTTTATATGAAGGAACTCAGCTCTTACTATCGGGAATTCTCCAGAAGGATGACTGTGATGAACTACTTGAGTTTCTCACTCCTTCTCATTGCAATGTTTTTTGCTATTTACAGCTCCAGAAAGTTTGTTCTGTCTGTTTCACGCCCGATTCACCAGCTTGCTATTCAGCTTGTTCATTTCGGCGAGGGAGATCTGGAAACCAGGGTGGGAATACTTAAAGGGAAGGATGAAATTGCCGTACTGGGAAGATCGTTTGACAGGATGGCTGATAGAATCCGCGGACTGATTACCGATATTCAGGATAAAGCTGGAATTGAGCAGCATCTGGTAGAGCAGAAACTGGCCCGGCAGGAAGCTGAGAGACTGCTGAAAGAAGCCGAACTGGCCCATCTCCAGGCTCAGATTAATCCCCACTTTCTTTTCAATACACTGAACATTCTGGGTTCACTGAGCGTTGTTGAAGAGGCCCCTCAAACCGGCCGAATTGTTTCAGACCTGTCAGAACTTCTCAGGTACAGTTTACGAACAGGTTCAGGACTTGTTCAGCTAAAAGAAGAAATCAATGTTATCAGATCTTACATGAACATTCAGAGTGTTCGATTCGGTACTAAAATCAGCTATGAAGAAATTTTCAGGGAAGAACTTCCGGATATTCAAATCCCGGGAATGATACTTCAACCACTGGCGGAAAATGCCGTTAAACACGGGCTTGAACCCATAGAACGCCCGGGGAAAATTACACTGAAAGTATCTGTTATAGGTAAACACCTTGAGATTCTTTTATTCGATAATGGTGTTGGAATCAGTGATAAAGCTCTTTCCTTGCTGAATGATACAGCTGTTTTTACAGATTCTCTGGGAATCCGGAATGTCAAGCGACGTTTGATGCTGCTCTATGGGCAGAACGT
>Ga0164315_10000682_pt1 | contig 24206 bp, 45 predicted proteins | sample GuaBasSedimGuay6_FD_113737 | JGI IMG/M metagenome (GOLD analysis project Ga0164315, IMG submission 113737) | Subseafloor sediment microbial communities from Guaymas Basin, Gulf of California, Mexico - Guay6, Core 4569-2, 0-3 cm | ecosystem: Environmental > Aquatic > Marine > Hydrothermal vents... | reverse complement strand
TCTTTGCCAAGCTCCTACTAATAATACTAATACACCAAGTATTAATACAATTGCAGCAACTAATAGAACGGTTGGAATCTTAGCAGATACTTCATCTACTCCTTCAGTGAAATTACCAGCTAGATTATCTGAAGCATTATCATAAATACTATCATCTGTTAATAAATCTGCTCCTGTAAGTGTTGATACAATTACAAACGCAATTATAACTCCGATAATTAAAGAAGCTACCCCAAATATTAGACCTGTAATTAAACCACCAGATTGTCCTTTTTTATGTTTAAGCATATTTAATCAAAAGATTAAATTCCGCCTCCACCACCAAGCCTCATTCTTTGCCAAGCTCCTACTAATAATACTAATACACCAAGTATTAATACAATTGCAGCAACTAATAGAACGGTTGGAATCTTAGCAGATACTTCATCTACTCCTGCAGTGAAATTAGCAGCCAAAGCCATAGCAGATGCATTTTCAGCACTACCAGCAGTTAATAAATCTGCTCCTGTAAGTGTTGATACAATTACAAACGCAATTATAACTCCGATAACTAAAGAAGCTACTCCAAAAATTAGACCTGTAATTAAACCGCCTGATTGACCTTTTTTGTTTTTAATCATTTTTTACCTCCTTTCATCTCTATGGAAAGCAATAAATAAAAACATCAAAAGTTTATAAATGTGATGTTACAATGTTACATTACACTTCTGTAATTTTCCTATCTAAAAAGAACCAAGTTGCTGCTAGGATATTTAGTGATACAACAATCACCAACCAATCTAATCTTATGAATCCTGCGGATACAGAAAATAATAAGGTTGGAAGTAATGTGGCCACAGCTGCAATTATTGCCCAAGCAGAATAATCTGCTGTTCCAGTTCTAACCTTTTGCCTTGTTATTCCTCCAAGGAATACAACTACAAATACAAAGAATAATAACATAGGGGTAAGCATAGGAACAGAACTTAATGCTTGTAAGAAGATACTATCTGCTCCTGCTGTGGAATTTGGCATTGTGTATAAATAATCAAGGAACATCATGGATTTCCCCTCCAAGTTTTAACTAAGTATAAACCAATCATAAATACCAACACAGCTAAAAAGGATGTAACAAATATTCCAAATGGATTTTTAACTCCTTCTTTAGCACCAAATATATTTTCAGATACTATATCCATAGCATTAGTTACAAAATTGTATAAATTTTTCCAAGTAATAGAAAAAGAACTAGAAGATTTTATGACATCACTTCCAGGTTCAACAGTTGTTTCTAAAATAGAAGAATACGTATTATTTGAATCATCTGCAAAATTAGTTATACCAGCAGAAGAATTTGTATGGAAAGAAGATATTTTATCATTCTCAGCTATATTTACATAAGCATCATTATCATTTGCAAAACCAATTGAAAATGCTATTATTGCCACTGAAAATAGTGTAATCATTAAAACGGAAACTGTTAGATTTATTGTACTTGACATTATGACCTCTTGGCTGCTTTTATTATTATGAGGATGATTGCTATTGCGAGGAATAATATTGTTGCTCCTACTCCAAAGAATCCAGTGTTCTGTACTAAGTTTAAAGAGAATAATAATACAACTCCAACAAATAAAAACACTGCTGTAACTACTGGATTATCTGATATTCCAATTCCTATTAAAGTTAACATAACCATTACAGATAATATAATTAATACAACTCCAAATATATCACTAGGAATTTGATCTGTTTTAATATTTCCTTTACCTTGTAGAACTCCGCCTTTATACAATGAAGCTAATACAGTTGAGTTTCCAAAACTTGCAGGAATAGTACAAGATAATAAACCTGATGCAGAGGTAAGGCTATCAGAACAAACAGAAGTTCCTAATGCATCTTCTTTTATTACTACTAATTCAATTAATGCAGGTTCACCGCTAGGAATAATAAAGTTACTTGTTATTACTTTTGAGGTATCATTATAACCTAAAGTAAAACTAAATTCATTTCCTTCAGTATAATCAGGAATAGTTATTTGATCTTGAATTGCATTAAAATCTATTTCACAAGTTGTCACTAAAGGAGTTTGGCATATAGCATTCACATTAATAAAAGTAGAAATAACAGTTCCATTAAGTATTATTCTAAAATTATATATAACATCATTTAATTGTAAGAAAGAAGTTGTTATTCCTCTTGCATCTGTTTTTGGTATCTCTACTATTTTGAAAGTTCCATTTTCAATATACTTTCTTTCTACTTCAATCAATGCTCCTTCAATTGGAAGGAAGGAAGTATCTCTTGCAATTAATTTAAATTCTTGTGTATTATCATTATCCAAATCATAGAGAGTTAAATTTTGATATAAGTTACTTGAATTTAAAACATAATCTTGTATATGATATAATTCTGTTGAATAATTAGTAGCACTATATTGTATTTGTAAATCAATGGAATATGTTTCTCCTCCTGTTAAGTTGTTATCTATACATATTGATGTTGCATTTGTTTGTGAAAAGTCATGGAAGTAATCTATAAACTTGGAGGTTCTTCCTGTGTCATATAAATCTAAATCAACTTTAATAGAAACATTATTTGGAGTTACTGCTAATTTATCTTGTGTAATTTCATCAACAGAAGTAAAATTATAAATTACATATCTTCCTGTACAATTTTCAGTTATTGCAATTGGATTTATTGTTTGATTTTGTGAAGTTGTTGTATATCCATCAGTTCCAGGCATTGTAATATTCCAATAGAAAGAAACATTAGTTACTGCACTAACTTCTGGAACAATTTGTGTTTTGCTTAAAATATAATTATTTCCAGATGAACTAATTGATCCAATATAATTTGTTCCATTATAATTTAAGTAAGCAATTGTTATTGGAGTCCCATTAGTTTCAAGATTAATAGTAAATGAACTTGCTATTCCTTCTGTTGTAGAAGCAGTATAAGTTTCATTATTTTTTAATAATGTATATGAATAAGTTATTGTTTCAGAATCACTTGCATTGTGGTAAAAACTATCATTAGCATAAACCCAATGAGTATAAGTTCCATAAGGAAGATAGAAAGTTGAATTATCTCCACAAGTAACAGTTACATTTGCAGTATTATTATAATACCAACAAGTATCTAAATTTGTATCTGAAGTAGTCCAGTTTAAGTATATTGTTTTATTATCTGCTAAAACATAACCATCTGAAATATTTGATAAAGGATAAGTAATGTTTATCGTCGGAGGAGTTGTATCAAGAGTAAATGTGAAATTAGATGTTGCCCATTTACATTCATCTGCATCATTACAACCATAAACATTCCATTGATAAACATCATCACTTGTTATATCTTGTCCTATACATTCTATTTCTGCATAAGTTCCGTCTTCATTTGCAACAGAACAATCAGCATCTGCTGTCCCATTAGCCCAAAACCTATTCTTAACCTCATCATCTGTACTATTCCAAACAACAAAAGTAAGATTAGTCCAATCCGTTGAAGTGTAAGTTATGTTAAATGAAAAGTCATCTACTGTGGAACTTGCGTTAAAATAATCTATTGGAGAATTTAAATTTATTATTGGAGGGGTTTGTTCTATTTCTGTTAAATATCTTACAATAACAATTCCACTTCCTCCTGATGTTCCATTATAAGCTAAATTTGAACTTCCACCTGCTCCTCCTCCTGTATTAGCAGTTCCTGCAACTCCTGTTGTTCCTGCACCCGTATTAACTCCTGCTCCTCCTCCACAAGTTGCACTCCCACCAGCACTTCCTCCTGTTTGTTCTCCTCCACCACCTCCACCTGCGTAACAAAATGATGAACCATTTATTGATGTAGTATAACCTATTCCACCTGCTCCTCCATGACTATTTGTTCCTAACTGGCCAACACCTCCTGCTCCTCCACCTCCACCAGCAGAACCACCTTCTCCAACATCTCCACTATTATAACCTTGTCCAGCTGTTCCATTTCCATGAAGATTGGTATTCGCTCCTAATGCAGCACTACTTGAACCTCCAGAACCTCCATTACCTCCCGGCCATTCCACTGAAGGAATATAAGTTCCACCATGTCCTCCGCCTATTGCTGTTAAAGTTCCAAATATTGAATCCTCACCATCATTTCCAATTAAGTTTCCAACTACTGCTGCTCCACCTGCTCCAACAATAACCGTAACTCCTGCTCCTCCACCAGTTACATAATAAGAAGTATTATGAATTAAACCTCCACCTCCACCAGCACCATAAGTTCCACCTGCTCCTCCACCACCTGCTACAACCAAGACTGATACATTTCCTCCGGTTCCTGAAGTTATATTAAATACTCCATTATTTTTGAATGTCACAACTGTGTAATTTCCATCAACAGTTTTAGTTCCACCTGTTGAATTATAAATTGCCCAAACATCTATTTTTTCTTTTGCTATTGTTGGAATCCATTCTATTAAATCTCCTTCTTTAGTATTAGTCCAACCAGAAACAACAATCTCATCATTCTTTAACATATCTTTAGAAATATAATCTGACCAACCATTTGGAACATTGATGTAATTATCTATTAAAATACAAGTAGGAAGTGTTAAATTATCTTTTGAAGTATCACATTCCCGTATAGGTATATTAACAACATCATAAGTTTGGTATTTTAGATCAATTTTCACTTCTACTTTTTTCATTTTATCATTCACATTATAAAATTCAAATTTACTTAACAAATTCTCATAATCTTCATGGGAATTAATAGTCATCTGGAAAACCTTTTCATAACCTACTCCAACTGTTTGAATAAACTCTGTATCAAGATGAGCTGTTGCAAGTTTAGTATCTGTTCCAATTAAAAACAATCCCGTATCCCAAACCTCCACAGTTCTTTCATCTTTAGTAACTTTAACATAATTATCAATTCCCCAATCTCCAGCCGAAACTGTGTTGATAGATAATATAACTAACACTAAAAGAATGCACCACAATGGCTTAGAATGCGTGTTTTTTATAAGGAAAGTGTCATATTTCATATTCCTACGCCTCCGCCGTCATTAGTGGAATATCTAGTAAAAATTAATATTCCTCCGATAATAGTGATGATAACCAAAATTGTTGGTGAATGTAATAACATATAAGACATCAATGTTTGTTCTTGTAATCTTGTTGCAATTGCGTCTGTTCCTGTATAAATATCTTGATACATATTGCTCATTCCAATACAGAAGAATACTAATAAGATCATTAATGCAAAGTAGAATGCAATGAAAGCAGGATGAGAATTAAATCCTACAATAAATACAAATACTAAAGTAAATATTAATGCTAACACATATCCTAAACCAATTAACCATGGTAAGGCTTGAACAAAAGTATCAACTACTCCAACAGAATATTCTGCTGCTTCAGATATATTTGCATTTCCTGCCATTCCCAACTCAGTAACTATTGGAGTAATATTATCACTTGCAAAATCAAGAACACCGAAAGCCATAGCAGCAACAAAACCTAAGATTACTATTGTCATTAGAACAAAGAAAAACATTATTAAACCGATACCACCTCTTTTATTTCTCATTTTAATGCAGCATCCTCCAATTCTTTCATCAAGTATGGATATTTGTTATATTGATTAAACATAGCAAGAGTTATCCTTGAACTTTTAACAAATCTTTTTTCTTGTAGTAACTTCTTTGCTTGAAGTGTCTTTACCATTGCAACAAATGATGGATGTGATCTTACTGGTTGAGTTTTTTTATTTTTCATAATTTACTTTCTGGAAATATTCCTCTATTTAATAATTTTTGAAATTGTTTATCCTGGAAAAAAGTAACAAAGAAACTTATCATCAAAACTATCACAATTAATGGAGCAAATCCAAATAATATTGAATAGATTGCAAATAATATTTTTCCTGTCATTTCCTCAAATAAATAACCAAACGCAACATTAAAAGCTATAAACATTATTGCTATCAATACAAAATAAGCAAACAACCACAATACTAATCTTAAATGTTTTAGATAACTTATTTGAAGTATCTTTCCTTCTTCATCTGTTTGATTAGATTTTGGAAGATAACTCATAATAAAGAAAATAGCAAACAAAATAAATAATAATATAAAAATAAAAAGAACATATAATATTGCTTTGCCAACTGTTAATTCTACGCCTGTGCTAGTTGCTTCAAAAAAATCAGTTTTTGTACCATAAGTTGAACTATCATTACAAACCATTATTAATGCGTAAGTATCTGGTTCAGTAATTATATTTGGAGGCCTACATATTTGAAAATGATTCTCATATGCTGTCGGTGAACTTTCTAAAACAACAGTTCCATTATGATTTGTTAACTCCACCTTGCACGAAACTTTTGAACTATTTGCAATAGTTCCATCTGTTTGATTAAAAACAAAAATATGAACACAAGCAGCTTCATTAGTTTTATACATATTCATAACATTTGCTTCTATAACATATCTTTGATCTCCTAAAAATTCTGTTGTTATTGGAGGCACAGCACTAACTAAATTAATCATTAATACAAAAAATAATATACAAAGAACTAATTGTTTTTTCATTTTATTCCAAAGAATCCTTTCTTTTCTGGAATTGGATTCCTACCTCCAATAACTTCTGAAATATTAAAGTGTCTCCTTAATGATCCTCTCTCTTCTCCTTTCCATGCACGATTATGAGTAGCTTCAACTAATGCTTTTAATTGTGTGAATATCATTTCAAACTCTCTCAAGTTTAATTTAATTTGTTCTTGTCTTATTTTTTGTAATTCATATTCAATTCTTTCTCCAACTTCTATAGAAACTTCATCCTTTATCTTTTGCTCATCAATTTCTTTCCCCATAATACTAAGAGACATTTGTTTCTTCTTTATTTTCTCATCAATTCTTAGTTGGAGAATATCTCTACATTCATCTAAGGTAGGAGTTCTAAAGTATATCTCATATTTCATAAACATTAGTGCACTTAAAGACAAGGAAAAATCTAACATCCTTCTTGCAATTGTTGCCTCATCAAAGTTAGATAATAATGTTTCTTTGTTAATATAACTTTGAATAACCTGCATAATTTTATCTACTCCCTCGTCGGTAAGAGTTCTTTTCTTTAAATCATTAATAGCCACCCATTCAAATACTCCTTCTTCATTTATTTTTAGAGTATCTTGTTTTAATAAATGATGAATCTTAATTAATGTTTCTTCACAATCAAGCTGAGTTTCTGCTAAGTTCTTTTCAGACTCTTCCATCTGGTATTGCATTTGCCTATTTTGATTGGCCATAATAGTTCCTTGTTGTGCTGCATTATGCAATCCCATCTGTTCTGCTGTTTCATTTACATGAGGTTGTTGTTGTTCTTCCATTTTTTTATTTACAATTGAAATCCTTTTTTAATTTTTTTCTTCTATCTTTCATAGAAATAAAACCTTCAGGATTATCATAAAAATTTCTTTTTACTTTCTTTTTCAATACTTTATCTATATTTTGTTTCATCATTTCTTTTTCTTCCTCCCTTTTGATTTTATTTTCTTATACAATTGAATCTCTGGTATTTCTTTTGTTCCTTTCTTTAATCTCTTACCTCGTGGTTCTATAAACAATATTCCTTTTTTAGTAATCTTTGTTTTAAACCCTGGAAGTTTTAATTTCTTAGACTTTGGAACTTTAAATGTAACTGCTAAAGTTGAACCAACATATTTCTTTCCAATACTAAATGCTTCTTTCTCTGTTCTTCCAACTCCAATTGGTTTAAATTTTCCAAACCTTCTACTTAGTACATTAAATTTTCCATAACTTAATTTTACTGGTTGTTTATATTTTGGTAATTTAAAACGAAAACCTCCTTTAGTTTTAGTTGCAGGTTTAATTTTTAATGGAGGAGATGGAATAAAAGTAAAAGGTTTTGTTATAATAATTGGTTTAGTAATAACAATTGGTTTAGTAACTAATGGTTGTTTTATTACTTGTGCGGTTTTAAATATAGAAGAAGATTTAGAAACAGAAGGAGTTTTTAATATACTTGAAACTTTAGTTATTTCTTTTGTTGGAGTTGTTTGTTTTGTTTGTGATGGCATAACCTGAGTAAATTTTATTCTATCCATGCTAGTTGGAAACTGAGAAGATTTGGTTAATACAGTTGAGTATAACAATGTAGATAATCTTGAAGTTGTTGGTTGAGTTATAGAAATTACAGGAGCTTTAATTGTTTTTGCAAATGCAGTTGCTGTTCCTCCTGTTGTAACTGAAACTAAAGAAGTTGTTGGAAGATTTAATGTTGATAATTTTATTGTTGGTTGACTTGTTATTTGTGGGCTAAAAGTTGTTGAAAAAGGAGTTTTAGTTATCTTTGCTGGAGTAACAAACCTAACTCCTGTTGGATCTTTTATTTTTTTAATTGTAGAAAAAATATCCATTTTGTATAAATCTTTTTCTTTTGCTAATCTTGGTAATCCTTCACCCAATCTTTTACCATAAACTTCTGTAAAGAAATGTTTATTTTTATCAAATTTAGTAATGATATTCACTGTGTTTCCTTTCCTCATAATAATATATCTTAAAGGATCTGTTTTTCCTCCAACCACCGCATTAATAGATTGTCTTCCTGGAGATTTATAAAGGCTGTAAGGAGTAAACTTTCCGCCTGAAAATTTACCAACTTCTTTTAGTTGAACAGATGCAAGAGAGAACTCACTTGTTTTTAATGATTGAGTTTTAAACCCTGTTAATAATTGTTTTTGAGTTGGTGCTAATTTAGAAATATCTGCACGATTAATCTTATCTGCTCTTCCTACTATCTGATAAATCTTACTTAGTTTTGCACCTGCTCTTTGACTTGCAACATAACCATAAACTTTATTTCCTTGAACCGTTAAACCTCCGGGTATTGTTTTAAGAACATCTAATCTTGTTTTAGTAATAAGTTGTGGAGAACCTAAAACAACTAATCCTCTTTGTTTAACAAGAACCCTACTTGTAGTTAAGGTTTGAATTTGATAATTTGTTTTTATTTTAGAACCAATATTTATTTTTTCTTGAACTAATTTAATTTGTTTTGTTGTCGGTAATCTTGTAATCTTTGGAGTTGATTTTAAGTATGCGTGAAACCCAACTATTCCAGCTGCAAGTCTTACATCTGCACCTATTGTAGAATATTGTTTTGCATCACCTGGAGAAAAACCAATTCCTTTTAATGTTTCTTCTCGCTCCTTAAATTTTACTATTGCCTTTGGAGAAAACCTTGCTAATGCTCCTTCTGCAAGAAATATAGCTGGCCCAACTCCTCCAGGCAAAAAATATGGTGCAATCTCTCCACCTTTTTGATGAGTATATAATTTTACTACTTTTTGTGATTTATATGTTGAAGGTGAAACTTGTGAAGTAATTACTTCTCCAAATGTAGGAGTGATTCTCATTCTTCCTTCTTCAGCTGTTCTTAAAGTAACTCCAAGAGCTTTTAATCCTCCACTTATAAAATTAGTTTCTCCTTTGTATGCGGTAACTATTTTTTGTTTAAAACTTGGTTTATCTGTTGTAACTGAACCAAGTTTAATTTGTTCAGAGTAATACTTTATTTCTTCTGGTGTTGCTGAACGAGTTACATTTGTTGTATCTGAAGTATAAAGAGTATCATAGCCAGGAGAAACTAAACCAAGTCCAATTCCAATATTCTTAAAACCTAATTTCCAATTAGATAAACTCCAATCTCCTACTTTTGATTTTACTATTTGTTTTGGTTGTTGAAAAATAGTTCCTGTTTCTTGAACTTCACTTATTGGACTAACTTCTGGTTGCTTTGTTACTGTTAATCGTGCTTGATTAATTTGAGATTGTTTGATGATATTTTCTTTTACTGCTTGTTGTTTAGTTAAATTTGCATATTGATTTGCTGTAATTCCACTTGGAAGAACTGCTTTTCCAGTATAAGTAATGTTTCCATACTTTACTGATCCAGAAGGTTTAACTGTTACCTTTTGAAGAGGAACAGTTATTTGAGTAGAAGGAATATTTGTTTGAGTTACTTTTTCAGCTGTTTCTCCTGTTGCAACATTGGCAATTGTTGTTGAACTTCCTTGTTTAGAAGTAACTACATTTCCACTAACTTTATAAGAAGTAGTTCCACGAGGTAAAGTATAACCACTTCTAATTCCAGAACCTGCTCTATTAATTTGACTTACAAAATGAGCCATCTTATTTTTCTCCTTCATCTAAAGAAGAAATGATTGCACAAGGAAGAACTCCAATAGACATTGAACAGCGTTCAAATCTTTGAATAGCATTGACAATATTCTTCTCTTCAACTTCATTAAAACTTAGAGGGGGAATTGATAATGTTAATACAACTAATAAAACTACAGCTAAAAAAATATACTTAATTTTATAATTTTCATTTTGAACTACCAATTTATTTTTTATACCGTAACAGTGTAACATTCAAAGTTTATATAATTTACTATTAATATTTATTTTATATAAATAAACTTTTTAAACTATTGCTTGTTAATATACATGTGTATTAATCACCCTGTCTAAAACCAGGTACAGATAATACACACATATCATTGTCCTTTTTTGTTTTTAAACTAATTCTTGGAATAGAAAAGTATTTAAATAACCGCCAGTTTAATTACTTACAATGAAAAATGAGGTAGGAGAAATGAATTATCGTAAGCTAATTTACTTCTTTGAAAATAAAATACAAATTCATTTTAATGATCTTGATCATATATTTTATAATGGTTTAATTATTGATTTATCCGAAGATAAATTAACAATGGTTTTAAAGGAAAGAGTTAAAGGAACTATACCAATTCTTCTTGAAAATATAATACCACATTCAATAAAAGAATTAAAAGAGGTCAAAGAATGATAGATATTAAATATTGCAAGAAATGTGGAGAAGCTTTTGATATTGCAACTAATTTTGATTGGTGTCCTTTTTGTAGAGTATATGATGATGATGATGGGGAATTTAAATATGAGGAGATAGATGATGATGATTGGAAAGACAGTGACTAATGAACAAATATTTGCAAACATTTCTGCATTGAACAGAACAAAGTTGCAGAACAAGTTCAAGTCAGTAGACATTGATGATATAATAGAAAGGAAAGTAAAATACTATAGAGTTAAACCTTTTAAAGGAAAAACAAAAGTAATATGGTTGCCACAAATAAAAGAACATCTTGAATTAGTTAATGAAGACTATAAAGAAGAAGTAAAAAAACCTGTTGAAGTTAAACAACCTGCACATATATTCACAAAGAAAGGACAGGCAGAAGAATTTATAGAACAACAACCAATATTCTATGATAAATCTGGATTGTTTTGGATGTGGGATGATGAGGAAAAGAAATGGGAACTAAGTGATGAGGTAGAGATATTAAATTACATAGAAGAAACAACAGGCCAAGACATTATAACTTCAAGGAATAGAACAGAAATAATAAATGCTTTGAAACAAACAGGTAGAAAGAATATTCCTAAACCAATTAAACCAACATGGATTCAATTCAAAGAAGAAATATATGATATATCAACTGGAGAAAAGTTTGATGCAACATCTGAATACTTTGTAACTAATCCAATTCCTTTCAAAGTTAGTGGAGATCCTAGAACTCCCACAATGGATAAGATATTTAAGGAGTGGGTTGGAGAAGATTATGTTCAAACTCTCTATGAGATTATAGCATATTGTTTATTATCAGATTATCCTTTGAATAGGTTGTTTTGTTTTATTGGAGGAGGAATGAATGGAAAAACTTGTTTCTTAAATCTATTAAGAAAGTTTATTGGATTACATAATGTTACTGCAACAGAACTAGATCTCTTATTAACTTCTAGGTTTGAAGTAACAAGATTACACAAGAAGTTGGTTTGTATTATGGGTGAAACAAACTTTAGTGAGATGAATAAGACTTCCATAATAAAAAAACTTACTGGCCAAGATACTATTGGATTTGAATATAAGAATAAAAATCCCTTTGAAGATGTGAATTATGCTAAGATTTTAATTGCTACAAATAACTTACCTACTACAACTGATAAGACTATTGGATTTTATAGGAGATGGTTGATTCTTGATTTCCCTAATCAATTTGAGGAAAAGAAAAACATACTTGAAACAATACCAGAAGAAGAATATAATAATCTTGCAACCAATTGTGTTATTGTATTAAATCAATTATTACAAGAAAGAAAGTTCCATAATGAAGGAAGTATTGAAGAAAGAATTAAAAGATATGAAGAAAGAAGTGATCCTTTAGAAAAGTTCTTGAATGAATTTACAACTGATGAAGATGTTAATGGACATATATTTAAATGGGAGTTTACTAAAAGATTAATAGATTGGTTAAAAGAAAATAGATTTAGACATATGGGTGAAGTAGTTATAGGTAAAAAAATGAAACAAAAAGGATATGAAGATGGAAAAGTTTCTGCTGAATGGTATGAAAATAATATTCAAACAACTAAACAAATTAGAGCATGGATTGGAGTAAAATGGAGGTAAAAAGACAGGATAGACAGGATAGACAGGTAGTTCCTACTAGTTCCCCTTAGGGAAGTAAGTATAGGTAACCTGGATAACCTGGATAACCTGTCTTTTGCACATAAAATGGAAGACTTTATACCACAAAAATCAACAGATGATCAAGCAGAATTCAATAATGCCTTTGCTTTCTTAGAAAGATTGAACAAAGAAGAATATATGATTGAAGATAATCTAATGAATTGGAGATTAAATGATGCCTTCTGTGTATTAGAAACTTATGAGAATGAATTGTGTTTTAGTTTTAAAGGTGATGATCAAAAAAATGTGAATGATTTAAAGAATAAGATATCTCTTTTAATGAATGACAATCCTAACTTAGGCCAGAAAAGAAGAGATGCACGAGGAAAAGAATATCTTGTTGGCAAAGAGAAATTAGGAGAAGTTAGAGAACTTCTTGTTCAATTAAATAAACTCCTTAGACATATCAAACATAAGAGAGGAATGGGAATGCCTACAAGAGGAGAAGGGAAGTTATTTTAAATGATATCAGTGAAAAATAGATTAATTTTATGTGTAGTTTTATTTTATACAATTATAATTTTAATATTTGGTTTATTTAAAGGCTGGTTTAATTCAGGAATTATGGGGATAAGTATATTAACAAATTTAAATGTATTAAAACATAGTATAATATGACAATGCTTAATATTAAAGGAAAAGAATTTTATTTAGATAGTTTTCTTATTCAAAAGTTAGATACATTAAAAAATATTGTATTTAAGAAGAATTGGGATGGAGTTATACTTGTTGATGGGTTAGAACGTGTAGGGAAATCTACTTTAGGTATAACTTGCGCATATTATCTTGCGGATGGGAATTTTACAGTTAATAATATTTGTGCTAATAATGATGATGTAATAAAAAAGATTGAATCTTTTCCAGACAAGAGTATTTTGTTAGTAGATGAAGGAAGTTTAGTATTTAATTCACGAGACTCAATGAAGAAGGAACAAAAGAAACTAATTAAGATATTAAATGTTGTTGGACAAAAGAATATGATATTTATTATTATTCTTCCATCATTTTTTGATTTAAATAAACAAATTGCATTGAGAAGAAGCAAATTTTTGTTACATTGTTATACAGATAATACTTTACATCGTGGAAGGTTCGCTTACTTTGGTGAAGACGCAAAGAAGATACTATACACTAAAGGAAAGAAGAATTTTGATAGTTATCAATATCCAAAGAGATCTAGGAATGAATTAGGACGTTTTACAAGCTTCAATCCATTAGGAGATGAATATTTAGAGACTAAGAAACGGTCTTTGTCAGCCGCATTACACGAGGACGAGGTATCAACTAAGCAGAAAGTGTCTTATGATATATTTATGAAAGTAGTGCGAGCTCTTGAAGCTTATGACTTTAAAGAAAGAATTAATCGTGTAAAAAGAGCGAAAATGTTGGGAATGGCAACAGGAACTTATAATAAATATATCAAAATGATACGAAATGAGCAGGTGTTAGCAAATCAAGTCACTCAAAATCCGTTAATTAATAATCCTTTAGAAAAGGATGAGAATGTTATCACTGATAAAGAGTACCTAAATGATGAAGGAGAACAAGATGAAGCGAATAAAGCCTAATAAAACAATCAAAAGAGTTAACTGGAGTAAGGCTTTGCCATTACTAATAGGCTTTGCTATTGGACTAGTGTTGTTTTATTTGTTCTCAAGATGGGTATTATCTTTATAACTATAAAGTAATAACTACAAATAGACACGTTTAAATACTTTAATATTTTAATATTCATATGAAAATAAAAAAGTTGGTTGATAAAATTTTTTTAAAATGAAAACAACAATGACAATGAAAATAACAACAAAGAAAAAATTAAAAGAACTACAATTAAGACATAACTTTAAAACTCAAGAAGATGCTTTGTTAGCTTTACTTGATATTGAAAAACAATTTTTGCCTGAATTAAATGAAAAACGAGATGAACAACGAAATGAAAAAAGAAATGAATGACAAATTAAAAGAACTATTTGATAAACAAGAAATTCTTCAAACAAGACTTAAAAATATTCCTTTTAAAAATAATAAACACAAACAAGAATTTATAAACATAAATATTCTTGCTTGTTTAGATGAGTTGTCTGAATCATTAAGAGAAACTCGTTGGAAAAATCCAAGTTATATTTCTTGCGGATGGAAAACAACTCAAGAATTTAATGAAGAAAATTTTAAAGAAGAATTAATTGATTTATGGCATTTTGTAATTAATCTTTCATTAGCCAGTGGAATGGATTCTGACGAATTGTTTGAAAGATTTTGTAAAAAAAATAAAGTAAATCATGAAAGGCAAGATAAAAAATATTAAAATGGCAACACAAATAAAATTAAAATTTAATAATCAACCAGTAAAAGTAGCTAAATATTTTGGTAAACTTCCAAAAGATTTATATCCTTATTGGTATTGGGAATTAAAAGATGATAGAGGAAATACATTTGATTTTTATCCGTCATGGCAAAACTTATTATCTATTTTAACACAATCATTAGCGCACGAAAAAAAAATGGATTTGATAATGGGACGCAAATCAGAATTTCAAAAATGGTATAGTTTTACGCGTCGCATAACTGATATAGCAAAAAACAATAAATTATTAGAGGAATATAATGAAAAATAGAAAAATAACTTGTAAGCAATGTGGATATGACTGGAGACCAAGAGTTAAAAAACCAGTTAAATGTCCAAGCTGTTATAGTTTAAAATATAACAAACGAAGATAAAACACAACGATAAAAAAGAAAAATGATAAATAATACAATACTAAAAATGAAAAATATATTAAATATAGGCTGGTTAGGTTATGGATTTTTACATGACGATTTTATAGCTGCTGACGGCGGAGCAAATATTAGAATGCCAATAATAAATAAATTATTAGCAAATGGAAATAAAATTCATTGGTTAGGACCTTCAAGAAAACAAGAAAATATAATTACTAATCCGAATATTTTCTTTTATAAAAAAATTGAACCTGAATTTGTTAAACATTATAATCAAATACACGGTGAAGAAAAAAAAGGAAGTTATGATGTGATTAATAATTTTGAATGGAGTGAAAATTTATTACCAGAATTAGATGTGTTGCTTGTTGAAGCTAGCACAGTCGGGATTAAAGGCATACTTTTTACAAAGTTAATAGATTATTATTTTAAGAAAAAAGTAAAAATAATTTTATGGGATCAAGATAATTATTTTAGTTCTTATAAAAGTAAATTAAAAAAATTAACAAATAAAATTAATATAAATGATTTATTATTAATTACTCCATATAATAAAAAAAGACAAGAAAATCAAATGGAAATATATTATCCATATAATAAAAATAAAGAATTAGAAATTAAAAAAGGAAAAGGAATTTGTTATATTGGCAATGATTATAAACGAAGAGAACAAATGAAAAATTTTTATGATGATGAAAAAGTAGATGTATATGGAAAATATAAAGATGAAGAATTTAAAAATGAATTAAAAGCAAATTTTAAAGGAAGCATTCCTCCTAAAGATGTTCATAAAATTACAAACAATTATTTATTATCAATTCAAATTGTAAAAAAAGATTATGAAAGAATTGGATTAGCATCAGAAAGAATAAACGAAGTTTTAGAAAGCGGAACTATTTTATTAATTGATAGGGATATTAATAATGCAAGAAAATTTGTTGATCAAAAATATTTAGTAAGTTCAAAATATGATGTAGATAAAATGTATAATTATTTATTAAGTTTATCTGAAGAAGAATATAAAAAATTAATTGAAGAACAAAGAAATTATTTACAAAATAAATTAACAACACGCGATGAAATAGTTGCTTTAATTGAAAATGAATAAATATGAAAAAATAGAATTAGTTAGAACATATGGTTTAAATACAGAAGAAAATATTTTAATTAGACCTAGTGATAATTTAGTTCGCATGAGTCAATTTTTAGACGGGTATAATAAATGTTCAGTTAGAACTTTTAGAGGAGATGATGTTGTCACTCCACATTTTCCAATATTAAGAGTTATAGATGCATACATTGAAGTTTCAAGATTAATTGAAAAAAATTATAATGTTATTGTCGCAACGCCAATTGATCCAAAAGATTGTGAATTTGCTGGTTGCGCGTGGTTAAAAGAAAATGAAATGATTATTGAATTAGCATATGGACCAGGAACTGTTAGAAGAGTCACACATCAAAATATAATTGATAAAAGATATCATATTAATTTCTTTAATAAAAGTTTAACAGATGATTTAAGAGTTAATAAAGCAATCAAACAATTTAAAGAAACCGGATTAGCAAATGTAATTTTTGAATTTAGTTATTATAATAAACCTATTGGTTATAAAAAAAATAATTTAATTTGTTGGGAGATCACAGATGATGGCTATGGATTGTCAAAAATATAAATTGGAAAAATCAAAATGGAACAAAAAAATCAGGAATATTTTAAAAAAATAGTAGAAACAATTGCGGAAAAAGGAACATGCGATAGAGCAAAAGTTGGTTGCATAATAATTAAAGATAATTATATTATTTCTACAGGTTATAATGGTGCATCAAGAGGATGTTCTCATTGTGATGATGATGGACATTTAATGATAGATTTTCATTGCATTAGAACTATACATGCAGAATTAAATGCAATAATAAATGCAGCTAAAAATGGAATTAATATTAATGATTGTGAAATGATTTGCACTCATAAACCTTGTTTTAGATGTATGCAAGCATTAATAAATTCAGGAATTAAAACTGTTTATTATTTTAAAGATTATAAAGATAATTTTCAATTAGCATTTGAAGAAAATAAATATACAAAGTTTATAAAAATAAAATGATAATAAAAGCAAAAAATATTGATGAAGCATTATACAAAACTTCAAAAGAATTATTAAACGCTCCTGAATATTTTCCACGAGGAAGAAAAACAAAAGAATTAATACAAGTAAAAATAGAAATTGAAAATCCTTTAGATTGTATTATAAAAAATAAAGCTAGAAAATTATCACTGCATTATTTAGATGCAGAAATGAAATGGTATTTAAGCGGTGACAGATCAATTGATAAAATTAAAGATAAAGCTTCTTTATGGCAACAAGTTGCAGATAAAGAAGGAAATGTTAATTCAAATTATGGTTATATTGTTTTTAAAAAACCACTAAAAAATTTTGAAGGTTCACAATATGATTGGGTTATTCATAGTTTAAATAAAGATAAAGACTCTAGACAAGCATTAATAAATTTTAATGAATCAGAATATAAAGATATACTTACTAAAGATTTTGTTTGTACAATTAATACACAATATTTAATAAGAGAAAATAAATTAATAGGAATAACAAACATGAGAAGCAATGATTTAATTTATGGTTTTTCATATGATTTTCCATTCTTTTCATTTTTGCAAAATAAAATTGCTAAAGAATTAAATGTTGATATTGGTAAAAATATTCATACAGCTGCTAGTATGCATGTGTATGAAAGACATTTTAAAATGTTAGAAAATATTGTTGAAGAATATGAAAGAAAAAATTAAAAAAATAAGAAAAGACTTAGTTAAATCATATGATAAATTAGGAGATGATTTAAATGAAATTGATAAAAGATTAATTGGATTAATTGAGGATATCAAATGACTTTTCCACAATTTTTAGTAGACTTCATAAATAAAGAAAATTTGTTGTCTTTAATTTTAGCCTCGGTTTTGTTTATAATAATAACTATTGAAATATGGAGAAGTATTAAATGGTTATTCACCCGTGTTTGTTATACACACAAAAAACCTCAACAGGCTTCTCTGTCACCATCATCCCCTGTTGAGGTTGATAGTCCACAGGATAAATTTAATTCAAAAGTTGAGACAATTTCTGAGTTCTCCGAGGAGTCATCTTCCAAGTTTTCTCCTCGTCCTGTGGATATTAAATTTATTGAAGATTATAGCAGATTGAAATGAACACAATTAAATGGATAAAAAATAATATGAAAGAAAAAACAAACAAAGTATATATGAAGTTTAGTAATGGTTATCAACATAGAATAACAATCCTTAAAGATCCAATACAAGGATATAAATATTTGGGAATATCTCAAAAATTAATTAAATCACACAAGGAGGATAAAAAACATGACATACAAAGAAATTGATCCATCAATTTGGTCATATGAAAAAGATGGAGATTTTGTGGAAGGAATTTTACTTAAAAAAGAATCCGAAATAGGAGAAAATAAATCTTGGATGTATTATATAGAAACATCAACGGGTTTAAAAAATGTCTGGGGATCTACTATATTAGATTCAAGAATGGCTTTTGTTAAAGTTGGTTCTAAGTTAAAAATAACCTATAACGGACTTGGAGAAGCAAAAGCTGGAAGAAATGCTCCAAAAATCTTCAAAGTTGAAGTAGATGATGAAATTGTTTCATAGTCTCTTCCCATAGGGAGACAAGAGGGCAGGAAAAAGTTTATTTAACCACTCTTTTACAATACATAACAGATTTAACCTCTTTGATTTTGTGTTCCTGCCCTTTTTTATAGTCCTCATGGGTGGCTGGAAGGACAACAGCAATTTCTTAGGCACTCACATCTTTTTTCACGAGGCCACCCAATCATAAGCCCCTTTGCCAGATTGGAAAATGGAAGGAATACTACCTGCCTACTCTAGCTAGTTCATTGTAGGGCTAATGCAGGTTCGAATCCTGCAGGGGGCATCATAATCAAAATGAAACGACCAATTAAATGCAAAGTAAAACTTAGAGGAGTAAAATGTAATGGAATTAGAAATAAAAACATCTTTTGGAATAGAATGCCAATGTGTGCTTGGTGTTATACAAGATTAAAGAACTCGTCAGAGTTAAGAGAGGAGAATGGAATTAAATAGTCATATTCTATGTAGAATATGATATATCAATACAATATCATTTACTAATAACTCCAATTAAATGTCATAAAAAACGATAAAAATGAAAAATAAAATGATTTAAAATGAATATTGTCACAATAAAAACATAAACAGACACATTTATAAACATACTTTTGTTCTAAATATTAATTAAAATGAAAACAGAAAAATTAAAGAATGGAAAGATGAAAGGTTTTGAAGAAACTAGAGAATATCACTTGGAAGTATGTGATGAAGAAATAGAAGATTGTCCGGTTAAATTAGAAGAAAGAAAAAAAGGAAATTGGTTATATCAAAAAGAATAAAATGAAATCAACTAAATGTGTTATGTGCGGAGAAGATGCATTATTTTTTGCTAAGGCAAAATATAAGTCTGGAACTGAGAATGAACCCTTATGTGAAAGATGTATGGTCATAGATAAAACAATAAGAAATGATAAAGAGTAAAATGAAAAATAAAATAGTAAACAAACCAAGAAAATTTACAGAGATTGAGGGATCAAAAATAAAGGTGCAAGAAATTGTAGAAGAATTTATTGGAGACGATGGAAGAACCTATAGTAAATTAGATTGGAGAACAACAGATTCTCCAACAAGTTTAGGTTCTATTGCAGAACCCAATAAAAAAATTCTACAAATTAAAATTGAAGTACCTGATCCAAATAAAAATCCTTTTAAATTATTCTTCAAATGACAATTAAAAAACTACCAAAAGCAGTAAGGCCAGAAGAATTTCCATTGATCTTAAAGGCTATAAAAAATAAGAATAAACATGCAAAGATAGCTTTCTTATTAGCTTACGGTTCCGGATTAAGATTAGCAGAGGTTATATCATTAAAACCTGAAAATGTTCAAGATAAAACAATCATGGTTTGGAGTGGAAAAGGTGGAAGAGATAGAATTGTTCCAAAGCCTAAAGGTTGGAAGGATTGGATGACTAAAGAACTTCCAATTACTAAATCGTATAGAAGTTTACAAAGAAACTTCAAGACAGCGTGTAAGAAAGCTAAACTTAATTCTTTATATTCATTTCATAGTCTTAGACATGGATTTGCAACACGATTGATAGAGAGTGGAGTTCCTATTTCACACGTTCAATCTTTGATGGGGCATTCAGACATCTCCACGACGGGAATTTACCTTAAAGCAAGGCCAATAGATGCACTTAAATCATACGAGGATTTGTTTTGAAATGGAAAATAAACCTTTAAGTTCTAAAAGAGAAAATAAAGCATGGGATTGGAATGGACATTTATTACAAACAACAGGATTTTATCATGAAGAAGATGTCAAAGAAGCATATAAAGTAATTATGCACGATTTAGAATGTTTAACCATCTCGGATTCTAAAAACAATAGATACCACTATAAACTTTTAGTTGGTAATATTAAAGATTTATTTGGGATAACCGACGGGAGATGGAATAAATGAGTTTTCCAGAGATTTTATATATAGGTTATAATAATATTGGTTGTGTGGGTTAGTGGAACTATTTATAATATGTTTCCTTATGGATTGTTAATGTTTTTGATTGGGTGTTTTGTAACTTCAATTTTATTTCATATTATTAAAAAAATAAGGGAGAAATTTAGATTAAAATAAGATGGAACAAAAAATAAAATCGTTTAAAAAAATAATCTGCACAGAAGAAAAAGAAAGGGTTTGGTTTGCAAATAAAACAGATGGAACAACAGAAGTTTATAACCAAAGTAAAAATGAATTTTTAGGCAAGATAGAAAAATTGAGAGTGGGTAAATTTATGCACTTTTGTTTTTGTCCAGAGAAAGATTTATTTTTTACTAATGGTTGTTTAAAAGAGATAAGTAAATTTATTACAAAACTATATTCAAAATGAATAAAGAAAGAGAAACAGCAATAAAAATACTTGCAGAATTCGAGGATTTGTTAGAAGAACATAATTTAACAATTCCAGACGCCGACAGAGAAGGAAACGAAGAAGAAGCAAGAATATACGGGAGTAGTTACTATTCCTTAGAAGATAAAATAACGGAGATAATAAAAAATGATAGATGAAGAAAGAAACATAAATTTCAATGAAAAGGAGATTGTAGATTTAAAAAGAGCATTAAAGGTTTTAGTTGAAAAAGAACAAGACCAAAGAGATTATACAGATTTATTTGAAAAATTAGATAGTTACTATCTTTAATAAATTAAAAAATGGAAATTAAAAAATGGAAATTAAAAAATGGAAATAGAAAAATTAAAAGGAGATGAACTTTTCCTTAGAACTCAAATTGGACAAGGCAAAATAGGAAAGGAAGAATTTAGTAAACTACCTGAAAGTATAAATGATATAAATCGTATAAATGATATAAATGATATAAATGATATAAATGATAACAAAAAAGAACAATTAAATAACAATTATACAACACTTATACAAAATGAAAATCACATAAAACAGCCAATCTCAAAGGGAAAAGAACAAAAAACAGCTAACAATTATATCAATTATATCAATTATACACCAAAACCGCCAGAGAAAAAGTTAACACACCAATCTCAAAGGGATGATGATAAAAAAGTTGATAAATTTTTGGAGGATTTAAAATGAAAATTTATCAATTAATCTTGGAAAAAAGGAGAAAATGAAAAACAAAACAAAAGAACAAAGACTTGAAGAAGCTAATAAGAAGTGGGATGAAGCTAATAAGACGTGGGATGAAGCTAGGGAGAAGTGGGATGAAGCTAACAAGAAGTTGGAAGAAGCTGAGAAGAAGTATTGGGAGATAAAGAATGAAAGAACTTAAACCAAGTAGGTCTTTAAGAACATTGAAGGATATTGAAGTTTATCAATGGGATGAATCAATTCCCACAGAAAAGTGTGTAGTTATTAATGATTTAAGAAAAGAAGCAATTAATTGGGTGAAAGAAAAAAGAAGATTAGGTAAAGAAGGATTAATAGATAATAGATTAACTTTCATGAATATCCACTACATCACAGAAGAGGATTTGAAATGACAATACTATCCTTTGTTGCTGGTTTCATTGTCGGAACTATCTTTGGAGCTACTATAATCAATATGATATTCCAAAAACTACTTGGAGGATAGTTTTATAAACTATAAATATATATATAATATTAATGCAAGAGATGATAATTACAAAACCGAGATGTAAAAAATGTGGATCAACACAAGTTTACATACGTTTAACAACTAATGAGATAGTTTGCCAACAGTGTGGGAACATTTCTAGTTTAAATGAGGAACAAGTAGATGGGTGATATTTTAGGCACCGGTTTAGAAATACCATCAATTGATATTACTGGATTTTTATCTGGTAGTTGGATTTATATTTTAATAATTGGATTTGTTGGATTTATTTTGGTTGCAGGAGTTGGAGTTGTATTATTTTTTACTACTTATAAGAAGAAAATAGTTCTTTTTGAAAATATATCTGGCCAAGGTTATCAACCTGTATTTAAATCCAGAGCAAGAATAGTAAAATTAGGAATAAGCGGTGAAGAAATATTAAAAACTTTGATGGGAGGACATTTTGTTTCTGCGTATGGTAAAAAAATGGGAAAAAATACTTATTGGTATGCAAAAGGCCAAGATGGTTACTGGTATAATATAGTTTTAGGAGATTTAGACTCAAAACAGGCAATGTTGGATATTGAACCAATAGATAGAGATGTTAGGATGTTCCATGTGGCCTTAGATAGACTTTCACAGCAAACCTATGGTAAAAACTCATTCCTAGAGAAATATGGCATCCACCTGCTCCTATTTGTGTTTTTGATAGTCTTAATACTAGGTATGTGGTTCATTATTGGCAAAATAGGAGATGCAACTGCTCCTTTAGCACAATCCACAGAATTAGCTATCCAAGTACAAGAAGCCAATGATATAACGATTGCTAAACTAGATAGTTTAGTGAGAGCAATGGGATATTTACCAGAACAAGTAGAAACTGGAGGATCTGGATTAGTTCCAGCTACATAATGAAAATTTACATTGAACTGGTAATAGTTTTTGTATTAGTATCATTTCTTATATTATGGAAAGTTTGGGTTGCTTTAAGCAAAAGATTATTATCAAAAAAATATAAACCTGATGATGATAAAAGTAAAAAAGGAGAACTCAACCGACGAGCAGTTGAAAGAGAAGAATCAACTATTGGAACAACAGTTACAACTAGTAGCGGACATGAACAACCTGAAGAACGACGAGGGTTATTACCGAAGGCAGAAGTTAGTGTTGTTAGAAAGAATTGCTCAGGCGTTAGAGGAATCCTTAAAAGAAGAAGAAGAAAATATTGAAGAAGAAGAATAAAATGAAAGAATCCACAAAAGAATTTATCTTTGATTATGCAATTGTAATTGGAATTGTGTTAGTTCTTTTAGTTGGAATCTTTCTCATGGTTTATTACTTTAATGCAAAGAAAGCAGAATGTATTTCAAATCCTTTGGTTTATGGTGCAAAGCAATTTGAAGCCCAATCAGGAGTAAAGGTTATTGGTTCTTTAAGTTTCTTTAACCATCCTGAACTTAGAATAATCTTTGATGCATATAATCTTACAATAGAAAAAGATGAAATAGGTTTGTATCCACTAAGTTATTAAAAAAAAAGAAATAGAAAAAAAAATAAAGAGAGTTAAATTCCGCCTCCACTACCAAGCCTCATTCTTTGCCAAGCTCCTACTAATAATACTAATACACCAAGTATTAATACAATTGCAGCAACTAATAGAACGGTTGGAATCTTAGCAGATACTTCATCTACTCCTTCAGTGAAATTACCAGCTA
>Ga0164315_10000681_pt1 | contig 24212 bp, 15 predicted proteins | sample GuaBasSedimGuay6_FD_113737 | JGI IMG/M metagenome (GOLD analysis project Ga0164315, IMG submission 113737) | Subseafloor sediment microbial communities from Guaymas Basin, Gulf of California, Mexico - Guay6, Core 4569-2, 0-3 cm | ecosystem: Environmental > Aquatic > Marine > Hydrothermal vents... | reverse complement strand
CCACATATGGCCTAATTCATGAGCATTCAGTCCAAAATTGAAATTATCAATTGTTGTCATTGTTTGATGTTCCATGCCACCCCCCATAGGTGCAACACAATGTCCGTATTTTTCTTCATGAAAAGGATACAAAGAAAATAACTCAGAATACAAATCAATAAATTCAGCTGTCATATCAATGTCATCTTGCCATTGAGGTAAATAATTTGGAGAATCATAAATAAAATTCTGAATGAGTACTGAATCGCCATTTAATTCTTCTGGATGAGAATAGATGCTATAATCCTGGTAATCAGAAACAGCAAAAGAAATTAAATAGTAATCGATGGGATAATTTGTTTTCCATTCGTATCTCAATTTATTATCAGGCATTGTTGAAACATTGGTTAAGAGACCATTTGAACCAGCCATATTATCTTCGCTTGTGGTAAGAAAAATCCATGCTGAATCAGCCTTGTCTTCAAGAACTTGCTTAACCGGAAACCAGCTGCGGGCTGCAAAAGGCTCTGACAATGTCCAGGTAACATTTTTACCATAAGCCGAACCATTTGAAACTCCGGCAAAGAATCCACCTGTTGGTGGTGTTCCATGATATTGAATCTTTACAGAGAAAAGTTCTCCTTGCGTAAGTGTTTCAGGAAGATCAACTAATACTTCATCAGCAGTGTGTTCAAAAGTTAGTGTATTGTCATTATAAGTAACTTCATCAACAGTCATCACACTTAAAAATTCTGCTACAAAGGTTTCCAGTTCATCAGCAACTACTTCGGCCATAATTGTCACCTCTCCTGTAATATAAATGGAGTTATTGTCCACTTCAATATCGAGGTAATAGAACTTAACATCATAATCGAAAAGTAAAGGGTTCTGAATAATATCTTCTGCACCTTTGAAGTACTCCTTGTAAAATTTGGCTTTACTACATGTTGCTTCTGCTCCATGATCGTGATGTTGAGCAAAACTGCTTCCAACAAACAAACTTAATAAGGTAAAAAGTAATAATTTTTTCATAATAAATTGTGATTTTTAATGGTTAATAGTCTTTATATTAGTGAATTAAAGTTTAATTATTTTTTTCACCAGGTTGTTTTTATCAGTCTTAAAATTAACTAAATATATACCTGCCTTGAAATTAGACAAATTTATACTACTATTTCGTTGCCTGAGTTTGGAATTAAAAATTGTATTTCCTTTCAGGTCATTTATTTCCACTTCTAGAGGATCATTATTAGAATTTTCTATAAATAGAAAGTTTTGAATTGGATTAGGATAAACGTGTAATGTCTGCTCTAATACATTTTCTTCAATGCCAATGAGGCTTTCCACTTTTTTTAGAACCCATAAATCAGGATCAACCTGAAGGCTATCAATCAGCTTTGAAATTGGAGCTGTGAATATATTTTCAGGATCAGTTTGTTCGAATATCAGGGTGCTATCTGTGCCATCTTTAAAATAAAGTATTACCGGAAAATGCATTCTATAAAAAGGTGTTACTTCGGGATAAGAAGCAGATTGTGATGAATATAACTCAAACGTGCCATTTTCCTGCTTGTAACTAAAATCATAAATGGGATATCCTTCGCCATAATACCATTGATCAAAAAATAATGTAAAATCCTTTCCTGAAGTTTCATTTAATAGAGCAATAAAATCTGGTGTGGAGGCTGTACTGTCAGCAAATTGAAGTTGAAAGTTTTGTAGCACCTGGAAGAATAATTCATCGTTTTGCAATTCGAAACGGATCATATGAATAACTATAGCTCCTTTCCAGTAGGATAACCTGCTGTCGAAAATCCGGTCTACATTATTGTAAACAACATCTTCTGGTGGAACATAAATACTTCCATCCGGCTCAGTCATGATATAGTTTTGTCCATTTGTTTTCCAGATGAGTGCATATTTGTCGTCTGCGATATAATCTGTTGCAAGGTAGTCTGTATAGGTAGCAAATCCTTCATTGATCCATATGTCGCTCCAGTTTTCACAGGTTACATTATCGCCAAACCACATATGGCCAAGTTCGTGAGCTACTAAACTAAAGTTAAAACCTCCCAGGGTAGTCATGGTTTGATGTTCCATTCCACCTCCAAGTCCTGCAAGACAATGGCCATATTTTTCTTCATCAAAAGGATAAAAAGAAAATAGATCTGTGAATAGTTCCATAAATTCAACTGACCGGCCAATGCCTTCTTTACAGGCTTGAACACAGCCGGGAGAATCATAGATGAAATTTTGAATGAGCAGCGAGTCACCAGATAAATATGTTGGTTTTGCATAAACATTGTATTCCTGGTAATCAGCTATAGCAAATGAGATCAGATAATAGGCAATAGGATACTTCGATCTCCATTCATATCTTATTTTATTGTCAGGCAAAGTAACCACTGTAGATAACAATCCAATGGAGCCGGCCATGTTTTCAGAGCTGGTTGTAATATTTACCCAAACTGAATCAGCTTTATCAGTTAATACCTGTTTGGTTGGCCACCATTCCCTTGCACTAAAAGGCTCGGATAGAGTCCAGGTAACATTTTTATTCCAGGTTGAATCGTATGAAGTAAAAATGCCTGAGAAAGATTCCCCAGAAGGAGGGAGTCCGTGGTAAATAATATTTACTGCAAAGCTTGAATTTTGTGGTAATGGTTCTGTTAAAGGAACAAATACTTCGTCATTTTCACGAAGTATAGAAAATTCGGTATCATTGACAAAAACATGATCGATGGTTAACTCATCAATAAGCTCAAATGCAAATGTATCAAGCACTGATACAACTACCTGGGCTGAAATTGTTACCTCTCCTGATATATAAGTTGTATTGTTTTCAGCTTCTAAGTTGAGGTAGTAGAATTTTACATCGTAGTTGTGTAATAATGGTGATTGCTCAATATCCAGTTTGGTGGATTTTATAAACTTTTGCTTCATTTTTTGACTGCAAAAATGCTCAAAATCAACACTAATGTTGTTTTGGCTAAACAATGCAGTAGTTGCTATTACGAGAAAAATTGAAAGTATTGATCTTTTCAAGGTCTATTTTGTTTAATTATTAGACTATATGTAATTTCTTTGCAATTACTATCTTTGCAGGGATTTGCAAAATAACTCATATTTTGTTTTCGTTTTCAATTTAATTTAAGTTTCCAAATAATTATTTATTTGATCGATCAGTATAACATATTACTTCAGAAGCTTGATACATTTATAAAGAAATTCTATAAGAATCAACTTATTAAGGGTGCTATATATTGCTTTGCCTTACTGATCATTTTTTTTCTATTGGTTAATTTGCTTGAATATTTTGGCCATTTCAATAGCAATACCCGGACTGTTATATTTTACTTCTATATTATATTCAATGCACTTTTGATAGGTTGGTATGTAGTTTATCCATTGTCAAAACTATTTAAAATAGGAAGAAGAATATCCAATGAACAAGCTGCAGAGATTATTGGTGATCATTTTACTGATATTGGTGATAAACTATTGAATACGTTGCAACTTAAAGAGTTAGCAGGCAATCAAACAACTAATTTGGATCTTGTGAATGCAGGTATTGACCAAAAAATAGCAGATCTAAAACCTGTACCTTTTGTGAAAGCTGTGGACTTTAAGTCGAACAGGAAATATCTAAAGTATGCCTTAATTCCTTTATTTGTAGTGGTCATTTTATTATTGTCTTCTCCCAAAATTCTAACTGAACCAGCAAACAGGCTGGTAAAGCACAATACTCATTTTGAAAAATCATTTCCGTTTACCCTCAATATTTTAAATGAAGATTTGCAAGTTATTCAACATGAGGATTTAAAGTTGGAGGTAAAAGTATCTGGTGACGAAGTACCAGAAAACATTTACCTGGAAACTGGTAATAACAGGATTAAATTGATAAAAAATAATCCGATAAATTTCAGTCACACTTTTATCAATGTGCAAAATTCTACTTCATTTCAGCTTGTTGCTGATAAATATAAATCAGAAATTTATGAAGTAACAGTATTGCCAAGGCCTATCATGTTAGATTTTGAAATACAGCTTGATTATCCTGCATATACTGGTAAAAGCGATGAGTTGATAACCAAAAATGGAGATTTAATTGTACCCATTGGTACAAATATAGGTTGGACTTTTTACACTAGAAATACGAAGGAAATGAACCTTATGTTTAATGAGGACAGAATTAGTTTATCTCCAAATGAATCTAACATATTTAAATATGAAAATACATTCTTTTCAAACCAACAATATACAATTAACTCTTCCAATGAATTTCTTAAAAATATCGATTCTCTTACATATTCAGTAAGTATTGTACCTGATTTATTTCCAGGGATATTAGTGGAAGAATATCAAGATTCGATCACTGATGGCCGTCTCTACTTTAAAGGTGCCATTGAGGATGATTATGGATTCGACCTACTGACATTCAATTGTAAAATAAAACAGGCTGATGTAATTGACACTGAAGTTTATATTGATAGTTTGTCTTTATTGAAACAAGCGAATCCTCAACAGTTTTTTCATTTTTATGACTTGGCTGATTTGAATCTTGGTGCTGGTAATGAAGTTGAGTATTACTTTGAAGTTTGGGATAACGACCGCATACAAGGCAGTAAATCTACACGATCACAAATAATGACTTACCGACTTCCAAGTTTTAAGGAAATAGAAGAAGAAACTAAAGAAAAGAATCAGCACATTAAGGATGAAATGGACAGTGCCATTCAGGATACCAAAGAGCTGCAGAAAGAAATTGAAGAGTTAAGTAAAAAAATGGTTGACAAAAAGGAGTTGGATTGGGAGGATAAACAACAAATACAAGCTCTGTTGGAAAAGCAGCAAGAATTACAAAATAAACTAGAGAATATTAAGAACGAGAATAAAGAAAAGGCAATAAAAGAACAACAATACAAAGAGAAAAATGAAGAATTGCTTCAAAAACAAAAGCAGCTTGAGGAGTTGATGGAGAAATTAATGGAAAATGAAGAGCTGAAAAATTTATTTGAAGAGCTCCAGAAGTTGATGGATGAAATAGACAAAGATAAAATAAATGAGATGCTGGAAAAAATGCAAATGTCTACAGAGGAAATGGAAAAAATGCTGGATAGGAACCTTGAATTGTTTAAACAATTTGAATTCGAATCAAAATTGGATGAAACAATTGAAAAGCTAGAAGACCTTGCAAAAGAACAGGAGGAATTGAGTGAGAAGACTTTAGATAAGGAAAATGAGAAGGATGATTTAAAAAGTGAACAAGAAAAGATAGATGAAAAATTTGAGGATGTAAAAAAAGACCTTGAAGACTTAGAAAAGATGAATAAAGAACTTGAAGAGCCAAATAAGTTTGACAAAATGGAAGAAGAACAAAAGGAGGTTGATAATAGTTCTGAAGAGAGTAAAGATGCTTTAGAGAAAGGCCAGCGTAAAAAAGCTTCAAAATCCCAACAAAGCAGCTCAGGGAAGATGGAGGAAATGGCTGCTGAAATGTTAAGCATGCAACAGAAGATGATTGAAGAGGGTATGGAAGAAGACATGGATGCTTTGCGTGATATTCTGGAAAACTTAATACAACTTTCTTTTGATCAGGAAAAACTGATGATGAAAGTGAACAGTGTTAATTTGAACGATCCAAAATACGTTGAACTGGTTCAGGAACAAAAGAAAATAAAAGATGACCTGAAATCTACTGAAGATTCTTTATATGCTTTGAGTAAGCGTCAAATAATGATTGAACCTTTTGTTACGAAAGAATTAAGTTCTATAAATCAAAACATTGATAAAGCGATAACTTCACTAAATAATCGGCAGACTCAACAGGCTACAGGCAGGCAGCAATACGTTATGACTTCTATAAATAATCTGGCTTTGATGCTATCAGAAACATTAAATCAAATGATGCAAAGCATGATGCAGCAGGCAAGTGGGGATAAATCATGTAAAAGCGGAAAACCAAAACCAGGCTCAGGTAAACCTTCAATGAAATCAATGAGGCAGATGCAAGAGCAATTGAGTAAGCAAATTGAACAAATGAAAAAGGGCAAGGAAAAAGGAGGAAAAGAAAAGGGGGGCGGAAGTCCCAAAAATGGCCAATCAATGAGTGAACAGCTTGCACGCATGGCGGCAGAACAGGAGGCTCTCCGTAACCAAATGAATCAATATTCAGAGCAATTAGATAAAGAAGGACAATTTGGGGCAAGCAAAGAGATCAAGAAAATCATGGAAGAAATGGAAAAGAATGAAACAGATCTTGTAAATAAAATGCTAACCCAGGAAACGTTGATGCGACAAAAAGACATAACAACCAGGATGTTACGATCTGAAAAAGCAGAAATGGAAAGGGAGAAAGAAGAAAAAAGAGAATCAATTGAAGCATTAAATCAAAAATACCGTAACCCTGAGGAATATTTTAAGTATAACAGGCATCAATTAAATGAGGTGGAACTTTTAAAAACCATGCCACCGAATTTAAAACCATTTTACAAAAACAAAGTGAACCAGTATTTTTATAACTTTGACGAATTATTAGACAAATGAAAGAAGAACAAAAATTGCTAAGGCTTAAATCGGTGCCTGAGAGTATTCACCAACTTGAAGGGCTTATCGAAGAAGTATGTGATGATTACAACCTGAATCACAACTATCTTGGATGTATTACAGTCGCCTTGACAGAAGCATTTACGAATGCTTTGGAACATGGAAATAAGAACAATCCAGACAAAATGATAGAAATTCATTTTGAAAAAACTTCTACAGGCTTGTCATTTCAAGTTAAAGACGAAGGAGATGGATTTGATTTTAATGCTATTCCTGACGTTAAAGACGATGGAAAGGAAAAAGTATTTCCAGGTAGAGGTATTTTCTTAATCAAAACATTGGCTGATGATGTTAATTACATCGGAAAGGGTAATGAACTTGGAATTGGATTTAAGATTTCAAGTATAAATTACGAAACAGCTGTTGACAGGATTAAGAAGTTTAAGGATTATTCTGAAACTGAAAAAAAGACTGTAAAGTAGAGCTTCAAATCGTTTAGAGTGAAAGATAAGGCCATTTACTTCTTCACCGAAGAGGTAGCTTATGTTATCCGTGATAAGAATAGGATCCGAAAATGGATTTTGTATACTATATCTACGGAGAAACAAAGTAAGGGTAATATTAATTTTATCCTGTGTTCTGATCGATATCTACATAAGACAAATCTGGAATACTTACAGCACGATACCTATACAGACATAATTACATTCGACAATTCCGAAGATCTAAATGAAATATCCGGTGATATATTCATTAGTATCGATCGCGTTAGGGAAAATGCTAAAACTTTTAAAATACCTTTTAGAAACGAATTACACCGTGTTATGATACACGGTGTTTTGCATTTATTAGGGTTTAAGGACAAGACTGTGAAGGAAAAAGAATTAATGAGGTCTAAAGAGGATTATTATTTATCTTTGCTGCCCGATTTTATCCGTTAAAAGTTTTTGGAGTTCCACGTGAAACAAAATTGAATGTTTATTGAGTACGACATAATAGTTGTTGGTGCAGGACATTCAGGAAGTGAAGCAGCAGCAGCAGCAGCAAATCTTGGATCATCTGTTTTATTGATTACCATGAATATGGGAAACATTGCCCAAATGTCATGCAATCCTGCTATGGGAGGAATTGCTAAAGGGCAAATTGTGCGAGAAATAGATGCTTTAGGTGGCTATTCCGGGATTATTACGGATAAGTCAATGATTCAATTTAGAATGCTGAACATGTCAAAGGGCCCCGCAATGTGGAGTCCGAGAGCTCAAAGTGATCGTATGCTTTTCTCCATGGAATGGAGAGATACTTTAGAAAGAATTCCAAAACTTGATTTCTGGCAGGATATGGTTGTAGGATTGATAGTGGAAGGAAATAAAGTAGTTGGGGTAAAAACTTCGATGGGACAAAATATTAGATCCAAAACTGTTATTCTAACAAATGGTACATTTTTAAATGGTGTTATTCATATAGGTACTAAAAAATTTGGAGGAGGAAGAATAGGAGAGAGGGCTTCCGTAGGAATAACAGAAGATTTAAAAAAACTGGGCTTTGAAGTTGATCGCATGAAAACTGGTACACCTGTCAGGGTGGACGGTAGATCAATAGACTTTTCTAAATTAGAAGAACAGCCAGGAGATCCTAATCCTGGTAAATTTAGCTTTACAAATACTCCTGTATTAAAGAAACAGAGGAGTTGTTTTATGGCCTATACCAGTTTAAAGGTCCATGATATATTAAGAACAGGTTTTGAAGATTCTCCCATGTTTAATGGTAGAATTGAAGGAATAGGACCCAGGTATTGCCCATCTATCGAAGATAAAATTGAACGGTTTACAGATAAAACTAGTCATCAACTTTTTGTTGAACCTGAAGGATGGAATACAATAGAATATTATATCAATGGTTTTTCTTCTTCTTTACCTGAAGATGTACAATTCAAAGCTTTAAGAAAAATAACCGGTTTTGAAAATGCCAAGATTTTCAGACCAGGCTATGCGATTGAGTATGATTATTTTCCACCTGTTCAGTTAAAGTATTCATTGGAGACTAAATTAATTGATAATTTATACCTTGCCGGTCAAATTAATGGCACCACAGGATATGAGGAAGCAGCTGCACAGGGACTAATGGCTGGCATAAATGCCCACCGTAAATTAAACAACCAACCAGATTTTATTCTGAAGAGGTCAGAAGCTTATATAGGTGTACTAATTGACGACTTAATCACCAAAGGAGTTGACGAACCATATAGAATGTTTACTTCAAGAGCTGAGTATAGAATATTATTACGACAGAATAATGCTGATTTGAGACTAACTCCTAAAGGGTTTGAAATAGGGTTAGCTGAGGAGAGCCGAATGGTCCTGGTCAGAAAAAAATTAGATTTGATTGAGAAAATCAAATTGTTTTTGCAAAAAAAAAGCGTCAACCCAGTTGAAGTTGAACAAATGTTAATCAAAAGAGGTACCAATCCTTTAACGCAAAAAGTAAAATTGTCTTCGGTTCTATTACGACCGCAGGTTTCCATTTTTGATCTTCAAAAATCAGTAAGTGCATTTTCAAATTTATTAGATGATCATAAAGTTGAATTTGTAAAGGAATGTATGGAAGAGGCTGAGATTATTATAAAGTATGGTGGTTATATTGAGAAAGAGCAAGAGATAGCCAATAAACTGAATGAATTAGAGGATATCTATTTAAGTCCTGATTTCAATTATGAAAATTTGCAATCCCTGTCATTCGAAGCCAGAGAAAAGTTGTCAAAAATAAAGCCTAAAACAATCGGACAAGCATCCAGAATTTCTGGGGTCTCTCCTTCAGATATCTCTGTTTTAGCTGTTTATATAGGAAGATAATGAGATTTTCACGTGAAACAATACCTTATGAATAACATTTCCAATTGTCCAGTTTGTTTTGGTTCTGTGTTTACAGACTTCCTGAAGACACAGGATTTCTTTCTTTCAAATGAAAAATTTACCATTAAGCAGTGTTCAGGTTGTGGGTTTAAGTTTACAAATCCAAAACCTGGATTGAATGAGTTGCCGAAATACTACAAATCCACAGAATACATTTCACACTCCAATGCAAATGATGGTATAATCAATAAAATTTATCAAAAAGTAAGGGCATATACACTGAAGAAAAAATTACAATTAATCGAAAGCTACATCCCTGAAGGACAAATATTAGATATTGGCTGTGGTACAGGTGAGTTTTTGAATACAATGCAGGAAAGTAATTTTATAGCTACTGGTATAGAGCCAAACATGGAAGCACGTCAGTTTGCGAAACGAAATTATGGACTGGCAGTTTATGATGAAGCTGATATTCCCGGATTTCAAAAGAATGAGTTTGATGTAATTTCAATGTGGCACGTATTAGAGCATGTTTATAACCTTAAAGAAAGAATATCTCAAATAAAAGATTTGATATCAGAGAATGGCATCCTGATTGTAGCTGTTCCAAACCCATCATCATGGGATGCGAAGCACTACAATAAATTTTGGGCTGCTTATGATTGTCCCCGACATTTATATCATTTTGATCATGCAGCTATAAAAAAATTATTCTCTAATTATGGATTTGAGGTTATTAAACTTAAGCCAATGTATTTTGATTCTTTCTATGTAAGTATGTTAAGTGAAAAATATAAGCAAAGTAAATTTCAATTTTTGAAAGGAATGACAAATGGTCTTTTCTCAAATATTTCAGCAGTTTTTAATCAAGGGAATTATTCAAGTATCATTTATGTTTTAAAACAGATAAAAGCTTAATTTTAGGCTTTTTGACGGGATTTAATGCTTCTCAAGTACTCTAACCCTCAAAATTGGAGAAAATACAGCAGAGTGCCTCCAATTTGCCTGGTTGTAATTAGCTGAAAATAAGCAATATATAAATAGTGAACAATGCTGCCTAATTTTAGAATAAAACATAGTGCCCTCATTTACATGTTGTTAGCAGGGTTGGTGATTCTTTTTGCTCTTTTTTATTCAAATCGGTATATTAAAAAAGAAAATCACGAGCGTATTACCCAACATTTCCAAAAAGTACTTCATAACAAAGAGAAAATAACTGATCAATTATTAATTGACCTGGAAGATGAATTATTGAACAAAGGGTATGATTCCTCTTTTTATGATGAAGAGCAAATACAATTACTAAAGAATAATGGTATTATATTATTGATATATGAGAATAACAAACTTGCTTATTGGTCAGATAATTCAATTCCTGTGATTGAGTACTTTGAAACTACTGAATTTGAAGAGAAGGTGAAATTTTATGGAAATGGTTGGTATGAAGTTCAGACTCGAGAGTTTTCGAATTTAATATTAATTGGCTTAAGCAGGATAAAAAACGAATACAATTTTGAAAATGAATATTTACGAAATGAATTTCAAACAGATTATAAAATTCCCAAAGAAGTAGAAATTCTTTTTGATCCAGATGCTGATAACAAAGTGTTTGATAGGGAAGGTGATTATTTATTTACGCTAAGCTATCCTGCTCAATTTGAACCACATGAATCAGACATTGTTTTTCTCACACTCATTTACCTACTTGCATTTGTATTTATTATTGTTGCTACTTATAGTGCCTATTTGAAGATCCTGGCTTTTTATAAATGGAAATATTTATTGCTAATCGGATTTATTGTTGACATCCTTATCATTCGTTTCCTGATTTTCTATTTTGAACTGCCGTCTATATTGTATGCGTCAAAATTGTTTAGTCCTGCATTGTTTGCCAATTCAATGTTACTGCCATCGTTGGGAGATTTTATAGTGAATGCAATCGTTTTACTGGTCATATCTTTTGTCATCTATAAAAGCATCAATATCCGTAGGGTCAACTTTATTTATAGTAAAATTAAGAATATACTTTTATTTTCATCTTTGATTACTCTTCTTTTTCTCCTTTTCCTTGGAACAACCTATTTGCTTGATAGTTTAATTATTGATTCTGATATATCTTTCAATTTAAATTCTATTTCTGGTATCGATCAATACAGCATCATCGGATTTTTTATTTTCGGCTTGTTAATTTTAAGTTTCGTTTTCTTAACCATAAACATTGCTCAAATAGTAATAAAATATACTGACAGCACAAAAAAATTCATTTTTGCATTAGCGATGATTCACATCGTATTCTTTATCATTTGCTTTTTCCTTCTAAAATGTAATACCATTTTTCTGGTTTTTCTTTTCATTTATATATTCACCTTCTGGATAATTAAAAAATCAAGTACTGTGAACATCAGGTTTTCTTCAACAGTATTTTTTATAATTTTCTTTTCAATTTATTCTACATACATCCTTTACCAATGCAATTTGTTTAATGAGCATGAATCCAGAAAGATCATAGCTCATAAACTTGCTGAGGATAAGGATCCTGAATTGGAGTATATTTTCAGTTCTATCAGAAACAGTGTTGAAACTGATACCGTTCTAAATCAGATGATTACAGAATACATGTATGGCACTATAGATAATTCACCGGAAATAGCTGACTACTTGAGGAACAATCATTTTACAGGCTACTGGAAGAAGTATGACCTTTTATTTACAGTATGCGATTCATCCAGAACTTTGGATATCCAACCCGAAAATTATCTCATCAATTGTTATGATTATTTTCAGGCTAAGATTAATGATTACGGGTTTGAAACTGACTGTGAAGACTTATATTACCTGAGATCTGAGGCTGAAAATGAAAAATACCTTGGAATGCTTGATTTTTCTAGATCAGAATATTCTTTAAAAATATATGTTGAAATTTTTTCAAAGTTTATTCCTAAAGGATTGGGATATCCTGAACTATTAGTGGATGCAAGTTCGAAGAAATCAAACGATTGGTCAAAGTATTCGTGGGCAAAATATGTTGATGGTAAGTTAATTTATCGATTTGGCAAGTACTTTTATTCCATTAATCTTTCAAATTATGGAAATCAATTTGATCAAGATGGTTTTTTTGACCGCAACGGCTACAATCATTTTTATTATCCAACCGACAACAATACAACATTGATTTTGAGTAATAAAAACCCGGGATTGTTAAACATTGTAGCACCATTTTCTTATGTTTTTATTTTTTATGGAATTCTTGTCTTTTTGATTTTTCTGATACTTAGAAGCCCCTTTGAAATCAAATTAGGGGAGTTCAACTTCAGAAAACGGTTGCAGCTTTTTATAACTTCTTTGATCCTGATTTCTTTCTTTTTTGTTGGCATCAGTTCTATGTTTTATATTATCTCATTGAACGATAATAAAAACAATGATATTCTGAGTGAGAAAACACATTCTGTATTGATAGAATTAGAGCATAAACTCGCAGATATGGAGAATCTTACGCCTGAAATGGAACCTTATCTTTCTGGCTTACTATATAAATTTTCGTTGGTCTTTTTCTCTGATATAAATTTATATGACCTGGAGGGAACATTACTGGCAACCTCTCGTTCGGAAATATTTAATAAACAACTCATTTCCAATAAAATGAATTCTTTGGCTTTCAATTATATGGGTAACTACAGAAAGTCTTTGTTTATGCAGAATGAATCCATTGGGGAATATGACTATTTATCAGCGTATTTACCTTTTAGAAATGAACAAAACAATTTAATTGCTTACCTAAACCTTCCATATTTTGCCAAGCAGGATGAATTGACCAATGAAATATCAACCTATTTGGTTGCTTTCATCAACATATATGTAATTCTGATAGCTTTTGCTATTTTTATTGCATTGATTATTTCAAATTATATCACTAAACCTCTTCAGATCATAAAGGAGAAAATTAGTCGGCTTAAACTGGGCCGTACCAATGAAAAGATTGAATGGTCGAAGAATGATGAAATTGGAAGCCTTGTTTTGGAATACAACCGAATGGTTGATGAACTATCGAACAGTGCTGAATTATTAGCCAAATCTGAACGGGAAAGTGCCTGGCGAGAAATGGCCAAGCAGATTGCGCATGAGATAAAAAACCCACTAACACCCATGAAATTGAGTGTTCAATATTTACAAAAAGCCTGGGACGACAAAACACCTGACTGGGATAAGAGGCTAAAACTTTTTACGCAAACGATTGTTGAACAAATTGAATCTTTATCCATCATTGCCACAGAGTTTTCTGATTTTGCAAAAATGCCAAAGTCAAAATTTGAAAAAACTGAAATTGTGGAGGTTATAAAAAATTCCATAGGATTATTCAAGAATGCAACACCTATAAATATTGAACTTAATTATTCTGAAAATCATTATGTTTTAGCTGATAGAGAGCAGTTATTAAGGGTGTTTAATAACCTCATCAAAAATGCTATTCAGGCAATACCTTATCCCGAAAATGGACTCATTGAAATAGAGCTTGAGCAAGATTTAAACATAGTTGTAATTACATTTAAGGATAATGGGAAAGGCATTCCAAAAGAACAAAGAGAAAAGGTGTTTTATCCCAACTTTACAACAAAATCAGGAGGAATGGGACTAGGTCTTGCTATGGTTAAAAATATCATTCAAAATGCCGGAGGAGAAATTACATTTGAATCAGAAGAAAACATTGGAACAACATTTATAGTTGCCTTACCCAGCTATAATCATGATTCTACACAGTAATCCCCATTTCACGCATCAATATTGTGGCATTCATATTTTTAGAAACGCCATCACGTATTTTATAGTCAAACGAAAGTTGACTACCATTGATATCAACCTCAAAGCATTTGTTTTTAATATTTTCAGGAAATAATCCCTCAAGTTTTCCCAGAGCTACATCGTGGGTGGCGACAATACCGCTTGTGTTAAGAGATATAAACTGCTTGAGCAAAGCCTCAGATCCCGCATGTTTATCCTTGGAATTCGTACCTTTAAGTATTTCATCCAGCACAACAAACAAATTACTGCCCGCTTTTAATTCATCAATGATTCTCTTTAAACGCTTCAATTCTGAATAAAAATAGGATTCATTTTTGTGAAGTGAGTCATTGGTCCTGATGCTGGTAAAGATATTTACCGGACTAAACTCAAACTTATCCGCACAAACCGGTGCCCCACACATGCCCATTATCATATTCACCACGATCGTTCGTAAAAAAGTACTTTTTCCTGCCATATTTGCACCGGTTATAACAAGAAATTCCCCTTCATGTATTGCAATATCATTGTTAATCCTAACTTTTGCGGGAATCAATGGATGGCCTAAATTTATTGCTGATAAATTAAATTTTCCAGGTTCAATTTCAGGAAAGAGTGTATTTGGGTTATTGTAATTGTAATTTGAGAAACTATTTAAAGCATCAATTTCTGCAATTACATCGAACCAGTTTTTCATATTGTCTTTATGCTTTCCTTGCCAGTTTTCTAAGCGTTTCATTTGTAAAATATCCCATAACAATAAACCATGAAACAAGGCCCATGATACAAAATTCAAACGATTGTCGAGGGCCGTAAGTATTGCTGAAAGTTGTTTAATGCTAGTACCTGCTGAACTTTTTCCGGGTTTTAATTTGAGGCTTAATGCAACTAATTTTGATGATCTGAAATTTTTCTCTTCAATAGCATTAAGCAGCATGGCATATTTTGAAAGCATTTTAGATGTTTTACTAACCATATTGTGCCTTCTGTTTACTTTAACAGCATAACTTCCAGAGATGCCCCATGGAATTAACAGGTATAAAAGAAACATATTATAGGATATTGTGCCTGTTGCTAAAAGATAAATCATAATCATTGATAATACAGGAATGATATAGATTAATAGAGTAAAGACCTTCGCTCTGAAGACAGGTAGTTCCTGAACCCAGTCTAACATACGCTGATGATCCCCTTTTTTTTCATGATATGTTTTTCCGATTGCCAGAAAGTTTTGACGCCAATCAAGATAAGATGAGAGCTCCTTAATTGCTTCCTGGTTATTTGAAATGACTTTTTTTCCCAACTCTGGTTGTTTCAAAAAGTTGGCTAATCTTATTTTCCCGACTTCAGTTGCATACCTGTTAATAAATTGAAAAAGAGAGCCTTCTCCAAAAATATCAAGATCAAATGAGAAAGGATGGTCGGGATCAATAAATTCTTCTCCTTTATCAAAATCTTCAAAATTTCCATCCAGGGCCTCTAGTTCATCAATGTTGACCTTTATTTTTGATTCAAGTAAATTTTTAATTGTAAGGAGTTTTGAATGCAATTTTACCAGAAAAATAAAAATTGCAATAGAAGTAAAAATTGTAACAATAATGCCAATTGTATTTTGAGCTCTGGCAAAAACATACACAAGGATCATAGCAAGTAAAAAATCAAACAACCTTGCTAAGGAGATGGTTTTTATACGTTTATTGGTTTTTTGAAGTAAAGAGGAATAGAGATTTCGTTTTTCTTCATAAAGGGATTGCAAAGTATCATTCATCGGGTTAAAAATTAAAATCGCATAAAAGTACAAATTTAAAAAAATGCCAATTGAGATGAAAAGTATGGGCATAAAAAAACGGAGCCCTCGAACGAGGGACTCCGCCAAACCCAAAAGAATCGAATTATGAAAAAATTAATCAACTATTAATTTATAAGGATGATAATAATTATTATTATCTAAAACTTTAATAAAATACACTCCATTATCAACCTCTTGCAAATTTAGTGAAATAATTTTATATAAAAACAAATTTTTTACAACTTTTTTTCCTGAAAAATCCCAAATTTCTATCTCTCTTTTTCCATCACTGGGAAAATTAATAGTAACTAAGTCTTTAGCAGGGTTAGGATATACTGTGAAAGTTCCCTCTTTTTTTACCGGATTCAGCCCGACTGTTACAGAATAATAGCATGTTTCATATGTTTCATTCTGATAAACGAGTGTATTGCTCTCCTTATAGCAAAGCGCATCATATCCCCCACAAACTGCTCCATATGAATCATTGCAGCTATTTAATATACCAAAATAGCTTCCCAGGCCTTCAATCCAAATTTCTTCTTTTTCGTTGATATATTCATAAAGAACAATCCTTTTTCTATACTCATCAAGTAAAAGAACGGAATCTACTTGTGTAACAACAAATTTTAAAATGTCGTTACTATTTAAATATACATTTAATGCTTCTATGGAATCTCCGATGCTAACCCCAAAATCATATATCAATCCTTCAATATAATCAGGTGGCTTTAAAAAAACCTGGTGATCTTCATTTTCCCTGATAAACCCGTAAGATGACCAAACAGCCATATCTTCTTCATCACAGTGCCATATTTCTTTGTACAAAAAACCATTGATAAGTGTATCTTCCTCGAATTTAATAAAATAAGTATTGTAATTATTACCTCCCGGAAAACAATGTACATCTACAGTACTCCAAAGTCCTTCTTCGTTAACTATAAAATTATCCAATTGACTATAAGCCGAAAGAGATAAAAATATGCTAATTATGATTCCAAATGATTTCATATAACTTTCCTGAATAAAATTTCAGGCAAAACAAAATTAATTCAAAATTATCTCACATCTCTGTGTTTAACACTTTTTTAACATATTAAACTCAAAAATGTTTACTTCCATGATTTAAATGGATGTTTAATAAGGTAAGCATTGTAATATTTTTCCTCACCTGTTACCTCTTCGCCAATCCAATCTGGTAACTGAAATTCCTGGTTTTCAGCTTCTAATTCAATTTCAGCAATAACAAGACCTTCATTTTCATTTAAAAACTCATCCACTTCCCACACAAATTTTCCCCAGGGAATATGGTAGCGTTTTTTTAAAATGTTTGGTTTTTGGCATATTTTATCAATCATAAATGCCGCATCGTTTACAGGAATCTCATATTCAAATTCAGATCTTTTTGCTCCTTTCGATAAGCCCTTAACTGTTAACCAACCTTTTTCTTTACTTATCCTTACGCGTACAACCCGTTCTTTTTCTGTACTCAGGAATCCCTGGCTATAAATTTCAGCTTCAGCCAGGTTTTTATAACTATCGTTTTTAACCAGGAATTTTTTTTCTATTTCAATGCCCATTTGAACAATCCCATTATATTTATTAAGCGAATATAGCTAAATTTAGTTTGATCGAAATAGTGACTTTTAGGAGCCCATAAATTTCCAAATTTCGAACAGCCCCTGAATTAATTTAATTCTAAAGGTATTTATAATTGCTGTCTCAGGCTAACATCTGATTTCAGGGTAAATTATTGGGTAAAGCAATATTGTATACATTTGCGTTTACAATTGATAATAAATAGTATTGAATCCTTTAAAACAGCTTGCAGGTCAAACAGCGGTTTATGGCATGGGGACCATCGTTCCCAGGCTTTTAAATTTTCTCCTTTTAACACCCTTTTATACCCGCGTATTTGTCAAAGGTGAATATGGTACTGTTACCGAACTTTATGCTTATGTAGCTTTCCTGATGGTTTTGCTGACCTATGGAATGGAAACAGCATATTTCCGTTTTGTTGAAAATGCAAAAAACAAGGATAAAGTTTATACAACAGCCCTAACCTCTTTATTTACAACTTCAACACTTTTTGTTATTCTTGTAGTCATATTTGCGCAACCATTGGCAGATATCATCAGGTATTCAGCCAATGTTGAATACATTATCTATTTTGCATTTATAATTGGAATTGAAGCTTTTACTTCTATCCCTTTTGCACGTTTACGCCAACTACAAAAGCCCGGTCGATTTGCATTTATTAAAATTGTAAACGTTCTTGTGAATATATTCCTGAACTTTTTTTTCTTATGGTTGTGTCCGTACTTGTTGAAAAGTAATCCTGACTCAATAGTTGGCCTGGTTTATTCTGAAAATATAGGTGTAGGATATGCTTTTATTTCAAACCTGGTTGCTACGGTGGTGACTCTCTTATTGCTGATTCCTGATATTATTAAAACGAAGATACAATTTGACAGTGCACTTTTACGAAGTATGTTAACCTATTCGCTGCCGCTTCTGGTTGTTGGTTTAGCCGGAATGGTAAACGAGGTTTCAGATAAAATATTCCTGAAATATTTATGGCCTGATCGCGCGACAGCATTGGACCAGGTTGGAATATATGGAGCTTGTTTCAGGCTGGCTGTGTTAATGACATTGTTTACACAGATGTTCAGGTATGCTGCTGAACCATTTTTCTTTGCCCAGGCGAAAGAAAAAAATTCAAAAACTGTTTATGCAGATGTGATGAAGTATTTTATCATATTTGGTTTAATCATCTTTTTGGTGGTGATGCTTTATATCGATATTTTTAAATATTTTATTGGTAGTGGTTTTCATGAAGGATTGTTCATTGTTCCGATAGTGTTGTTTGCCAATTTATTTTTAGGAATATTTTACAATCTTTCAGTATGGTACAAACTTACGAATTTAACGCGTTACGGTGCTGTTATCGCAATTTGTGGCGCAGCTATAACGATTGTATTAAATATCGTTTTGATCCCCAAAATAGGATACCTGGGATCAGCCTGGGCACATTTTACTTGTTATCTCGTAATGGTGGTTATTTCCTATTTCTGGGGTAAAAAGTATTTCCCCATTAACTACGACTTAAAAAGAATATTTTTATACGTATTGTTAGCGCTTGTGCTTTATACCATCAGTAATTATATTAAACCTGAGCAATTTATAATGCAATTATTGGTGAACACTGCATTGCTCACCATATTCCTGGCAACAGTTTACAGGTTTGAAAAACCGAATTTAGCCAAATCTTCTTATCAATAATGTCGGTATTTTAAACCAAAAGATCCCTTGTTTTACGTGGGAACAATTCAACTAATTAATTTTGAGAACAAAATTAAGACTCATTGTTTTAACATCCTTTAACGGATTCAGTCGACTTTTTTATTTATTTTTGCGTTCCTTTTTAAGCAGTAAATTTATGAAAGTCAAAATAGTAAATAAGTCCAAACATCAATTACCATCATATGAAACTCCTGCATCTGCAGGAATGGATTTGAGGGCAAACCTGGATGAACCAGTTGTATTAAAACCATTGGAAAGGGATTTAATCCCAACAGGTTTATTTATTGAACTTCCTGTAGGATATGAAGCACAAATTCGCCCCAGAAGTGGTTTGGCTATTAAAAAAGGGATTACATTATTAAATACGCCAGGCACTATTGATGCAGATTACAGGGGTGAAATAAAGATCATTCTGGCCAATATTTCAAATGAAGAATTTGTTGTAAATGATGGAGAGCGGATTGCTCAGATGGTTATCAATCAGCATGAACAGGCGCAATGGATTGAAGTGGATGAACTGCTTGAAACAGAAAGAGGTGCAGGCGGATTTGGCAGTACCGGAACTAAATAAGAATTCAATGAAAATAAAACATAGCTATATTATTTTTATCATGATTATTGCCCTCATTGGTTGTATAACAACTGTTAGCGGGCAATCTTCAAAAAAGAAGAAGAAGAACAGAAAGTCTGAACAAACTTACGTAGATAATTCAGCAGTTTTTATTGATGCCAATAATCAAAAAATGCTTGGCAACTATATTGAAGCTGCCAAATTGTATGAAAAATGCCTGGAAATGAATCCAAATGATGATGCTTCATTGTATGAATTGTCCAAGATCAACCTCATGGAAAATAATACTGAAGAGGCATTGGTTCAAATCAGGAGGGCTACCGAAATTGACCCCTACAATAGTTATTACCTGGTATTGTATGCCAATGTATTACAGGCTTTTGAAAAATACGGAGAAGCAGCAAAGGTATATCAGCAACTGATCGAACTCAGTCCGCTCAATCTTGATTATTACAATCAACTGGCAGTTTCCTATCTTTATGAAGGGAAGTCAATGGATGCGATTAAAGTATACAATGACCTGGAGCAGAAAATTGGAATTACCGAGGAGTTTTCCATGAAGAAGCAAAGTATTTATTTACAGGAAAAGAAAGTAGATAAAGCAGTTATGGAGATCGAAAAATTGATTGATCAATATCCAACAGAAACCAAATACTATGCAATTCTGGCTGAGTTGTGCCTAAGTAATGGGATGAATAAAAAAGCAGAAGAGGCTTATGCTAAAATTGCAGAGATTGATCCTGATAACCCATATATTCATATTTCGCTTGCTGATTTTTACAGGAAAAATGGAAATAAAGGACAAGCATTTGAAGAATTGAAAATAGGGTTTGCAAATCCGAACCTTGATATCGATTCTAAAGTTCAGATATTGATCAACTATTATACAGTAACGGAAATATATGAGGATTTAAAAGATCAGGCTCTTGAATTATCAGAAATATTAATAGAAACACATCCTGATGATCCAAAGGCTTATTCGATGTATGGAGATTTTCTGTATCAGGATAAGCGGTTGGAGGAATCGAGAGATGCTTTCAGGATGGTTATTTCCTTAGACAGTAGTAAATATCTGGTATGGGAGCAGCTATTGTTTGTTGAGTCGGAAATCAATGATATTGATGCCATGTTGGAGGAAAGCTTGCAAACCATTGAATTATTCCCTGAGCAACCCTTACCATACTTGTTTGCAGGCGGTGCTTATTCGCAAAAAAAAGAGTGGGAAAAATGTGTGACTGTATTGAATAAAGGCTTGTATTTTGTGGTGAATAACATCCTTATGGAAGCTCAGTTTTATGCCTATTTAGGCGATGCCTATAATCAACTGGGAGATGACCCGAAATCGGACGAGGCATATGACAACGTTTTAAAGTTGGATCCTGATAACGATTATGTATTGAATAATTATGCTTATTACCTTTCGCTTCGAAATGAAAATTTAGAAAAAGCAGCAGAAATGGCTAAGCGTGCAACTGAATTGAAACCGAACAGTCCTGCAAATCAAGATACCTATGGATGGGTATTGTATAAAATGGGAAATTATACAGAAGCTGAAATATGGATTGGCAAATCAATTGAGAATGAAGAAGAAGCCAGTGGTGTTCTACTGGAACATTATGGAGATGTTATGTGGCAACTGGGTAATACTGAAAAAGCATATGTATACTGGTTAAAAGCAAAAGAGAAAGGGGAGGGATCTGATTTCCTTGATCAAAAGATTGAAGAAAAAAAACTCATTGAATAAATCTTTTTTGGTGATTTCCAGTATAAAAATCCGAATGAATGAAACTTCAAAAAACCATCAGGACCAATCATTGTAAATTATTTTTGAAACAAAAATATGCACCTACAGATTTATTATTTAATATTAAATCTACCTTGTTATTGGTTTTTTTGCTTTCTCTTTTTTTGGTTTCCTGCAAGTCGCCCCGGAGTGTAATAAAAGAGCCGATTAGAGAATATGGAGCTGACTACCTGTTTGAAAAATTGAAGGAGAATGAATTGAAATTTGATTGGTTCTCTGCAAAATTTAATATCGACCTCATCATAGATAAAAAGAAAAACTCTTTATCTGGTCAAATTAGAATGCGGCGGGACAGTGTAATTTGGATTACCCTTTCTCCAGCTTTAGGAATTGAAATGGCTCGATTGGTAATTACTAACGATACAGTTAAATTTCTCAACAGGATTAATAAAACATATTTTATCGGCGACGAAAAAATTGTCAATGATTTTTTGGATTCCAATATGGATTTTGATGTTATTCAATCCATTTTGATTGGCAATGACCTTACCTATTATGAAGATGGAAAATTCAGGGCTACTTATGATAGCAAAGAATACCACCTTGTAACAGCGGGTCGGCAAAAGTTAAAAAAGTATGTCGAAACACAGGCTGATGAGGAGCGTATCTTTATCCAAAATATCTTATTGAGTCCTGAAACCTTTAAGATTACCCAGATGAAGATCAAAGAATTAAAGAAAGAAAATAAGAAGCTGGATGCTGCATATTCTGATTTCAAATATGTTGGAAATCAATTGTTTCCACATAAAGTATTTTATGACCTGGTAGCTGATAAAAATGTTCAGATTGACCTCAGGTATTCCAAAATTGTGATTGACAAACCGCAGCTATTTCCGTTTAAAGTTTCGTCAAAGTACACACGTATGCAATAATCCATTATTTTTACAATGTCAGATAACATGTAAAGTATTAATGAAACAATCTGCTATAAAAATCTTCAAGGCTTACATTTTATGCGTTATAGCGGTATTGATAATGGGACCTGTTTTGCTTCATGCCCAGGAGAAAAAAGAAAAACTGAGGGGCGACAAAAAAAAGATTGAAGAGGAAATTAAGTACAATTCCCAATTACTAGAGCAAACAAAAAAAACGAAACTTACTACTCTCAATCAACTGGTTATCCTGAAAAATCAAATTTCACAGCGAGAAAAGTTGATCCAGAATATCAATCAGGAAGTGATAGCCCTCGATGAGCAAATTTCTTTGAATAATGAAATCCTTAAAGACCTGAATAATGACCTGGAAAAATTAAAGGATGAGTATGCTGAGATGATCTATTATGCTTACAAAAATAAAAGTTCCTACGATAAGCTGATCTTTATTTTTGCTTCCAGGGATTTTAACCAGGCCTACAAACGATTGAAATATTTCCAGCAATATAGTGCTTACCGTAAAACTCAAACCCATCTTATTGAACAAACCCAGGAGGAGATTGCAGGTACACTAAAGGAACTGGAAACCCATAAAGCCGATAAAGTAAAATTAATGGCCAGTCTTGAAGAAGAAAAGGATCAGCTTACAAAAGAACGAGCTCAGCAATACCGGGCAATGCGAAACCTAAGTAAAAAGGAAAAAGAACTTTTGGCTACCATTGATGAAAAAGAAAAAGCAGCAAAAAAATTACAAAAAGAAATTGAAAAAATAATAGCTGAAGAAATCAGGCTGGCGGCTAAAAAGGCGGGAACTACTACAACTGGAAGTTTTGCCCTTACGCCTGCTGAAGTTAAATTAAGTACTGACTTTACCTCAAATAAAGGGGGGTTGCCCTGGCCACTTGAAAGAGGAGTTATTTCCAATACATTTGGCGAACATGAGCATCCTGTACTGAAAAATGTGATCACGAAAAACAATGGAATTGATATTGTTACAGAGCAAAATTCAAAAGCCCGTGCTATTTTTAGTGGTGAGGTTACCCGTGTGATGTCAATCCCCAATTATAACTATGTCATCATGATTCGCCATGGTGAGTATCTTTCTGTATATTCAAACCTTGATGAAGTTTATGTTGAAAAAGGCGATATCATTAAGACCAAGCAGGAAATTGGCCAGATCCACACTGATGAGAAAGAATTAAAAACCGAACTTCATTTTGAGCTCTGGAAAGGAAAAACCTTGCTAAATCCTTCCAAGTGGCTGGCATTGTCTCGTTAGATAGAAAATCTCAGAAATGAGTCAACTACAATCCTTCATGCCATTTCAACAATTCAGTCGTAAATATTTTATTTTGTTGAAACATAATCAGTTATTTGCCATTGAAAATATTCATATAACTTTGAAACAACATTGACAAATAGAACATTGGAAAATAAAGTTGGCAATAAACGATCCATCAAAAGACACCTTTTGGACCTGTTGATAGTAGTCTTGATTGGTGATTTTGTAAATTTATTATTTAACCCAAATTTGGAATCCTATCTTAAGTTTCTACCATGGAATTCACTTTATTCTTTTTCCCATCATGTTCCGTAGTATTTGTGGGATAATGAACAAAATATATTGGCTGTAAGCAGGTGATACGATGAGTGAAGAAAATAAAAATCCATTTGAGATTGAGACATTAGGCAAATGCGAGTTTTCCGCAAAAGATCTATCAGGTCT
>Ga0164315_10000680_pt1 | contig 24221 bp, 19 predicted proteins | sample GuaBasSedimGuay6_FD_113737 | JGI IMG/M metagenome (GOLD analysis project Ga0164315, IMG submission 113737) | Subseafloor sediment microbial communities from Guaymas Basin, Gulf of California, Mexico - Guay6, Core 4569-2, 0-3 cm | ecosystem: Environmental > Aquatic > Marine > Hydrothermal vents... | reverse complement strand
CCTGCCAGCTAGTTTTTGATTCTTCTTGAATCATCTTAAACAGCGGAGGTGTGTTGAACATATTATCTTTAATTATATGTAGCTTGTCAACAAAATGAAGCACTTTTGTTTGAGCACCACCACTGCAATGCACCATTCCATGAATATTGCTGCGGTGCTTATCAAGCATAGCTTTTATTACAGGAGCATAAGTACGCGTTGGCGATAATACAAGTTTGCCTACATCTACGCCTTCAACCTTTGTTCTATTGGTAAGCTTTTGTGTGCCAGAATAAACTAGTTCTGAAGGAACCGCTGCATCATAAGACTCAGGAAATTTATCGGCAAGATATTTTCCGAATACGTCGTGGCGAGCAGAGGTTAATCCATTGCTTCCCATACCACCATTATACTCTTTCTCATAAGTTGCTTGTCCGAAACTCTCCATTCCTACAATAACGTCACCAGCTTTAATATTGGCATTGTCAATTACATCACTTCTTTTTAGGCGTGCTGTAACTGTAGAATCCACAATGATAGTTCTTACAAGATCTCCAACATCTGCAGTTTCGCCTCCAGTAGAATATAGTCCAATTCCTAAATCTCGCATTTCCTCAATAAACTCTTCACTTCCTTCAATTAGTGCTTTTATTACATCGCCAGGAATAAGATTTTTGTTACGACCAATTGTAGAAGAAAGAAGAATATTATCAGTAGCTCCAATACAGATTAAATCGTCTAAATTCATTACGATTGCATCTTGTGCAATGCCCTTCCATACAGAAATGTCACCAGTTTCTTTCCAGTACATATATGCAAGGGATGATTTTGTTCCTGCTCCATCGGCATGCATAACAACGCAATGGTCGTTACTTCCGCTTAATAAATCAGGCACTATCTTGCAGAATGCTTTAGGATAAAGTCCTTTGTCAATGTTTTTTATAGCGTTGTGTACATCGTCTTTTGACGCAGAAACACCACGTAAATCATATCTTTCTTGCTCGTTCATTTCTAACTTTTAATATTGTGCAAAAGTAGTGTTTTTTGGGGGATGTTTTTCTTTATTTTTATGGGATCGTGGCGAGAAATGAAAAAACACTTTTGCTACTTTGTTTAGTAAAACTAAATTATTCAGTTTCTTAGAGTAAAAATGATAAATTATTATGATCGAAAAAGTTATAGCCTTATTAATTATAGCCATATTAGGATTTCTTGTGCTAAGATATAAGTACTTAGAATATAATATATCTAGAAAACAGCGAAAACGATTTCAAAGAGGTAATGAGCTAGAAAAGGAGGCCAGCTTATTTTTAAAGGACAAAGGTTATACAATTTTGAAAGAACAATACGCATGTTATCATACATATAAAGTTGATGGGGAGGAACAGCAGTCAAAGCTAATTGTTGATTATGTAGTAGGTAGAAAAGGAAAAACATATTTGGTGGAAGTAAAATCTGGTCAACAAGCTATATTTATAAAAAACAAGAATACTCGTAGACAGTTATTGGAATATGATTTCGCTATTAAGAATGATGGGATTTTTCTTTTAGATATGGAGAATGAGAAGCTACATAAAATAAGTTTTAGTAATGCAAAAGAAATTAAAAATTATAGATTAACTAAATTGACAATACTTTTAGCAGTGGGGGTTATGTTTTTACCGTTTATGATTGTTAAAGTAATAGCTGTTCTTATATTTATCTTATTATGGTTTTACCCTGATTTTTTTGAGAAAATTATTGATTAATTTTTTCCAAAAAGAATTTGAAAAGTAAAAACCACCTTTGGTAAAAAAAGGTGGTTTTTTGTGTTAGTGTGAATGTGTTTACAATTCTTATTCAAATACTAATTTGTTCTCTCTTATGTCAACATAGTAACTAGAAAATTCGTTAAGGGCATCTTTACCCATAATAATTGAAGTGCCACCATGTTTACAGGTTGCTGTCATATCATAAGTAGTTTTATTCCCAATTCTTATACGCTGAACAGTAAATTTCTCACCATCCTTAATGGTTCCGTCTTGAGTAAATGCGTCTTTACCATTTTCAAAGCTTTTTACATTTAAGCGATGCTGAGATATAAGTCCCATTACTACGTCTAGTGAAATAATTACGCCCTTTGATTCTTCTTCCAAAGCAAATGTGTATGTGTTATTATTTAAAATACACTTTCCAAATAGTGAATCATTCTCTAAAATTAGAGGGATTTTATTGTCCTCAGGATTCATTTGTATTGTTGCTATTAGAGAATCATTGCTATTTTTAGGAACGTAGTCGGTACTTAATATTCTAAACTCAGTACGTCGGTTTAGTTGATTTGCAGCTTTACGTTGCTTGCTAGAGCGTAATGTCTTCTTAATATACTCCTCAGTAAGTACAGTTCCTTCAGGGAATTCTACACCTTTATATTTTCCATCAGTAAATTTATACCCATTAGGTAAAACACGTGGTACATTTTCTCCATATCCTTTTGGAACCATTCGTCCTCCATCGATACCTTTTGTTACTAAGAAATCAACAACAGATTTGGCTCGCTTATAACTTAGTATGTTATTCTTTTCTGTAGCATCTTGATAATCGGTATGAGAACCCAGCTCAATAACTAGAGTAGGATTATCTTGCATAGTTTTTATCAAACCATTAAGTGAATCTTGATATTGTGGTTGTAAATCCCATTTAGCGAGTGCATAACGAATCTCTGGAAGAGGAATTGGCTCTGGTGGAATTGGTTCAAGATTGAGGTCTAAAATAAGATCTTCAGACTCTGTTCTGCCAACAGTAGTCTCTGTTCCTTTGTTTTCGAAATGTCCGTTATGAGTAACCTTTAAAGTATAGGTCATCTTTTTATTTATTTGCTCCTCGTTAAAGAAGTAATAACCACGTTGGTCAGTATTTGTTACTAATACTGTACCATCAGAGCCACTAAGCACTAATTTTGCTTGAGAAATATACTGCATGGTTTGTTCATCGCGGATAGTTCCTGCTAATGTAAATACAATTTCAGGTAACCAAAATTCCCATATATCAAAACGCCCTCTACCACCTTCTCTATTAGTCGTGATAAAACCTTTTTCTTCACATTTTATGATTTGGCGAGTTCTTAGTTGTTTTTCTATGCTTCTTGCTTTGCTAAATATAATACCAAAATCATCGGAAGGAGAATTTAAAGGGTATCCTAAGTTCTCAGCCACTTGGAAAGTGTCATTAACTAATTCGGAACGAAACATATCCCATCCACCCATACCACCACGGCCATTAGTAGAGAAATATAAATATGTATGCTCACGATCTTTTGTTGTATGTATTACTGGGTATCGCTCATCTCCTGATGTGTTAACGTTTTCACCAACATTTACTGGTTTGCCAAATGGCTTGCTCTTACGTCTTCTTTCTACTACCCAAATATCACGTCCACCATATCCTTTAGGCAAATCGGATGTAAAAAACATGGTTCTTTCATTATTATGTACTGCTGGATGTCCCGAACGGATTGAGTCAGCAGTAATATTTAAGGGCTTTGGCTCACTCCAGCTTTTACCTCTTCGTGATGATGTATATACATCACAACCTACCATTGCGTTTTTCTTTACATGGCAACGAGTAAAATATATGGTATTAAATTTTCTATTAAATGTAGCTGAACCATTATTTTCATTCTTAGTATTAATCATATTTTCTTCATCAAGAGTTACTGGTTTTGCCCAGTTTCCTTTTTGATCTTGATTCGAAATGTATAACCATGTGAAACCCAGTCCTGTATTAGGATCGTCATCATTGTCGGTATCCTTTCGTGATGAAGAGAATATAATAGATTTATACTTTCTATCGGCATAAGCTGGAGAAAAGTCATCAGCTCTACTGTTTAGTTTTCTGATATTTTCAACTTCGTAATTAGTATTTGGGTTGTCAATCCACAGCATTGCTTTTTTCATGGTTTCAACACCAATTGTGCCTCTAGGATCTTCAGGAACCATCTTTGTATATTCGTTATACTGGTCTATCGCTTCTTGATATTTTCCTTGGTCACGAAGACATTCTGCATAGTATAAATATATGATTGGATCAGAATATTTCATTCTAACAAGTCGAGCATATTGTTGCTCTGCTTTCCTTCTGTCTTTAGTATACCTATAACATTCAGAAATTTGAAAGGCAATTCTTTTCTTTTCTAGTTTGTTTTTAGTTTTACTAGAGGCCTTTTTGTATAGGTCAATTGCTGTAGAAAACTGTTCGTTTTTAAATGCAGCATCAGCCTCCATTGTAACTTGTGCGTATGTAAATACTGGAGTTAGAATTAGCAAAAAAGTAATAATTGCGATATGTAATTTCATTGTGTATGTGGTTTTATATTTCCTTAAAATGAAGCTGCTAATATACAGTATTTTTTTAAGAAAATTATAATAAATTAACAATTGCTAACGACATACTTTTCGATGTATAGAATAGTTATTATTCTTAATCTTTTAGGATATAGTAAGGAATAATATAAAATCAAAAAGAGGCAATAAATAATTGCCCCTTTTAATTATAATATTTTCTATTTTGTTTTAGTTGTTTTCTTCCTGTTTTTTTGTTTCTTCTTCTGTTTTAGGTTCTTCCTTTTTTTCAGGCTCTTCTGTTGTAGTTTTTTCTATTGGCTCTTTTTTCACTTCTTGTTTCTCAGGTTTTTTCGCCTCAGGACAGCCTGAGTTTAATTTTGAACCTGCTACCTCAGGGCATTTATCATACTTATCTTCAATTCCATCACCATCAAAATCCGGGCATCCATTAAATTCTTTTAAGCCTGCTGTATATGGGCAGTCATCATCTTTATTAGGAATCCCATCACCGTCTGAATCAGGGCAGCCTTTAAATTTTAGAGGGCCTTTGGCATTATCGCATTCATCTAGTTTATTGGAAACTAAATCACCATCATCATCCTGCGGTGCTTTATGTTTTATACTAAATTTAAGTGCAATATATAAATCTGCGGATGTAATATTGTCTTGTAAGCCAACTACTGCTAATAAATTATTAGAACCTATCCAAAGTGGCCCTAATCTTAAACCTAAGCCAACGTTAAGTTCATTAAATTCGTTGTACCTAATAGGAAATGCCATCCCAAAACGCGCGTTTTCTATTCTTGGAGTTATATTTATTGAATTTATATAATGTACTTTTGAACTATGGTTGAAATCTCTATTTAATGCATAACGACCTCCAATATTTACGTATATTTTATTTGCAATTCTAATATCCAAATTCATATTTAGAGTAGTAGGAAGTTTAAAAACATAGTTGGGGTCAGTACTTGTTTGCATATCAATTGTACTATCAGCAAGTGCTTCAAATGATGTAATGCCGAACTCATTAAAATTAATCTGGTCATTCTCTACCCTAAAGTCATTGGAGTTAAACTGTTTGGTGAAATTCATCTGACCAATATCAAGTATAGAAAAACTAAATTTGAATAAATATTTATTAAGGTCTCTTCTCCATAGCCCCTCTTCTCCATCCATATCATATTGGTATTTTTTGAATTTAGGTCTAAATTCATAAATAAAACCAGCATCAAAAGAAACAGATGGCTTTGCGGAAAATTTAAATTCCATTATATCTTCAAGATTTGCAGAAGCGCCAAATTTAAATTCACCATTAACATCATTTGCAATGGAATCATTTTGTAAAGTGTATCCTACTTGATCTGCATAAAGATAGCCCGAACCCATTCCTTGTAGTAATTTTGCTGTTCCACCTACTTTTATTACATGCTTCTTTTTATTTAAAAGGACTTGCGCATAAGTGAATCCGTATTCTGCCCACGCTATGGCATTTAATGACATATTTTCATAGTTAAGTGTCTTGCCAAAAAGTTCTGGAACATTATTGCTATTCATCATTAAATCAGCAGCTTCAGGGTCAATATTATCAAGATTCAATATTTGGCGAACCCTTGCACTAAAACCAAAAGAAGATTTTTCCCCAATGTTGAACATAAAACTTAATCCACGACCTTCTATTGTTTGGAATATGTATTTTGGGTCGTTATTGTCAACAACCGTAACGTAGTTTTCTATAAATTTCTCTTGTTCAAAAAGTTCAGGTTTGAAAATAACCTTACTGTCTAACCCCCACCAGTTATTTTCAAATCGTGTACTTAAACCTACTATTTCCATGTCGAATTTATAGCGGCTGTCGGCTATACTTGCTGGGTTATAAAACATACCAGTTGCTCCTGCATAGTTGTCAGTTGAAAAAGCTAAATAGTTTTGTGAAAAAACAGGCTTTATATTAATAAGAATTGTGGCTATGATTAAAAAAGAAAAAGTATATAATCGTTTCATAAGTATATGGTTTTATTAAGTATGTGATATTTTAGTAGTAGAACAATATTTGCTATTTATGATTTTGTTTATAAAATCAAATATTTATTTTTCTACAAAAGTGTTAATTTCAGTGATTGTATTCAATAGTTAACAAAAATACTTAAATTATCTCTTGATTTCAAATAAATTTCATTTTGTAATAGAAATTATAAAGAAATTAAACTAATACAAGCCATTAGATGGAAAAATATATGCTAATAATATTAAGACTGTAACTTTCTTAATATTATTTAAATAAGTATTGAACTACTCTTAAAAAAATGTACTTTTGCACGCTTTTTTAAGCGTATTGAAGAATAGAAAATATATATAATATGATTACAGTATCGAATTTAAGAATACAGTTTGGCAAGAGAGTTTTGTTTCAGGATGTTAACATGGTTTTTACGGCAGGTAATTGCTACGGAATTATAGGTGCTAATGGTGCCGGTAAATCTACTTTTTTGAAAACAATTTCGGGAGAAAATGACTCTACTGCAGGAAAAATCTCACTAGGTTCTGATGAGAGATTATCAGTATTAAGTCAAGACCACTATGCTTTTGACGAGTTTACAGTATTAGATACTGTGATGCAAGGTCATGATAAGCTATGGAGTATAATGCAAGAAAAAGATGCAATATATGCAAAAGAGGATTTCTCTGATGCCGATGGTATTAAAGCCGCTGAGCTTGAGTCCGAATTTGCTGACCTTGATGGTTGGAATGCCGAAAGTGAAGCTGCTAGTTTATTGTCAGACCTTGGAATTAAGGAAGCTTTGCATTATTCACTGGTGAAGGATCTTAGTGGTAAACAAAAAGTAAGAGTTTTATTAGCTCAAGCTTTATTTGGTAAGCCTGATAACTTATTGCTTGATGAGCCTACCAACGACTTGGACCTTGATACTGTAAGATGGTTAGAAAATTATTTGACAAATTATGAGAATACTGTTCTTGTGGTTTCTCACGATAGGCACTTTCTTGATGCTATTAGTACTCATACTGTAGATATCGATTTTGGAAAAGTTAAAATGTTTCCAGGTAACTATAGCTTCTGGTATCAAAGTAGTCAGTTAGCACTTAAGCAACAGGTTAACCAGAACAAAAAAGCTGAAGAAAAGAAAAAAGAACTTCAAGAGTTTATTGCCCGCTTTAGTGCAAATGCCGCTAAATCAAAGCAAACTACTTCGCGAAAGAAAATGATTGAGAAGCTTAATATTGAAGATATTGAGCCTTCAACAAGGAAATATCCGGGTATTATTTTTGCTCCAGAGCGTAAAGCTGGTGATAGGGTGCTAGACATAAAAGGTCTTAGTGCTGAAATTGATGGAAAAGTATTGTTTAAAGATGTTGAGTTTTTTACAAATAGAGGTGATAAGATAGTTTTTCTTTCGAAAGACCCTAGAGCAATGACTGCTTTCTTCGAAATAATTAATGAAAATCAAAAGCCAACTTCTGGAGAATTTCAGTGGGGGCAAACTATATCAAAAGCTTATCTTCCAATTGATAATACAGAATATTTTAATAGTAAACTTAATTTGTTTGATTGGTTATGCCAATTTACAAAGGATACTACACAATTATATATTAGAGGTTATTTAGGAAAGATGCTTTTTGCTGGCGAAGAAATTTATAAGCAAGTAAATGTGCTTTCTGGTGGTGAGAAAATGAGATGTATGATTTCTAAAATGATGCTTACTAATGCTAATGCATTGATTCTTGATACTCCAACAAACCACCTTGATCTGGAATCTATACAGTCGTTTAATAATAATCTTGTTAAGTATCCTGGTAATATTTTCATGTCGTCGCATGATCATGAGTTTATTGATTCGGTATGTAATCGTATAATTGAATTAACACCAAACGGTATTATTGACAAAATGATGACTTATACCGAATATGTTAACGATGAGAAAATAATGACATTACGCGAGTCAATGTATAAATAATTAATTTTTTTTAAAATAAAATAATATGGCATTAAAATGTGGAATTGTAGGATTACCAAATGTTGGAAAATCAACCTTATTTAATTGTTTGTCAAATGCAAAAGCACAATCGGCAAACTTCCCTTTTTGTACTATTGAACCTAATATAGGAGTTATAACGGTTCCCGATGAGCGTATTAATAAGCTATCAGAATTAGTAAACCCCCAAAGAGTTCAGCCTACTACTATCGAAATTGTTGATATAGCAGGTCTTGTTCGTGGAGCAAGTAAAGGCGAAGGCTTAGGAAATAAGTTTTTGGCAAATATCCGCGAAACTGATGCTATTATTCATGTATTGCGTTGTTTTGAGGATGAAAATATCACTCATGTTGATACTACGATTGACCCTGTAAGAGATAAAGAGACTATAGATATAGAGTTGCAAATTAAAGATTTAGAGACTGTAGAGACTAGGTTTAAGAAAATTGCAAAAATCGCTCAAACAGGAAAAGATAGAGACGCTATGCGTAATGCCAAAATATTGGAGCGTATAAAAGCTCATTTGGAAGAAGGTAAATCTGTTCGCGAATTAGAATTTGAAGAGGATGATATAAAGTTAGTAGATGAGTATCAATTATTAACAGCAAAACCAATTCTTTATGCTTGTAATGTTGATGAGGATTCTATTGTTGATGGAAATGATTTTGTTAACCAAGTTCGTGAAGCAGTAAAAGGCGAAAATGCTGAGATATTAGTAATATCAGCTCAAGCAGAGTCCGAAATTGCGGAGCTGGAAGATTATGAAGAGCGTCAAGAATTTCTTCAAGATCTTGGTCTTAACGAGAGTGGAATGAGTAAGCTAATTAAAAAGGCATATGTGCTTTTAGATTTAGAAACTTACTTTACTGCTGGAGTACAGGAAGTTAGAGCTTGGACGTACTCAAAAGGAATTAAAGCACCTCAGGCAGCGGGTATTATTCATACCGATTTTGAGAAAGGCTTTATCCGTGCCGAGGTTATTAAATATGATGACTATATTGGCTTAGGATCCGAAGCTGCGGTTAAAGAGGCCGGTAAGATGGCTGTGGAAGGGAAAGATTATCTTGTATGCGATGGTGATATTATGCATTTTAGATTTAATGTTTAATGTAAATTAGTATTCTCCAAATAATAAAAAAGGTAAATAATCGTAATGGTTATTTACCTTTTTTTATTTTCTAAATCGGATAAACGCATATAAAAAAAGGATGAACATTGCTGCTCATCCTTTTATATTATTATTTAATACTAGCTATTATACTAGTATCTTAACAATGTCTATTTATCATCTTTAGCTTCAATCTTCTTTAATAACTCTTCTGCTTTTGCCTTTTCAGACTCTTGCATTTCAGCTTTAAGAGATTCAAGAACTCCTAAGTCACCAAGAGTAGTTTTCTCGATATTCTTATTTACGTTCTTCATTGCTTTAGATGTATTCTTAGCATCAGCTCTTTTAATAGCATTTGCTTTAGCTTTAGCACCAGCTTCTACTTGTTGGTTGATACGGTTATGAGAAAGAATGATTTTCTTATTGTCCTTAGAGAATTCGATAACCATAAAGTCTAATGTATCATCTACTTTAGGCATAGTACCATCTTCTTTGCTTAAGTGACGTTTAGGAGTAAAACCTTCTACACCATAAGGAAGAGATACAATAGCACCTTTTTCGTTAATAGAAGTAATAGTTCCTTTATGTACACTGTTTACATTAAATACAGTTTCGAATACATCCCAAGGATTTTCTTCTAACTGCTTATGTCCTAAGCTTAAACGACGGTTATTCATATCAACATCTAATACAACAACTTCCATCTTCTCACTAATCTTAGTAAACTCAGCAGGGTGCTTAATTTTCTTAGACCAACTTAAGTCAGAAATGTGTACTAAACCATCAACACCTTCTTCTAGCTCAACAAAGATACCGAAGTTAGTGAAGTTACGTACTATTGATGTATGCTTAGTTCCCTTAGGGTACTTCTCGTCAATATTAGCCCATGGATCTGGAATAAGTTGCTTGATACCTAATGACATCTTGCGCTCTTCGCGATCTAGAGTTAGGATTACAGCTTCTACTTCGTCGCCTACTTTCAAGAAATCTTGAGCAGTACGTAAGTGCTGTGACCATGACATTTCGCTAACGTGAACAAGTCCTTCAACTCCCGAAGCAATTTCAACAAATGCACCGTAGTCAGCAATAACAACAACTTTACCTTTAACTTTATCTTCAATCTTAAGGTTCTCATCAAGAGAATCCCATGGGTGAGGAGTTAATTGTTTTAAGCCAAGAGCAATACGTTTCTTTCCTTCGTCGAAGTCAAGAATAACAACATTGATCTTTTGATCAAGAGATACAATCTCTTCTGGGTGATTGATACGACCCCATGAAAGGTCAGTAATGTGGATAAGACCATCAACACCACCAAGGTCGATAAATACACCATAAGAAGTAATGTTCTTAACAGTACCTTCAAGTACTTGACCTTTTTCAAGCTTAGCCATAATCTCAGCTCTTTGCTTCTCAAGCTCATCTTGAATAAGTGCTTTATGCGATACAACTACGTTTTTGAATTCGTTATTAATCTTAACAACTTTGAATTCCATGTTTTTACCAACATAAATATCGTAATCGCGGATTGGCTTAACATCAATTTGCGATCCTGGAAGGAAAGCCTCAATGCCAAATACATCTACAATTAAACCACCTTTAGTACGACATTTAACGAAACCATTAATGATTTCATCTTTTTCGTGTGCCTCATTAACATTATCCCATGATTTTAGGATACGTGCTTTTTTATGAGAAAGAATTAATTGACCATTAACATCTTCCTGGCTTTCAATATATACGTCAATCTCGCTACCAATTTCAACGTCTTCCATATAACGAAGTTCGTTAACTGAAAGTACACCATCACTTTTGAAACCAATGTTGATAACAACCTCACGACTATTCTTAGACATGATAATTCCTTTAACAACTTGTTGCTCAGTAATAGTTTTTAAAGTCTTTTCGTAGATTGCTGCATCAGCATCATCTTTAGCAACAGAGATAGTATTTTCGTCTTCTACATTATCGAAATCGAATTCTAGGGGAGCTTCATCTAAATTAGGAAGTTGATATTCAGCCTTAGGAGCCTCAGCAACTTTTTCCTCTACTTTAGGAGCTTCTTCTTTTTTAACTTCTTCCTTTACTTCAGCTTTTGGAGCTTCCTCTACCTTTGCTTCTTCAGCTTTAGGAGCTTCCTCTACTTTTATAGTTTCCTCTACTTTTGCTTCTTCAACTTTTGCCTCAGCTTTAGGAGCTTCCTCTACTTTAGGAGTTTCTTCAACTTTTACTTCAGTCTTAGGAGTTTCCTCTACTTTAGGAGTTTCTTCAACTTTTGCTGCAACCTTTGGAGCTTTCTTAGCTTTAGTTTCCTTTTTTACTTTTGGAGTTGTCTTCTTAACCTCTGCCTCAGGGGCATCTTCGGTCTTCTTAGCATTTTCTTCTGCCATAGTTATTATTCTGTGACTGCCTATCCGGGGAAAATACCTTTTGTAGGGTACTGGAATACAGTCTGATTAAACAATGTGTAGCACCTTGCTACATCTCTAGTTTTTAGAGGGTGCAAAAGTAAAGCTTTTTTGCTTATTAGACAAGAGATTATTGAAGAAATGTGATGGATGGATTCAGCTAGCAAATAAACAATAATTAGTGGTAAATGTTCAATAGTTCATTTGCAGCTATTGCCCAGTTGTATTTCTGTGAAATGAGTAGTTTATTATTACTAGAGATTTTATCGAAATTTCCTTTATCGCTTACCAATTCAAGTAATTTCTCGTTTAAATCTTTATAATCACCTGCTTTAAATACAAGCCCTGCATTCTCAGTGGTAACAATCTTAGCCTGGGCAGGACAATCGCTTACCAAAATAGGTAAGCCAAGTCCCATATACTGAAACATTTTATTTGCATATGTTGTATCATGATGAATGTTTCTGTGGAATGGACATATGCCAATAGAGCAAGACTTTATTATCATAAGTGCGTTGTCGATATTTATATAACCTAATAAATCAACATTACGAAGGTTATATTTAGTAATCATTTCTTGTAAAATAGAAAGTCCACTGCCAGCACCAATAAATACAAAATGAAAATCAGGATTGCTTTTATGAAGTATGGCAACCTCCATTAACTCTAGTATCCCACGCCGTTCGCTTATGTCACCAAAATAAACTAAGGTCTTTTTATTTTCTATTTTATGAAGAAAATCTTTATTAAAACCCACTAGTTTAAAGTTAGGGTTTACATAATTAGGAACAACACTGATCTTTTTCGCATCTACATCTAGTAAATCAGTATAATAAGACTTTGCCTCTGGTGTTATCACGATTAAATTATCTACTAACTTAACATACTTTTTTTGATATTCACCCCATTTTTTTGTAGATATTAGGTATTTACCAGGGAAACTATTGACATGCTTATATAGTTTCATTATTTCTGGTCTATTTTCATGCAAATCAACCACCAATGGAATATTATACTTTTGAGATAGTTTATAAGCCACTTTTATTAAAGGTAAGTCATGCAAATGAATATAATGATACGAATTGTTCTTAAGTATATTATCAATATATTTTTCCCAAAAAGCAAAATAGAAAGGAAAAGTAAGTGCCAGTGCGCTAAATTTTAATGTTAACTTTGGAATATACTTGCTAAATAATTTACCCCATTTATAATCTTTAATATCATCACAATTTTTATTTGTGCTACAAATAGCTACATCAATATTAATACCCTCCTCGTACAATGAATCAACTTCTCTATCTACGCGGACATCTCCTGGAAATTCATGCTCTAAAAGCATTAATATTTTCATAAAATTTGTGTTTATTGCTACAAAAATACTATAATTATTAAACTAAATATAATAAACTTAAGCATATGTTTAGAAAAAACCTATTCGTTTGTTTATGAAATATAAATAGATCCAATAATATTAAACTAAATAGTGTATTTTTGTTAGTATGAATTTGAAGTTTTATAAAAAAATCATTCAGAAAAATAGGTTGAATGATTATAAGGAAATTTTGCTACAAGCACAGAAAGAAGGTTATGTAATTACTTCTTTAATTGATTGGTACGATAAGTATAAAGGGAGCAATACTAAAGTATTAGTTCTACGTCATGATGTTGATTATGACTATAAAGGTGCTTATGATATGTATAAGCTAGAGAAGAGCTTAGGTGTAAAATCCACTTATTACTTTCGTTGGCTAAGTGTTAATGATAGAATTATGAAAGAGATGCATGATTCTGGATTTGAAGTATCATTACATTACGAAACATTAGCTACTTATGCTAAGAAGAACCAAATTACTAATAAAAAGGAAGTTACTAAAGACGTATTGCATCACTGTTTTGATTTATTAGGTGATGAACTTAAAGAATTTGAAAAAAGGTTTTGGAAGATTAGAACTATTTGCTCTCATGGCGATAAAGTTAATAGAATACTCCAAACTACAAATGTGGAAATTATAGATTATACTCGTTTGATTGATTATGGTATTGACTTTAATACCTATAATCCTGAAATATTGAAGGAGTTTGATGCATATATTTCTGACAGTTCCATTTATAATAACTTTGAATGGAAGAAGTTTGGTGCTCCTGCAAAAGCTTTTAATCAAGGAAAGAAGAGTGTCTGCTTGCTAACCCACCCAATTCATTGGAATCAGAATGTTGTAAAGAATATACAAATGCTATATACTGTATACGCAGATAATACTAATAGAGGGTTTTAGTATATTTTTAAGAAAGCAAAAAGCCATTTGATTTCTAATAATCAAATGGCTTTTTAGTTGTAAACTAATTAACAACTAATCAGTAGTAGTTTTTTCTCTCAATAAGTTACCATGAGTGTCAAACCAAAATTGATAAGTTTTGCCTTCACCTATTTTTCTTACTTCTACAAAGTAATGAGGGCCATATCTTTGGTCTTTATTAAGCCTAATAGTAGGATAGTGATAATCTAAATCAAATCTTTTCTTAAGGTATGCTCCAGCAGGGCCTGGCAGTCCAGATTTCTTAATGTCTACATTATACTCAATCTCTTCAAGATCTTCAAGGTCTTCGTCAAGGTCATCGTCGTAGCTATCTTTTTTGTTAGACTCCTCTATAATATCAGCTTCTTCGGGCTCGTACATTGTAATTAACTTGCCTTGGAAATCGTATTGTATTTCATATACTAAAGGAGCTTTTTTTCTGCCTTGACTTTTGTGAAGAATAATAGAGTAGTACTTATCATTTCTGCCTTCCTCTATTAGCGTTGCTGAAATAGCATCTAATTCTTTATGATTCTTTTTTAGGTCAGTAGAAATCTTATTATTAAGCTTCTCTAGTTTAATAATCTGTACTTTTTTTATTACTTTCCCTCCACTATCTAGTGTAATTTCTGTTTTATTTCCCTTGTCAATAAATATAGCAGTATAAGTTTTGTGCTCATTTCTATACCACTTAGTATCGCTAACATTTCTATTTTTTTGTTCGAAACGTCTAATGATATTGCTTGGCACTTCGCTTGATTTTATAAGTTCTTGTGCAGTAGCGCTATACCCTGCAAAAATAAAAAAAAGTAGTAAAAAAGATAAGTGTTTCATTTTTGTTTTTTATTTAATAATATATGTGTTTATGTGCAAGGCAAACATACAAAAAAAAAGCCACTTACCGAATTTGGTAAGTGGCTTTATTACATATTTTTTATTTTTTAGTTAGCAGATTCCTCTACTGAAAATTCTACAACAGAAACATAAGAGCGATTATCTCTTTTCTTTCTGAATTCTACAGTTCCGTCAACTAAAGAATATAATGTGTGGTCTTTTCCCATTCCTACATTTACTGCAGGGTGATGAGTCGTTCCGCGTTGACGTACAATAATACCGCCAGCACGTACTGCTTGACCACCATAAATCTTAATTCCTAATCGTTTACTTTCCGATTCTCTACCGTTCTTTGAACTACCTGCACCTTTTTTATGAGCCATGTTTTTAAATTTTTAATGTTCGACTTAAATTAAAATTACGCTGTAATGCTTTCAATACTAATTTTAGTTAAGTACTGACGATGTCCGTTCTTAACTCTATAGCCCTTACGGCGTTTCTTCTTGAAAACGATTACTTTGTCACCCTTTAGGTGAGATAGAATCTTTGTGGAAACTTTGGCACCTTCAACATTTGGTGTTCCAACCTTGATTTTCTTTCCGTCCTCTATTAAAAGAACTTTATCAAAATCAAGCTTTGCGCCTTCTTCGCCTTCCAAGCGGTGAACAAAAATCTCTTGACCTTTTTCCACTTTGAATTGTTGACCAGCGATCTCTACGATTGCATACATAACTTATATATCTAAATTTATTTCTATTCCTTACTATTTTAAGGGCTGCAAAAGTACAACTTTTTTAATAATAAAAAATGTTTTTATGAAACTTTTTTGTTTGCTCTATTATTTGAAGTAAATCATTGAAAATTAGTAGAAAAAACCTTTAATTCTAGACTTATTGTTCTAATTAAATAGTAATAAGTCTACATCAAATATTAATACCGAATTTTCAGGAATACTTCCAGCTGCTTTAGTACCGTAACCCATGCCTGAAGGTATCATTAGCTTTATTTTGCCACTCTCTCCAATCAATGGAATGCCTAACTTCCAACCAACAATTGTATTTTGTAAACTTAATTTAACATTGTCATTAGAGTCGAATACAGTACCATCAACGAGTTCTCCGGTATAGTTTACAGTAACGGTAGCACTCGAACTTGGGTGAAGTGAGCCGCCTTTATCTGCTATTGCGTAAAAAAGTCCTGTATTGTCCAATTCTACAGCTGCTATATTATGGTCACTAATATACTGTTCAATTATCTCTCTATCTTCAGCCTCTTGACTTTTAGAGCAGGAATAATTCATTCCAATTACTAATACTGTAATTACTATTACTATGTTCTTTATTATAGGTCTCATAATATCTTACATTATATAGGTTTGTGATGCAATATTAATGAAAAAACCGATACTCGCAAGCGAATATCGGTTTTATAGAAATATCTTTAATGATTGCCCTTAAGCAAGTCATTTTTACTTCATATATCCTTTTTCTTTTGCTTCTTTCATACAAGCAGTTATTCCGTTTTTATCAATCTTACGGATTCCTGCTGCTGAAACTTTTAAAGTAATATACTTATCCTCTTCAGGAATATAGAATTTCTTTGTCTGTAGGTTTGGGTAAAAACGTCTTTTTGTACGTGCTTTAGAGTGAGAAACATTATTTCCACTTATTACCTTTTTTCCTGTTATCTCGCAAATTTTAGACATCGTTATTTTCTTTAATTGTTTGTTTCCAAAAACGGAGTGCAAAATAAATCAAAATATTTCTATTTCACAAACTTATATTGTAATTTGTTGTTAATATTTACACTCCTTATAATACTATGATATTAAAATAGATACATTGTTATATAGCCATAGAAATTAACATGTCTACTTTAATAAATCTATTTTATTTATATATAAAGCTTTTATTTCGCCTTGTTTTTATTTATAAACTTGCGAATCGTATTCAGGGCTGTTTGCACTGTCCAGCTTGTATTCCGTTCTCTTTGGTCACCAAATTGATACTTTTTTGCAAAAACACCATCTTCAGATGCAAAGCCTATCCATACAGTGCCAATAGGTTTTTCTTTACTGCCTCCTGTTGGGCCTGCTATGCCCGTTGTGGATACTGAATATGTTGTTCCCATAATTTCCCTTACATTCTTTGCCATTAGAATTGCTACTTCTTCGCTTACAGATCCAAACTCTTTAATTATTGATAAAGGTATGCCTAGCTGTTTGTTTTTTATAGTATTACTGTATGCTATTATGCTGCCTTTAAAATAGTTAGAGCTTCCTGATACAGAAGTAATCTTATGAGATATAAGTCCACCAGTACAGCTTTCAGCAGTTGAAATACTACTGCCTTCTTCTAATAGTAGCTTTCCAACCACTCCTTCTAAAGTATCGTTGTTAGAGCCAAATATTAAGTCAGGAATTATTTTGTATAAATCATCAATATGCTTTTGAAGTAGATTGTCTGCATTAGCTTTATTGTCTAATTTCACATTTATTCTAAGCCTGACTCTGCCAGGAGAGGGAAGGTATGCTAAGCTTGTTTCTGCTCCTAAATTATTCTCCCAGTCTAAAATTTTATCTGCAAGAAAAGATTCTCCCATTCCACTAGTAAGAATAGTTTTCTGTGCTATATAAGGAACTTTACAAAGCGATGTGAAATGAGGAATCACCCAATTTGTCATTAAGTTCTTCATTTCGAAAGGTACGCCTGGCATAAATACATAATGTGTTTCGTCCTTCTCAAAATACATTGCAGGAGCAGTGCCTTGTTCATTGAAAACTACTTTGCAATTATCAGGGACTAATGCTTGATCGCCGTTGATCTTAGTTAGATCTTTACCTCTTTTCTTAAAAAACAATCTTACGTGCTCTTCTACGTCTTTATTTATGATTAATTTACTATTAAATATCTTGCAGACAGTTTTCTTTGTAATATCATCTTTTGTTGGCCCTAAGCCTCCTGTTACTAATACTAGTTTTGCGGTTTTACCACTTTCTATAATAGTTTCCTCAATGGCATCTTCCTTATCGGCAATAGCAATAATCCTATTTATCGGCAAAGCTTTGTTATTAAGCTTATCCGCCATCCAACTTGAGTTAGTATTTACTATTTGCCCAATAAGTATTTCGTCTCCAATACTTATTATATCAATACCGCTTTTGTACATGCTTTTTCTATTAAATTTTGTTTTTTTTATACGCCCCAAATAATGGTTTCTAATTCTCTTGGTATTACTGAAAGAACAGGTATTTTAATACTTCGGATTAAAGCAGTTGCTGATGAGCCAACGAAAAACTCTGTAAAATCGTTCTCTTGTTGGGTCATTATTATTGCTAAATCTATATTAGGATGGCTCTCAATATATCTATTTATTATTGCCTTATGATCATTGTCGTTTTTTGAGTCAATAATAGAACTAGAACAATCGACACCTTGTTTTTTTATGAAAGTAATAACCTGTTTCATCTGAATTTGAACCTTTATAGTGGATTCTTTATTGCTATCCTTATCTAGTATCGAAATAACATTAATTTTCGCCTTACTAATCTTAGCAATTTTTAATGCCCAGTTTACCTTCTGGCGAGTTTCTTTAGACAAATCTAAAGGTAAAAGTATTGATCTTATATCTATACTATGACCTGAATTGCCTATGGTAATTACTGGAATCTTTGAATGTCGAACAATCTTAGCTGCATTAGACCCAATGCTAGGTATCTCTTCTCCATTCTCAAAAATAGAACCTTTGCCTATAATTATTATATCAAAATTGTTTTTATTAGAATATTCTAATATAGACCCATGAATACTTGTAGAGTGTTCAAGTTGATAATCAATTTTAAGTTTATGCTTATTATTGTATGTTTGTGATTGCTCTTTAAGCTTCTCTATAATAGCATTATCAAAAGTTTTTTCCTGCGGTTTATTAAAAATGCTGCCTAGTATCCCTTTTTTTTCTTGTAATACATACAGAAGAGTAACCTGAGCTTTAATTATATTGGCAAAATGTATAGCTTGGTGCAATGCTAGATTTGATTGTTCGCTAAAATCCGTAGGAACAAGTATTTTAAAATCTTTATTATCCATAATTTATTATTTATTTATTCCGTTTCATAACGAAATAGTGATATTTAATTTGCAAGATAACCTTAATTTAGCTTAATTAAACTAAGACTAGAAAAGGCTATATAATGCTTATATTAATAATATATTCATTTTAATAATAAAAATAATTTTATTATTATCAAAAATTATTATTTTTGTATCTCGGCGCAAAAATACAAAGAAGCATTATGCCGTAGGTAATAATTAATTATTTTTAGGATTTATTTTTAAACTTATAAATAGGAATGAGAAGAATAGAAGAATCAGAACTAATAGTAAATCCTGACGGAAGTATTTATCATTTGCACATTACTCCCGATCAATTAGCCGATGATATAATAGTTGTTGGTGACCCAGGTAGAGTAGAGGCAATAAGTAAATATTTTGACACTATTGAGCATAAGGTACATAATAGAGAGTTTGTAACTCATACAGGTGTATATCGCGGAAAACGGTTGACGGTATTAGCAACAGGTATAGGTACTGATAATATTGATATTGTGATGAACGAACTCGATGCATTAGTCAATATTGATTTGAAAACTCGACAGGTTAAAAGCCAACATCATAGTTTAAATATTGTAAGACTTGGAACATCTGGAGCTTTACAGGAGTTTATTCCTGTAGATTCATTTGTATTCTCCTCTTATGGTTTAGGTATTGACGGCTTGTTGAATTTTTATAAAGGTAGCGATAGTATTATTGATAAACAAATGACAGAAGCTTTTTGCGAGCTTTCTAACTGGCCAAAGGAGTTGAGCAAACCATACATTGTAAAAGCTTCAAGTAGCTTAGAAGAGAAAATTAGTGATGGAATGTATAAAGGTATTACTGCCACTGCTCCTGGCTTTTATGGCCCTCAAGGGAGAGTTCTTCGTCTTGAGCTCTCAAATCCTGAACTGAATTCATCACTTGAAGGATTCGAGTATAATAATCAAAAGATTACTAATTTTGAGATGGAAACATCAGCTTTATATGGTTTAGGAAAATTATTGGGACATAAAACAGCTACTGTATGCGCAATTATTGCAAATAGATATAGTCGAACTTACAGCGAAGATTATAAATCTACAGTTGAAAAACTAATTAAGATAGTTATTGATAGACTTAGTGATTAATTTTGAAAAAAATGGAAGAAAGTAAATTAAAAGCTCTTGTTGGATTAATTGATGATAAAGATAATCAAGCTTTTGGACTTATTCGCTCTAAGATTGTAGATATAGGGGCTGAAATAATGCCGTTCTTATTAGAGGCGCAGGATGAAACTACGGATGAAGGTCAGATTGAAAGATTGAAAGGTGTTTATAATGCAGTAAGTCTTCAGAATGCTATTGTAGAACTTAGAAGATGGCAAGAGAATAATTATAAGAATTTATTTCAAGGATTAGCAATTATTTCTAAATTTCAGTATCCAAAGCTGGAAATTAGTTCAATAAGTAACCTTCTAAATAAGATTCGTCAAGATTTTTGGCTCGAAATAAATGATAACCAATCACCAATTGAAAAGATAAAAATACTGAATCATATATTTTTCAATATCTATAGTTTTGAAGGTAATACTAAAGACTATTATGCTGTAGAAAATTCTTTTGTGAATGATGTGTTACTAACTAAAAAAGGAAGCCCTCTTTTGCTAAGTGTATTATACTCAGTAATTGCACAGAGTTTGGAAATTCCATTATATGGAGTTAATACTCCTCGAAACTTTATGCTAGTATATCTCGACAAGATGTATTCTTTCCCCATTGACGAAGTGCAGGATAAAAACGTATTGTTTTATATTAACCCTTTTTCAAAAGGAGAAATACATTCGCTAAAGGATATTTTTAGTTATCTGAAAAGAATAAACTATAATATAAAAACTGAATATTATCTCCCTTGTTCAAATCCTACTATAGTAAGAAGGTCTATAAATAATATTATTGTTTCTCTTGGCAAAAAGGAAGAATCAAATTCAATTGAGGATTATAAAAAATTATTGGAAGTATTGGAGTAATTAAATAAATTTGAAAAAGTAACAGGCATTATTTGCTGCTAACACTCGTAAGTACAATTGCTATTTTTAGATTCTAATAATGTATAGAATATATTAATATATAGACTACCTTTGTGGGCTCAAAAAATTACAATAATGAAGAAAAAAACAAAGATAGTTGCTACTATTTCAGATAGGAATTGTGGCACAGCTTTTATTAAAGAATTATATGAAAATGGAATGAATGTGGTAAGACTAAATACCGCACACCAAACTCATGATGATGCACTTAAGGTAATAAATAATGTGCGTAAAGTTTCCGATAAGATAGCAATATTATTAGACACAAAGGGCCCCGAGATTAGAACTAACTCTATGAAAGAGGATAAAAAAGTTAAGCGTGGTGATATAGTTAAGTTTAAAGGGGTTAAAGATAAAGACAGTACCAACGATATAATATATGTATCTTATGAAGGTTTTGTAACAGATATTGAAATAGGAAGTAAAATTCTTATTGATGATGGTGTATTGGAATTAAAGGTTATAGGTTCTAATAATAATATCCTTGATTGTGAAGTTCAAAATGATGGGAAAATACAAGGTCATAAAAGTGTAAATATTCCTTCAGCATATATAAAACTTCCTGCTCTTACCAAATAAGATATGGATTTCATCTATTTTGCCGTAGAGCAAAAGTTGGATTTTATAGCACACTCATTTGTGCGTAAACCTGATGATGTTATTGCTGTTCAAAGCATACTTGATGCAATGGGTAGCCCTATAAAAATAATTGCAAAAATAGAAAATCAGGAAGGTGTAGATAATATTGATAGTATTCTTAAGCATGTATATGGTGTTATGGTTGCCCGTGGCGATTTGGCAATTGAAATTACAGAGCAAAGACTACCAATTGTGCAACGACAACTAGTAGAGAAATGTATTGCTGCTCGTAAGCCAGTTATTGTGGCTACTCAAATGTTGCATACTATGATTGAAAACCCTCGCCCAACTCGTGCTGAGGTTAATGATGTTGCTACAGCTGTATACCAAGGCTCGGACGCTGTTATGCTTAGTGGTGAAACTGCCTATGGAAAATTTCCCGTTGAATCTGTTAAAATGATGACTTCAATTTGTGTGGAAGTAGAGCAAATTACGCCTAAAATGATTACTCTTGAGAATAAAGTTCTAACTACTCATAAAGCGTCATTTATGGTGAAAGCTGCCGTTGAAGCAAGTTGTGATTTACCTATTACTTCTATTGTTGCAGATACATATTCTGGAAATACAGTTCTTGGTATTGCAGCATATAGAGCAAAAGTTCCTGTTTATGCTCAGTGCTATATTCCACATATAATGAGGGTGCTAGCCTTGTCGTATGGGGTTGAGTGCGACCTTATTAAAGAAAGTGAAACGCATTCTGTTTTTGTTGATCAAGCATTGAATAACCTTGCAAAGAGAGATGGCTATGGCGATCGTGATTTAGTAGCTTTTGTTGCTGGTAATTATGGCAAAAGTGCCGGAGCTTCGTTTCTTGAAGTAGGTAGAATAGATCAACTAAGAAGATTTGTGGGTAATACAAAATAGATACATAAATAATTGTTTTAATTCATATTTTAAGTCAGAAATACGTAGTAAATCTTTACTATGTATTTCTGACTTTTTTTTATTCTGCTTTATTAAATAGAGCATTAATAATATACAGTTTAATAAATATTTAATAATTATACTGTAAATCTTTTCAGAATGTAGTTTCTAATTCATATATTTGTTGCCTATTATTAGTATTAGGGGATTCCTCTCAATGCTCTACAATTTTAAAAAATATTATTATGCCACAAAATAAATTGAAAAAACTTTTCACCACTTGGTCTAAGGAAGAAGTAGTTAAAGTTACGCCATTAGCAGAATCAGGTTCTGATCGTAAATATTTTAGGATATTCTCTGAAAACCATTCTACTCTTGGAGTGTATAATGCTGATGCAAAAGAAAACCTTGCCTTTATAGAGTTTACAAAACATTTTCAGAAGAAAGGGCTAAAAGTTCCAGAAATTCTAGCGGAGGAAGTAACCGAAAATATATATTTAATAGAAGATCTGGGAGATACTACTTTATTCGCTTTTTTAACAAATGAACATAAGACATCATCTTTTTCCAAAGAACTGCAACAAAAGTATTATCAGGTGCTTGATGCATTGCCTGAGTTTCAAATTATAGGAGGCGAAGGTTTAAACTATAGCCTATGCTATCCGAGATCAAGCTTCGATAAGCAGAGTATGATGTGGGATTTGAATTATTTTAAGTATTACTTTCTAAAATTAGCACAAATACCTTTTGAGGAGCAAGCCTTGGAAGACGATTATCAGAAGTTTACAGACTACTTACTCAAGGCTAATCAAAACTATTTCCTTTATCGCGATTTTCAGTCAAGAAATATAATGGTAAAAAATGATGAAGTTTATTTTATCGATTATCAAGGTGGTAGAAAGGGTGCTTTGCAATACGATTTGGCTTCTTTATTATATGATGCGAAAGCAGAAATCCCTCAAGAGAAAAGAGAGGAATTATACACCTATTATATAGGGCAGCTAAAAAAGCATATAGATATTAATGAAGAAGAGTTCAAAAAGTTCTTCCAAGGATATGTATTAATAAGAATAATGCAGGCGATGGGAGCTTATGGTTTCCGAGGTTTTTACGAAAAGAAAGCTCACTTTCTAGCGAGTATTCCTCCTGCACTTAATAATCTAGAGCTTTTGCTCAAAACAATAGACCTTCCTGTGGAACTACCAACACTTATGCCTTTACTCAAAAAACTTATTAAGTCTGAAAAACTCATGGAACTTGCCGCAAAGGGAAGCAATCTTGAAGTGTCGGTAAATAGTTTCTCTTATAAAAGAGGAATTCCTGTGGACGAAAGTGGTCATGGAGGAGGTTTTGCTTTTGATTGCAGAGCTCTTCATAATCCAGGTCACTACAATGAGTATAAGCAGCTCACAGGAATGGATATGAAAGTTATAGAATTTCTTGATAAAGAGGAAGATGTTGCTATTTTTAAGAAAAATGTTACCGCTCTTGTTGAGCAGTCTGTAGAGAAATATATTGAAAGAAATTTTGATCATCTAAGTATAAACTTTGGCTGTACTGGGGGCCAGCATCGCTCAGTTTATATGGCTGAGTTTATCACTCGTCACCTACGCGATAAGTATAAT
>Ga0164315_10000679_pt1 | contig 24237 bp, 24 predicted proteins | sample GuaBasSedimGuay6_FD_113737 | JGI IMG/M metagenome (GOLD analysis project Ga0164315, IMG submission 113737) | Subseafloor sediment microbial communities from Guaymas Basin, Gulf of California, Mexico - Guay6, Core 4569-2, 0-3 cm | ecosystem: Environmental > Aquatic > Marine > Hydrothermal vents... | reverse complement strand
CTTTACTGTCAATCTCTTTGTGACATCTTTGGAAAATAAATTCAGGAACACCTCAATCTAACCATTACCTATCATCACTTTTGCGAACTTTCGCTTTCCAACTTGATAAATATGACACGTGCCGCATGCCATTAATAACGCCTTGTCTTCGACCTTTTTCCCGTCAATTTTCACGGCGCCCTGCTTTATCATCCTGAATGATTCAGAGGTGCTGCTCGTCAAGCCTGCATCTTTGAGCAGATTTGCGATTGGATAGCCACCATCCATTTCGCCAAGAGCTTTTTCCTCAATATCATCAGGCATCGCCCCTTTTTTAAACCTTGCCTCGAACTGTGCCTCCGCCCGATCTGCTGCTTCTGCGTCGTGAAAGCGCTCTACTAATTCTTTTGCGAGCCTTACTTTACTTTCTTTTGGGTTAACACCTTCGTCGCATGCCTTTCGCCATGCAGCAATCTCATCCAATGAGCTAAAACTCAGTAACTCATAATATCGCCACATCAAGCCATCAGATATTGACATGATCTTTCCGAACATCTCATCTGGTTTGTCTGCTATACCGATATAGTTCCCTAACGACTTGGACATCTTCTGCACACCATCCAGCCCCTCTAGTATTGGCATCGTCAAAACAACTTGTGGTGCCTGGCCATAAATCTCCTGAAGCTGGCGCCCGACCAAAAGATTAAACTTTTGATCCGTACCACCCAATTCGACATCCGCTTTTAGCTCTACAGAGTCATAACCTTGTATAAGTGGATAGAGAAATTCATGGATTGCAATCGGCTGCCCACCTTTGTAGCGCTTACTAAAGTCATCTCGCTCTAGCATTCTTGCCACCGTATGCTTTGCCGCAAGCTGAATTAAATCCGCCGCCGTTAGCTTTCCCATCCATTCTGAATTAAATACGATCCTGGTTTTACTTTTATCCAGAATTTTAAAGACCTGCTCCTGGTAGCTTTTGGCGTTCTCTGCCACCTCTTCTGTCGTAAGCGGCTTGCGCGTAATGTTTTTACCCGTTGGGTCACCGATCATCCCTGTAAAATCGCCAATCAGGAAAATTACCTCGTGACCGAGATCCTGGAACTGCTTGAGTTTGTTGAGTAAAACAGTGTGACCCAAATGAAGGTCTGGCGCCGTTGGGTCAAAACCGGCTTTAATTCTAAGCGGCCGCCCTTCCTTTAACTTTTTTTCCAGCTGAGATTCGACCAGTATTTCCTCGGCCCCTCTACTCAAAATTTCCAAACTTTCCACAACCGAAGACATTCAGGCCTCTCAAAAATTATTAGCTATCTATTAAGGTGCGCAACTGTACGCTATATAGATAGGAAATTCCCAAAAAATAGCCTATTATTATGAGTGAATCTTTAAATTTGATAGAAGGTAGGAATTTGTCCAGCCCCAGAGACTACAAATCACGCATCGAACCCAGACTTCCAGATACTGGTAAAAGCAGGATCAAAACCGCCCTCTTCATTTCCTTGGGAGTGCTTATAACTGGGGCTGTTGCTAGCCAGTTTTTTGGTGGCCCCGAAACTCGGGAAATACAACCTGCCGCCGACAGTTCATCACCCATAGCCAACCCACAAAGAGTCACTTTGAGCCTCCCTCTTCCCGCACTGAAGAAAGATGGAGACGAGAGCCCTGCAGTCTACAGCGAGCCAAAATCAGCCATAGTGCCGCAAAAAGTAATTCCAGTAGAAAAAAAGCAGGCAAACGGCTCGCTCAAACAATTGCAGCACACCGTCAAAAGTGGCGAAAACCTCTCCATCATCTTCTCAAAACTAGACCTCAGCAAAAATGAACTTCATGAAATTGTGCACTCTGGTTCCATTTCAAAAGAGCTAAAGTCACTTCGGGCTGGGAAAAAGCTGTCTATTTATGTCACAGAGCAGAATAAAGTTAAACGTCTCGTCTACGAAAAGAACCGCATAGACTCTATTGTTGCCACTCGTACGGAACAAGGTTTTGATGTTACGAGAAAAAGCAAAGAAATTGATCGCCACCAGACGTTTGCATCTGCCAGAATCCAGTCATCGCTATTTAACGATGCAAAAAAAGCAGGTGTCTCCGATAAAACCATTATGGAACTTGCCAATGTTTTTGGCTGGGATATCGATTTTGCATTGGATCTACGTGAAAACGACCAGTTCTCCATTCTCTATGAGAAACAGTTTGTTGATGGCAAAGAAATTAATGCGGGCAATATCCTTGCCGCTGAATTTACTAACCGGGGAAAAACTTTCCGCGCGGTAAGGTATATCGACTCTGAAGGCCACTCTAACTATTTCACTCCTGAGGGGGATAGTATGCGAAAAACCTTTTTGCGTACCCCCGTTGATTTTGCTCGCATCAGCTCGCGGTTTAACTTAAAACGCAAACACCCTGTTCTCAACCGGATTCGGGCGCATAAAGGTGTCGATTACGCAGCCTCAACTGGAACACCCATTAAAACAACGGGTGACGGGAAAATTATTTTTCGCGGCCGAAAGGGTGGCTACGGCCGTGTCGTAATTGTTCAACATGGACAACGTTACACAACGCTCTATGCGCACCTTTCAAAGTTTCATGGCAAACGAAGGAATGGAAGCCATGTGAAGCAAGGTCAGGTGATTGGCTACGTCGGCAAGTCAGGTCTCGCAACAGGAGCTCATTTACACTATGAATTTCGTGTCAACGGCGTTCACCGCAACCCATTAACAGTCTCATTGCCACAGGCGGAATCTATTCCTAAGCAGTACCTGGCCGAATTTAACAGACAGACACAACCACTTATCAGCCAGCTGGATCAAGTCAAAACAGTCAGGCTTGCTCAGGTTAGCGGGCTGGCTTCTCCCTAAACGGGGAGTATTCGGTTACACGGATCTCAGCTGTTGCGAGAATTCTATATTGGCCTGATGTCTGGCACGAGCCTTGATGGCATTGATGCCGTAATTGCCGATTTTTCTGATAATGGCAGCAACTTACTGTGCAGTCACTATCAACCCTATCCAAAATCAGTTCGCCAAAAACTCCAAAAAATTTGTAGCAAGGCCGCTTCCATTCAGGAGTTGGCCGAAATGGATACGCTTCTTGGAAAACTCTACGTAGAATCTGCTCTAGCTGTCCTAAAAAAAGGCTCATTTGGTGGGGAGGATATCCTCGCCATCGGCAATCATGGACAGACCATCTGTCATTCTCCCGAACAGCCAAATCCTTACACTCTACAGATTGGCGATCCAAATTTGATTGCAGAACTAACAGGAATCCCTGTTGTAGCCGACTTCAGGCGCCGAGATATTGCTGTTGGTGGCCAAGGTGCACCGCTTGTTCCCGCCTTCCACCAGGCTATTTTCAGCTCCTCAACCGAGAACCGAGCCATCATCAATATCGGTGGAATTGCAAATATTACCTATTTACCCTGCTCCAAAGCAGAAGAAATTGTTGGCTTTGACTGTGGGCCCGGCAATACTCTGATGGATTTTTGGATTGAAACCCACTCTGGAAAAACTTTTGATCACAACGGCAACTGGGCACGCTCAGGAAAGGTTAACCAAGCACTTCTTAAGCGGCTTCTCGCTGATCCATTTTTCGCTCTCTCTCCACCCAAAAGTACCGGCACGGACTACTTCTCACCACAGTGGCTACAAAACAGGCTTGATGAACTCGGGTTACAAATTTCAAATGAAGATGTTCAGGCGACCCTCACAGAATTAACCGCGCAGACTATTTCCACCGCAGCAGGGAAGCTCTCATCAGAAAATTTAAATCTATATATATGTGGTGGCGGTGCGCAGAACGATTATCTAATGGAAAGAATTCGTCAGCTTTCAGGAAGCCCTACGGAAACAACTGAGTCACTATCTGTTTCTCCCGACTGGGTTGAAGCAATGGCTTTTGCCTGGCTTGCTCGACAGACGATCAATGGACTTCCTGGAAACTTACCCGAAGTAACCGGGGCGAGTCACCCCGTTATTCTTGGCGGCATTTATAAACCGTAAAAAAAGACTAGGGTGAGAATGATGAGCCACAACCACAAGTTGTTGTCGCATTGGGATTACGAATAACGAACTGTGAGCCTTCAACACTTTCTTTGTAATCTATTTCTGCCCCTTCAAGGTATTGAATACTCATCGAGTCGATCAAAACGGTTACCCCGCCTTTTTCGATCTGCGTATCATCTTCCGCTACCTCTTCATCAAAGGTGAAGCCATACTGGAAACCGGAGCAACCACCACCGGTAATATAAACTCGCAATTTCAAATTATCATTTCCCTCATCCGAAATAAGGTCACTGACTTTCGCTGCGGCACTATCAGTAAAATTAACGACTAATTCAGTTTCACTCATAAAAATTTGCTCATAAATATCCCTTAATTGAGATTCATTGTATCAGTATCCAGAGTAAATTGGTCAAGATAAGCAATTATCATCCAACCTTAGAACTACTCTTCGCCGTCATATCGCCATCACTAATTAGAGAAATGGATGCGGATTCTTCAAGGTGCGCCAACTTTCCATTAACTTCCGCACCGACCGCCATCTCGATCAAGTTATAACTAACATTCCCTGTTACGCGTGCTTTAGAGGCCAGCTCGACCCTCTCCGATGCAAAAACATCACCTTTGATTGCACCATTTAAAATAATGACCGGCACTCTCACTTCACCTTCAATTGAGCCTAATTCACTTAGCGTCAGCACTGCATCACTATCTTCCGTTCCGGTCACATTGCCTTTAACAACGCCATCGATGTGTAACCCTCCACTGAAGGTCACATCACCCACAATTTCTGCGCCTTGCCCCAAGATTGTGGAAACCTGATTATTACTCATCTTCTTTTTACCTATCATGTCCGTTTTCCTTAAAATAACGCATAGAAAGTATAGCCTACAAAAAATGATTAATACTCTGTCTCGGCAAGCCTCTTCCAGTCCCACTCTTTTTCCACTGTTTCATCTCCTTTCCTTGATGGCTTTATATTGACCACCAAACTCTGGGGAACAAAACCATCAGGTAAAATCAGGTTCCGCGTGATTGTCTGAAAATATCTGAAATTAAAAGGTAAGCTATTTTTTTGTTCTTCATTAAGATCTTTGAGTTGTAGTTTTTTCTCTTCACCCGCAAGCTGACCACTTACTGAAATCGAAAACGAGCCCTTAGTTGCCCGTTTTTTTCCAACACCCTGGGATAAGGTCAGCACGAATTTGTGACGATTAGCCTCAGGCATAGAAATCAAACGAAAACTCTGGATATAAAGTGCCTCGTTAGCTTTCTCCGGCGCCATAATCCTCTGATAGAATGCCAGCTTCTCCTCCAGCTCTTTTTGGGTTGACTGCATCTCAGCTAATTTCTTTTGTGTTTGTTGCACTGATAACCGGTCAATTTTACTGCCACTTTCAAGAATCGACAGCTGCTGCCTCAACCTGCTGACTTGCCCATTAAGCTCCACCTTTTCAGTCGACAGCTGACCAAATAGTTCTATCGCCTCGCGCGAATCTTGATCAATAAAATAGCTGCCCAGGCCAAAACCAGCAACCGTACAAATTGCCCCAAACAAAATAAATGTAACAATCGAAAGTGCCGCCGGCTTTTGACGCTGATGCCATGGTGAAATATCTGAATCACCTTTCATATTTATTGATCCCTGTTCACTATGGGTAAAGCGCGACCGTTTTTAAACCTGCGGCTTCTTCAAGCCCGAACATCAGATTCATATTTTGCACCGCCTGACCCGCAGCACCTTTAACCAGGTTATCAATAACTGAAAGAACAACAACTGTATCCCCACCTTGCGGACAATGAACAGCAATCTGACAACGGTTTGAGCCACGAACATCACCCGTATCAGGATGAGCACCTGCAGGAAGGATGTCGACAAAATAATCATCCTTAAAGCGATCCTCATAAAGCTGCTGTAAATCAGGCGCACTGCCTGTCAGTTTTGCGTACAACGTGGCATGAATACCTCTAATCATAGGCAACAAATGTGGAACAAAAGTCATATTTACACCCTTTCCCGCAACATCCTCCAGCCCCTGAACAACTTCTGGCAAATGGCGATGCCCCTGCGCTGCATACGCCTTGAAGCTCTCACCTGTCTCACTCATTAACGCACTCACTTGCGCAGAACGACCCGCACCACTGACACCTGACTTTACATCTGCGATCAGGCCATCGAGGCTGATTAATCCCTCTTCAATCAACGGCAAAAAACCTAACTGTGTTGCCGTAGGATAACAACCTGGGTTAGCCACTAAACGCGCCGTTTTGACCGATTCTCGATTCATTTCAGGTAGCCCATAAACGGCTTCAGTAATGAGATCTGGGCAAAGATGCGGTTCACCGTACCACTTCTCCCACAAAGCAGGATCTTTGAGTCGAAAATCGGCAGACAAATCGATAAGTTTCACACCTCGCTCAAGTAACGCTGGCGTCATCCGCATCGCCGTACCATTTGGTGTCGCAAAAAAAACGACATCGCACGTACCTAACTCATCAATTTCTGGCTTGCTGAAACAAATATCAATTAAGCCGCGTAGATTGGGGTAAGTCGCATCAACTCGGCTACCCGCATCAGAGCGAGAGGTAACAACGCTGACCTCTACCTCAGAGTGAAGCACAAGAATCCGCAATAGTTCCACGCCTGTGTAACCGGTACCACCTACAATGCCTGCCTTAATCATGAGCCAATCTACTTTAGTTGTTTAATAATCCTGCTATTGTCCGTCTTCACTCTCCATTCCTCAAGCATCCTGACAGCGATTTTGATAAACTTAGCCATTGAATTTATATTTCAAAAGCAAAAATGTTTAGCCATTTCAAAGCCTCAGCCCGCCAGCTATTCTCACCAAATGCAATCAAATTACACCTGGTCTTCTGGCTAGGTGCCATTCTTGTTGGCGTCTCCGTTGTTGTCCTAACACACGGTAACGAATTAGCCTCAGACCTTTTTCGAAGAATTTATGAGCAATCCACTTGGCTCCCTTTCCTTCTCGCGCCTCTTGGGCTCGCGCTGACAGCATGGTTAACAACAACCTACTTTAAAGGCTCAGAAAGAAGCGGTGTGCCTCAGGTCAAAACTGCCCTCGAGATAACCGGCGATCTTTCCAATCGCTCCGCACTACTTTCGTTACGAATTATTGTCGGAAAAATCCTCCTCACGTTCCTAGGCCTTCTTTCAGGTGCTTCGGTCGGCTTCGGGGGGCCAGCTGTTCATATTGGTGCCGCAATCATGACGACACTTGGGCGGCTCGCACGGTTTCCTGCTCATTACCTGGAAAGAGGACTAATCCTTGCTGGTAGTGCTGCTGGCTTCGCTGCAATGTTTAGCGCCCCTCTAGCAGGCATCGTGTTTGCCATCGAAGAGATGGGCCGTTCACTAGAGGAAAAAACCAGTGGCATCGTCTTAACTGCTATCATTTTTTCCGGCGTCACCGCCTTTATTTTACTCGACCACACAACCTATCTGGGCGAGTACATCACCAGTTTTAACTGGAGAGAAAATGGCGCTGCGGTTCTAATTTGCGGGGTTTTCTGTGGATCAATCGGTGCTCTATTCAGCAATAGCATAATTACTGGTGGAAAGTGGCTCACCACAATTGAATGGCTCACTCCTATTAAATTAGGTCTTATTTGCGGTTTTATTATTGCGCTTCTAGGGCTCTTTTCTGACGGAAATTCTTTTGGCACAGGTTATCAGGAGACACTAGAAATCCTGAAACACCCTGAAGCGATGGACCCTCTGCTGCCTTTCTACAAAATTGGCTCAATTATCATGACCTTTTTCAGTGGCATCCCCAGCGGAATCTTTGTCCCCTCATTGACGGTCGGTGCGGCACTCGGAGCCGATCTTGCCAACTGGTTTCCCGTTGCCCCCGCAACGGTCATGATTTTACTCGGTATAACCGCTTACTTTTCTGGCATGCTGCAATCGCCTTTAACCGCTTTTGTTGTCGTGATGGAGATGAGTGATGCGCATGAACTGCTTTTGCCCTTGATGGCGACTGCATTTATTGCCGCCGGCACCTCTCGGCTAATCTGCCCAACACCTTTATACCGGGCATTATGTGATGCATACTCTCAACATATAGAAAACAGCAACGATAAAAAGCAAGATGATCGCAAATAAAAACATTCTGATCGGCCTTATCCTGGCCGCGCTACTCATTGTAGGAAACTGGCTTTTCCTGGGTGATGCGGGCAAACGGCAACTGCCCAATGTCACCTTTAACACGCTCACGGGCGAGAAAATAACCTCTGCTAACCTTAAAGGGCACCCTGCACTGATCACCTTCTGGGCAACCGACTGTCCCGGCTGTATCGCAGAAATCCCCCACCTTATCGAGCTTTACAACGAGCTGTCTGGTAAAGGGCTTATAATGATTTCCGTTGCCATGCATTACGATCCACCCGACCGCGTACTGGCAATGACCAAAGCAAAGAAACTACCCTACCCTGTTGCTCTTGATCCCATGGGTAAGCTCTCTACCGCTTTTTACAATGTCCAGCTAACACCGACTAATTTCCTGATCGCCCCCGATGGAACCATCGCACTTCAAAAAATTGGAGAGATGGATATGAGTCACGTCCGTACACGTATCTTAAAAATGCTCGAAGAGGGTTAAATGCTATGTGGTTAAAAGCATTTCACCTGATCACAATGGTCACCTGGTTTGCTGGGCTCTTCTATCTACCCAGACTGTTTGTCTATCACGCCATGAGTGACGACAAAACTAGTCATGAGCGCTTCCTCATCATGGAAAGAAAGCTCTATTACGGCATCATGACACCCGGCATGATTCTCACTTTGGTATTAGGTGGATGGATGCTCGTTGATTATGCGTGGGCTATCTATGCGAGTAGTGGCTGGCTGCATACCAAACTCTTATTGCTAGCCCTTCTCGTTGGTTATCATATCCAATGCGGCCGCTGGCTTGCTGATTTCAAAAATGACCGCAACAACCGCAGCCATATCTACTATCGCTGGGTCAATGAAATACCCGTTATCTTTCTAATTGCCATCATTATTCTAGCGACCGTAAAACCTTTTTAGGTCGCCCACACCAGTTGATAAAACTTTTCCCGAGCAAAGCATATTTTTGCTTGCTTTCTTATTAGTAACGATTATCATTCGTATCAATGGCGTGGCATTTATGCAACTTCACTGATACCCGAATCTATATCAAAAGGATGATTATTATGAGTTTTCACATCTACGCATGGCTGGAAAACGGAATACCACGGTTGCAAGTTATTGAGGCGCACTCTGGTGCTATTTACCTCTCTTGGCGCTATCAAGAGACAAACCAAGACAGCCAACCCAAAGGAAAAAAAGAGATTCAACGGCTATTTAAGGATTTACTTCTATTAACGTGCAAGCAAGAAATGAAAAACTGCAGGCTATTTAAAACCGAGCCAGACCACAATCAATGCCCCGTGCAACCGATTTATGAAATTAGCCATAACTTAGATCCCTAGATCCTTACAGAAAACTGCAAATCATGTGGGGTGAGGGTCAAATCTATGAAAATCTCATCCAAGCAATGGTTCTAATGGAGGGGAAAGGTCACCTACAACAGCAATAAAGGTGCCCTGCCCCGTCTTGGTGGCGGTGCTTTCTACACCTCAATGGAATATCAAACGCTTGATGCGATCAGCGGCGATCGTGCCCAGCCAACACTTATCGCCCTCGAATATGCCGCAGCCGATAGCTTGACGTTAGGCGGTGCATTTGGCCTGTTCAATGCCAAAGATAAAGATGATTACGATGTCGAAGAGGCCGATATTTATCTGACCTACAACTGGAAAGAGCAGACCAATTTTGAGCTTGTCTATGCTCAGGTCAACGATAAAAATCGCTCTGGCAATGATTATCAGCTTCACGCTATTTTGACTTATAACTATTAACCAAAAATGATATACCCAGCATGGAATTACTCGGAATTGCTATTGAGAACGATTCTTGTTATGCTTTTTTATTCCAACATTACCTTTACGGAGATTAGCAAGAAATGCAGCCCAGAAAATCACTCCTGGCCCTAACCATTGGCCTCCTCTGCGCAAGCTCGCAAGCCAGCGCCATAACACTCGAAGAGCTTGCAGAACGACTGGAAAAGGTCGAAAAAGAAAATGCTGCGCTAAGAGCCCAGCTAAACCAGACAACGAACCAGGTTGAAACTAATACTACAGCGGTAGAAACCGTCGCCGATAATGTTAGCAACAGCGGAATAGTCAAAGCAGCTGAATGGGTCAACAAAACCACAATCGGCGCCTATGGCGAACTGCATTACAACAACCTTTCTGGAAAAGGTGGCGCATCAGATAAAGATGAGATCGATTTCCACCGTTTTGTTCTCTTCTTTGGCCATGAATTCACCGATGACATCCGCTTTTTCTCTGAATTGGAGCTTGAACACAGCATCGCTGGGGATGGTAAAAAGGGTGAGATTGAGCTTGAGCAAGCCTACCTAGATTTTGACCTTAACGATAAACATACCGCTCGAGCAGGTCTGTTCCTGATCCCTGTCGGGATCATTAATGAAACCCATGAACCCCCTACATTTTATGGCACAGAGCGCAATCCAGTTGAGAAAAATATTATTCCGGCAACCTGGTGGGAAGCGGGTGCGGGTGCATATGGACAATTAGGCGGAGGTTTCAGCTACGATGCCTACATTCACTCTGGTCTTGCGACAACCTCCGGAAATAATTTTGCCGTCCGAAAAGGCAGGCAGAAAGCTAGCAAGGCTAAAGCGAATGATTTAGCGGCAACAGGCCGTATCAAATACACAGGTATTGCTGGCCTTGAGCTTGCTTTTACAGCTCAGTATCAAGAGGATATTTCTCAGATATCATCTGATGGTGCTGATAGTGCCAATATGTTCGAGACGCACGCAGTCTGGACAACGGGGCCGTTCACACTAAAAGCACTTTATGCTATGTGGGATATTGAGGGTTCAGCGGTAAAAGCCGTTGGTGCTGACAAGCAGGATGGTTTCTATCTTGAACCTTCATTTAAGATCAACTCTAAACTCGGTATTTTTGCCCGTTATAACCAATGGGATAACCAGGCCGGCAGTAATTCTGGCGAAGCCAAAGATACCAGCAAGGAACAGTGGGATATCGGCGTAAACTGGTGGCCGCATGAAGATGTTGTAATCAAGGCCGATTACCAACGCCAAAATCACGAAAACAGAAAAGACCAGAATGGTGTAAACCTTGGAATCGGCTATCAATTCTAAACAATCGATTCTAAAATGGACTGATGGTCAATCCTAACTTTATCACTCTACTGAGGGGGCAAAAGCCCCCTCTTTTCTGCATACTGCTGGTTATCTCTATTTTTTTTTATCCCACCACACCTCAGGCCGAAACCTATCTGCCACCTGAAGATTTTATCAACAACTCTTTCAACGGCAACCCACCTGCTACTGATGTTCTCTGGATAAATAAATCACTTCGGCAACAAGCCGAAAAAATTCTGGCTCACAAACCTGGTTTTTTGCGTACTCGCTATAGAAAACAGGATAGTAAAAGCGTCTGGATACTCGATGAAATCGGCAAAACTAAACCTATTACTGTCGGCATTGTTATTAACCAAGGAAAAATTGAGACCGTCAAAGTTCTTTCTTTTCGCGAAAGCCGAGGGTGGGAAGTGAAACATGATTTCTTCACCAAGCAATACATAAATGCTCAATTAAAAGATGATCTGCAGCTAAATCAGAATATAGATGGCATCTCTGGAGCAACACTCTCTGTTCGCGCTGTCACTAAACTGGCAAAATTAGCATTGTTATTTGATCAGGAAATTCGCCAATGAGCAGACCCAAATGCAAGGCAAGTCCCAGCCGCCTGCGCCACTCTCTGTTTATCTGGCACCGTTATATTGGCATTAGTGTCGCTTTAGTGGTCGTGATACTGAGCTTAACCGGACTTCTTCTCAACCACACAGAAACATTCAAGCTCGATGAAAAAAAGCTTAAATCTAATATTCTTCTGGACTGGTATGGCCTGAAACTTTCACCTCCCACAAATAGCTTCAAGTCTGGCAGCCACTGGGTTAGCCAAATTGAAGAACAGTTATATCTGGATACACGACCTCTGCCGCACAAAAATAAGTCCCCTTTAATCGGTGTGGTCAAAACTGATGGCTTTATCGTGATTGCTTTCAGCCTCGAAATTGTACTCATTACAAATGAAGGTGAATTAATAGAGCGCATCACCCCCGCTGAAGGCTTACCAGCTAATATTTATCGAATAGGGTTAAATAATCTCGAGCAACCCGTTATCGACTCGTCAAGTGGCATCTTATACAGTACAGATGGACTATTATCCTGGGAGAACCTAGCAGTCAATAACACCCAATGGTCTGCTGAAAGGGCTTTACCAAAACAGCTCTCTGAAGAGATTTCTCACCATTTTCGTCAAAACATAATTCCGTTGGAGCGCTTTATTCTTGACCTTCATAGTGGCCGTATTTTTGGTGTTGCAGGTGTTTTCTTTGTTGACGTTGCCACGCTATTATTTATCTTCCTTGCATTCAGTGGGTTTTGGCTTTGGCTGCGACAGAGAAGACATTATAAACGTAAAAAATGAACTCAAAAGAAGAGCTTATTCAAACCTACCAGTGGCTAAGACAATATGGCCTAAATGATTCACACAGTGGTAATTGCTCACTTCGTGAGGACAACCACTTTTGGGTGACACCCACAGGAGCCTGTGCTGACACGCTCTCCACAGATAAATTAATCCACTGCGAGCTCCAAAAAAAAACCACCGAAGGCTCTTCACTTGATGCCGGACTACATAATGCTGTTTATTTAGCCAATCCATCTGCCCATGCGGTTCTTCACAGCCACAATCCTTACACCATTGCGCTTACACTCGACGGGAATGACTTTACGCCCGTGGATTTTGAAGGTTTTTATTACTTCGGAACTGTTCCGGTCATCGATATACGTTTTGACCGATATGTTGAGGAGGCACCCGGTAGAGTTTCCTCACTGTTAACAAAACACTCTATTGTTGTTGTTCGTGGCCACGGTGTATACAGCTGCGCTGAAAGCATAAATCTCGCTTACAAATGGGTTTGCTCTCTGGAGCTTTCAGCGAAGACCGCCTATCTCGCCCGCACAGTCGGAACCGTTAAATAAATCTCCTGAATTCTAAGCCGGTATAAATGTCTTTGCGCATCAACCAAGTGCTGCCCCCAGTGAAGTATAAAACCAGACTGCCAGAGCTTTAACGCCTCTTCTTCACAATGAATAACACCTGCATCGAGCAGGTTCAAACCTCGCTTTAGCTCAAAGTAGATGTCGGCAAAGTCATCCGCCAGACTACCTGTCGTGCCAACACTATCTGTAGACAAATCCCGCTCAAGTGGGTAACTATCTTGCTCTTTAAGAAACAGTTTCAAGCTAAAAAACAGTTCAAAACGATCATCAAGGTCGGGTAAAGTGAAAAACCGGTAATCAATACCTCCAGAGTCAAACTGCAAGACCGTCGCATGCAATTGTGCCAAACTTTGGGTAATAGGAAAAAGCCACTCACTCTCCTCCAGCTTTTTAATATTTTCAATTAGCTGGCAGAAGTCGTTCGCCGCTGAAGCTAGCGCCTGAAACTTAAAGGGATCGCTTATCACCGTACTGAATTACCTATCTACATAATCTGCTCTCCAGAACAAGTCTAGACCGTTAACCAAAAATATTTGTGAATACCATCAAGAAACCTACCGATCCATTTCCTTAACAATTTCCTCCTTGTAATCGAAGGCACTTCGCGCACAAAGCCGCTCAACGCCTTCCCCACAATCTGGGCAACTCCAGTCCTCAGCAAGCATTGAAACCAGCGTACAACGGGCAATACTCCGCTCGGGGTCTCCCATAAGTTCATCATAAATATAACCACAATTTACACAGAAGTACTTTTTCATCGAACCCATTCCAGTTATTCTCAATAACTTACTATCTTACCCGTGGGCAAAACTATTTTGAACAAACCATCTCAGCCAGTTGTACTCACCATTTCTGGCCATGATCCCAGCGGCGGCGCCGGTATTCAGGCCGATATCGAGTCTATTTTCAGCCAGGGTTGCCAACCGTGCAGCATTATTACTGCATTGACCGTGCAGGATAGCTGCGATATAAAGTCAGTCATTCCACAACCAGCCAAAATAGTCTCGGAGCAGCTTAAAATCTTGATGGCCGATATCAAGCCCACCGTAATCAAAATTGGCCTGATTGGCTCATTGGAAATTGTTAATGTTATACATGAGCAATTAGAGGGGTGCGGTATTCCGATTATCTTCGATCCTGTCCTCGCCTCAGGTGGAGGTACGGAACTGTCTAATCAATCATTGATTGAATCGATACAAACCAAACTACTCCCTATTTCAACACTCATTACACCAAACAGTATAGAAGCAAAACGCCTTACTCCTGATCTCGATGATCTTGATGAATGTGGCATCAAACTTCTGGAGATGGGCTGTGAGCAAGTGCTAATCACCGGCGCACACGAAGAGAGCAAAACCGTCGATAACCGCCTCTACCAGCAAGGTAAACTACTGGAAACTTTCAGCTGGAATCGGCTGCCTCATAGCTATCATGGTTCAGGCTGCACACTGGCCTCTACAATTGCAGCGCTACTTGCTCAGGGACTACCCATATTTGCAGCCATCAATGAAGCTCAGGAATTTACCTGGCAGTCATTGGACAATGGATTCCGCCCCGGAAAAGGGCAGTACTTCCCCAACCGCTTTTTCTGGGCAGCAAATGACTAGCGTCGAACTGCCCAAACGCGGGCTCTACGCCATAACAGGTGAATTCAAATCACATCACCAGCTCATTGATGATGTAGGACTAGCCATTCAAGGTGGAGCAGTGATGATTCAATACCGAGATAAAAAAAATGCTCTTCCTGACCAGCGAGAAATTGCAAAACAGCTTTTAACCCTCTGCAATCAGCACGCGACTCCACTAATCATCAACGACAATATCGAGCTGGCCAAAACAGTTGGTGCGCACGGCGTGCACCTGGGGAAAAGTGATTGTGATTTAGCTCAGGCAAAAGCCTGTTTGCCTGAAAAAGCAATTATCGGCATCTCCTGCTACAACACGATCCAAAGTGCCATAGAAGCTGAAGAAAACGGGGCAAGCTATATTGCTTTTGGCCGGTTTTTCCCGTCCAAAAGTAAACCGGGAGCCTCAACAGCTAAACTGGAGACTCTGACTCATGCAAAGCAGCTGATCTCGATTCCTGTCACAGCAATTGGCGGTATCACCGCTGATAATGCCTCATCACTTCTACAGGCAGGCGCAGATCTGCTAGCGGTCATCGATGCAGTTTTTGGAGAGGAACACCCCGGTCAGGCCGCTCGAAAATTTTTACCCTTATTTAAATAGCCAGTTACCTCTAAATTCTCTACAAAAAAGGGAGCACCGAAAACCGCCCCCTTTTTTAAGGCCGATTTAAACCGGCCTGTTTAACTGCTGAAAATATTAACCTCTTCCAAAGCCCAGTAGCTTATGATTTACAACCATATCTGCCACCACCTCTGGAACTTTCGACTCCCAATCTCCACGGCCTTTTTTTAAGCCCGTCAAAACCTCCTGAGTATCAATTTCAAGCAAGCTCTCATCAACATTATCTAGGCCAATCATTCGCTCATTCAGATACAGATACTGGAATAGGTGATAGATTTTTTCAGTCACCTTAAAGTTATCAACCGTGATAAGTTCCGAGTTAACCGAACTCCTCATCGGGTAGATATAAAGACGCGTGTTATCAGGAAATAGTTTCGCAAAAGCTTCTAAAATCCCCCCTTCGAGACCCTCGTAGTAATCTTCGGTGAAAATATGATCGAGATTCGGAATCCCCAACACAATACCAATCTGTTTCTGCGTATACTGCCTAAAATAGGCACGCAAACGGAAATAACGTAGATAATCTGAAATCATCACGTTATACCCCAGTGCATTGAGCATATTGATACGTGCCAGAAAATCTGCATCATCAACTTTATCACCCGATGTGAGACTTGCCATCGTTAACTCGGCAAGCACCAGTGTCTCATCTTCTTCAACATGCTCAACATCATGGAATTTCTTCAATCCACATTTGATCATATCGATATTGACATTAGTAACCGGTTTGAACGTACCACGCGTTGCCAAAATATTTTTCTTGTAAAGTAATTCAGAAGGAACCTGCACTTCGCCATCGGGGCTGAACATAATTGCACGCGTCAACCAGCTACGGATCAGGTGCAGGTTCATCAGGCGGTTCTCGACCTCTTCAAAGTAAGGGCCTGAAAAGTTGATCAAATCAATCTCAATACGATCTTGCTCGAGATCATCTGCTAATGATTCAATAATTTTTTTGGGCTGACTGAAGTTATAGAAAGCCGAATAAACCAGGTTGACCCCCAAAATCCCTAACGCCTCTTGTTGAGCCTCACCATCACTATCGAGCATCCGAACATGAAGAATAATATCGCTGGGCAGTGCGCCAGGATACAGCTGAAGCCGAATACCAACCCAACCATGACACTCATTATTCCTCAAATAGCTTTTTGCCGTGACGGTCGCCGCATAGGCGAAAAATGTTGTATTTTTCTTTCGAGAAGCAGAAAGCCTGTCTACAACAAGCTGGTACTCCTGTTCCAGCATTTTTTTCAAGCGGCTACAACTGACATAACGACCAGATTCTTCGGCCCCATAAATCGAGTCACTCACCTGCATATCGTAAGCAGACATCGTCTTAGCGATCGTACCGGCAGCGCCACCAGCCCTGAAGAAATTGCGTGCGACCTCCTGTCCTGCGCCAATTTCTACTATTGTCCCGTACTTGCAATCATCAAGGTTAATTTCTAACGCTTTCTGTAGCGTTTTATGGCCCTGTTCCTGGTCTTTCTCCACCATATTTTATGCCCTAAACATTAAATGATATTAAAATTAGAATCGTTTATAACTTATTTCACTTAGCTAAAAAATAACGGCATGTAAGATGCTGCTATTTCCCTAGAACCTTATTTACCTCTTCAATGTCGAGCCGAGATAAATTACCTGCTGCCTGCTTAAGCTCCAGCCCATTGAGAATATAAGCATATCGAGTGTCCGAGTAGTTCCGTTTTGCCCTATACAGATTTCTTTGTTCCGCAAGGACATCTACCATCGTTCTGGTTCCTACTTCAAAACCGGCTTCCGTTGCCTCCAGCGCACTCTTTGACGAGGTCACCGCAGCACCTAATGCCTCGACTTGACTAATACTGGTCAGCACATCACGGAAAGCATCTTTCACCTGCCGTTCTACTGAGCGATATGTTTTATCCAGATTTCTTTGCGCTTCATGAAAATCATACTGTGCCTGACGCGTACGTGAATTAACCCCTCCACCTTCATAAATTGGCACGTTCAACTGCAACCCAATTGATCGAGTATCGGTCGAAAACCCCGTGCTTTTATCTGTGTCATCCAACCCCATTGAGCCAACAATATCGAGTGTTGGATAATGACCTGAGCGCTGTATCGATACATTCTCTTTAACCGCCTCTGTGCCAGCTCGCGCCGCAGTAAGCTCCATATTGCCTGCCACAGCGGCTAATCTCCACGCCTCAACATCCATTGGATCTGGCTTTATCAGAGGTAGCTTCTCCGTCAGTGGCGTCAATTCATCAGGTCTTCTATTGATGATCTCGTGCAACACCTCCCAGGCGTGTTCAACCTCATTCTGCGCAAAAATTTCCCCCGCCCGTGCCTGATCAAAACCAGCCTGGGCTTCATGAACATCAGTAATCGCAATCAATCCAACCTCAAAACGGACCTTAGCCTGTTCAAGTTGTCGCGCAATCGCCTCTTTTTCAGCCGTCGCAAATACTAACTCATCCTTTGATGCGAGAACCGCGAAATAACTCAGTGCCGCTCGAATCATCAAGTCCTGTTGCGCAGCCTGGTATTCTGCTTCTGCTTGCGCAATAAATCTATCTGCCTGACTCAACTGTACCCAGTAATCATGATGGTAAACTGGCTGATAAAGGTCTAATCGAATGTTGTCATCCGTATAATTTTCCACGCCGGAATTATTTGGAAACGGAGAAGATGTTACATCCTGCCGAGTGGCATTTGCGCCCGCCGACGCGGACAAAGTAGGCAGTAAACGAGCAAGGCTTTGAGGTCTCGATTCCAGGACAGAATCTCGTCTAAATAGTGCTGCAGCGAGCTGAGGATCACTGCTCAATGCTTCATCATAAATTTCTAACAAGTTTTCCGCCCTAGTTTGCATCGGAATAGCGATTGTTGCAGTTAGCAATACAGTAAAAAAAACAGTTCTCTTCATCTCACACGCCTTAAATTTATAAATAGCCCTTAAACCTCTGGAATTCTAACTGAAAAGAGTAGATCAAATTATCTTTTATCTATGATTTTAATTAGAATCTCCATAAAACAGCCATCACCCACCCACATAACCATAAAAAGAACATGTCAAAAATTGAATTTGAAGTTAGAGAAGAAGATCTTATCCGCTTTACCACTCATAACTACCACCAAAACCCGAAAATAAAGAAAATGTTTAGCCGGCATCAATTCCTCTATCCCATTACTCTCGGGCTTGTCTCTGTCTATATGTATATCTTTCTTGCCAATACAACTTACGCGCTACCACTCGCCTTTGTCACCATTGCCTGGGCAACTCTAATCCCTCTATATCTACAAAATGATCTCAAAAAACAGGCAAAAGAACTGTATTCAGAAGAAGAGAAGCTAAACCTGATTGGTACCCATACTTTTCAGACCGAAGACAAACATCTGTACGGTATTTTTCCTGACAATGAAACCCGCATTCGCTGGAGAGACTTTGATAAAGCAGAGCTCAGAAAAGCGACCCTTTACCTTTATCTCGATACAGACAGGGCCTTAATTATTCCTAAAGTTACAGTCAACGCTGGCAATTTTAGTGAATTTCTCAGTGATGTTAATAACCACCTGCTCGAGGCCGCCTCTAAATAGAGGCAGTAACTCGTAAGCGCTTAATAAAGTCATCAGCTGGTTCAGGGCGAGAGAAATAGTAGCCCTGGTACTCTCGGCACCCTTTCTCCATCAAAAAGTTAAGTTGCTCTTTGGTCTCAACCCCTTCTGCGATCACGCCAAATTTTAAATGGTTCGCCATACTGATGATCGTTTCAACAATCACCGCATCATTTGGATCGGTCGCAATATCTCGCACAAAAGCTCGGTCAATTTTAAGTTGGTCCAGTGGCAACCTTTTCAGGTAGCTCAACGAAGAGTAACCGGTGCCAAAATCATCAATTGAAAAACCAATACCCAACGTTTTAAGTTGGTTCATCTTTTCGATCGTTTCATCGACCCGGTCAACCACAACCCCTTCGGTCAACTCTAGCATTAATGACTCAGGGTTTGCTCCACTCACTTTCAGCACTTTTTTGACCATTTCAACAAAACCAGGTTGATTAAATTGATGCGAACTAACATTAATCCCAAGATGAGGCAGTTGCAGGTTTTCATCCTGCCACTGTCTCAGATGGTCACAGGCTTTCTCAATCACCCACTCACCAATTGCAATAATCTGTCCAGTCTGCTCTGCAACAGGAATAAATTTCATTGGCGAAATCTGACCTAACGTTGGATGTTGCCAGCGGATCAGCGCTTCTGCCCCAATAATCACGCCCTCTAGATTGTTCTGACACTGGAAATAGAGTTCAAAATCTTCATTTTCTATCGCCTTATGCAAATCCATTTTCAGACTTAGCCACTCGTCTGCCGCCTCTTGCATTTTACTGTTATAGAAGCGAATCGCATTACGCCCTTCTGCTTTAGCTCGATACATCGCTGTGTCGGCATTGGTAATCAACAACTCTGGCTCATCACCATCAACAGGATAAAGTTTAATCCCTATGCTCGTTGTCACATGGCATTCAAACCCCTCTAGGTCATAGGGCTTATTTATGACTGTCTGAATTTTTTCTGCCACCACAAGCGCCTGATTTGCCGCATCAGCTTCACTTTCTGCCTCGGGTGATATCAAAATGACAAACTCATCCCCACCCAACCGGGATGCCAGATCAACCTCTCTAATAACACCATTCAACCGAGAGGCGACTTCTTTGAGTAAAATATCACCAAGACCATGTCCTAACGAATCATTAATTGTCTTAAAGTGGTCCAGATCAAGAAATATCAAAGCACCTTGCTTTCCATTCCTGCGCGCCTGAACCATCTCATGTTCAACACCCATCAAAAGCATGCGCCGGTTTGGCAAGTTAGTCAGCGGATCATAAAAAGCCAGTTTATTGATCTCTTTCTCATCCAGTTTCTGTTGCGTGATATCAGAAAAGACAGCAACTCGGTGGCTCACTTCCCCCCGCTCATTTTCTACATTGGTTATTTTTGTCAGGATTGGATAAATTTCACCTGATTTTCGTTTGTTCCATATTTCACCTTCCCAACGCCCTTCTTTTACGAGTTTTTCCCAAAAAATTTTATAAAATACGGCTGTCTGTTTTCCTGACTGGAACATCCGCGGATCCTGTCCTAGAACATCAGCCTCCTCATATCCTGAAATATCACAAAATGCCTGGTTTACCCGAATGATCTCATTATTCAGATCTGTGATAAGGATACCCTCGTGCGTATCAAATGAGATGGCCGCAATGCGCATCGCCTCTTCAGCCAGTTTTCGCTCAGTAATATCAATACGTGTTCCGCTAATATGCAGAGGCTTGCCATTTTCATCTCGTCTGGCCGCCTCACCTCGTGACAGGATCCAGACCCAATGACCATCCTTGTGTTTCATCCGAAACTCACGCTCCATACTAGGGCGAAGGCCTGCCATAAATTGCTCTTTTACTAAAATAGCTTCCTTCTTGTCATCTGGGTGGCTTAAATACAGCCAGACATCAAGATCTTTCTCTTCAAACTCTCCTTTTTCATAACCCAGCAACTCTTCCCACGAGGGAATAGAAACCACCTCTCCGGTCTCTACATTCCAGTCCCAAATACCTTCATTGGCCGCTCGCAGAGCCCGATGAAACCGCTCTGCATTCAGTTTTGCCTCTTTCTCGGCTAAATGCCTTTCAGCCACTTCACCTGTAAGTTTTTTCGTTCTTTCTTTAACAATCTGCTCAATACGAATGGAGCGAATCGCCATCACTAAAACAAATAGCATCACCAGTGCTGTAAATAACAGGCCTACAAAGATAAGCCCCCCAATAGAATGAGAATAACGGCTCATAAAAAATGAGAGATCCGGCACAACGACCAGTTTCAACTCAACCTCACCGGCAAGTAGCGTTACCTTCCTTGACCTCTCAAAAAGGCTATCTGGACCCCATTCCCCCTGATCAAAAAATGGCTGTTTACGATCGTCAAAGAACAACTGGAGGTTTGTACCGAAGGTATCAACACCCAAAAGCGCCTCTGCAACGAACATTTCTATATTAAGAACAGAGGCCACTACCCCCGCAAAAGCGCTCTGACGCATCGTAATCGAGTCATTTTTATAGCCTTTTTTAAAGACCGGTCTATACATGACAATATTCAACCTGGACTGCCTGTCCTGGATCAGCTGAACTGGTTCTGCAATAACTAATTGCCCACTATCTCTAGCCTGGTTAACCGCCATCTGTGTAACAGGATTAGAGAGAATGTCGTAACCCAATGCTTTTTCATTTCCAGCTATCGGTTCCACATAAAAAATGGGCAGATATTCCTCTTTAGAGGAGGAAACAACTGTTCCACCCAACTGCCCCGTCCATTCACTAATCTGAAACCCTGAACCAAAAATCTCTCTGCCACCGACTTCAAATGAAGCTCTCTGTTCGGCTGTTATTTTTGGAATCCACTCTAGCGCCGGCTGGTCCCGCTCCTGCGTGAGCATCGTCCTGGTAAAAACCGAAAACTCATCTTTTGTCACCTGTTCTGAAGCATCGAAAAAGCCTCCAATAAGCTCAAGTTCACTTTCATGCTTTTCGAACTCAGACTGCAACCCGTATGCTATCGAATCGACCAGCCGATAAAAATCAGCCTCAATCCGTTTTTTTTCCTGCTCTATCGTATAGTTAAAGGCAAGAGATACCAGTAAAAAACAGATGATCACCGGCGCGGCAACCATACGCGTTTTCTTTTGCCAATTTTGATTAAATCGGCCGATAAAAAGAAGTACTAATGGTGCAAAAATAAGCACCCCAATCGTGTCCCCAATCCACCAGAAAAGCCAGCTCTCCCAAAATCTCTCCGCGCCAAGCAAACCTGTCTTTAAATGTACCGACAAATTAAAAGAGGGAGAAACGAGTGATGCCAGGGGACCACCCAGAAACAGGAATTTAAAAATATCTTTTTCTGTCGAAAAGCCATCCGAAAGATTTACAAAACGGTTGATTAACCAGGCAGCAAGAGTAACCTGGAGAGCTGCTCCAAATCCATTGATACAACTTAGAAAAAGCGTAACCTCTTCTGGAAAAAGAGGGAATACGGTTAGAAAATTCCCTATAAAAACACCAACAATAGCTGTCCAACCAAACACCATAACAGCAGCCAGTGCGATACCGGAAGCAGGCCAGATAACGCCTGCATTACTCGGTGGAATGGAGAAAAGTAAGCCGACCTGACCCGCCAAGTAATAGGCCAGCGTCACAGTGAAGACAATCCACAAGCTGTGTGGCAATCCTTTTGAACTAGTAGTTAAAAATTTCAAACATCATTCCAGAATTTAATCACACAAAGAATGCTTATAACTATAGATCAAATTCCAGCCATTCACTGAGTTCTGGATAATAAAGTGCCAAACGGATTGGGCCTGGAAATAGCTTTGCCATCATTGCACCGTAACAGGCTAGCTGCGGTCGATAGCGGTTTAACTCATTTAGTAAAAATTGTGTTTTATCTGACCCCTCATGGCCACCTGTTTTGTAGTCGATAATCCAGCGAACACCCACTTTATCCACAAAAGTTCGGTCAATCACAATTGTTTTAAGCTGTCCGTTCCAGAGGCCCGTCAAAGCTTTCTCACAACTACTCTCTTGATGAGTGAAAGAGAGTATCCAGCGACCTTTTTCATCAGCAAGCATCTTGTTTATCAAAACCTCGACTTTCTCCATAGCCTGATCAAGTGCAGAAATAACCACCCCGCTTCGTATCAATTGAGACTTTACCCATAGACGGCTAGCAATCACTTTTTGATTACTCCAGGATTCAACGCCCTCATTACCTATTCGCTCCAAAAAAGCATGCGTGACAACCCCCACATGGCGTGCTGTTTCTCCTGCCCAATCAAATTCCAGGTTTTTTGTTTGCAAAGCTGTTTGCTCTAATGGCTTTTCCAAAACAAAGCTGGTTGGCACTGCGGGCTGAGCCCAATCAAGGCTCAAACGAGATATAGCCTTCCTGCTCGGCTCAGCGACCACCTGTTCCTGGATTACTGGCTGATCCATCGACTGCAACGCCTGTTTAAAGGTAGGCTGTAAAATGGGCCACAAGCGGGCCAGCAGAGAGCCACTGGGCGGCACTTTGAAGGCTTCTCCCTCATTATCTAACTCAGCATGGGCAAAAAGGGTGAGCTGTTTCTTGGCGCGTGTTGTCGCCACATAAAGCAACCGATCATTTTCAAGAAGCGTTTTATCACTCTCCGCTTTTTTGATAAAGGTTGTGATCAGGCTGTCGCCCTCTCCCTCCTCTGAAATAGGTGCCAGCAGCAGATCGGGAACTATCTCTCCCTCTCGAGGGCGCTCTAACCAGTTAAGGAGTTTCTTACTATCTGAGCGCGACCGTTTACCCAAGCCAGGCAGAAAGACATGATCAAACTCTAACCCTTTTGACTTATGAATAGTCATCAGCTGCAAGCGTTCATCTGCCAACGGATCAGGAGGCGAAAAGAGCTGTTCGACCACTGTTTCCAGCTGAGCAAAATCAATTAAATCAGCACCTTTATCGAGCCTTTCAAGTAGCTCAAAGAAGCATTTTGCCGCTTCAAGATCAATGGCTTCGGTCAGATTAGCGGGGCCTGCCAAAGCGATCCAGCTTCCCTCAATCTGTTTGCGTAATGGCTGTCGCCGCCGATGCTGAATTACCTGCTCAGCCACCTTATTGAACCGTGCCAACCGCAGCTGCCCATCCGTACTAATTTGGTCAACCACGGCTTGATTTTGAATAACCGACCAAATCACCTCTTTAGGCCGCGCTTCAAACAGCATTGCCATATCAACCAAAGTCAGCCCGCACCAAGGGGCTCTTAACAGTGCCAACCAACT
>Ga0164315_10000678_pt1 | contig 24269 bp, 20 predicted proteins | sample GuaBasSedimGuay6_FD_113737 | JGI IMG/M metagenome (GOLD analysis project Ga0164315, IMG submission 113737) | Subseafloor sediment microbial communities from Guaymas Basin, Gulf of California, Mexico - Guay6, Core 4569-2, 0-3 cm | ecosystem: Environmental > Aquatic > Marine > Hydrothermal vents... | reverse complement strand
TGCCTGGGCCGCATTGGCGGGTGCCCTAATAAAATTTGGCGCGACCGGCCTGAAACTGTGGGCCGGAACCGCGCAGGCCGCGAGTTATATCGGGAAAAGCACGATTGGTTATGTTGGCATCAACCTGTCACCAGCACTGATAAGCGTCGGCTACATCGTCGGCCTTAATATTTCGGTGCTGGTTTTCGCCGGGGGGTTCATCTCCTGGTACTTCGCGATACCTATATTCTCAACCTTCCTGCTCGACACCAGTCCGGCACTGGCAGAAATGCATGCCGCCGGAGCCAGCGCAGAGGATCTTGCAGGTTCGATCTGGAGTCAGCAGGTTCGCTATCTCGGTGTCGGTGCAATGGTCGTGGGCGGTGTATGGGCATTGATCTCCATGCGCGGCTCACTGGTCGACGGTATCAAGAGTGGCATGGCGCAATACAAAGCCGGTGCCCAGGACATGGTCCACCACACCGATCAGGACATGCCGATGAACTATGTCCTGATGGGTGTCGCCCTCATGGTTATTCCTGTTTTCATCCTGTATCAGAATATCGTCGCCAATATCGGCGTCAGCGTGACCATGACGGTCATCATGGTCATTGCGGGTTTCCTGTTTTCCTCGGTTGCAGCTTATATGGCCGGACTGGTGGGCTCGTCGAATAATCCGATTTCCGGTATTACCATCGCCACGATTCTGTTTGCCTCTTTCATATTACTGTTGTTGATGGGTCCTGAAGCGTCACTCGGACCTCCGGCAGCAATCATGATTGGCGGTGTTGTCTGCTGTGCCGCTGCGATCGCCGGTGACAATATGCAAGACCTTAAAGCCGGTTACATACTCGGCGCAACGCCATGGAAACAGCAAGTCATGCAAGGCGTTGGCGTAGTGTCCGCGGTGCTGGTCATGGCGCCGATTCTTAACCTGCTGTTGCAGGCTTACGGCATTGGTATCCCGACCGCCGAGCACCCGGAGCCGCTGGCCGCGCCGCAAGCAACCTTGATGGCCTCAGTCGCCCAGGGCGTTTTCCGGGGCGGACTGCCGTGGACCATGACCATAATCGGTGGGGTCATCGGTATCCTGATTATCATCTGCGATGAAGTGCTGAAATCGAAAGGATCGACATTTCGTGCTCCAGTGCTTGCGGTAGCCGTTGGTATTTACCTGCCGCTGGAGTTATCCACAGCCATTCTGGTCGGCGGCCTGATCGCGCATTTCGCCGCAAGGGTTCACGCCAAACGTGGCGTAGATGGCGAGAAGAGCATGCGCCATGGCATGTTGTTCGCGGCTGGACTGATCACCGGTGAAGCGCTGGTTGGCATTCTGATGGCCATTCCAATCGTTAAGTCCGGCGATGCTGACGTGTTTGCGCTCAGCGAGTCGATGCAGTTTGGCGGTACGATGGGACTCGTGATTGTTGGCGCGGTGTCGGTGTGGATGTATCGCGTAGCGGCGGCGAAACAAGCGTAACCCGGGTCTGAGAAAAGCTTGTAGGAGCTCGTCCTGACGAGAGATCAGGGTCAGGCGCACGTGTCAGCCCTGATCGCCCGTCAGGACGGGCTCCTACAGGTAATTAGGGGGACAGTGACCATAACTCTGCCGGTAGAGACGTCTTAAATTATCACCCCTACGTCCGGAGTTATGGTCACTGTCCCCCTAATTTTGCCCTACACATGCTCCTGCGTATGCCAGTGTCTGCTCTGCGTTTTCCAGCTGGCAGTCGTTTTCGTAGGTGACTCCATCCAGGCCGCAAACAGGTTGGTAGACTCTTGGGCAGTTTCTGCCCTGCGACTGACACAGACCTGCGTGTAGAATCCGTGCGCCGGAGCGTTCCGCGAGGCAGGCGTTTCCGTACGTGAGGTCATCAGCCCCACAAACCGGTACATACATGCGCGGACAGGGTCGCGCATTGCAGGCGCCCTCGGTCACCACATTGAAACCGGCAGCCTGCGCTGCACATGCATTATTGAATGTCTCGCCTTCAGAATTACAAACCGGGTTGTAAACCTTCGGGCAGTTTTGCGTGTCGCAAACACCGGACCGCTGTACAGGAATGCGCGCAAGATCTGCTTCGCAACGATTACGATAGGTTTGCGCGTTGACGCCACAAACCGGCTCGTAGTCAGCAGGACATTCACTATTTTCACATGCACCGATGCTCTCGATAGTCACGCCAGCAGAACTTGCAAAACAAACATTGTTGTAGGTATTGCCGTCGGCTCCGCAGACCGGCTCAAACTCTTCCGGGCAACTGCCAACATCAGCAGCACAAATTCCGATGGTCTCTACGTCAACACCTGATTCACCAGCCAGGCACTCATTGTTATAGGTGTTGCCATCAACACCACAAACCGGTTCGAATGTCGCAGGGCATACGGAGTCTCCCGCGCAAGCACCAGCAGATGCGATCTCAACGCCGTTTGTTTCGGCAATACACTGATTGGTATATGTCGTGCCATCCGTGCCGCAAACCGGATCGTGTTCCTCGGGGCATGCGAAATCGTCAGCTGCCATGGGTCGGTTGATCGGACACTCACCCCTGCTCGCAACCTCCACACCATTCGCACCAGCAACACAGTCATTACTGTATGTATTGCCATCAACTCCACAGACCGGATCGAACTGCATTGTGCATGCGACAGCACCTTTTTCCTCGACCGGCGGAGTGGGTGTTTCCTGCGAGTTTGCAGCGGTGCTTACCAGCAGCGCGAGGCAAGATAAGGCACCAATTGCCATGAGCCTGCCGAACAAGTGATGTGTACGCTTTTTCATTGTGACTTCTGTTGCGGAGTTGCTGGTTTTAGAGCGCATATCTTACAGTGGGTTCAACCTCACTTTCATCTCGCTTTCTGTGCGTCCTCAGCGACGCCCCAGTAGCTATAGCTCAGGACTTTTACCCCGGGGATATACATCCTTTCATCTGTGGTTATGTTGAAGCCGGCCGCCTTTATCAGCGACGGAATATCGCGGTTCATGTTGCAGCCACCGGCTATCGTTTTCCATGTCGGGTTCAGCCGATTTTGCCAGCGTGCGACCTTTTCATCCGGTGCAGCGCCATGCTCGCTGAATAACAAGCGGCCGCCCGGCTTAAGGACCCGTCGCATTCCCTCCAGCGCGGTTACAGCGTCCGGAATAGTACAGAGCGTGTAGGTTACGAGTACCGTGTCAATACTGTTCGTCTCGAGCGGTATCTGCTCACCCGGCAGATCGATCAGTTCAATTTCGAGATCAGTGCTATCCAGCATCGGTTGCGCTTTGCGGCGCATTCCTGCCGAGGGTTCAAGACCCCAGATTTTTTTAACTTTGCCGGCATCGTAAAACGGCAGATTCAGGCCGCTGCCAAACCCAATTTCCAGAATCTCTCCCTCTGCATGCGGCACAGTCTTTTGCCGTTGTTTTTGATTGGGCCGCGCAGAACATGCAGCATTAATCACATGCGGGAGAATGTGTTCGTCATACCAACCCATTTGTTCGCTCCATTATTGTCCGGCCGGCGCTGCCACCGCGTGTCCGGCGTTGTTGTTTTGTGTTGCGTTTGTTAATGCAATGAGTTCACTAATACTGATCAGTTCAAAGCCTTCATTGCGTAATTTCGGCAGTTCCTTTTCGAGAAAAGCCAGCGTGGCAGGATACGGGTGTCCGATGCCAAGCGCGAAACCATTTTGCTGCGCAAGTTTTTTCAGCCGTGCAAATTCCCGCGCGACGGTTTCCGGTGACTGGTCGGGGTCGAGAAAAACATCGCGTTTTGCTGCCGGCACACCAGTCTCCCGTGCGAGCTGCAGCGCGACGCTTGCTGCCGTCGTATAGCTGTCCACGAAAAACAGATCGCCGCGATCGCGAATTTCCTCCATCAACCAGTTCATATGCCCGGGATGCCTTGTCAGGAGGCTGCCACGATGACTGTTGACGCCAATTACATGCGGCACAGCTTCGATGTCTTCTATAAATGTGTGCGCAAATTCAGCCTGACTCATATCCAGGTGCAGGCTGCCAGGCTCGGCAGCATCACCCAGGTCATAATCGTTTTCCGCCTGCAGCGGCAAGTGCAGCAAAACCTCTTTGCCGCTCGCATGGGCCTGTTCAGCAAGGCGAATCGCTCTCGGCGTACCCGGCAGAATCGCGCAGGCAACCGGCCCCGGCAGGTTGATAGCTCTTTCTCCCGCAGCGAGCGCGTAACCGAGATCATCAATTATTACGGCCACGCGCGGCAGCGTTACTTGCTCCGCAGCGGCCGGCAAAGCCAGCAAAATCAGTGCGGAAAGAAATACCCGGAGGAAAAACATCTGGATCTGTTAGTCAGGAGCCCTGGAATGCATCACGCGCTGATGCTTAAGTCGCTGCAACGCCTCCATCAGTTGTACATCAGTCTCGCGATCAACCCCCGTTTGCAGGTTTTGATTCGGAAACTGTCGCGTACCCTCAACGACGATATCCGGTGAGACACCGACTTCATGTATCGAGTCACCGGATGGCGTGAAATAACGCGAGGTGGTCAGTTTTACTGCGCGGCCTTTAGATAAGGGCATAACTGTTTGCACAAGACCTTTGCCAAAGGTTGTCGTACCGACAATTGTTGCCCGATGATGATCCTGAAGCGCCCCGGCGACGATTTCAGATGCCGATGCGGAACCACCATTCACAAGAACAACGATTGTAGCACCGTCGAGAATGTCACCGTCTTGTGCTTCGCGCATGAAACGGGATTCCGGTGTTCTTCCCTCTGCGGTCACGATGATGCCACTGTCGAGAAACAGATCGGAGATAGCAACTGCTGAATCAAGCAAGCCACCAGGATTGTTACGTAAGTCCAGAATCAGACCGGTCAGCATATTACCTGTCGACGCCTGCACCTCTTCCATCATCGCATCGATTGCGCTGCTGGCTTCCTCTGTGGTCGTCTCGTTGAACTGGCTCAGGCGCAAATAACCAAATGACGGCTGCAAAATTTCATAACGCACGCTGGCGACCTGTATTTTCTGCCGCGTCAGGTAAAACGTCAGCCGCTCGTCATAGTTTTCCCGTTGCACCGTCAGCGCAATGGGTGTTCCGGGTCGGCCGCGCATTTTGTCGATTGTTTTATCCAAGCCGTTGTTTGCTACAGAAACGCCATCTATCTCAACAATCTCGTCACCGCTTTCAATGCCGGCGCGCTGTGCCGGCGTGCCATCGATCGGCGCAATAACAACAATGGCTCCATTTTCTGTGCTGACTTCAAGGCCAACGCCGGAGTAGCTGCCACTGGTGCTGATGCGGACGTCCTGGAACTCGTCCGCGTCGAGGTATTCAGAGTGCCGATCGAGGTCCGCGACCATGCCGCGAACGGCGCTTTCGAGTAGCTGTGCGTCATCAATGGGATCAACATAGTCGCGCTTGACGCGCTCCATTACTTCGGCAAAAAGACGCGCTTGCTCCCAGGACAGCTCCTTCGTCGAAGCCTGGCTCCGTCCGGACAGCGAAGCGCCGCCCAGCGACAGGCTAAAGCCCAGTATGGAGCCGATAACAACGACCAGAATTCCTCTGGTTTTCAACGACATGCAAATCTCCAGAAACTATCGGCGGCGCCCCTCTCTGGCGGCGATAGCCCCCTGAAGATAGCACAGCAATGCGGTGAATTCTGCTAACCCGGGGGTCTGATAAGACTACCGTAGGAGCGGCTTTAGCCGCGAATGGCAAGGTTCTGTAGTGAATTCAGGCTATTCGCGGCGTCTTCGCTTTCGTGTCTTCCTGTGCGCTGCTACATAAGCACATCCATTGAGACAGCCGCTCCTACGGTATTATTAATCAAATGCTCAACGGGTCTTGGGCTGTTTGCTTACCCACCTTCTTGGGTTGACCGGCTTGGTCCCTTTGCGAATCTCAAAATACAGCCCCGATTGTTGCTGCCCGCCGCTGTCGCCCACCGTGGCGATGACATCGCCAGGCGCCACCCAGTCGCCGGCGCTCTTCAGGGTCGTTTCGTTATAGCCATAGAGCGTCATGTAACCTTCGCCGTGATCGACAATAACCAGCAGGCCCATGCCGGCAAGCCAGTCAGCAAATACGACCCTGCCGTGGTAAATCGAGCGGATTTCGCGACCCCGTGGTGCCGCCAGCACCACGCCATTCCACTTGAGCTGATCACTGGCGCGCGGCTGCCCGAAGTCGTGCAGCAGGGTACCGACAACCGGCCACGTCAGCCGCCCTTTGAAACTGCTAAAGGGCTCCTCGGAGGTGATTGGGTAATCCGACAGAATGCTGGTCAGTTCGGCAATAAGCCTCGCGAGATCCTGTTCTTCTGCCGCCAGACGCTCGATTTGCGAGCCCTCCTCGGAGATCTTCGCCTTAAGCGTCGCAAGCAGATCCTGCCGCTTGTTCTGTGCGGTATTCAGCTCCGCGAGCTCTGCCGCTCGCGCCCTTGCCAGGCCGGCAATGCGGTTTTCCTCCGCTGCCGCCTGCTGGCGCAGCTCCGTCAGCTCAGCGATGTGATTGTTCACGGCGTTAATGTTCTCACCGCGAAACTCGCTCATGTAGCGGTAATAGGTCATCAGCCGGCCAATAGCCTCGGGATCATGTTGGTTCAAAAGCAGCTTGATACGTTCCTGCTGACCGCTGGTGTAGGCCGTGCGCACCTGGGCTTCAAGCTGCGACGATTCGGCAGACAGCTCGGCCTCTTTAGCTTGCAATTGTTTATCCAGATCCGCTTTTTTCTTCTGGCTGAAGTCGCGCTGTCGTTGCAGCTCTTTCAGGTGAATGCGTTTTTCGACGATGCCGCTTTCAGCCTCCTGTAGCTCGCCGGTTACACGATCGCGGTCATTGGCTCTTTTGTCCATGCTGGACTTAAGTGAGCTTATCTTGCCGCGGACGGCCTCGAGTTCGCGCTCCTTGATCTGGGTCAGGCCAGCATCCTGTGCCCAGGCTGCGGTCACGGATACAGCCAGCGCGGATAGCGCAACGGCCAATACAAAGGGCTGCTTCATCATTGCCCCGCAGTGTAATTGCTATGCCCGCCAATGCACACCGGTGCTGCGCTCCCCGGACACGCGGCATCGTCGAAAACCGCGGACCATCTCCGGCCCGGCGCTGGTATACTGCCCGTCTTTCGCCACAGCGCCACCCCTGTAAAGATAGTAATTAATGGATATTTACCTCGAATTTGCCGCCAACCACACACTGCTGGTCACAGCATTGCTGTTCAGTTTTTTCCTCCTGATATTTACTGAGCTACGCCGTCAGGCAACCGGCATGACCAACGTCGAGCCGCAAGCCGCGGTCAAGCTGATTAATGCAGACGCCGTGGTGCTGGATTTGCGCAGCGCCGATTCATTTGCGCTCGGCCACATCGTTAACGCGAAGAACATTCCATTCGATGAACTGGACGCAAACCAGGACAAGATCGACAAGTTAAAGTCCCGACCTATCCTCGCTGTATGTAACGCTGGCGTAACATCCACAAAAGCAGTCAATTCGTTACGCAAGGCCGGCGTAGAAAATGTTTATGGTCTCAAGGGTGGTATTACCGCCTGGACACAGGCAAACCTGCCCCTGGTGACCGCAAAAAAAACCAAGCGCAAGAAATAGCACGCAGCCTTTTTCTTTCGCCAGCCCGAACTCCATGAGCGACAAAGTCAAAATCACAATGTATGCGTCTGAATACTGTTCGTATTGCATGGCCGCCCGCATGCTTCTGAAAAAGAAGGGCGTTGACTATGATGAGGTTCTGGTGACTGACGACCCGGCGCTTCGCGAGGAAATGGAGCGGCGCAGTAACAGGACTTCGGTACCACAAATATTCATAGCCGATCAGGCAATTGGCGGCTTCGACGAACTCTACGAGCTTGAAGAGAGCGGCGAACTCGATCGTATACTGAATCAGCAGCAAGACATCACCAGTAATTAATTTTTATTTAGCGGGAAAAGACGATGGCAGAGCAAGAACAGCAAACACCAGAAAAACAAATCGCAATACAGAAAATATATATAAAGGATTTTTCTTTCGAATCGCCATCCGCGCCGGATGTTTTTTCGAAATCCGACTGGTCGCCCAAAACCAATCTCAATCTGCGCAGTTCGCATAGCGTTGGTAAAGAGAATGTTCACGAGGTAATTCTGAGCCTCACGATCGAAGCCAAAGACGAAGAGAAAACTGTATTCCTGATCGAGTTGCACCAGGCCGGGTTGTTCTTTATCTCGGGTTACGGCGAAGAGGAATTCAAAGCGCTGGTTGGCAGCTTCTGTCCGAACATCCTGTTTCCTTATGCACGGGAAACAATTGCAAGCATGGTTGTAAAAGGCGGTTTTCCGGAATTCATACTGCAACCGATCAATTTTGATGCGCTGTACGCTCACGGTTTGGCGCAGGCTGAAGCAGAAGCGGGGGAAGAAGGGGAGGCGACCATTGTAACTGACGCTACTTCCGGAAGTAACGGAGGCACTCACTAATCACTGCAACCTCACCGAGTGATTCCAGGAAACCCATAGCGGTTATCGGCGCCGGCTCGTGGGGCACGGCGCTGGCCCTGCGTTTTGCGCGCGGTGGCCATGAAGTGCGCTTGTGGGGGCGCGATCCGGCGCAATTGGCTCAAATGGCCGCGTCGCGGGTCAACAATCGCTATTTGCCGGACGCAGATTTCCCTTCCAACCTGCATATCGAGCCGGACCTGAATAAGTGTCTCGATGGCATAACCGACATTCTAATTTCCGTGCCCAGTCACGGCCTGCGGGAAATTTTACTGCAGGTTAAACCGCTGCTGGACAGCGAGGCGAGAATTTCCTGGGCGACAAAAGGCTTTGAGCTGAAAACCGGCAAACTGCCACACCAGGTCGCCAGCGAAATTCTCGGCGATGACCGACCGATGGCCGTGCTCTCCGGCCCAACCTTTGCCAAGGAAGTTGGCGCGGGCTTGCCGACCGCGATGACGATCGCAGCAAGCGACGCAGATTTTGCGAGCGACCTTGCAGCTGGTTTGTCCGATGAAAGTTTCCGCGCGTATACGTCAGACGACATGATAGGTGTCGAGGTCGGTGGCGCGGTTAAGAATGTTCTCGCTATCGGCGCCGGCCTCTCCGACGGTCTTGGCTTTGGTGCCAATACGCGCATAGCGCTGATCAATCGCGGCCTGGTTGAAATGACTCGCCTGGGGGTTGCCCTTGGTGCGAAACAGGATACGTTCATGGGCCTCGCGGGTATGGGTGATCTTGTTCTGACCTGCACTGACAACCTGTCGCGTAACCGGCGTATGGGGCTGGCACTCGCCAGCGGCATGAGTATTGAGGAAGCGCAGGAAGAAATTCAACAGGTCGTAGAGGGCGTGCTGGCTGCTAAAGCGGTCAAAGAAGTTACTGATCGGCTGGATGTCGATATGCCGATCTGCCTGCAAATTTATCGCATTCTTTATGAAGGCGTCGCACCACGTGAAGCGGTTGGGGCGCTGATGGGGCGGGCATTAAAACCTGAGTAAATAGCCGGCTGTCGCTAAAGCAGATAAAACCGATGTCATTGCGAGCCCGCAGGGCGCGGCAACCTCTTGATTCTATGTTGGAGTTCCGTTCTGCGTGACTACAGCCTGATTGAGGTTGCCGCGTCGCTTCGCTCCTCGCAATGACATCGGTTTTATCTGCTTTAGCGGTTGATTGTGGCTGGTCATGAACCTCCCGCAAAACCGATCTGCCGCCAGGCTTCATACACCACAACCGCAGCGGCGTTCGACAAATTCAGGCTGCGGCTATTACTCTGCATGGGCAGGCGCAAACGTTGCTCGGCTGGCAGAGATTCGAGCACCTCGTCCGGCAGACCCCTGGTTTCCGGCCCGAAAATGAAAGCATCCCCATCGCGGAACGTTGCAGACGAGTAGGTCGTGCGACCACGGGTACTCAAAGCGAATAGCCTGGGTGACCCAAGAGAGGCAATGCAATTCTGCAGGTTTTTGTGTACCTCAACCTCAGCAAATTCACGATAGTCAAGACCAGCCCGCTTCAGGCGCGGTTCGTCCATTTCGAATCCCAGCGGTTCGATCAGGTGCAGTTTCGCACCCGTATTTGCGCAAAGGCGTATGATATTACCGGTGTTCGGTGGTATCTCCGGCTCGTATAGAATGACATTGAACATAGTGACCTGCATTTTGCACCACTCGTTGTGTAAGATCGCGTTCAATTTCATCGTTACCACACTGATCTATGGCTTTAGCATCTGATTCTCCACAAACACCGCTTGGCGTCGATTTCTGCGGGCTGTCGCTGTCCTCACCAATCGTGCTGCTCTCAGGCTGCGTTGGCTTCGGCGAGGAATACCCGCGCATCGAGGGTTTTTCCAATCGCGATGCAGGCGCAATCGTGCTCAAGGGCACCACGATGGAGCCGCGCCTCGGCAACGCACCGCATCGCTTGTGCGAAACACCGATGGGCATGTTGAATGCCATCGGCCTGCAAAACCCCGGTATGGACAAGGTCGTCGATGACATTCTTCCGGGGCTCGATTTTACGGAGACGCGTTTTTTTGCCAACGTTTGCGGATCTACGATCGATGACTACGCTACGGTTACCAAACGATTTGATGATTCACCAATCGATGCGATAGAAATCAACATCTCGTGTCCAAACATCAAAGAGGGTGGCGTGTCTTTCGGCAATTTTCCGGAAATGTCAGCAAAGGTTGTCGCCGCCTGTCGTGCGCAGACTGAAAAACCGCTGATCGCGAAACTCTCGCCTAACCAGACAGATATTCAGGAAAATGCTCGTCTTTGCATTGAGGCGGGGGCCGATGCTCTGGCCGTCATCAACACGGTCATGGGTATGGCAATCGACATAGAGAAGCAACGCCCTGTGATAGGCAACGTTCGTGGCGGTCTGTCAGGTCCGGCGATAAAGCCGATCGCTTTGTTAAAAGTTCACCAGGTATACGAGATTGCCGGGCCACGGAATATTCCGATTATTGGCCAGGGTGGCATTACGAGTGCCGATGACGCGATAGAGTTTTTGCTGGCCGGCGCGACGACGGTTGGTGTTGGTACGGCGCTTTTTTATGATCCGCTGGTTTGTCAGAAGATAAATGACGGGATTGCGGAGTATTTGGAGCGGCGCGATGTTGAGTCGGTTTCCGATTTAGTCGGGGCGTTGCAGTTTTAGGTAAGTCTGTCTTAGGGTTGAGCATTCGCGGCTAAAGCCGCTCCTACACATTGTGGTACTGCTCGGTAAAATGCCAGCGACTGGCACAAACTGTAGGAGCGGCTTTAGCCGCGAATGCTCAAATTACAAACCAAGCACCGTTTCCTAATCCAACTCCAACGACCGTATCTTCCGCGTCAGCGTATTCCTTCCCCAACCAAGCAACTTAGCCGCTTCCTGCCTGTGCCCATTGGCCCGGTTCAGGGCAATCCTGATCAATGTTCTTTCAAATTCAGGCAGCGCCTCTTCGACCAGGGGTCGCACCCGCGTCGCACCAAGTTCTTTTTCTGCCCAGTACGCAAGACTCTGCGTCCACTCCTGTTGGGCGCCCTTCACGCCCGTGTGTCCGCCCAGGTCCTCCGGAATATCTACAGAGGTTATGATGCCGCCGGGCGCCGTAACGGTCAGTCGCCGGGTGGCATTAACCAGCTGCCTTACATTGCCCGGCCAATCGTAACTTTGCAGCAACTCCATCGCCTCGCTGTCGAGCGTTTTTGGCGGTGTGTTCAGCTCCTTGCCCGAATCTGCAAGATAGTGTTTCAGCAGCAATGGAATATCCTGCCTGCGATGTCGTAGTGGCGGTGTATTGATGCGCATGACATTGAGGCGGTGATACAGATCTTCGCGAAAGCGCCCCTCTTTGACGGCGAGCGCTAAATCCTGGTTAGTCGCTGCGATGACTCGCACATCGACTTTGATCGAGGTCTGTCCGCCAACACGATAAAACTCACTTTCTGCGAGCACGCGCAATAAACGCGTTTGCAGCGCCGCGGACATATCGCCGATTTCGTCAAGAAACAGCGTGCCGCCATTTGCTTGTTCGAATCGTCCGATGCGCCGAGTCTCTGCACCGGTAAACGCGCCGCGTTCGTGGCCGAACAATTCTGTTTCCAGAAGTTCTGAAGCGATTGCAGACGTGTTCAGCGCGACAAAGACTTTGTTTGCGCGCGGACTGTGTTCATGCAGCGCACGGGCAACCAGCTCCTTGCCAGTACCTGATTCACCGGTAATCAGGACGGTCATGCTGGAGCTCGACAGCCTGCCGATAGTCCTGAATACTTCCTGCATCGCGGGCGCCTGTCCAAGCAAAGACGGGATGTCGCCAGCCGCGTCGTCGTTGGTGTTCTCCAGCTGCTCGCCACCGTCACGCGCGGCTTTTCTGACTAGCTCGATAACTTCATCGACATCGAACGGTTTCGGCAGGTACTCGAACGCACCACCCTGATAGGCGGCCACAGCGCTTTCAAGATCCGAGTGTGCCGTGATAACGATTACAGGCAGGTCGGGGCAAATTCGACTCAATCGATCGAGCAGAGTGAGGCCATCCATTCCCGGCATGCGTACGTCGGTAATCAGGACATCCGGGGTGGCATTGCCGAGGGCTTCGAGCAGATGTTCGCCGCGCTCGAAACTTCTTGTGCGCATGTCCGCCTGGTGCAGCGCTTTCTCCAGCACCCAGCGAACAGACTGATCGTCATCGAGAACCCAGATTTCAAGATCGCTGTTATTCATCTCGCTGTCATTCATTCATCGTCATTTGCTTGTTCAGGGCTGTCCGTCAGTGGAATTCTGACCTGGAATACAGTGCAACCCGGGCGACTTTCAAACTCGATCAGGCCACCATGGCGACTGATCAATTCCTGCGCCGCCGGCAGCCCCAGTCCGGTGCCATCGGCCCGGCTGGTTACGAGTGGATAGAATATTGAATCCTGTAGTTCGATCGGTATACCGGGTCCGTCGTCTTCAATTTCTATACTTGCGACCACCCGATGGCGCGTATCACCAATCGTGAAATTGATTTCCGCTCGGGTGCGCAACGTAATCGTGCCGTGGCCCTCGAGCGCCCTGGCAGCATTTTGCACAAGGTTGAGAAACGCCTGCACCATCTGATCACTGTCCAGACTGAAAAGCGGCAGCCCGGGATCATAGTCCCGGATAATAGTCAGTCGTTCGCCCAGATCCGGTTCGACCACACGCGCGACATACTCGAGCAGTTCGTGAATGTTGACGGGCCGCTTGTTGGGTGGGCCGCCAGGCCCGAGCAGTGTGTCCACCAGTGCAGCGAGCCGGTCCGCTTCACTGATAATAACGCTGGTATATTCTTTCAGTTCATCTCGATCGAGCTGGCGCTCCAGTAACTGGGCGGCACCACGGAGTCCGCCGAGCGGGTTTTTGATTTCATGTGCGAGCTGACGAATCATTTGCCGACCCGCACCATGCTGGATGATAAGCGCATTTTCCTTGCTGATCCTGGTGCGCCGGGTTACATCTGTCATTTCTATTAATAACGAGGCGTCTGCATCGGGTTGCTGCATCTGCGATACGCGACAATCGACCAGCCGCTCATCCGCGTGTACTTCTGTTGGCGCGAGGCGCAATTCATTGGCATAGGCTGAACCGGTGGCGAGGCTGCGGTGCAGGATATCCGCCAGCTCTTTATCGTCACCGATGAGTTGCAACAATGGCTGCCCGTACGCGCGGGATTGACTGATTCCAAGAAGGTTTTCTGCTGCCGGATTAAGGTCTTCAACAAGCAGGTTTTTGTCGACTACGATGACACCCGTGCTCAGGCTGTCGATGACGCTGTCGCGCCGCGGTGGGCTGTTGCCACCATCGGGTTTTTTCTTGCGGGGTTTGTCTGCGTCCGGCGTTAACCGCCGCCGATCGCGTTCTGCTGCACGTAAAAGCGGTTGGTCCGACTGCGGATCATGAGCTTGCCTCTCTCGTCGACGATCTCCGCCTGCAGGTTGTGTATGCCGCGATAAACTCCTTCCAGCTGAAAGCTTGTTCCGCTGACCATCTGCGGTTCGCCATCGAAGTACACCCGAATCTGGTGTCCCGTTTGTAGTCCCGGCTCGACGCTGAGCGACACATTGAGAATGGTCTCTATGTTCCATAGCGTCTCTTCGGCAGCCGGGGTACTAATTTCGAGACTCTCGTACTTGAATGCTGCCGGCGCTTCTTCTGTAGCTGCTGCTGCGGGTTGCCGCGAAACCGTACGTGCGGGTGCCGGTGCTCGTCGGGGACTGCTTTTCGGCAGCTCGATTCGCACTGCGCCCTCCCGGGGTCGATCGGAGTAATGCACCACGCCGTCATCATCCACCCACTTATAGGCCTGCGCCATGACGACGCCAGCGGCGAGAATGGTGATGAATGCAATAAATGTACGTTTGAGCATAGGGTTAGCATAGCAGTGCTACTTTCATTTTGACCAGCTAACGGGCAATAAAGTGCCGCCCGGGTCACAGTTTTTCCTTGTTTTCAGGCCCAGCAGCGCTCCTGGTCTGGCTTCTCGCGGCCGGCCCTGTCATCTGCCAGCCCGAGGAGTCTGTCGGACTTAGGCCGAATCTACTGCGGCGATGGGAAACAAGTCCATTTATTCGATCCTTTTCGTCAAATGGAACCGACTCGGCGCTGGCATCCTGCTTCGCATTACGCTCGCATCCCTGCGGTCGCATTCTCCTCAAACGATCGAATAAATGGCCTGCGTTTCCCATCACCTCGCTACGATCCCCTAAGTCCGACAGGCTCCTAGAGGCTGTAGTACATGTCGAATTCGACCGGGTGGGTCGTCATACGCAACCGCATCACGTTGTCCGACTTGAGGTCTATATAAGCGTTTATAAGGTCATCACTAAACACGTCACCGGCTTTCAGGAACGCGCGATCCTCGTCCAGCGAGCCGAGCGCTTCTTCCAGTGAAAACGCGACCAGCTGCAGATTTTTCTCCTCTTCCGGCGGCAGGTCATACAGGTCCTTGTCCATAGCATCACCGGGGTGAATTTTGTTCTGAATGCCATCGAGGCCGGCGAGCATCATCGCCGCGAAAGCGAGATACGGGTTGGCCATTGAATCCGGGAACCGCACCTCGACGCGGCGGCCCTTGGGGTTGGATTCATGCGGAATTCGAATAGACGCAGACCGATTGCGCGCTGAATAAGCGAGTATTGTCGGCGCCTCGAAGCCGGGTACCAGGCGTTTGTAACTGTTGGTTGCCGGGTTGGTGAAAGCGTTCAGTGCTTTGGCATGTTTGATGATGCCGCCGATGTAATAAAGCGCGATATCGGACAAGCCGCCGTAACCATCACCGGTAAAGAGGTTTTTGCCGTCCTTGAAGAGGGACTGGTGAACGTGCATGCCGTTGCCATTGTCGTTTACCAGCGGCTTGGGCATAAAGGTCGCCGTCTTGCCGTAGCCATGGGCTATGTTGTGTACGACATGCTTCATGATTTGCACCTCGTCAGCCTTGCGCACCAGCGAGTTAAAACGCGTGCCAATCTCGCACTGGCCGGCAGTCCCTACTTCGTGGTGATGCACTTCCGTTTCGACGCCCATCTCTTCGAGCGCCAGGCACATTGCAGAACGAATATCGTGCAATGAATCGACCGGGGGAACCGGAAAATAGCCGCCTTTGACTGTAGGTCGATGACCGCTATTGCCGCCTTCATAACTGCGGCCGCTATTCCAGGCGCCCTCGCTCGAATCTATCGAGTAGAACGCACCCTGCATCGTGTCGTCCCAACGCACGTCGTCAAACACAAAAAATTCGTTTTCCGGTCCGAAGTAAGCCTGGTCCGCAATGCCGGTCGACTTCATGTACGCCTCGGCGCGCTCCGCCAAAGATCGCGGGCAGCGATCGTAACCCTGCATAGTCGCCGGCTCGACAACATCGCAGCGCAAATTCATCATGGTGTCTTCAGAAAAGATATCGATAACAGCAGACGCTGCGTCTGGCATCAGAATCATGTCGGAGTCATTGATGCCCTTCCATCCGGAAATCGATGAGCCGTCAAACATTTTGCCGTCTTCGAAAAGGTCTTCATCAACAATATGTGCCGGTATCGTCACATGATGCTCCTTGCCGACTGTGTCGGTGAAACGCAGGTCGATGAATTTGACTTCTTTTTCTTTGATCAGGCCGAGAACCTCAGCAGGGGTCATGAACGTATCCTCTGGTTAGTGTTTTAAATTCGTGTCGCGCCACGCTATTGCGAGTTTTCGCGGTTTTACGTGGTCGCCATTAGACTCTTCTAGTGCATGAACTGTGCCATTAGTAGGCCTAAGCTAAGTCTCTGATTTTTAATGCAAAATAGAGTTACCGGAAGCCACGGATGCACCATAATGGTGCAAGTCACTTTTCGTGTGCACCATTATAGTGCGTCTTAACTATTTCTGCACCGACTTTGCACGTCGAATCCCAAGGAGCCTGTTTGCGGGTCATCCTGCGAGCTTTACAGCTACGGCGTCTCAGCGCCTCACTCCCCCCTGATATCCGGTTATACTGCGCGCCTCTTTCAGGCCCGAATAATTCATAAGTGCCGGCTTCCCAGACAGAAAACATAGATGATTCAATTAGTTCAGCATTTATCGGTGCGGGTCGAAGCGTTACAGTTAACGCCTGCCGGGCTATCGCTTCCTGTGCCGGCACAGAAACCGACAGTCCCGCCCACTCATGAAATATTCGAGCTAACGTGAAATCATTGATGGACAAGGAAAATCAGCCGGCCATGCAGACCTTTCAGGACCTTATTCTGGCGCTGCAACAATTCTGGGCAGAGCGCGGCTGCGTCATTGTGCAGCCCTACGATATGCCGATGGGTGCCGGCACCTTCCATCCTGCAACATTTTTGCGCGCCATTGGACCCGAGCCATGGGGTGCTGCCTACGTGCAGCCCTGTCGCCGGCCAACCGATGGACGCTACGGAGACAATCCGTTTCGGCTGCAGCATTACTACCAGTACCAGGTCGTAATCAAGCCGTCGCCGCTCGAGATTCAGGAGATGTATCTCGACTCTTTGCGTGCCATTGGCATTGACCCGGCTGTGCACGACATTCGATTTGTCGAGGACAACTGGGAGTCGCCATCACTCGGCGCCTGGGGGCTCGGTTGGGAGGTCTGGCTGAACGGTATGGAGATCACTCAGTTTACCTACTTCCAGCAGGTCGGCGGACTCGAATGCAAGCCCGTGACCGGTGAGATCACCTACGGACTTGAGCGCCTCGCGATGTATTTGCAGGACGTCGAAAGTATTTTTGATATTACCTGGACAGACGGACCGCTTGGTCGCATCAGCTATCGCGATGTTTATCATCAAAATGAGGTCGAACAGTCCCGCTACAATTTCGAGGAGGCGGATACCGCTGCTTTGTTTGCGGCGTTTGATCACGCGGAGCGGGAAGGCCAGCGTCTTATCGACAGTGGCCTCACGTTACCTGCTTATGAACAAATGTTGACGGCATCGCACACTTTCAATTTACTCGACGCACGACAGGCGATTTCAGTGAGTGAGCGACAACGGTTTATTTTACGCATTCGAACGATGGCGCGCGCTGTCGCCGAAGCGTATTACGCCAGCCGCGAAGCGTTGGGCTTTCCGTTGCTGGGTGACGCGATCGACGAGGCTGAAAAATAGTGGCCGCGAATACATCCGCTGACTTCCTGGTTGAAGTCGGAACAGAAGAGTTGCCACCGAAAGCGCTAAGAGCGCTGATGGATGCGTTTGCCAACAACCTGGGTGCTGATCTTGATAAAAGCCGTTTGAGTCACGGCGAGATCAAGGCATTCGCCAGCCCGCGACGGCTTGCCGTGCTCGTCAATTCGCTCGCTTACAAACAGGAAGATCGGGAGGTTACGCAGAAGGGTCCACCGGTAACGATCGCGTTTAATGATAAGGGCGAGGCAACGCCCGCCGGGCTTGCGTTCGCAAAAAAGTGCGGTGTTGACGTTAATGATCTTGGCCGTGAGAAAACCGATCGTGGTGAGTGGTTGTCACATACCGCGCTCGAGAGCGGCAAGGCAACGAAAGACCTTATTGTGGGAATCGTGGAGCGTGCGTTGTCTGCGTTACCTATTCCGCGGCGCATGCGCTGGGGTGATTCCGTAACAGAATTTGTACGACCCGTGCACTGGCTCATTCTTTTACATGGTAAAGAGATTATCAGCGGCTCAGTATTGGGTGCCCAGGCGAGCAACAAGTCACGCGGTCATCGCTTCCACGCGCCGGGCGAAATAGTGATTAGCGAGCCAGATAAATACCTGGCCGCTCTTGAAGAGAAAGGCTTCGTCATCGCAGATTTCGACGCGCGATTGGAAAAGATTGTCAGCGGCGTACGGTGCCTTGCCGACGTGGAGGGTGGAAGCGCCGTCGGCGACGCCACGCTTTACGACGAGGTTACCGCACTAACTGAGTGGCCCGTACCGTTAACCGGTACTTTTGACAAGGCGTTCCTGTCTTTGCCGGACGAAGTAATTGTCGCCACACTAACGAATCATCAACGCTATTTTCCGTTGCGGGACAAGGCGAATAAGCTCCTGCCACTTTTTATCACGGTAGCAAACATTACGAGCAAGGAGCCGCAGCGCGTCCGGAATGGTAACGAACGTGTCATTGGGCCCCGACTTGCGGATGCGGCGTTCTTTTGGAAAACAGACCAGCAAACACCGCTGGGCGACCGCTGTGATGCGCTCGCTAACGTTGTCTACCAAAAAGGGCTTGGTACATTGCGCGATAAAGCACTGCGCGTCGGAGTACTGGCAACGATGTTTTCGGACCATGCTGGAGTAGAGCCGGCTTTGGTTGCGCGGGCCGCGATACTGGCCAAGTGCGATTTGCTTACCGGCATGGTCGGGGAATTTCCGGAACTACAGGGCACGATGGGCCGTTATTACGCGCAGGCTGGCGGGGAAAGCGCAGCGGTTTATGATGCAATCGGTGACCAGTATTTGCCGCGCTTCGCCGGCGACGAACTGCCCTCGACAAGTGTTGGCAGCATTCTTGCGGTAGCGGACAAGCTGGACACGCTCGCCGGCATCTTCGTTCTGGGCAAGAAGCCTTCCGGCAGCCGCGACCCTTTCGGATTACGCAGGGCAGCGCTTGGCATTATTCGAATCCTGATTGAGCAGAAGCTGGACCTCAATATCGTCGCGGCGATTGAGGCCGCGGTTGCACAACAGCCAGCATCCGGTGAGGGCAATCAGGAAACCGGAGAGAACCTGTACGAGTTTATTGTCGACAGGATGCGCGGCTATTTTTCAGACCAGAACGCGCGCTTTTCTGCCGATGTGTTTGAGGCAGTTCGCGTCAGGCGGCCTTCGTCTCTACTGGATTTTGCCGAGCGACTTGCTGCCGTAGCGTCATTTTTACAGCTGGATGCTGCGGCCAGCCTTGCAGCGGCAAACAAACGCACAGCAAACATATTGCGTCAGGCAGAATTTTCAGATGGGATCGAACTGGATGCGTCACTTTTTGAGGATGACGCGGAGACAAAATTGTTCATCGCGTTGCAAACCGCCCGGAAGACTGTTGCACCGCTGATAGAAAGGAGAGCCTATACGGACGCTTTGCAACAGCTCGCTGCTTTGCGCGCGCCGGTGGACGTATTTTTCGATGACGTGATGGTGATGACAGACGACGAGGCCATACGCAATAACCGGCTGGCACTACTCTCGGAATTGCGCTCACTGTTTCTCGATATCGCTGATATTTCCCGCCTCACGCCGGAACAGGAGTAAGACTTGTCCGGGCGACTCGTCATTCTGGATCGTGATGGTGTCATCAACCATGACTCGGACGAGTTTGTTAAGTCGCCCTCTGAGTGGGAACCTATAGACGGCAGCATCGAGGCAATAGCGGAATTATCAAATGCCGGTTTTACCGTTGCCGTAGCGACCAATCAATCCGGCGTGGGTCGCAAGCTGATCGATATGCCGACACTCGAGGCTATACATAAGAAAATGCGCCAGGCCGTTACGGACGCCGGCGGAGATCTCGGCAGGATTGTCTTTTGCCCACACCACCCGGACGACAACTGCGACTGCAGGAAACCCAAGCCGGGTTTGCTTAACAAGCTGGCTCGACAATACGGCGTGCCCATTAACGGCGTACCGATGGTTGGTGATTCAGAGCGTGACATCGCTGCTGCCAAAGCGGTCTCTGGGCGACCAATACTTGTATTGACGGGCAATGGCCAGAACACGGCCGCTGTTCTGGCTGAGAAAAACGAAGAAGTTGAGACTTATCCTGATTTGCAGGCTGCAGCAAAACAAATGATTGCAAACAGCAGGGGTTCAGGCAGCAAGACATGATCTGGTTACGTTCGCTTTTTTTCCAGATCTATTTTTACGCGACAGTCTGTTTCTTTGCCACGATGTGTTTTCTGTCTTATCCTTTTCCGTATGCGATGCGTTTTCGCTTTGCGAAAATGTGGGGCTACACCATGTTGTGGGACGGCCGAGTAATATGCGGCCTCGAATACAAGATTGAAGGCGAAGAAAACATACCTGATGAACCCAGCGTCATCCTGATCAAGCACACAACTGTTTTCGAAACGTATGCGCAGCTCGCGGTTTTTCCACCACAAACCTGGGTTCTCAAACGCGAGCTGAAATGGATACCAATTTTTGGCTGGGGCCTCGCCTCGATGCGCCCCATCGCCATAAACCGCGGTGCCGGCCGCTCTGCGATTACTCAGGTAATTGAACAGGGGAAAGCGCTTCTGGCAGATGGCGTCTGGATCAGTATTTTTCCCGAAGGCACCCGCATGCCGTTAGGCGAGACTAAGCGTTATGGAATCAGCGGCGCCGTCCTTGCTAAAGAGGCGGGATGCCCGATCGTACCGGTAGCTCACAACGCCGGCAATTTGTGGCCGCGGCGTGGCCTGCGAAAACTGCCCGGTCTAATTCGTTTTTGTGTTGGCCCGCAGATTGACGCTTCCGGCCGCCCGCCGAAGGAAACCAACCTTATCGTACAAGAATGGATAGAAAGCAAGATGCTGGAGATCAGCGTCGGCTACAAAGATAAAATAGCTTGATGTCGATCATGTCGCGCGCTCCTGGCCGACCGGTTTAGCAAGCGTGTAACTTCGATCAGCTATACCCACATAACAGGGCACACTATGGCAGGCTCTTCTAAAAAGGCGATCTACGCCGCCCTTTTCGGCAACGCATTGATTGCGGTAACAAAATTTGCGGCGGCGAGTTACACCGGAAGCGCCGCTATGATGAGCGAAGGTATTCACTCGCTGGTTGATACCGGCAACCAGGTCCTGTTGTTATATGGAATCAAGCGCGCGAGTCGACCGGCGAGTGCCGAATTTCCGTTCGGCCACGGCAAGGAAATCTACTTCTGGAGTTTCGTCGTCGCGATGCTGATTTTTGCACTCGGCGGGACCGTCTCTATCTACAAAGGCTGGCAACACCTGGCGCATCCAGCCGAAATTAGTAGTCTTACGATAAATTATGTTGTGCTTGGCCTGGCGCTTGTTTTTGAAGGCGCGGCCCTGTGGGTTGCGTTCAAGGAATTCAACCGAAGTCGTGGTTCTCGAAGCATCATTGAGGCAATCCGACGCGGAAAGGACCCAACCCTGTTCGTTGTTGTTTTTGAAGACTCGGCCGCGTTGCTCGGTTTGTTGATTGCCCTGGTTGGTCTCATTCTGTACCAGCTAACCGGCAATTTGATCTTCGATGGCCTGGCTTCAATACTAATCGGTGTTGTGCTGATACTGACTGCAATTGCGCTGGCAATTGAGAGCAAAAACCTGCTCATCGGCGAAAGCGCGGATCCGCGCATTGTTGCGGAGATCCACGAAACAGTAGCCGCAGACAGTAGTGTGCTTAGCGTCAATGAAGTTGCAACGCTGCATATGGGCCCAGAGTTCATTGTCGCAACTTTGTCGATTGATTTCGTTGACTCAATGTCTGCTGAAGAACTGGAAGCCACCGTCACCCAGCTCAATGGGCGCATTAAGGCCATCGATAATCGTCTGCAAAGAGTTTTTATCGAGGCGGAACGAAAGGAAGACCACAACTCGCAAAACCACAGATCTGAGTGATCGGGTCATTGTTAATAATAATTGGGGTCAGAGGAAAAACTTCTGGTTAGAGCTCTGCCAGCAACATCAAGTAAAGCTTTTTCTTCGCCATGCAACGCTGTTCGCGATGTCGTCTTGCACCGAAAATATATCGTTCATATCTCGATCGTAGGTTTTCGACCAAACATAAAAGCCGTGATCGATGCCCTGCACAAAACAGCGAGTGCGCCGTTGACGTCGCCAAGACCAGTGTAGGCCGCTGCAATCAGAATGATCATCCCGCTAGTTGCCTAATCAACCGTACTCAGTATCTGCGTGCTGCCCAGCCAAACAGACCTCCAACTGCAGCACCCAGCAACGCGCTGATAAGCGTGCTCTCCAGGAAGCCTAAAGCGGCAATTGTAGTAAGAGCTGCTGTGAGGGCGGGAATCAGTGGTGATGCACAACGTTTTTGCGCCGCTGCCGCCTGCCTGGCCATCTTTTCTTGCTTGCTGCCCAACTCTGCCCCAGGTTGCTCGAGAATGCTGTTAGCGGCTTGCTCCCCTTGCTCATGTGTGATCATTTGCTCCTCCGCTGAGAAATTTTATTTATTTTTTTCTTATTTTCTTGCGAGGTTTTTCTTGAAAATGTAGTTCCGCGTCTGTTGTCATGGTTCGCTTTCGTCCTTTCCAATCAGACGTCCAGATTTGAAACCATTAGCGCATTTTTTTCGATGAACTCTCTGCGGGGTTCGACGTGATCGCCCATTAATGTTGTAAAGATTTCATCCGCTTTTACAGCATCGTCAATTTTGACCTGCATCAATCGCCTGGTTTCCGGATTTACTGTGGTGTCCCAAAGCTGATCCGGGTTCATTTCGCCGAGGCCTTTGTAGCGTTGTATGGATTGGCCTTTGCGCGCTTCGTTCATGAGCCAGTCAACAGCCTCGGCCAGTGACGTAACCGGATGAGTTTTCTCGCCGCGCTCAATGTATGCGCCCTCGCCAAGCAACTCTTTGAGTTTGCTCGCGAGCGACATGATGTGTCCGTATTCGTTGGTATCAAAAAACTCTCGCGGCAGGTATCGCGTTGTGGTGATGCCGTGCCGAAGTTTGCGAATAGCGATGCGGATGCCCTCACCCTCTCCGTCGCCCCGATCAAGATCGGCGACGTATGATCCGCCGTTGCCTATCATTGTTCGCTCACCTGTCGACTTCGGCAACACTGCGGAGAGCTGTCCGGCCCACGTGTCCAGCGCGTCCAGGTTTTCGGATATTTCTTCCGTAACTTTTGGTAGGCCGCTGAGTACGCGCACTACGGTTTCGTCGTACCGCTTTGACAGGCGCCTGATAATACTTTCTACCGTCATGTGCTCGGTTGCCAGCGCTTCGAGTGCTGTGCCGGAAAGCGGAGGCGCGTCTGCATTTACGTGCAACGCTGCCTTGTCGAGTGCGGCCGTCAGAATGTGTGCATTTAGTTCCGCGTCGTCTTTGACGTAAACTTCCTGTTTACCTTTTTTGATTTTATATAACGGTGGCTGGGCGATATACACGTATCCGCGTTCTATTAGCGCCGGCATCTGTCGGTAAAAGAACGTGAGCAACAATGTACGAATGTGTGAGCCGTCAACATCAGCATCGGTCATGATGATGATGCGGTGGTAGCGCAGTTTCTCTACATCAAAATCGTCCCTGCCAATACCCGTGCCAAGCGCGGTAATTAACGTGCCAACTTCCTGCGACGAAAGCATTTTGTCGAAGCGTGCTTTTTCTACGTTTAGAATTTTGCCCTTCAGCGGCAGAATCGCTTGCGTGCGTCGATCCCTGCCTTGCTTTGCGGAGCCGCCGGCGGAGTCACCCTCGACCAGGAACAGTTCTGAAAGGGCTGGGTCCTTTTCCTGACAATCAGCGAGCTTGCCTGGCAACCCGGCTATGTCGAGCGCGCCTTTGCGACGTGTCATTTCCCGCGCTTTACGTGCTGCATCGCGCGCGCGGGCCGCATCGATGATTTTGGAGACAATGATTTTCGCGTCTTGTGGATTCTCAAGCAGGAAGTCTTCCAGTCGAGCCGACATGGCCGATTCAACGATGCCTTTGATTTCAGATGAAACTAGTTTATCTTTGGTCTGGGATGAGAACTTCGGGTCCGGGACCTTTACGGACAGGACTGCTGTCATGCCTTCGCGCGCATCGTCGCCGCTCGGGGTAAATTTATCCTTGTGGCGGGACATTTCTTTTTCGATATAGCTGTTGAGTGTCCGCGTGAGGGCGCTGCGAAATCCCGCCAGATGTGTGCCGCCGTCCCGCTGCGGAATGTTGTTGGTATAGCAGAACATGTTTTCCTGGTAGCCATCA
>Ga0164315_10000677_pt1 | contig 24272 bp, 23 predicted proteins | sample GuaBasSedimGuay6_FD_113737 | JGI IMG/M metagenome (GOLD analysis project Ga0164315, IMG submission 113737) | Subseafloor sediment microbial communities from Guaymas Basin, Gulf of California, Mexico - Guay6, Core 4569-2, 0-3 cm | ecosystem: Environmental > Aquatic > Marine > Hydrothermal vents... | reverse complement strand
CTCTTCGGGAACATTGGTCAATAATTCTTTGGCAACCCGTTTTACAATATTACCATTTCCTTTAGAAACCCCATCAATAAAAGTGTCAATCAAACGGCTGTTACCACCGGCATATTCAAGAGAGGTTGCCAGCGCCCCGAAGAATAAGGCAGTACCAGGTGCGTCTATACCTTTTTCTTCCAAAAGACCGGCATAATTTCCACCAGATTCCATGGGAAGAACTGCGGCCCCCATACCAACCTTTCCCCCAAGTTTTTTAAGGGCTTGCTTTGTAACCTGTTTTTTGATTTGTGCTTCAACGGCCTCGGTTGCACCGGCCTTAAGGACACCCTTCTTTATTTGGGCTTCGATAGTTTCTTTGGTTAGTTTTTCAATGGATTTTTTTAAAATAGTTCTACTGGCAAACGCACCAGCACCGGTACCAGGACCAGGAGCAATAGCAGACCCAATTGCAGCACCAACGGCAGCCTCAACCATGGAAGGAATAAGTTCCCCAAGGGTTCCCTGTATCCAATCAATTGAACCACCCACGCCTGCTTTTCCGGTATAGACATCCTTAAACGTCTGCTGCTTCGGGTTCTCCCCGGCCTCTTCTATATTTCTCTGGTATCCTTCCATGCCCCAATCTTTGACGGAGTCAAGGCCCATGGCAGAAGCACCTAAAGCAACAGCACCAAACCCCATGGCCTGAGTCTGGTCGATCCCTCTTTTTACCCCGGGGATAAAATCGCTGTCTGGGCTTTCCGGTTCTTCACCAAAAAAATCATCAGGAACATCAATGTATTCCGCATCGTCATCATTATCTATTCTATCAAAAAATCCAGGCTCGACATCCACATATTCAGCTTCATTATAATCTGCCATTATTTTATCCCTTAATAGGTTCGTTTGAATGTGTTCATGCCAGGGATTGAAGACCCTGTGGTCCTTTTTTTATTCATGGCCTGATAGGCTTCTTCGTTTGCCCTGTTTGAGTCTCGGATATTTTGTGGGAGTTTTTTAACGTTCTGCTCGACTTGCCCTAGCATTGTTTGGTCCCATCCGTTCCCGTTACCCATGGCGTTCCCCTGGTGTGCTACGTCACCCATCGTTGGCAGGCCTGCGGCATATTCATTCATGCCTTGCCCATTAGCTGATCCTGAATTGCCAGGTTGTTGCCTTAAACTCTCATCCACATTAACAATCTTGGCTTTGCCCTTTATTTGGGAAGGAACAACCCATCGACCATCAGGCAGTTTTTTTGCCCCCATTACCTTGGCCTCCGCTACTGATATAGCAGGGGTCTGTTGTTCGGGTCCAGGATTCGGTTTTTGTACTGGTGCTTTCCCACCAGAACCGCCAAAGAATTTTCCTGCAGCATTCAGCATGGAGCCAGCAATCATAAATTTCTGGTATTCTGTATCGTCAAGGGCCTTGGTATCTGCCTTGTTGTCGTTATAGAATGATAAGGCGTTCGTGAGAGCATTATCTCCGGCCGCTGTGATGTTCCCATCCTCGTCAAACATGGAACCACCACCTTCATTAAAGAACTTTGCACCCATGTTCATGGTATCCATATATGCTTTTCTATTTGCGGTCTGCTGTTTCGCCCCGCCTGCAGCACTCGGTTGATTGGCCCGGTCATTTCTACGAATCTGAGCATCCTGCACCGACATACCCTTCATGGCCTTTTCACGGCCAAGGTTCTCTGGAAAAATCCCCATCTTATTCATCTCCGCCTCAGACTTAACGATAAACGTCTCCCCGCTTTTCTCGTCGCTGATCTCAATAAAGACTTGCCTTGGGTCAGTTGGCTCTTTTTGCCTGTTTATGATGAACCGTTGGCCGTCAGCCTTACGGACTGCATACTCTGGAGTCATCCTGTTCTCTACGTTTTGCCTACGGATTGTTTCCGCACTGTTGGCACTCTGCTTAAAAAATTTTTCTGCCCCGGTCTGCTTGATCTCGGCAATGACCTCTGGAATACTGACTCTTCGGCCAGTTTCCATGAACTCCCCAGATTGCCTATCAAGATATTTCACAGAAAAATCTTGGGTGGTTTCGTCGAACTCGCCCAGCTTATAAGGAAACGGTAAATTCTTTACTATTTGCTGGAGGCCAGATACCACCGTGGTCGTGTCTCCATTGTCATACGCTGTCATCACATGATTTTTAGAATTGGTAAACTGCTCAAACTTCAACTTGAACTTTGCAGCCCTGGATTGATTGATTCTGAGCTGACCTTCTTCTGACATAGCCTCCTGATTAATCAGAAAGGCCTGTGCCTTTTTTCCCTGGAACCCGGCTGAAAGCTTGGGCGGCATATTGTCCCTATCAACTCCAGGGTTCGCCAACATCCATTGAATTTGGGCATTCGCCTTCGCTTTATACTCATCATTATCTTTGGATTCCTGGATTGCATCTTTGGCCTGAGTGTCAACAGCAACCCGTCTTCTTGCCTCTGCCTGGACAGTAGGTGATCCGACCATGGCGTAAGATTGTTGATTCTCGTTCATGGGGCCTGACATGGTGCCCATGTTGGTATTCACATCAGCATCAAACTGTTTCTTTTCTGCCCGGTCCTCTTCCTGCTGTTTCATCAGCGTATTTCTATTGTTCATTTTGTTGATGTCGGACAAACCATCAGTAACATAGGAAAAACCCTTTGCCACATCGTATAAATCGAAATCACCCATTTGTTTTGTCTCCTATGAAAATAAAAAGGAACCGATACCAGCGACCAACCCACCGGCAATAAGTCCGACCGGTCCGGCAACTGAGCCAGCAGCCATTGCAGTTTCCACTCCCACGGTAGATGCCAAGGCAGCAGCTTCAGCGGCAGGTATTGCAGCACCCGCCACACCCATTGTTACCGCCCCTGCTTCGGCTGCACCAGCAGCGGCCCCAGCGGCTGCAATCCCAGTTTCAACGGCTGCGCCACCAGCGGCAATGTCTGAACCAACGCCACCGGCAACGGCATCAAGCCCAGCCCCACCAGATATGGCGGTTTCAGGTGCGGCCATCTGTGCGACCTCTGCGGCGGCTGTCTCTGGTGCGGCCATCGGCATAGCTGGAGTGGGAGGCATGCCTCCCGGGGTACCTGGCGTGACGGCCGGTGTTGCTATTGCCTCCGGACCGGCTGGCCCGCCACCCAAAGCTGTTTCTGGTCGGCTCCAGGCAAGGCCCTCTTGAGACATATCCACCACACCTTCACCGCCTCCACCCATACTTTCAAGGGGGGTTCCTACGTCCGGAAGATTGGCCATATTGTCCCTTGCCCATACATCGGTATCACCTGCCCCGTCAGCGCCCCATTGATTGTAAAGGTCCTTGAGCTTATATGCGCCCTTAGCTGCATCCACGACACTTTTGATGTTTGCCGCCGGGTTTTGTTTTGCTTTTGGCTTTTGCCTGAACCGTTTGCCATATGTTGAAATTGCCTGGGACATCCCTTGTTCAGCTTTCCCATATGGACTTTCAATTTGATACAACATGGTTATCCTCCATAATTCATAGCAGTCTGTAGCCGACCAAAGTTTTCGTTCTCTGCATCGATCCTGGCCGTTGTTCTTGCCCCGCCAATTGCCTTAGCTCTGTTCATATCGTTACTGGTCTGCATCGCTGTGAATCGTCCAGAATTTGGGTTAATGCCCATCCTGGCAGAATCACGCCTTGATGTGCTATTGGAGTTTACAAAAGCATGAGCGGCATCAGCTGCGGCCCTGTTCGCTCTATCCTCTGCATTAACACCGTTTTGTGCCTCCTGATAGAACGCCTGGCGAACAGGGGCACGCTCATTAATCATAGAGGATGTGTCAGCCATGGTTTGTGCTGATAAAGCCGTTTGCTGAGGGAGTAGACTAAGGTCGGCCATTGACTTTTCTTTGTCATAGGTGAATGCTGCTTGTCTCGCCTCCCGGTCATAACCGATAACTTTTCTGTCGGCATTAGCTTGTATCCGAGCCGTATTTAATTGGGCCGATTCGGTATCTGATCTTGATTTAACCAGACCGGATTCAGCATTGATTTGTTGTTGCGTTAAAGCCGTTTGTCCTGGGAGAAGTTCCATTGCAGATGTATTCTGTTCCATTTGCAACCCAAGCACACTTTCCTGGGCAGCAGTTTCAATGGGAATCAACTCCATGTTGGCATCTATCTGGGCTTTAGACAGAGCTGTTTCTCCCGGAACCAACTCCATGTTGGCATCTATCTGGGCCTGTTCCATATCCATATACCCGTTGGTTGTGCCATCAGGAACCCAGGTCCTTTGGGTTTCGTACTCAGCAGGGATATCGTAGGTTTCGGTAACCTGCCGCCCCATACCATCCCTTCCGCTACCATCCTGCCAAACTTGATTTGTCCCTGTTGATGCTGCTTTGGTTTCGACCTGTGTTTCTTCCCAGGAACCACCAGTACCGTTTTTATAGAATGCAAATAATTCATCAGCCATTTCCTGCTGGTGTTCAGACAATTGAAGCATCCCGGCGTTATACACTTCATCAACAGAGTCCGAGCTACCCCCCTTGAAATAAATGGATCTCTTTCTCAAATAATCGTAATTATCCCGGTAAATCATCATGCCCCCTTGTATAATATATAAATACGGCGTCTTCGCTTTTCTGTGTCTCACCATTCCAGATTGCATTGGGGATTGTGCCTGCAGACTTGCCCCCGCATTTCAGGGAAAAGGCTATTGCTCGTTTATTCCATGCAGGGATATAGCCTATCAGCAAGTCAAGCATGTACCGGCCCTCTTTATTTTTCCAGCCCAAAATGGTGGTAAGGATGTGCCTACCCATCTCTTCATTCTTCCCCCAATATTCCTTGAAACTGCAGAAATGAAAATGTGCAGTTTTATTCTCAAGCCGGTTGACCCAAACATATCCAACGGTATCAACGCCAATCAAGACAATATAAAAAAGTACATTACCGGACTTGGCCATTGCCAAGAAATCACAAACGGTTTTTATCGTGCCCTCATAGAAAACTATTTTGTCTGACCCGTCTTCAACCGTCCGGGCAAAAAGCCTTTTTATGTCAGAATCAGCAGCGGTCCGGATTCCGTCTACTTCTGTGTATGGAAGAAGGGTTATGTTATTTTTTTTCATTGTGCTTTTTTGGACTCCTGTTTTTCAAGTTGAGATTCTAACTTTTCCACACGTGCAGTCAAAAGGAGGATTGCTTGTGTGGCTATTTGAAGCTGCCGACCGATATCACGACCTGGGACTTCTATTTCAATTTCGTCGTAGTCTTCTGGATTGTGATCTTTCGGGAGGTCTTTTTTTTGCACCAGCTTTCCGCTGACCTTTTCTCTAATCTCTGTCCTCTTGGATGTGACCTTAACAGTATCTGGCAGAGTATCATGGTCCACCTTCTTCCATGATCCTGGAGAGTTATCTTGAGACTCAGGCTGGATAGCCTTCAACAGATCAATTGCATTGTCTCCAGTATAAATATGGGACCTGTCTACAAAAGAGTTTGCAGAACACTCCCCGGAAATCCAAAGTTTTCCGTTTGAGGCAAGCGTCATCCGATAGGCATTTCCAACATAAAAATACATCCACCACATTTCATCAGAATATTCAGCTTGAATATAATCATACGTCCTTCTGAAATTAATCCGCTCAGTGTAGATATCGTTAAATGGCCTTAAATCCTCTCCTATATCGTTATTGGAGGATGATTCGTCTATGTATAATTTTTCGGTTCGAAGGTTAGGGATACAAACACTATAGTCAGAATACCAGATTATTGACGAATCCCCCATGGGACCGGAGTATCCGGGGACATTATCAATCCTGGACTCTTGGTTTCCGGAAGAATCGGCAAAATAGATATCAGAATTTTGATTAAGGGTAAGCCCACCAGAAGAATTAACTTCTATTCCGTTATTGTCTATCTTCCAACCACTTACCCTGGAAGAATAACTTGTACTCTGCAAAAGCATACCCACATATATTTCAGAAGTATCAATATGTTCGGCCTGTATTGCATCTGCCGCAATGTGTGTGGAATTAATGACATTGGCATCTATGTGATTGGCCGTTATGGCATCTGCATCAATCTTTAATGCCGTGATAGTCCCATCCACGACCATGTTTCCGTCAATGCCAACAGTAGAAACCCCACTAACAGTCCCAACGGCAAAGGGCACACAGGGGCTTTTGCCCGGGGTGACGATCTTGAACTCATCCACCAGCACAATGAACTCACTGGTGGGGGTGCTATTGTTGTTCGTGCTGGCCAAGCCGAAACCGGACACATACCCGTTGTTGTCAACCTTGACGGTGTATTTTCCTTCAAGGCCATCAACGCTTTCGGCTACAACCTCAACGGCTGTAGTGTTTTCACCTACTGTCGTGGTTACTCCGGTAACAGCACTGGATATGGCGGTGATATCACCCTCGATATCTGACACATCGGTCTGCAGGGAACTTACGGCACCAGCGGTTACAGAGAGCCCGGTCACAGGATCTTCTATAGTAGCCGTTAAATTCGTTATCTTTAAGGCACTGGCAGATACGCCAGTCACAGAATGGTTCACGGTCACTTCAAGGCTATCTATGGCATCTGCGTTTACCGAGATACCTTCAGTATCTATGTTGCCAACAGTGACAGCTAAAGCCGTTATCCTATTCGAGCTTGCTACAAGCCCGATCACGTCATGGCTTACAGCAGCTTGGAGTATGTCAATAGCACCTGCGCTAGCGTCAAGGCCCGTTGTCGGGTCTTCTATGGCAGACGTTAAATCCGTTATATTAGAGGCATTGGCAAGAACCCCCGTGATAGAATGGTTAACGGTCACTTCAAGGGCGTCTATTGCATTGGCACTGGCGCCAAGACCCGTCAACGGATCTGTTATATCACCTGCCAAATCATCTATCTTAGAGGCATTGGCAAGAACGCCATCCTCTGTATCGTTGACTGTCGATGTCACCAAACCGATTGCACTTGAGTTGGCGGTAACGCTTGTTGTCAAGGATGCCGTGATACCTATCTTTTCCCAATAGCTTGTATTCGTAGGAATCGGGGCCGGGAGAGATGATATTGTCTGGATACAAATATAAAGTTTATTGTTGTACTCAACGATATCACCAATGGCATACGTCTTATTTTCATAGTCCGTGAAAGTAAGGGCAGTAAGCCTAAGCTCTTCCACCTTATCCCATAGACCAAAGTCATCCGCATCAATCAAATCAATCCGGCTATTAAGATCCTGGTAAAGTTCATTCTCTGTGATATTTCCATGCAAGATATCTAAGATGCCATCAATGAAATCCTGAAGAGTCTCGTCTCCAGGGACAACATACCCACCTTGATCGTCAGGTGGACACCATTGGGAGTAAAGCCCACTATAAGAAACCGATCTTATCCAATACGTCATGTCTTCCGTTGGTGTAAATCCGGAGTGCTTAAAGGTCCCCTCTTCTCCCCTTACATCTTCTGTTATGGTATAGATGCCTTCAAGCCTGGCGTCATCCCTGCTCTGGCTGCCCTCTGCTGCCCATACTTCAATGTACCAAGCAGTTATGTCTGTTGGGTTGTCCCAGGTAAGAATGTGGACAAACGGGATTTTGGTGACTATCAGATTTGTCGGCGGGTCCGGGGCATCGCCCAGATCAGTGTCTCCCATTCCTCCCAGGGCAACACTATCTATATTTTGGCCTAATTGTGCTCTCAAGGCGTCCAGCTCACTGACCTTAACGGCCCTGTCATCTTCTTTAAACCGGCCCTGACCGAAAAGATATTCTATCCCGCTTTTGAGCGCTGTAAAAAATGCAATTTCAGAAGGGGAAAGAGAAGTCGGCACGTTTGGGATTACAGGATCAGCCATTGATCACCTCTATTATATCTGTTACAGACGGGCCAATGACAATGCGGTCTATCGTGGCCTTGCCAATGACCTCAATCTGAAATGTGTGTCCAAGTTTGGGGGATATCCTAAAGATGTCATCGCTATCAATCGTGGTGGTAAAGGACAGGACTCCATTTACATACAAATTAAAAACAATGTCTCCCGGATCAAAGTCCCCCTGGATAAATCCAGCTGTATATGCCAGTAGTCCCGGAGAGGAAAATCCTTTCGACTTCCAGGTATAATCCTGGTAACTGCCCTGGCCCCAAGAAACAATTTCCCTTACAGATGATTTGGTTTGTATCAAATACAGCAAATCATCTTCCGGGCAATATTCACCGCCATATACTGGTTGCGATAGAGAAAGGCTGTCATATATACCAGTGGTCAAATCGAATCTGAACCCATTGACGGTGCCAGTAAAGAACCCGTAATAGGCATCATTATAATAGAACCCGAGTAGGTTTTCAGGAGAAAGGTCGTTCCATTGGGTTTTTGTGAAAATATCTTTTGTGATCAAGGACCCGGCTCCGGACTCCCCTATTGAAAACAGACCATCAGCAGACGCATAAACGACCCCGCCAGGAAGGTTTACTATGGACCTTTCGGCCACGCACGGCTGTTGATAGCCAAGTCTTTGGATTGACATCGTTGATGGATCTTGCCCAATCAATACATATGGAACAGTATCCGTTAATACTACAACCATTGAACCTGTGTATCCCAACCCGACAATATCAGATTCAGTAACCAGGCTATATACAGTAGGGTAGGCGTATGGGATAAAGACCTCTGACGGATAAATTGTGTTGCCGACAAATCCGAAGACCAGGCCATGTGAGGTTGCGATTATTCCTTCAAGACTCGCATCTGGGGACGTCCATTCCGTTGATGGTATCACTTCCCCCAGGTCCGCATCATCGACATTATCCGGATATGTTGTGGTCCCGGTAGAAAAATCATCAACAAATTGATATTCTGCCCCGTAATTCCCAGAATTAAGACGATACATACGATAATGAGTTGTATATACCCCCGCTAACTCCGAATTTACAAACCCGGACAATTCAAACGTTACACCGTCATACTGATCTATAACTGCCGTAGGTGGGGATGGTGCTGATTCAACCTCGCTCCCATCTTCCCACTTGCCCACGATTGTATAAACGTAAGAGCAAGCCCGGAGAACTTCGGCATCGTCTTCCGGTGTCCCGTTAATGCCAATCGTTAACGCCGTATCAGGTGCGGGTATCCCAAGACGCCTGGTTGCCGCTGGGTAAGAAGATGAACCCAGGGCAAGATCGGCGTTGGTGTCCTTGGGATACGAATCTCCGGAAAATAGAATCCGGTAACCAGAATCAGCAACGAGAGATTTCACAACATTTACCTTGTCAGTCCATTGGAGAAATTTCCCCGAATTCATCCTATATATGGTTTGTGTTCCTGTGGCCACATCTGTGACAGAAGAAACCCCTTTGCTTGCCTGCAGCCGACCAGTTTCAATGTCACAATTAGTTGCGACCTCTGCTGCATTGACAGGTAAGAGCTTATAGGACAGTTTTGGGATCTCACCGGCAAACTGAGAGATATCAATCATATGAATCTCCTTGGTTTTACGACCAAGACTTCTTGTGTGTTCGCTTTGTTTGCCCTGACCGTTGCCTCTCCAACGCTATGCAGATATATTTTCTGATTGACAGCGGAAAGTTCAAGGTTCGTCCATGGCTTACCTGGCATCCGCATTAATTCCGCATTTGCCCCAGACTCAATGCCCTCAAACCAGTTGTCACAAAGGGTATCGTCCAAGAAAACAGCCTCTCTGTCAGGCTTGAAATACGAAACAACCGTAATGTCAATTGCGTTGCTAAACGCATCATCAAATGTAATGACGTTTCCTGCCAGGGTGTAATCTGCCCGGAACCAATATGGACCGGACACTTTGACAGAATCAACAACGGCATCATCTAAAAGGGTCACTGTAATAGCCTGGTCATCTACAGCCATTGAGTGTTCCGTTTCCGCCTGCCAAATCCGTGAACGGACACAAAACCGGGTGGCAGCATTCAGAACCGCCCGGCTAATCCAATCGTTCGAACATCCTGGGACGTATGGCCTTATAAAAGGTAAAAACCGATCCATTTATTAGCCCTCCTGAACAGCGGCAAGCATTGAATCCCCTTTCACCTGGGCACCAATTGCGGTATAAAAATTTTGCAGGTGCATAGATGCCTTCTGGGTGTTCTGTCCTGCGCTCTGCATATTCAATGCCCGATACAGGACATATTCTGTGATAGGAGCAATATATATATCTGGCAGGCCAAGGGAGCTTGCATCTGCAGTAAAGACAGTCGGGCTGCCAGCGTATACCATTTCAACGCTGAACCCGGTTGATGGTGTCGGGAATACCCAGAAAGATGTGGGGTTCTCCGCATCAAACATATAATAGTTAACCTCAGAGCCAGTTTGTGTGGGCCAATCAGGGAAAATTTTCCCCAGGGCTCCCCGGTCTGTCTTTGTGATTGCCCTTCCGTCAACATTACGGATAAGGTCCAAGAATTTAGCACCGGTAGCGGGGATTGCCTGTTTGGGTGTCCCACTGGTCAATGCCACCTCCGCTGTTACTGCGGTAGAATCTGGCCGTAATGCAACGATGGTATTCATGGCCTCATTGACAAAGGCAACTTTCAAGACATCGCTCCAGACGCCGTTATCCGGGTCAAGCAATAAACTTCTTATTGTAGTTAAAAGGTCCGCGCCGGTCATGGGTTACACCTCCGTGGTGAGTGCTTTTTTGATAGCAGTAACCAGCTCAAGTTTTTTGAGCCTGCCGGGGATTTCAATGCCTTTCCCCTGTGCAAATTCCTTCAGATCAACAATGGTCACATCCCCTACTCCCTGATCAAACCATTCTTTGATCAAGTCTGCACCTTCTTCCTGGGTGACGTTTGACTCTACTTCTGGCACTGGTTCTGTCTCAACAGGTTTTTCCCGGGGATCCGCACAGGGGATCATGTCCGTTTTTTTCTCAAGGGCGGGGGTGCTACGGAAAATACAGCCGGTTCTTTTATTTTTCAAAAATTTATCTTTCATAATTATATTTCCCTTCAGTTAAATTTAATAAGGGGAAGGCTTTTACACCTTCCCCTTGGTCAAGGTAGCGGGCCTTGGGGTTACTTAATTAGACACCATCTGTGTCAATGTAATAAATGGTTACGACCATTGCGCCGGTCCCTTCCGTCACAACATCCGAAAAGTCTGTTGCAGCGGTGACGGTAACTCTCGGAGTCTTGGCGGCGGAAAAACCGGTTGCGGCATCAGCGGCCAAAGCAAGAGAGCCCACCGTACCGGCAGCAAAAACACTCTGGGCGGTGTTGGCTGAATATTTATCAAGATCTCCTGTAATACCGACCGAAAGGACAGCGGAAGTGTCACCGGCAAACGCACCGGATACAACGGCTTTCCAGCCCAGCACCAGGGCACCCACTGGTAGGGCACCGTCAAAATCAATGGTGCCGGTCGTGGTGGCACCTGTCATATCTGCAGCAGCCAAGACCTGGGAAACCAGTTTTTTTACAGTTCTAATTTTCATCGTGTTATCTCCTGTAACTAAGGATTTAATAGGTGATCCTGGGATTATGTGCGGATCCCAGGCCCGATTATTGTTTGGCTGATACCGCTATGTGATTGCGCCAGGCACGGCCAGTAAATGTCCCATGGACTCGGCTTTAATTACCTTATAACCGTAAACTTGCAATCCCCTCATCAACTTCCCGAAATCGTCCGGGTTGTCGATCAGTTCATTTTCCGTGAGTTGGCTGGCGAAAGTCAGGGCAGATTTATGGCCAAAAAGCAGATGATACAGGGTTGCGGTTCCTTCTGCTTCGGAAGCAATATTGTTGCTGACAAAAAGCTCAAAGCTGTCAATCACACCAATACGGCCATTACGTCTCATGGAAACGCCATCACCGGAATAGGAGGCCTCGGACAATTCAGATGTTTTGATCCTGGAAGATGCCCAGGCGGGTACAACAAACCACCGGTTGGTCTGAGGAACATTCTGCTCGGTCAAGACCTGTCCGCACTCAACCATTTTGTCAACAATGTTGCCGTTGGTAAGAGATTCAGCCGATCCGCCGTTGGTACCAGTTGTGCCCAGATCAACAGAGCTTGTAATTGCACCGGCTGTTGCCCCGTTGTTCGACGCATGCACATCTGAATATATATCGGCCAGGATGCCTTGGTCAATTTTGATTTTCATCTGTTCGCTGGCATCTTCAGCCCATTTTCCAACATAGTCGATATCTGCCTGTTTCTGCTCAACGGAGTTGATGGCAACACCGTAGTATTTGCCTTTATCAATCAGCAATTCCACGTTGTCTGACTGGGGTTTTTCGTAGTTCAAAGACTTCCCAACTTCGTAATCGCTGATAGTGATATCCGGTACGGTACGGATTTGTACTTTATCGCCATATGCGGAAATCTCGCCTTCATAGTCGGTATTGGAAATGGCGGCGAACACGGTAGCCAGGTAAAATTTTTCAATCAATTTTCCGGACCAAATTTCGGGAATGTAAGTCCCGGAAAGTCCGGCAGTGGCATAACCGCCTAAGCTTGCATCAATAGGATAAACCATTTATAATCTCCTAAGAGACTCTACCTTCTCCAGGTGCAGCGTGGATATCCGCCTCTAATTGGGCGGCTTCCTCGTCTCTTCCTTTAAAAACGCCTTTAACCTTGTCCTGATAGAACTTGGCTATTCCAGCCCTTGTCCACATCCTGCCTTCTGGCTGGGTGGTCGGTGCTGGGGAACTATGGGCTGTGGGCGGTTGCAGGTTCGGGGCAAGGTTGGGCTGTGCCTGTGGTTGGGTGGGCCTCAAATATTCTGTAAAGATTTCCATGGTGGCTGTGACATCTTGCTGACCTTCTGCACGCTTTAATTTTGCGTGTCTGGGTTCGGCTTCTCCTTCCGGATACTGACGGAGCCAGTTCAGAAAATTGGGGTCCCCATTTAAAACGGAGAAATCACCCCCAAGAGCTGCAATTTTGCTTGAGACATCGCCCAGATAACCGTCATATGCCTTTTTGGCCTGGGCCTGCCTATCACCTGTCACATCCCCAGAAAGGGTCTGTATCTGAGTCGATAAAGAGGCATTGTCAGAGCGCAATTGCTCTATTGTGTCAACAAGGGTGCCGAATTCTTCCCCATATTCAGAGATTGTTGCTCTGTCCAGGGGAGAGGTATCACCATGGGAATCAAGTGTTTTGGGTTGAGTTGCAGCCTCTTTGAGCTGCTTGTTTTCAGCATCAAGGGAAGACAGTTGTCCCTGCAAATGTTGGATATCCTGCTGGAGCCTGGGCACCTGGGCATTAAATTTGCCTTGAAGTGTCAGGTATTTTTGCTGCCAGTCATCAGGGGCCGGTTGTGCTGGGTCTGTCGGTGCAACGTCAGGATTCAAAGTGTCCGGGCCTTGCTGTGTCAGGGTTCCGTCTTCCGGTAACGGAGTGTCCTGGCCTTGCTGGTCATCGGGTTTTGGATCGTTGAGTTGTTTTTGCAGGTCATCAGAGCTTTTAGCTGCGGCCTGCACGGCTTTTGGTAATTGCATTTTTTCTTTTCTCCTGCGGTCCCTTTCGGGGTGTCGCGTTAAAAGTGTGGGTCACTGTGTGGTGGTATCCACGGATGCAATCAGACTAAGAGGATGGAAGGATTGTTTCTACCTCGGCAAATCAGATATATATATCTGAAAAAAAAGAAGCCCCGGGAAGGAGGGATAAGTCCCGGGGTATAGTAATTATTTTGGGGATTTTACGGTTGCTGGCAGGTCGAGGACAAACTGCAGGGCCTGACATTGGCCCTGGTTCCAAGCAAGGTCCTGGTCAATCAAATGGTCCCCACGCCTACGCATATCGTTGAGTCGGGCTTGCAGGTAAGCATTGACGGCTTTATAATCGGCATTGAAAGAAAGCCGAAGCATCGCCTCTCCTGCCTCTTTTGCTATTCGTTGCTGTTCTTTGAGTTCTGTTATCAAAACACACCCTTTACGTTTGTCCGGACATGATATTTTTCATAAAGATCAATGATATTCCCCTCTCTGACAAACGGGTTGCTGATAAAAGCTGCTATCTCCCGGTTATCATATATGAAGATACCAGACCGGTACAGGATCTCATCCTGGCCGTATTCCCTGTGTTCGACCTTCACGCCACGGGATTTCATCATCCTATCTATCTTTGTGGAAGCCATCCCAACCCGGACCTTAACGCCACACTTTCGCATGGCATTATCAAATGCCTGGCCCATGAACTTGACAGCGAATTTATAGGAAGGGAAAGCATATGTCTTGCAATCCTTGTTGTCGATGTGAGCGTAATTGTCCCGGTCAAGCCGGTTTAGATCGCCCAGGGTTGTGTCTCTGTCTGCTATTCCCATTAATTTTTCTCCTGTGTCATACCGTCCTCACATCCTTTCCCCCGGCAACATTGCCAGCTGGGTCTGTCTCCTGGTCAAGCTTCGCCTGTTCTTCCTGCTGAATCAGGGCCTGTTCCTGCTGCATGGCCGCCTGGTTCTGCTGTTCCCGCTGGAGCATTTCCCGCTTCCCTGGTACGATTTCGTCATCCTGGAAATCTGCTGACTTGAAAATTTCCCGGAGCATGGAGGCAAGCCCCTTTTGTCCTATGATGTTCAATACCGTCTCGGAACCGGTCACGACCTGTAGCAACTCGTTCCTTCGCACCGCTGCCTGTTCCTTTGCAACTAGGGAGGAACTGCCTTTGGCAATGATCTTGATATCGCCCTGATGGTATTCAGGATCATTAAAGAACAGGAGCTGGAATTCGTGGGTCCGTTCAATAGACGGCTTGATGATGCCGTTATCAATGTTCCGGACAACGTTCTTGATACCCCGGCTGGCATTGTTCATCATCATTGAAAACCCGGTTGCTGTCCCAAGGGCTCCACCTGAACTCTCCCCACCACCGCCATAAGAATACTTGGGTATCCCGGTTTTGTTGTCCGCTTCGCTGGCATAAAATTGATACACTTCCATCAATTCTCTAGTAACTGAGGGCGGAGCAAAGAAACCAATGGGGGACTTTGCCGTTGATCCGATGGCCGCCTGCCCGTTGAATTGCCAAATTTTCCACGGTTTCAGATCCGTGATATTAGTACCCGGGGGAAGCTGAGAAACATCAACTGTCACTTGGGGACCGGAAGATATTGCAAGGTTGTTGATCATGGCCCGGGCTGTCGCGTTACACGCTTCTTGTGAATCTCTGATAATCTCTGGTGGCCCTGCTCCCCATATGGAACCATTCCTTTTTCTAAAAGAGGCAAAGTGATAAGGCACCCGGCCTAATGGATCCCCGTTGATCTCTGCTTTAATCACATAATTCCCGATTAACCAGACTTCCACGGCATAATCAGAGAAGGGGTCCTCGATCTCTTCCGGGCTCATGCCGTATTCAAGGAGCTTTAAGCCCTGGACATTGCCCCAGAATTGGAGCGCATCAATCATGGCCTCTGGGGATCTCCATTCATTTGGCCGGTTTTCAAGGTCTTGCCGGGTCTGATCGTTAGAAATGGAAAGCCATGTGAATTGACCGGCTGTGCCGTATTCCTTGAGTACCATCCTGATTGCGTCATCATCATATCCCTTGATACCGATCAGGCTTGTCAGGTATCGCCTGGTGAGCCTATGACGTTCAATCAATCCATCTTCCGGGATCCTGGCGTTGGGCAGGGGATAAATGTCAAAAGGGGAAACACGGTTGAAATCAATGGACACCTCTTCAACCACTTCAACAACTTGGTTTGCCTTGCCCTGGAATTCCTCTGTGACCACCATGCCATCCTGGGGCTGGGGCGATAGCCACTTCATTTTTTTCTTGTGACGCAAAACCGGGCCTTTGATGACGCCAGCCTTAAACGTTGAGATATCGTCCAGGGCTTCATGCACGGCATTTTCCCAGCCAGCCTCTACAATGACATCCTGGAGCTTTGTTTCTACCCGGTCCCGGGCTTCCTTGGCTTTGGATTCCATGTCTTGCCGTATTTCCTGGCCCATCTCTTCTGCTCGAGCCTGCATTTCCTCCTGGATCATTGCAGGATTAAAAAGCTCTGCGGCCTTGGCCTGCATGAACTGGCTTGCCTCTGCATCTGAGTTGATCTGTCCGGAATTGATAGCCTGGACAACCTCCGCCTGAAAATTTGCCTGGATGGCGGCCATGATCTCGGCCTGAAACTCGGCCTGTACTGCCTGCTCAATCTCTGCCTGCTGCTCTGGCTTTAAATCTGGTACAGGTGTGGGACTGACCGACCAAGGAGTTTCTCCCCCAGGGAAAAGAATGTCTGCAAGCCAACTTGTGACCGCTGAACATTTTTCATCCGTGAGCATCATAAATATCTCAGAACCGCCGTTTGCCCGGATCTCTGTTAATTTTGCAGGGGAGTATATCCCGTTCCGCTGACGGAGCGATTCGATATCCTCCTGTTCAATCTTCTGTTTTGCTTCCCTTGAGGCTTCAAACACTGTCCGGACGTATCCGGCCAATGATGTGATTATCGGGCGCCTTTGCCGCTCCTTGGCTTCCTGTTCTGCTTTTGCCTGTTCAGCTTCCCTTTGATCAAGGGCCTGATTGGGCGTGAAATTCATCGGCATTGCTTACTCCTATAGGTTTGGTTTGGTTTGACACTTAAAGAAGGCCCGCTATGCCTCTTGTAATATCTGTGGTCCTTTGTTGCTTTGTGGTCAGTGAACTGGTGGTGCTGAGAATCGTCTTCACGAACCAGGACATTAAAACCTAAAAAATCGTCATAAATAATATAGATCATGTCCACCCCTTTGATGATTCTTGTTTGATTGTAATAGCTGCACCCATGGCAACACGAAAATCATGACCCATGGCAAGTGTTTGAAAAGCATCGGCACCATTAGAATTGACATCATGCAGGGGAGTATCCCGGTATGTCTGCAGATTTTCGTTCCAATCTTTTCGGTATCCTTCCAGCCTGGCGATCCCCTTGGAGCATTTCACTTTGTCAAACCAGCAAATAGGCAAGAACCGCCTGGCAGCATTGATTGAGTCCATTTTCCGCTTGACCCTGGGCACTTTTATAAAGTGTAACCCGATCTTGGCAGCTGATTCCCAACGTGACCGGCCATTGGCTCCCAGCTCCCGGACGGAGATATCATGTGGAGCGTAGTGCCTGCCGTACAGATAGCCCCGCTTTTGCATCTCTTCCCAATAATGTTCGAAACCCTCCCCGGAATTCTCGTAGTAATCTATAATGTGGATCTCTCTTCCGATATCCTGAGAGAACCATATTGACATGACATCGTTCATCCCCAGGTCCCACCAGGTCTTGACAGCTATCCCGGGCTGATACGGCACGGAGCATATGCGTTTCTCCTTTCTGATTTGGGCAAATTGGCTGGAGAAGTATGCACCCTTAATTGCGCTCTCGAACGCCTCTTCCGGGGTTGCTGGGTTCTCCCTCTTCATATCATCCCCCAGCCTGGCCCAACGAGTGACGTACCAATGACGCTGTGCTGGAGAGAGTTTGCGGCCTATCTTGGCCTCGACTTCGGCAAAATAATCCACCATGGCCTGGACGATGGGCACGGGTTCCTCTTGCAGATTGTCCGTATTGTCCCACCAGGGGAAGAAATGAAACTTGAATTCCTGGGGAGTTGGTTCCCGCCCCTCTTTGTCACGGTCCTGGGCCTCTTTGCAAAAATCATAGAAATAACCGGCTCGACCTTCGGCGGTAGATTCTACAAACAGGAGACTTTCACCGGTCTGAGTATGAATGGCTTCAAACGCTCCTGTGACGATTTCCCGGGCTTTCTCTGGATACCGGGCGCAAACCTTGCCGAACTCGGAGACATGGAGTAATTGCAATGTCCCGGACCTCATGGACGTACCAACGGATATAATGCTATTGTTCGTAAACTCAATTTCAGTTTTAGATTTGGATTTAGTCGGCCTGGTTTCTTTTAGGAGTTCTGGTAAATTTTCATACGGGTAAAGGATTTTTCTCCGGAAAATCTTGGATACATCCTCTCGGTTATGGGCAATAATCCCGGCTTCCACGTCATCATTCCATAAACAACGATCCAGGAAAAATATGTCAATGAATGTTGTAAACCCACGTTGACGGGCTTTCAGGACGATATTTTGGTACCACATATCATCATAAAGCCTGGCCTGGTCCGCATTAGGCCTGAACAGTATCCGCTTTCCAAATTTGTCAATGATGTAATAAAGATGTGTTAGTCTCCACCACTGTTTTGACATGCCTTCTTCGAGGTCGGCCCAGGTGTAGTTCTCCAGGGAATGGTCAACATCCTTACGGGCAACGTTAAGTACCGGGTCATCATCTGGAAGGGGCTCCATATCGTCTTCTTCATCTGCCCAAGGATCAATCATTTTTTATCCCTCGGCTCGGGCAGACCGGTTGTGCCACGGATACCGTCAACAAGGGCTGTTGCTGCTTGGCTCAGGGTCATCAGGTCAGCATTGCCTTTCTGGGTGTTATCAGCATCAAATAACCCAAGATGCTTAGAGAGTGCATCCAGAGCCTTGTCTTTGGATTGGAACCTGATTTTCTTTATGAGTGTGTTGACGTTCTCATCACTCGATATATCAACCACTTCAATCCCGTGCATAGCTGCACCCAATGAGCGCTTAATCTCATTGATGGGTTTCATGGTGCCGTCATCGTTGAACAGGTCTATGATATTATAAAATGCTATTTTAGCGTGTTCTTGGAGGACTCTTTCTGCTGATATCTCTAATTTCTCAGACATATCAGCCCGTTTTTTCTGGATATATGTCTGAATCTTAAGAATTGTTAGCAGCTTACAAGCAGAGACAGCCGCACCTTTTGCTGCATATCCAGCCCGAATATACGCCTGAGTCGCATTAAGATCGATCAAATACTCTTCCACAAATCGGGCCTGCTTAGGCGTCAGCTTTGACGTGTCTTTTCTCATAATCTACCCTCCTGCATTGAAAGTCTTCGTCTTTATCGATATGTTCAGTAGTGGAAAAAGAATATTTACAGATAGCGCAACGGCGAACTCGGGGGATTGTGTCGTCTAAAAATCCGTAGGTGTTGACAACTCCGGGCTTTCCTAATCCGCAAATGGGACAGATCATAGAAGCTGCACCCTTGGCATCGAGAGTATCCGGTCCCGGGTATCATCAGGATCAAGCCCCAATATCCAGCAAACTCCGATAAACGATTGTGGCTCTGGGGCTGTGGATTTGGTCTTTATCCACACAAGAGCTTTTCTTCGACAAAACTGTTTGAGAGAGAGTTTTTCCCTGCTTGGATTGACGATATCGTCAATGGTCTGGTGCAGCACAGCGGCCCACAAATTTTTTAAATCTCTTGAGTTAAACATTTAAATAAATCTCCAGTTTTTTTTAAAAATATCATGGGATAGATGAAGAGTCGCTAGTGTTGGGTGTATTTGGGGGTGAAACACACTTTTTGGTGTGATTAACAGGCGGGATAGAAAGGGGAAAGGCCCCAAAAATTAATCTGGGGCCCTTTGTATTGGAATGTGTTTATATATTATTTAGTCTTCATAGCCTTGGGTCGTTTAACGTGGATTCTGATATACTCCTGAACCACCTTCGCTTGTAATCTACAAACAGGGCATTCGTAATATGTTTCAACAACTGTCTCAGACATTTTTTTTGTTCTGATAGTTCTCATGCCTGCACCACATTCAATATTTTCGCATTTTTTCCACGGTTTAGCTGGCCGATACATTGAGAAACCATTGATGATGCACCGGCCTGGATTAACGCATAGCGCAGTTTTCCGTAAGCCACATGACAGGCATTTTTCTTCATCTATCATATAGAAGTGACTCTCCTGGGGGTCCTCCGCTGCTCCTGTTCTTGTTCTCGTAGCATCAATTCCAGGCGCGATAAAGCATTCCAGGCGGCGTGGACTTCATGGCTCAACCCTGAGTCTGGGTCCGCAGTTTCTAATGGTTCTTTAAGTAGATGCCGGATCATTGCGTCTGTGTAGCGCTCTACTCCGTTTGGTACATGCTGCCAGCCTCCACGGCTGTATTTTTTTGCACCAAATGTTGCAACTTCCAAAACAGCAGTTAGTGCCCTAGGCCATTGCTGGAGGATACCGGCAAGGAGTTTACCATCATCTAGTTTAGCTCCTGGGTCATGGGTGTCTATTCCGTTCGGGTCTGTTTCAATCATACGAGCTCCTTATCTTAGTTTATTTGCGTTTTTGGGTAGCATGGATGATATCCTTTTAACCTGTCAGGAAAATAAAACAGGATGAGTCTGGGAGGATACCTATTAGGACGCCATGCCTCGCCCTCGGAGGCCCAGGCGCTAACTTGTATTCAACTTTTAACCAAAAAATATCTGGGATATCCATTGATTTTTTTTGTGATAACTTCACCCCGGGTTTTTAATTCGTTGATAATTTTCTGTGCATATTCTGGTTCCCAACTGTTCACCCGCCATGAGTAGGCTTCCAACTCTTCGAATATTGGGTCTTCCCGGTCGGATCTTAAATTTGATATAATCGCTTGTTTAAAAGATTCACAGTCACTGTCTAATATTATTTTTTGAACAAATGTCATTTCTTCCATTTTTAAGCTCCTTTTAATTGGCCTTGCCTCGTGCGTACGCGCACGCGTTAAGGCACACACACAGAAAACATATAAAAATGTAGGTTTGGGGGTATAGTGTTGTATTCTTGTACTTATATATATACATATATATATAAACCCCTATTATTACTATATTTATCCCCATCTTTTCTCCGTACAAAACTGAGTACAAAATACGTACAAAACTTTTTTTTCCTGTACGGAAACCTTGAAATCTCCGTACAAACTTTTCCATTTTGTACGGAGATTGTACTGCCTTTGTATGGGCCTCATATCTTCACCAAATAATATCGGGTTATCCCATCAATCTCTTGTGTGACAACCTCTTTGCGCTTTTTTAACACCTCAATAACCTCCTTTGAATACTTCTGATCCCAATTTTTTAATATGGTCCTTCTGCTAGTCATGTACGCAAAGGTTGGATTCCCTCTTCCGGCCTTCATGCTTGCCACAATCGCCTGCTTAAAAACCTCACAACTCTTATGGAACTCTCCAGACACAACCTGTTTATCTAAAATAGTTAATTTCCAATCACTAAGAAGACCGGCTATTAAAATACCAAATTGAAAATCAGCAGATGTCATATCTATATAAAGATCCCCGACAGAAGCATGGTGTCCCATCGCATACTTAATACACAATTCATATTGCCTGGAGATTATACCCTTTTTCCCCTCGTCTGATTCGTTATTAGCAGCCTCTATAATAGAATCGCTGTACTCCTGGAGAAGAATTAAAGCGTCTTTTGAAGCAGACAATGGAAAACTGATACCCATAGCATTCGCCAACTCACTTTGAGGTGGCTTAGACATCACAATGTCATTTAACCGTTGAATAAAGGCTTCTATCTTTAATATATCATCTGGTTTATGGAATATCTTTTTAGGTGGGATCAAACCCTCATACATCCAGAAATTAAACCTCTGCATCAAACCTGTTTCAAAATCTTCTGTTTTTATTGTGTCAAAGATGGTTGGCGTGGCATTTCCGATAAGAGAAAAACATGGATTGTTTATTTCTATACTGTTCCGGCTATCCCCATACACTCTCTTGATATACCCGCCCGACGCAGAATATAGTTCTAATAGCATATTTATTTTGCCATCTCGTACCGGGTCAGATTGGCCATAATGCTGAAACAAACTGGAAACCTCGTCAAACAATCCTAACCCACACGGATTCTCTGATATGCTTCTTAACAGTCCAGGACCTGATGCCATATCAGTTAACCCGAAAAACTTCTCGATATTCATATGGGTCTTAAAAAGTTTGTCCGTCTCTGATTTCCCGGTGCTGGTCCCTCCCACTTTTATATTATAGATATTAGGATGATGCCCGGCAAAACAAATTTTCCCGGCAATCGCCCTTGAAATAACTGTCAAAATTAATGGTAATGTGTATTGGATTATGTCTTGACCAGAAGCCTCAACCCCCTCCCTGATTAGCCCGGCGGGGATGGCCTCTTTTGGAATATACAGTGTTCTGCTACAAGAATTAACATCATCTATTGTAACCATATTGATGGCCAACCGCTGATTGATACTCTGTGCTACAATATCAATGCTCTTTTCAATAGCCATATCGTTAAAATCGGACCCCTTAATACCTGTTGGATAGACATACGCAAGCCCCAAATCCTTCGCCACCTTCTTCCCTGTTTCAAGGCCCACATTCTTCTCTTTGGAATGGTCGTTATCACAGCATAACAATATCTCTGAATTGGGGAACCGTTCTTTGGCAGACTTTGCAACCTTAACGATGTTCCCAGCGTTTAGAGCCACCAGAACTTTATGCCCGGTTGCGGCGTTGATGCTGGCACCCGTGGCAAACCCTTCACAAATACAGACAACCTTTTCGTTCCCAGGGATGGGATAACAACACCCACCCACAATCCCACCTGGCATGAATTGTTTTCTGCCGGTTTCGCTGATTGTCTGGTAGCTGCTGATGATCCCATCCTTATTATAAAGAGGGATGACAATCAGATTTCCATTTCTCAATGTGCCGCAGGTCGATATCTGTTTTTTATCCAGGTAGGCATGGGGTTGATCAATATCAATGGATTCTGCGATATACTTTTCAGCCCTAATCCTGCCCTCTTTCTCTCGTATTATCGCTTCAATCTGCCGTTGTTCTTCTAATTTCTCCCATGCCTCATGGTTGACGGTGCCGGTCCCGTTCAAGGTTGAGCATTTACCTTGTTCCCCCCTGATCCAGCAACCGTAAATACACCAAAAGCTGTTTTTAAAGTCCCGACATACGTACCAGCCATCCAAATTTTTTTTACGTTTAGCAGCAGTATGACACCGATGAATATTGCCGTCTGGTATTATATTTGTCACATCAAGCCCAAATGAGGACAACTCCGTTTTAATATTATCCATTTGCCCTTTTTCCATTTTCCCTGTAACATTTCAGATCGTTATATCCACAACCATTTTGTTTATGAATGTCTTTGTGGCATGATTTGCAAACACACATACACACATCTGGATCATTTGCATTCATTGGATTTTGAGTCGCTGGTAATATATGATGACAGTGCAAAGTAACTCCTATTCCTGTCGATCCACATTTTTGACAAATCCATTTGTCTCTTTCAAATACTAATTGTCGTAGAATTGGGTTTGTCTCCCTGGAGCTTGCTTTTTTATATCTGTTGGGATGTTTAATTTTTTTATATACAGGACAAGATAGTTTACATTCAGTCGAGCAATAAAGCCTGTTTTCTGATCCAATTTCACTATGAAGGGCGGCTACCCTATTTTTACATTGCGTATTTGTAGGATGGAATGGTTTATTACAATATGTACAATAAGCGAGTAGGGACCCGTTTTTTTCTTGATTAATTCTGTCGGCAAACGATATTTTATGGGCATATGTTTTATATTTAGCTGGAGACTGAAGATATATTTTATTGAGTTTTGAAAGTTCTTTCTTATGTTCAAGATTGTAACCCCTGCTGTAAGCATTTAATTTATCTTTTTTTCTTTCTCTTCGTTCTTTAGATTTTTTCTTTAAAATATCCGAATTGACTTTTACGTAAATTTTTGAGCATTCTTTGCAAACCCAAGCGAAACTATCTTTACTAAGTTTATTTTTATACCAAAACTCAGACGTTAATGTGAAATATTGATTACATCTTGTGCATTTCTTTTGGCTTTCAATTATAGCTTGCATAGCACTCCTTTAAAAAGGTATCTCATCATCCTCAAATGCCGGGACCACAAATGCATTTTCTTGTTCAACGACAACAACATCGTCATCCGGGTCATAATAGTTTTTCTCGATTTCAACCCATTTACTAAAAACCTCTTTTAGCTCTGGATACTTACCGTTGATATCCAGTAAGATTTTAATAGGATTATCAAAGTGGGACTCCATAAAATCTTCCACGCTTATCGGGAAAGTGTCATGGGATATCTCTGACCATCGGTCCTTTGCCATAGAAACCGCAAACCCTGAATAATGATCGGCAAAGCACAACCACATGAAAACGCGACCTGTCTTATACTCAGTCTCAGGATAAATAAATGTGACCTTCCCTAAATTTTTCCCATTTTTCCTGCTCGTATGGATCTCAATTGACCAGTCTATGACCGGATACCATTCTGGCTCAGACGGGATGATAAACCCGAACTCGACCTTTTCCATGTCGGGCAATGCTTCCGCAATGACACACTCGGCTGGTTCAAATTGAAAACCACATTCTGGACATTCTCTCCTGGCTATAGGCATTTCTAATTCGCAACCTGCACATATTTTAAACATTTCCCGTTCTTTGG